>Ga0247823_10000888_pt1 | contig 25283 bp, 23 predicted proteins | sample 13C_PalmiticAcid_2_FD_192426 | JGI IMG/M metagenome (GOLD analysis project Ga0247823, IMG submission 192426) | Soil microbial communities from agricultural site in Penn Yan, New York, United States - 13C_PalmiticAcid_Day30 | ecosystem: Environmental > Terrestrial > Soil > Agricultural land... | reverse complement strand
GTCGTCTTCAATCATCAGCAGGGGAGCGTTCATGGTTTTCAGTGTAGCGGCGGGCGCCGGAGCCCATCATCGTGTCAGCGCTGTGTGAAGCGGGCTTTCGGGTCACGTAAAGTCATGTAAATGGCACCGCCCACCCCGCCCCCCACCCTGCCTGCCGGTTCGCTGGCCGCTCTGCTGCGCCAGCAGGCCCAGGCAAGACCGCAGGCGACGGCGCTGCGCTGGCGCGAGCCGGGCCAGGCCGGCCCCGACCCACGCTGGGGTCAGCTGTCGTTTGCCGAGCTGGCCCGGCACGCGGACGCGCTGGCGCAGGGGCTCGCGCGCGCCCACGGCGTGCGCGAGGGCGACCGCGTGGTCTGGCTGGGTTTGAACCACCCGGCGCAGATCGCCCTGCTTTTCGCGCTGGCGCGCCTGGGCGCGCTGCTGGTGCCGCTGAACCACCGCCTCTCGCCCACCGAGTGGGCCGCCCTGCTGCAGGATTGCCGCCCCTCCCTGCTCGTGCACGACACGGCGCTGGCCGACGCGGCCCGATCGCTCGCCCACCCCGCCACGCTCCACCTGGACGGCCTGCCGGTCGGTCCCGCGGCCGGCGGCGCAGGCGAGCTGGGCAGCGCCGACCACCCAGCGCTGCTGGTCTACACCTCGGGCACCACGGGCGCGCCCAAGGGAGCGGTGCACACCCAGGGCAACCTGCTGGCCAACATGGCGATCGCCGCGCAAGTGCAGGGCCTGAGCGAAGACGACACGGTGCTCACCGTGCTGCCGCTGTTCCATGTCGGTGGCCTGTGCATCCAGACCTTGCCCGCCCTCTCGGTGGGCGCGCAGGTGCTGCTGCACAGCCGCTTCGACGCCGGCACCACCCTGCGCAGCCTGCACGACGACCGTCCCACCCTCACGCTGCAGGTGCCCGCCACGCTGCAGGCGCTCACCACGCACGCCGACTGGCCGGGCTCCGACCTCACAAGCCTGCGCGCCATCTGGGCCGGCTCCAGCCTGCTGCCCGCCCCGCTCATCGAAGCCTGCCACGCGCGCGGCGTGCCGGTGTGCAATGTGTACGGCAGCACCGAGACCGGCCCGTTCTCCATCGCTCTGCCGCCCGCCCATGCGGCCAGCCACCTGGGCGCCTGCGGCTGGCCCGCGCCCGGCGTGCAGGTGGCGCTGCGCGACCCGGCCAGCGAGCCGGTGGGCGCCGGCGAAGTCGGCGAGCTGTGGCTGCGTGGGCCCAATGTGGTGCAACGCTACTGGCCCGACCAGCCGGCCTGCGACGCCGAAGGCTTCTTCCACAGCGGTGACCTCGCGCAACAGGCGGCCGACGGCAGCTTCACCGTGGTCGGCCGCGCCAAGGACATGCTGATCTCGGGCGGCGAGAACATCTACCCCGCCGAAATCGAGAACCTGCTGGTGCAGCACCCCTGGGTGGTCGAATGTGCGGTGGTCGGCCAGGCCGACCCGCGCTGGGGCGAGGCGGTGGTGGCCGTGGTGGTGCTGCGCGACGGCGCGGCCGAAGATTGGGCGGCCGCACTGCAGGGCTTTCTGGACGGCCGGCTGGCGCGCTACAAGTGGCCGCGCCGATGGCACCGCGTGGCGGCCTTGCCCAAGACCGCGCTGGGCAAGGTGCAGAAGCCGGCCGTCAAGGCCCTGCTGGAAGCTTGAGCCTCAGGCCTTGGGCTCGACCGGTGCCAGGCGCGTCGCCAGCCAGATCAGCAGCAGCACCGGCACACCCAGGCAGGCCGTGGCGATGAAGAAGGTCGGGTAGTCGTAGGCATCCACGAAAGCGCCCGAGTAGCCCGCGAGCCACTTGGGTGCGAGCAGCATCATCGAACTGAACAGCGCGTACTGCGTGGCCGAGTAGCGCACGTTGGTCAGGCCCGAGAGGTAGGCGATGAACGCCGCCGAGGCCACCCCGGCGCTCAGGTTGTCGGCCGAGATCACCAGAATCAGCGCTGTCACGTCGTGCCCGTGCCCCGCCAGCCAGGCGAACAGCAGGTTGCTCGCGGCCGAGAGCACGGCGCCCAGCATGAGCACCCGCATCACGCCCAGGCGCAGCGAGAGCGCACCGCCGATGAAGGCGCCGACCAGCGTCATGATGACGCCGAACACCTTGGTCACGGCCGCCACCTCGTCCTTGGTGTAGCCCATGTCCACATAGAAGGGGTTGGCCATGATGCCCATCACCACGTCGCTGATGCGGTAGACGCCGATCAGCGCCAGGATCAGCAGCGCCTGCTTGCCGTAGCGCCGCAGAAAGTCGGCGAACGGCTCGATCAGCGCGCCGCGCAGCCAGTCGGCGGCGTTCTTCGCGGGCGGCAAGGCCACGCGCGCGGGTTCGCGCGAGAACAGCACCGTGAGCACCCCCACGAGCATGCTCGCGGCCATCACCAGGTAGGCGGTGGTCCAGGCCGCCTGCTGGTAGAGCGCACCCGGCGCGGCCGCCACGGCGGTGGGCGCGATTTCCGCGCGGGCGGCGATCCACAGCACGCCCGCCCCGGCCCAGATCATGGCCAGCCGGTAACCGGTCTGATAGGTGGCCGCCAGCGCGCCCTGGTGGCGCACGTCGGCCGATTCGATGCGGAAGGCGTCCAGCGCGATGTCCTGCGTGGCCGAGGCAAACGCCACGGCCAGGGCGCACCACACGACCAGCTGGAGCTCGGTGCGCGGATCGGCCAGCGCCATGCCCACCAGCGAGGCCATGATCAACGCCTGAGACAGCAGCAACCAGCTGCGCCGCCGGCCGAGCCAGCGCGTGAGCAGCGGAATGGGCAGGCGGTCCACCAAAGGCGCCCAGCACCATTTGAAGCCGTAGGCCAGGCCGACCCAGCTCAGGTAGCCGATCGTGGTGCGGTCCAGCCCGGCCTCGCGCAGGCGAAAGCTCAACGTGCCCAGCACCAGCAGCAGCGGCAGGCCGGCGGAGAATCCGAGCGCGAACATGCGCAGGCTGGCCGGCTCGAGGTACACCCGCAAGGTCTCGCCCCAGGTGGGTCGGGCGGTGGTGTCAGCGTCCGTGGGGGCAGCCTGCGGCAAGGTGGGGGGCACGGACATGGAAGTGGATAAAAGGAAAAAAGGTGCAGGCACAAACGCCCGGCTTTGTCTATTATTCACGCATGTGCCTGCTCTGCGACCTCAAGTCCCCCGCCCCTGAGATCTCTCGGCCCGAACACGTGTGGTCAGCCCGCCGCGCCTTCGTGCTGGCGGGCACCGCCGCCGCCGCGGCGTCGGCCCTGCCGGCCGTCGCGCAGGTGAACGTGGGCGAGGGCTCCACGCTGCGCAAGCTGGTGCCGGCCGATGAGCTGGAAAACGCCGCCGGCCAGCAGTACGGCCAGATGATGGCCGAGGCAAACGCCAAGAAGGTGCTGATGCCCGACGGCCACCCGCAGGTGCAGCGCCTGCGCACCATCGCGCGCCGCATCATTCCCCACTCGGCGCAATGGAACAAGCGCGCCACGCAGTGGAAGTGGGAAGTCAACCTGATCCAGAGCACGCAGATCAACGCCTTCTGCATGCCGGGCGGGAAGATCGCGTTCTACACCGGCATCCTGGAAAAGCTCGGTCTCACCGACGACGAGACCGCGATGATCATGGGCCACGAAATGGCGCATGCGCTGCGCGAGCACGCCCGCTCGCGCGTGGCCAAGAGCAACGCCACCGGCATCGGCCTGTCGATTGCGGCGCAACTGCTGGGCCTGGGCCAGCTGGGCGACGTGGCCGCCAACCTCGGCACGCAGCTGCTCACCCTCAAGTTCAGCCGCGAGGACGAGACCGAGGCCGACCTGGTGGGCCTGGAACTCGCGGCCCGCTCGGGCTACCAGCCGCGCGCCAGCGTGAGCCTGTGGCAGAAGATGGCCGCCAACGGCGGGGGCTCGGGCGCGAGCTTCCTCTCGACCCACCCCAGCGGCCCTGATCGCATCCGCGAACTGGAAGCCAACGTGCCCAAGGTGCAGGGCCTCTACGAACAGGCCCGCAAGGGCTGAGCTCAGGTCCCGCGCACGTACGGGTTGCTCTGGCGCTCCCAGCCGAACGTGCTCTCCGGCCCATGGCCGGGAATGAACACCGTGTCGTCTCCCATGGGCCAGAGGCGGCCCGTGATGCTCTCGATCAGCTGCTGGTGATTGCCCTGCGGGAAATCGGTGCGGCCGATGCTGCCGGCGAACAGCACATCGCCCACGAAGGCGCGCTTGGCCTGCGGCGAATGAAACACCACGTGGCCCGGCGTGTGCCCCGGGCAGTGCCGCACGTTCAACGTGCAATGGCCGATCTGCACCGTGTCGCCATCGGCCAGCCAGCGCGTGGGTGTGAAGGCCTCGGCCGGTGGAAAACCGAACATCGCGCCCTGCTGCGGCAGGCCCGAGATCCAGAACTGATCGCCGGGGTGCGGGCCGATGATGGGCAGGCTCAGGCGGCGCGCGAGTTCGGCCGTGCCACCCGCGTGGTCGATGTGCGCATGGGTCTGCCAGATGGCCTTGAGGTTCAGGCCCAGCCGCTGCACCTCGGCCAACAGGCGCTCCAGGTCACCGCCGGGGTCGATGACCGCCGCGTCCATGGTGTCGTCGCACCAGACGAGGGAGCAGTTCTGCGCGAACGCGGTGACGGGGACGGTGTGGTAGCGAAGCATGGCAATCGGAATGTTTGTTGCTAACAAAGATTGAAATTTTCTAACAGAGATTGAACAATGTTTTCAGACCGCAAAAATTGAGAAATCCGTTCCGCTTTCTGCCTCCTGAGTGACAAGGTGGCAGTACGCGCGAGTCGTTCGCACCACCATAGGATGATGGCTTCCCGCAGAGCGATACTCGACCGCACGCCGCACATTGCGGGATTCGACTCTCATGACCTTCACCCCGCCCCCTCATTCTTCGACGATTTCATCAGTCGCTCATCTCGCGCTCAATGCCGCCAAGAGCTTTAAGAACGACTATTTGGAACTCAGTCGCTTGCTTTTCGAAAGCCAGGAGGCGCGCAATGGCCTCCACCATGCGGGCGAGTTCGGGCGATTCCGCGAGCGGCTTCTGCAGTCGTTACTCGTCAATTTTCTGCCGGCACGCTTAGGTGTCGGCGACGGCTTCGTGGTCGAAGCCCAGGGCGGCAAGAGTACGCAATGCGATGTGATCATTTACGACCGGGAGCACAATCCGCAGCTGTCGACCGCAGGCGGCTTGGCGATGTTTCCACTCGAGGTGTGCGCGGCGGTGGGAGAGGCAAAGTCGAAGTTGAGCTTTGTCGAGGCCAAGGCGGCGCTGGCCAAACTGTCTGCCACTAAAGAGATGCGTGCCAACATGCAAGTGAACGGAGTTCCCGTTGCACCTGTAGAGGAACTGCTTTGGGCGAGGGACGCCCTTCAGCGCAGTCCCGAAGCGGAGGTCCTCACGCACCTCAACGATGCGCGCTCTCTCTACGTGCCTCGTACGCATGAATGGCACAACCTGGTGACCTTTTTGGTCTGCGAGGAGATTGCTTGGCCGGAGGACTGCGATCCCGCGAAGAACTTTGACAAAGCTTTCACCGAAGCTCTGCACGATCTGCACTTGACTCAGCCAAAGGACTTCCTCCGACAAAACTTCATCCTTAGCTTGCGTCAAGGCCTGCTGTCGTACTTCTACGTGGCAAAAGGCGATGGAGATGAGATCCGGAGAATTCCGTATCCCTACCCAGTCCAGTCGATCCACCCCGTTCCTGGTACAGAGCACGATGGCCGCCCGTCCAGTTGTGGCTTTCGGTGGCTACCAGCCAACGAGCACTACCGCCACATCATGATGTTTGCGTCTGAACTCACGCGGGCGGCTAGCCAAACGCCAATCTATCCGTTTACTCCCCAAGACCATTCTCTTGACCCAGCAGCGTACGGCTTTACGTACTTCCTGGGCTGTTAACTCGTTCTAGCATTGCGCGGAAAGCGCCCGCTGACGCCCGCATAGCGCTCGCCGACAGCGTGGCCATTTGGCCCAATTCGTTGAATCTTTGCAGCGACCGAACGAACAACCAACGGTCCCGAAGCCCACGTCTGCGGACGCCGGTCGTTCAATCTTTGTTAGCAACAAACATCGGAAAAAAACCGATTCCAGGTCGCCTGATCTGATGTACAACGGCACCATGAAGAAGGCGCTGCTCTTGCTGGCGACCCACACCATGGTGGCGCTCATGGGCTTTGCTGGCGGCGTCTACGTCCTGCCCATCCTCATCGCGCCGCCCGCGCCAGTGGCCTCGGAAGTCGGTGCGCTCGCCGCACAGGCACCGTTCAGCGGCCAGTTCCGGCGCGATCTCGCAGGCAGCGATGCCCTTCACTGGGGCGAGGGCACGGTGTCGGTGGGGCCGGCGGCGGTGGCGCTGATGGGCCGGCTCGCGCCCGGGCCAGACTACAAGCTCTACCTCGTGCCGGCCTTCGTGCAGGACGAAGCACAGTTCCTGCGCGTCAAGGCCGAGGCTTTGCGCGTGGGCGATGTGAGGACCTTCGACAACTTCATCGTCGCGCTGCCGCCCGGCGTGGACCTGACCGCCTACAACACGGTGGTGGTCTGGTGCGAGACCTTCAGCGAGTTCATCTCGGCGGCTCAGTACCGCTGAAACCTGGCCGGCCAACCGCACCTACAGCGCGCTGCGCTGCTTGAGCGACAGCACCGACAGGCCGGCGGCGATGAAGGTCAGGCCCGCGCTCACGTTCACGCCTCGCACCAAGCGCGGCCGCGCCTGCAGCCAGCCCGCCAGGCGGGACGCGAAGCCGCCCATGAGCGCGAAGATCACCGCCGTCATCAGCGCGAAGATCGCGCCGTAGATCAGCATCTGCACCACCACCGGGCCGCGCCCCGCGCTCACGAACTGGGGCAGGAAAGCGAGCACGAACAGGCCCGGCTTGGGGTTGAGCACGTTGGACAACACGCCCGTGAGCAGCACCTTGCGCAGCGGCACGCGCGCCGAGGGCTGGAACGAGATCAGGTCACCGGCGACCAGCGCCTTGTAACCCAGCCACAACAGGTACAGCGCGCCCACCACCTTCACGGCCCAGAACGCCTCGGGCGAGCCCTGGATGATGAGCGACAGGCCGAAGGTGGCCGCGAGCGTGTGGAACAGGATGCCCAGTCCCGCGCCGAAGGCCGAGAGCGCGGCGGCCAGTGGGCCCTGGCTCAGGCCCCGGCCGATGGCCAGGATGTTGTCGGGCCCGGGCGACACCACCACCAGGGTGCAGGCGGCCACGTAGGCCAGCAGGATCTCCGTCGGGAACATGGGCCGCTCCTTCGCTCAGTGTTGGAAGTCGTATTCGATCGTCAGCGGCGCGTGGTCGGAAAACTTCTCGCCCTTGTAGATGGACTCGCTGCGCGCGAGCGCCGCCATGGCCGGCGTGGCGAGGTGGTAATCCAGCCGCCACCCGACGTTGTTCGCGTAGGCCTGGCCCCGGTTGCTCCACCATGTGTAGCAGGTGTCGGTGGTATCGGGTTGCAGCCGGCGGTAGACGTCCACCAGCCCGGCCTCGTCGAGCAGCTTGGTCATCCAGGCGCGCTCCTCGGGCAGGAAGCCGCTGTTCTTCTGGTTGCTGCGCCAGTTCTTCAAGTCTTTCTGCTGGTGGGCGATGTTCACGTCGCCGCACAGGATGAACTCGCGCTCGCCCTTGAGGGCCTGCAGGTGGGGGTAGAAGCCATCGAGAAAGCGGTACTTGGCTTCCTGCCGCTCGGGGCCGGAGGAGCCGCTGGGGAAATAGACGCTCAGGATGGAGAGCTTGCGCTGGGGCGTGTCGAAGCGCAGCTCGGTGAAGCGGCCCTCGGCGTCGAACTCGGTTGAACCGTAGCCGATGATCACGTCGCTCGGCTCGTGGCGGGTGTACACCGCCGTGCCCGAGTAACCTTTTTTCTGGGCGTAGTGGAAGTGCCCCTTGAGGCCGGCGATTTCTTCAAAGCGGCCGCTCACATCGGCGGCCTGGGCCTTGACCTCCTGCACACAAATACAATCGGGCCGGTGCGCGGCGAGCCATTTCTCCAGCCCCTTGGTGGTGGCGGAACGGATGCCGTTGAGGTTGAGGCTGGTCAGTTTGAACAAGGATGTCTCCATGGTGTTGGATACAGGCGCGGCGAAGGCCGGCGCGCCCGATGCTGCGCTCGCGCAGGAATTCGTGCAGTTTTGCGTCGATGCCGGCGTGTTGCGCTTTGGTGAATTCAAGACCAAGGCCGGGCGCATGAGCCCGTATTTCTTCAACGCCGGTCTGTTCGACGACGGCGCCAAGCTGGGCCGGCTCGCACAATTCTATGCAAAAGCCCTGGTCGCCAGCGGCATCGAGTTCGACATGATCTTCGGCCCGGCCTACAAGGGCATTCCGCTGGGCGCGGCGGTGTCCATCGAGCTCGCGCGGCTGGGCCGCAATGTGCCTTTCGCCTACAACCGCAAGGAAGCCAAGGACCATGGCGAAGGCGGCACCCTGGTCGGCGCGCCGCTCAAGGGCCGCGTGCTGATCGTCGACGACGTGATGTCCGCCGGCACCGCGGCGCGCGAATCCATCGCGCTGATCCGCGCCGCCGGCGCCACGCCGCACGCCATCGCGATCGCACTGGACCGCCAGGAAAAGGCCACCGAGGTCGGCGCCGACGGCCAGGTGCGCGACGTGGACCACAGCGCCGTGCAATATGTCCAGCGCGAGCTGGGCATGCAGGTCTGCACGATTGCGAGGCTGGCCGATTTGCTGCACTATTTGACCGCCCGCTCAGGCGGCGAGTTCGATTCGCACCGCGAACGGGTGCTGGCCTACCGGCAACGCTACGGCGTGTCCTGACCCTTCTTCCACGATGACCCTGCACCACCCCCTGTTCTCCGTTCTCTCCCGTCGCCTGTGGCTGGCCGGTGGCGCGCTGTTGCTCGGCGGGTGCCTGTGGGACACGGCACACGCGCAGGCGGGCATGTACACCTGCAAGGATGCCAAGGGCAACACCATCGTTCGAGACCGCCCCATCGTCGAATGCCTGGACCGTGAGCAGCAGCAGCTGGGCAACAGCGGCACCGTGCGCAAGACGCTGCCGCCGAGCTACACCGCCGACGAGCGCGCCAGGCTCGACGCCCAGCGCAAACAGGAAGAGGAACAGCGCAGCCGCCTGCAGGAAGAAAAGCGCCGCGAGCGCGCCCTGATGATCCGCTATCCCAACCAGGGGGTGCACGACAAGGAACGGGCCGACGCCCTGGCGCAGATCGACGAGGTCATCGGCGCGGTGAACAAGCGCGAACTGGCGCTGGTGGCGCAACGCAAGGACATCAACGTCGAGCTGGAGTTCTACCAGAACGACGTCAGCAAGGCACCCAACTGGCTCAAGCGCAAGATCGAAGACAACGAGAAGCAGATGGTGGTGCAGAAGCGCTTCCTGGACGAGCAGGTCCAGGAAAAACAGCGCATCAACGCCCGCTTCGACGAAGAGCTGGCCAAGCTGCGCCAGCTCTGGACGGCCGCGGGCGGCAACCGCACCGGCGTCGGCAGCCCGGCATCCGCCGGGCGCTGACCCTCAACCGAGTTTCTGGCGCAGCAGGTCGTTGACCTGTTGCGGGTTGGCCTTGCCCTTGCTCGCCTTCATGGCCTGGCCGACCAGGGCGTTGAAGGCCTTGTCCTTGCCGGCGCGGAACTGTTCGACCATCTCGGCGTTGGCGGCCATCACCTCGTCGATGATCTTTTCCAGCGCGCCGCTGTCGTTCATCTGCTTGAGGCCCTTGGCCTCGATGACGGCGTCGACCTCGCGGCCCTCGCCGGTCCACAGGGCGTCGAAGACCTGCTTGGCGGCGTTGTTCGACACCGTGCCGTCGGCGATGCGCCCGATCACGGCCGCCAGTTGCGCGGCGCTTACCGGCACGCCGGCGATGTCGCGTTCCTCGGCGTTGAGGCGGCGCGAGACCTCGCCCATGATCCAGTTGCTGACCAGCTTGGCCTGGCCGCTGGCCTGGGCCGCCGTCTCGAAGTAGGCGGCCATCGCGGGGCTTTGCGTGAGCGTGGTGGCGTCGTACTCGGGCAGGCCGTAGTCGCGCACCAGGCGTTCGGCCATCGCGCGCGGCAGCTCGGGCATGGCGGCCTTCACCTGGTCCACCCAGTCGCGCGCGATCACCAGCGGCGGCAGGTCCGGGTCGGGGAAGTAGCGGTAATCGGCCGCGTCTTCCTTGGTGCGCATGGCACGCGTCTCGCCGGTGTCGGGATCGAACAGCACCGTGGCCTGCTGGATCGCGTGGCCGTCCTCGATCTGCTCGATCTGCCAGCGCACCTCGTAGTCGATGGCCTGCTGCATGAACTTGAAGCTGTTCAGGTTCTTGATCTCGCGGCGCGTGCCCAGCGGCGCGCCGGGCTTGCGCACCGAGACGTTGGCGTCGCAGCGGAACGAGCCTTCCTGCATGTTGCCGTCGCAGATGCCGATCCAGGTGACGATCTTGTGCAGCTCCTTCGCGTAGGCCACGGCCTCGGCGCTGGAGCGGATGTCGGGCTCGGTCACGATCTCCAGCAGTGGCGTGCCGGCGCGGTTGAGGTCGATGCCGCTCTGGCCGATGAAGTCCTCGTGCAGGCTCTTGCCCGCGTCTTCTTCCAGGTGCGCGCGCACCAGGCGCACGGTCTTCTTCTCGTCACCGAGGAAGAACGAGACCTCGCCGCCCTGCACCACCGGGATCTCGAACTGGCTGATCTGGTAGCCCTTGGGCAGGTCGGGGTAGAAGTAGTTCTTGCGCGCGAACACGCTCTGCTCAGCGATGTGCGAACCGAGCGCGAGGCCGAGGCGGATCGCGAGTTCGACGGCCGCGCGGTTCATGACCGGCAGCGTGCCGGGCAGGGCCAGGTCCACCGCGCAGGCCTGCGTGTTGGGCTCGGCGCCGAAGGCCGTGGGCGCGCGGCTGAAGATCTTGGACTGCGTGGCGAGCTGGGCGTGGGTCTCGAAGCCGATCACCACCTCGTAGCCGCCGACCAGAAGGGATTTGCTGGAACTCATGTCAATAGCCTTGCGGAGCGCGGGTGTGCCAGTCGGTCGCCTGCTGGAAGGCGTGCGCGGCCTGCAGCAGCGGGCCTTCCTGGAAATGGTTGCCCACAAGCTGCAGGCCCACCGGCAGGCCACCCGCGCCGAAGCCGGCGGGCACGCTCATGCCGGGCAGGCCGGCGAGGCTGGTGGAGAGGGTGTAGATGTCGGCCAGGTAGTTGGCCACCGGGTCGTTGCTCTTTTCGCCGAGCTTCCAGGCCACGGTGGGCGCCACCGGGCCGGCGATCAGGTCGCACTGCGCGAACGCAGCCTGGAAGTCCTGCGCGATCAGGCGGCGGATCTTCTGCGCCTGCAGGTAGTAGGCGTCGTAGTAGCCGTGGCTGAGCACGTAGGTGCCGATCATGATGCGGCGCTGCACCTCGGGCCCGAAGCCTTCGCTGCGCGACTTCTTGTACATGTCGGTCAGATCCCCGTACTGCGCGGCGCGGTGGCCGAACTTCACACCGTCGAAACGGCTGAGGTTGGAGCTGGCCTCGGCCGGCGCAATGATGTAGTAGACCGGGATGGAGAGCTCGGTGCGCGGCAGCGAGACCTCGACCAGCGTGGCGCCGAGCTTTTCATACTCCGCCAGCGCGGCGCGCACGGTGGCGAGCACGTCGGGCGCGCAGCCTTCGCCGAAAAATTCCTTGGGCAGGCCGATGCGCAGGCCCTTGAGCGGCTGAGCGGCGGTGGCGCCTTCGCGCGGCTGGCCGAGCAGCGCGGTGTAGTCCTCGGCCGGGTGGTCCAGGCTGGTGGAATCGCGGTCGATGTCGGGGCCGGCCATGGCGCTGAGCAGCACCGCGCAGTCGGCGGCGCTGCGCGCCATCGGGCCGGCCTGGTCCAGGCTGGAGGCGAAGGCCACCATGCCGTAGCGCGAGCAGCGGCCGTAGGTGGGCTTGATGCCGGTGATGCCGCAGAAGCTGGCCGGCTGGCGGATCGAGCCGCCGGTGTCGGTGCCGGTGACGGCGGGTGCCAGGCGCGCGGCGACGGCCACGGCGGAGCCGCCCGAGGAGCCGCCCGGCACGCGCGTGGTGTCCCAGGGGTTGTGCACCGCGCCAAAGGCCGAGTTCTCGTTGCTGCCGCCCATGGCGAACTCGTCGCAGTTGAGCTTGCCCAGCGTCACCGCGCCCTGCGCGGCCAGGCGCTGCACCACGGTCGCGTCGAACGGGCTCTGGTAGCCCGCCAGCATCTTCGAGCCGGCGGTGGTGGCGAAGTCCTTGGTGACGAAGATGTCCTTGTGCGCCAGCGGCACGCCCAGCAGCGGCGTGCGTTCGCCGGCGGCGATGCGCGCGTCGGCCGCGCGGGCCTGGGCCAGCGTGGCCCCTTCATTGAAGGAAAGGTAGGCGCCGAGCGCGCTGTGCTGCTTCGCGCGCGCCAGCAGGTGCTGGGCGGCCTCGACGCTGCTGGTTTTCTTGTCGGCAATGGCGGCGGCCAGCTCGCTCACGCCCAGGGTGTGCAGATCGTTCATTCGATCACCTTGGGCACGAGGAACAGGCCGCGCTCGACCGCCGGGGCGCTCTTCTGGTTGGCTTCGCGGTCGTTGGGCTCGCTCGCCACGTCCGGGCGCAGGCGCAGCGAGACGTGGTCGATCACCGCCGTGGGATGGGCCAGGGGCTCCACGCCGGTGGTGTCCACCGCGTTCATCTGCTCGACGATGTCGAAGAAGCCATTGAGCTGGGTGCGCATGGTCTCGCTCTGCGCGCCGGAGAGCTCCAGGCGCGCGAGGTTGGCGATGCGCCCGATGTCGGACGGGGTCAGGGACATGGCAAAAGAGGGTTCCGGATGGGGAAGAGACGCACCGTCTGCGGGTTTTCCGCCCTGAAACGGCTTGTAACTGGACAAAATGCACCCTGTTTGCGCGCAGTTGTACACAGGGGATACGGTATTATCCAAGGTTTAACGGCAGCGCCCGTGCCGTTGCGGTTTTCGCCTTGGAATCAACCACTTAGCACCGATGCCCGGCCAACGACCCGGCCCCATACCCGGCGACGAGCGCGCACAGCCGCGCCCGTGCCCCACAGGACCCATGCACCATGTTTGAAGCTTTCCGTCGGCAATTTTCGACCGACCTGGCCATCGACCTCGGCACCGCCAACACCCTCATCTACGTTCGCAACAAGGGCATCGTGCTCGACGAGCCCTCCGTCGTGTCCATCCGCCACGAAGGCGGCCCCCAGGGCAAGAAGACCATCCAGGCGGTCGGCCACGAGGCCAAGGCCATGCTGGGCAAGGTGCCCGGCAACATCGAGGCCATCCGCCCGATGAAGGACGGCGTGATCGCCGACTTCACCGTCACCGAGCAGATGCTCAAGCAGTTCATCAAGATGGTGCACCCGCGCTCGATGTTCAAGCCGAGCCCGCGCATCATCATCTGCGTGCCCTGCGGCTCGACCCAGGTCGAGCGCCGCGCCATCCGCGAATCGGCCCTGGGCGCGGGCGCGTCCGAGGTCTACCTGATCGAGGAACCCATGGCCGCGGCCATCGGCGCCGGCCTGCCGGTGTCGGACGCCTCCGGCTCCATGGTGGTCGACATCGGCGGCGGCACCACCGAGGTGGGCGTCATCAGCCTGGGCGGCATGGTCTACAAGGGCAGCGTGCGCGTGGGCGGTGACCGCTTCGACGACGCCATCATTGCCTACATCCGCCGCAACTACGGCATGCTGATCGGCGAGCCCACGGCCGAAGCGATCAAGAAACAGATCGGCTCGGCCTTCCCCGGCAGCGAAGTCAAGGAAATGGAAGTCAAGGGCCGCAACCTCTCCGAGGGCGTGCCGCGCAGCTTCACCATCTCCAGCAACGAGATCCTCGAAGCCCTGACCGACCCGCTCAACAACATCGTCACGGCCGTGAAGATGGCGCTGGAGCACACGCCGCCCGAGCTGGGCGCCGACATCGCCGAGCGCGGCATGATGCTCACCGGCGGCGGCGCGCTGCTGCGCGACCTCGACCGCCTGCTGGCCGAAGAAACCGGCCTGCCGGTGCTGGTGGCCGAAGAGCCGCTCACCTGCGTGGTGCGCGGTTGCGGCATGGCCCTGGAGCGCATGGAGCGCCTGGGCACGATCTTCACCAGCGAATAAACCCCGGCCGCCGCCCGGCGGCCGCGCCTCCCCACCACCGACCAGCCCCCTCCGAGCGCCATGCCACTGGGCACCCTGGACCGCACCCCGCCCCCGTTCTTCAAGCAGGGTCCGTCGGCCCTGTCCAAGCTGGTGGTGTTCAGCGCCCTGGCGCTGTTCCTGATGGTGGCCGACCTGCGCTTTCGGCTCACCGAGCCGATCCGCACCGCCATGGCCGTGGTGCTCTACCCGGTGCAATGGGCGGTGCTGCAGCCGGTGCAGCTGGCCTCCATGGCGGGCGGTTACTTCACCTCGTTGCACGCCGCGCAGAAGAGCGAAGGCGAGGCGCTGCAGCGCCTGGCGGTGCAGGCCGAGCGCAGCCTGCAGCTGGAGCAGATCACCCTGGAAAACCAGCGCCTGCGCGAACTGCTGGCCATGCGCGAGCGCATCGGCACCCAGGCCATCGGCGCCCAGGTGCTGTACGACGCGGCCGACCCCTACTCGCGCAAGATCGTGATCGATCGCGGCCAGACGCACGGCATCGAGGCCGGTTCCCCGGTGGTCGATGAAAGCGGCGTGCTGGGCCAGGTCACGCGGGTCTACCCGCTGGTGGCCGAGGTCACGCTGCTGATTGACCGCGACCAGGCCATTCCCGTGCTCAACACGCGCACCGGCGTGCGCAGCGTGGCCTACGGCCAGCCGTCCACCAGCGGCGACGGCCTGGAGCTGCGCTACACCCTGGCCAGCGCCGACATCGCCGAAGGCGACCTGCTCTCCACCAGCGGCGTGGACGGCGTCTACCCCGCCGGCCTGCCGGTGGCGCGCGTGACCCTGGTCGAGCGCCAGGCCGAGTCGTCCTTCGCGCGCATCCAGTGCGAGCCCCTGGCCCGCGTGCAGGGCACGCTGCACGTGCTGGTGCTGGGCTCCATCGCGGCCTCGGTTCCGCCCTCACCCCTGGCCGAAGCCGCCGACACACCCCGCCCGGCCCGCGCGAACCGCCCGGGTGTCCGGAGCACCGCGCCATGATCATGCGTCCCGGCCAGCAGCTGCTGCTGCCCGCCAATCCCGGCTTCATCTGGTTCAGCCTGCTGGCCGCGCTGGTGTTCAACATGCTGATGAACATGGGCCTGTTCGGCCGCGCCGCCTGGGTGCCCGACCTGCTGGCCGTGGTGCTGGTGTTCTGGAGCGTGCACCAGCCGCTGCGCATCGGTGTGGGCGTGGCCTTTGCCTTTGGCCTGGCCATGGACGTGCACCAGGGCGCCCTGCTCGGCCAGCACGCGCTGGCCTACACCGCGCTCGGGTTCCTCGGCATTTCCATGCACCGGCGCCTGCTCTGGTTCAGCGTGCCCAACCAGTCGGTGCAGGTGCTGCCGCTGTTCGTGGCCGCGCACGTGCTCGAACTGCTGGTGCGCATGGCCGCCGGTGGCAGCTTCCCCGGCGTGTTCTACCTGCTGGCCCCGGTGATCGAGGCCGCGCTCTGGCCGGTGGTGAGCGTGCTGCTGCTGGCGCCGCAGCGCCGCGCGCCCAACCCCGACGACAACAGACCTCTATGAGCACCGCCCGCGCCGCCTTCGGCGTCACCCCCCAAGGGGCGCCAGCTGCGGCCCGGCAAAGCCGGTTCCGCGCTGGCACTGGCCGCGGGTCGGCAAACTCACGCGGTCTTCGCCATCTCGGATAAAACACGGTCATGACGGAAATCCGCAACGTCGAAGCCGATCTGGCGCAGTTCCGCACCCGGGCGCTGCTGATCGGCCTCACGGTGGTGTTCGCGTTCGGGCTGATCGCCTCTCGCATGGTCTACCTGCAGGTGATCCGCCACGAGGACCTGGCGGCGCAGGCCGAGAGCAACCGCACGGCCGTGCTGCCGGTGGTGCCCAACCGCGGGCAGATCCTGGACCGCAAGGGCCGCATCCTGGCCACCAACTACTCGGCCTACACGCTGGAGATCACGCCCTCGCGCGTGGAGGACATGGATGCCACCATCGCCGGCCTGAGCGAGCTGGTGGAGGTCACGCCGCGCGACCAGCGCCGCTTTCGCAAGCTGCTGGAGGAGTCGCACCGCTTCGACTCGCTGCCGCTGCGCACCCGCCTGACCGACGTGGAGGTCGCGCGCTTCACGGCGCAGCGCTACCGCTTCCCCGGCGTGGACGTGCGCGCGCGCCTGCTGCGCCAGTACCCCAACGGCGAGGTGGCGAGCCACGTGATCGGCTACATCGGGCGCATCAACCAGCGCGAGACCGAGCTCATCGCCGACTGGCCGGAAGAGGACCAGGCCAACTACCGCGGCACCGAGTACATCGGCAAGCTCGGTGCGGAGCAGAGCTACGAGCGCGAGCTGCACGGCATCACCGGCTTCCAGCGCGTGGAGACCTCGGCCGGCGGGCGTGCCGTGCGCTCGCTGGCCAACACGCCGGCCACGCCGGGCAACGCCGTGGTGCTGTCGATCGACATCCAGCTGCAGAAGCTGGTGGAGGACATGTTCGGCGAGCGGCGCGGCGCGCTGGTGGCGATCGACCCGCGCTCGGGCGAGGTGCTGGCCTTCGTGAGCAAGCCCACCTTCGACCCCAACCTGTTCGTCGAGGGCATCGACGTGGAGAACTGGCGCGCGCTCAACGAGTCGATGGACAAGCCCTTGCTGAACCGGGCCCTGCGCGGCACCTACCCGCCCGGCTCCACCTACAAGCCCTTCATGGCGCTGGCCGCGCTCGAAACCGGCTCGCGCAGCGCGAGCCTGGTGATGAACGACCCCGGCTACTGGATGTTCGGCGGCCACCGCTTCCGCAGCCACGGCGACGGCCTGGGCGCGGTCGACATGCACCGCGCCATCGTCAAGTCCAGCAACACGTACTTCTATTCGCTGGCCAACGACATGGGCGTGGACACCATGCACGACTTCATGAAGCCGCTGGGCTTCGGCCAGATCACCGGCATCGACCTCAAGGGCGAGGTGCGCGGCGTGCTGCCCAGCCAGGCCTGGAAGCGCAACACCTACAAGCGGCCCGAGCAGCAGCGCTGGTACGCGGGTGAGACCATCTCGCTGGGCATCGGCCAGGGCTACAACAACTTCACCATGCTGCAGATCGCGCACGCCATGGCGACGCTGGCCAACGGCGGCATCAAGTACAAGCCGCACCTGACCATGGCGACCGAGAACGTGATCACGCGCGAGCGCGTGCCGCTGCCCGGCCCGCCGCCCGAAAACCTCGGCTTCAAGCCCGAGAACGTGCGCATCGTGCTCAACGCCATGCAGGCCGTGACCACCGAAGGCACCTCCACCCGCGTGTTCGCCGGCGCGGGCTACGCCAGCGGCGGCAAAACCGGCACGGCGCAGGCCGTGACCATCGGGCAGAAGGAGCGCTACGACGCGCGCCGGCTCGAAGAGCACCAGCGCGACCACTCGCTGTACCTGGCCTTCGCGCCGGTGGACCAGCCGCGCGTGGCGCTGGCGGTGATCGTGGAGAACGCCGGCTTCGGCGCGGCACACGCCGCCCCGATCGCGCGCCGCGTGTTCGACTACCTGCTGATGGACCAGTACCCCAACCCGCAGGATTTGGCCGCCGTGCGCGTGGGCCAGGCCAGCGCCCCCATCGGCACGCCGCTCAAGGCCAGCAGCCTGCCCTGGCCGCCCGACGCCCCGGTCGCGCCCTGAGGGCCCGCGCTACAGCACGCCCGGGTTGGCCCGCCACACCGCCCAGGTGAGCGCGCTCGCGAAAGCCACCCAGGCCAGGTAGGGCCACAGCAGCCACGCGGCCAGCGGGCGCACGCGCCGGAACAGCGCGATCGCCGTGGCGATCAGCACCAGCAGCAACAGCACATCGGCCAACGCCCAGGCCCCCCAGTGCCAGGCAAAGAACAGCCACGACCACAGCGCGTTGACCGCCAGTTGCAACACGAAGACCACCAAAGCCGGTGCCCGCGACGGCTGGGCCGGCTCGCGCCAGACCAGCCACGCGGCCACCGCCATCAGCCCATACAGCAGCGACCACACCGGTCCGAACACGCCCGCCGGTGGCGCCCAGCCGGGCCGGTTCAGCTGCGCATAGAACGACGCGGCCTCCACCGACGCCAGGGCACCCAACCCTCCGGCCAGCAGCACCAGCGCCAGCCAGCCCATAAAACCCAGGGTCTGTGCACGGATGGAGCGAGACGGCATAAGGGCCTCCTTGGAAGTGGGTGTCAGCTTCGGATCCAGGCGTCGTACGTGGTCTTGAGGATCAGCGCGCTCACCACGAAGATGAACACGACACGCACGAAGCCGCTGCCGTGTTTCAGGGCAAGCCGCGTGCCCAGCAGGCTGCCGACCACGTTGGCGATGGCCATGGCGAGCACGAAATGCCACCACACATGACCCTTCCAGGCGAACAGCGCCAGCGCGGCCAGGTTCGTGGCGGTGTTGAGCAGCTTGGCGCTGGCGCTGGCGTGCAGGAAGTCGTAACCCAGCCAGCGCACGAACAGAAAGACGAAGAAGCTGCCCGTTCCGGGGCCGAAGAACCCGTCATAGAAGCCGATGACGGCTCCGAGCAGGCTCGCGGCCAGCATTTCCTGGCGGCCGCTGAAGCGCGGCGTGTGGTGCCGACCCAGCTCCTTGCGCGCCAGGGTGTAGCCCAGCACCAGCAGCAACACCAGCGGCAGGGCACGGCGCAGGAAGTCGGGCGAGATCACGGTGACCGTCCAGGCCCCCGCCATGGAGCCGGCAAAACCCACCGCCGCCGCCGGCAGCAGCGCATGCCAGGGCATCTCGACCCGGCGCGCGTACTGCAGCGTGGCCGCCGCCGTGCCCCAGACCGAGGCGCCCTTGTTCACACCGAACAGCGTGGCCGGATGGGTGGTGGGAAACATCGCGAACAGCGCCGGCACCAGGATGAGGCCGCCGCCGCCCACGATCGAATCGACAAAACCGGCGAACAACGACGCCAGCGAGACCAGAAGCAGTTCCATCCCAGGATTGTCGCCGGGCGGCCCCGGACAAAAAAAAGCCGACCCTTGTGGGGTCGGCTCGAGGAATCTGGCATCTCTGGAGGACGCTGAAACCGTTGTTCGAATTGGACTGGGTTGTCTCCTCGGTCCCCCGCGGTCACCAGCGCTGGGCGCTGTTGGCGAGTGCATGCACTGTAGCGGCCCGCACCAGGGCTGTGCATCCGGGCTTTCCCTTGCTTTTTGGCGGTTTGGCACAGGAAATGCAACGGTCTGTTCGTCGTTGGAAGAGAGCCATTCATGCACCAATACCGCTATTTCGTTCGGCGGGGCCTGCTCCTGCCCACCTTGCTCTGGCCACTTTTGGCCGCCTCGCAAGGCGAAACCACAGAAGCCGTGACAAAAGTCACGCTCGATGCGCCAAGCCTGGTCGCCGCCAGCGCCATCCAGGGGGCCGACACGGCCTGGCTCATGGTCAGCACCGCGCTGGTGCTGCTCATGACGCTGCCGGGCATCGCCCTGTTTTATGGCGGCATGGTGCGCCGCCTGAACGTGATCAACACCATGGCAAGCGTGGTCGGCATCGCCGCCGTGGTCAGCGTGCTGTGGTTCGCGCTGGCCTATTCGCTGGCCTTCACCCCCGGCGGCGCGCTGGGCGGCTTCATCGGCGGTCTCGGCCGCATGGGCTTCTCGGGCATGGACTACCTGGGGACCACCGGCCAGGTGGCGGTGAGCCACATCGCGCAGCACGTGCCGGAATCGGTGTTCGCGATGTTCCAGCTCACCTTCGCCATCATCACCTGCGCGCTGGTGGTGGGCGCGCTGGTCGAGCGCATGCATTTCGGCGCGCTGCTGCTGTTCGCCGGCCTGTGGCTGCTGCTGGTGTACGCGCCGATCGCGCACTGGGTGTGGGAGCCGGGCGGCTGGCTCGCGCAGCTGGGTGCGCTGGATTTCGCCGGCGGCGCGGTGGTGCACATCAACGCTGGCGCCGCCGCCCTGGTCTGCGCCTACGCTCTGGGCCCACGCTCGGGCTACGGGCAGGAGCCCTTCGTGCCGTTCAACCTGGGCCTGACCATGGCCGGCACCGGCCTGCTGTGGGTGGGCTGGTTCGGTTTCAACGCCGGCTCGGCCCTGGCCGCCGACGGCCGCGCGGGCCTGGCCCTGCTGGTCACGCACGTGGCGGCCGCCTCGGGCGCGCTCGCCTGGATGGCCGCCGAGTGGCTGGCGCGCAAGCGCGCCTCGCTGCTGGGCCTGTGTTCGGGCGTGGTCGCCGGGCTGGTGGCCATCACGCCGGCGGCCGGTTTCGTCACGCCGCGCGGCGCGCTCCTCATCGGCCTGGTGGCCGGCGTGGCCTGCTACTGGGGCGCGACCGCGCTCAAGCGCCAGCTGCGCGCGGACGACTCGCTCGATGTGTTCGGCGTGCACGGCGTGGGCGGCCTGGTGGGCGCGCTGCTCACCGGCGTGCTGGCCGACCCGGCCATATCAGGCGTGCAGGCCAGCCTGTTGGCGCAGCTGATCGCCTGCGTGGCGGTGCTGGCCTACAGCCTGGTGATGACGGCGGTCGTGCTGTGGATCACCTCGCGCTTCACCACCTTGCGCGTGCGCGAGGGCGTGGAGCGCGCCGGGCTGGATGTGTCCCTGCACAACGAACAGCTCGGCCACTGAGCAGCGGCACCACCCCCATGAGCACCGCGCCCGACCCCTTCGCCATCGCCGCGCACCTGCACGTGCTGCTGCGGCGCAAGACCGGGCGGGTGACGGACACGGAGTGGATGGCGACCAACGCCGACTACGCGCGCGAGATCGTGCGCCATGCGCGCGAAAAAGCCGCGAGCGACGGGCACGAGGAGCTGCTGCCCTGGGCCGAGAAGCTGGAGGCGGCCATTCCCGCCATGGGCGTGCCGCCGCGCAAGACCCTGCTCGACGTCGCCACCGGGGCGCTGCGCGGCAAAGGTGACGGAAACCAGTACGTCGGCCGGTTGAGGTAATCGCATCCAGAGACACCGAGGGTCCGGCTCCGCCGACCCCAGGGGTCGTCCCCCCTCAGCGGCGCAGGGGGGTCACTCTCCTGCCACGATCCAGGTCGCGGCCTTCTCCGCGATCATCAGGGTCGGGCTGTTGGTGTTGCCGCTGGTGATGGTGGGCATCACGCCCGCGTCCACCACGCGCAGCCCGGCCACGCCGCGCACGCGCAGGTGGCTGTCGACCACGGCCATGGGGTCGTCGGCGCGGCCCATTTTGGTGGTGCCCACCGGGTGGAAGATGGTGGTGGCGATGTCGCCGGCCAGGCGCGCGAGCTCCTCGTCGGTCTGGTACTGCAGGCCGGGCTTGAACTCCTCGGGCTGGTACTTGGCCAGCGCCGGTTGCGCGACGATCCTGCGCGTCACGCGCAGGCTGTCGGCCGCGACCTGCCGGTCTTCGGCCGTGCTCAGGTAGTTCGGCGCGATCAGTGGCGCGTCCTCGAAGTTCGCGCTGCGGATGTTGACCGTGCCCCGGCTCGTGGGGTTGAGGTTGCACACGCTGGCGGTGAACGCCGGGAAGCTGTGCAGCGGCTCGCCGAAGGCATCGAGCGAGAGCGGTTGCACGTGGTATTCGAGGTTGGCGTACGGCTGGGCCGGGTCGCTGCGCGTGAAGGCGCCCAGCTGCGACGGCGCCATGCTCATCGGCCCACTGCGCTTGAACAGGTATTCCAGCCCGATGCGCGCCTTGCCCATCCACGAGGAGGACAGCACGTTGAGCGTGGGCGCGCCGTTGACGGTGTAGACCGAGCGGATCTGCAGGTGGTCCTGCAGGTTCGCGCCCACGCCGGGCAGGTCCACCACCACGTCGATGCCGTGCTGGCGCAGCAGCGCGGCCGGGCCGATGCCCGAGAGCTGCAGGATCTGCGGCGAGCCGATGGCGCCGGCGCAGAGCACCACCTCGCTGGTGGCCTCGGCGGTCACGTGCGCCACGCCGTCCCACACCTCCACCCCGGTGCAGCGCAGCTCGCCGTCGGCGCCGCGCTGCGTCACCAGGCGCGTGACCTGCGCGCTGTTCCACAGCTCGAAGTTGGGCCGGCCATAACAGGTCGGGCGCAGGAAGGCGCGCGCGGTGTTCCAGCGCAGGCCCTCCTTCTGGTTCACCTGGAAATAGCCCACGCCTTCGTTGTCGCCGCGATTGAAGTCGATGCTGTGCGGGATGCCGGCCTGCTGCGCGGCCTCGGCGAACGCATCGAGCACGTCCCAGCGCAGGCGCTGCTTCTCCACCCGCCATTCGCCGCCGTGGCCGTGGTACGCGCGGAAGTTCGGATCGCGCTGGGCGGCGTTCTGCTCGTCTCCCAGGTAGTGGTGCTCGTGGCGCTTGAAATCGGGCAGCGCGTTCTCCCAGCGCCAGGCGTCGTCGCCGGTGAGCGTGGCCCACTGGTCGTAGTCGCGCGACTGGCCGCGCATGTAGATCATGCCGTTGATGCTGGAGCTGCCGCCCAGCGTCTTGCCGCGCGGGTAGCGCAGCGCACGGCCGTTGAGCCCGGCCTCGGCCTCGGTCTGGTAGAGCCAGTCGGTGCGCGGGTTGCCGATGCAGTACAGGTAACCCACGGGAATGTGGATCCAGTGGTAGTCGTCCTTGCGGCCGGCCTCGATCAGCAGCACCCGCTTGCTCCGGTCGGCGGACAGCCGGTTGGCCATCAGGCAACCCGCAGTGCCGCCGCCGATCACGATGTAGTCGAAGGTCGTCTCACTCATGCTTGTCCCAATGTTGTTGTCGTTGTGATGTCGCCGGCGAAGATACCAGGGCTGTCAAGGGTCCGGCTCCGCCGGCCCAAGACAGCGTCCCCCCCTCGGGGGAAAGCGCCGAAGGCGCGCAGGGGGTTACCGAGCCACGGGCATGATGAACTCGGCACCTTTCCCGATACTTTCAGGCCAGCGCTGCATGATGGACTTCTGCTTTGTGTAGAAGCGCACGCCCTCCTCGCCGTAGGCGTGCATGTCGCCGAACAGGCTCTTCTTCCAGCCGCCGAAGCCGTGCCAGGCCATGGGCACCGGGATCGGCACGTTGATGCCGACCATGCCGACCTGGATGCGCCGCGCGAACTCGCGCGCCACGTTCCCATCGCGCGTGAAGCAGCTCACCCCGTTGCCGAACTCGTGGTCGTTGATGATCTGCACGGCATTGGCGAAATCGGGCACGCGCACGCAGCTGAGCACCGGGCCGAAGATCTCTTCCTTGTAGATCTTCATGTCGGTGGTCACGTGGTCGAACAGCGTGCCGCCCATCCAGAAGCCGTGGTCGCAGCCCTCGCCCGCGTCGCCGCCCTGGAAACCCCGGCCGTCCACCCGCAGGGTGGCGCCCTCTTTCGCGCCGGCCTCGATGTAGCCCGCGATGCGCGTGTGCGCGGCCGCCGTGACGATGGGCCCCATCTCGGCCGCGAGGTTGGTGCCATTGAGCACCTTGAGCGCCTGGGTGCGCTCGACCAGCTTGGGCATGATGCGCTCGGCCACGTCGCCCACCAGCACCGCCACGCTGATGGCCATGCAGCGCTCGCCGGCCGAGCCATAGGCCGAGCCGATCAGCGCGTCCACCGCCTGGTCCAGGTCGGCGTCGGGCATCACCACCATGTGGTTCTTCGCGCCGCCCAGGGCCTGCACGCGCTTGCCGTGGTGCGCGCCGGTCTCGTAGATGTAGTTGGCGATCGGCGTGGAGCCGACGAAGCTGATGGCCTTCACGTCCGGGTGCACCAACAGCGCGTCCACCGCCTCCTTGTCGCCCTGCACCACGTTGAACACGCCATCGGGCAGACCGGCCTGCTTGAGCAGCTCGGCCATGAACAGCGAGGCCGAGGGGTCGATCGGGCTGGGCTTGAGGATGAAGGTGTTGCCCGCGGCGATCGCCACCGGGAACATCCACATGGGCACCATCACCGGGAAGTTGAACGGCGTGATGCCGGCGACCACGCCCAGCGGCTGGCGCAGGGTCCAGTTGTCCATGCCGGTCGACACCTGGTCCGTGAAGTCGCCCTTGAGCAGCTGCGGGATGCCGCAGGCGAACTCGATGATGTCGATGCCGCGCGAGACCTCGCCCTGCGCGTCGGTGAACACCTTGCCGTGCTCGGCGGTGATCAGGCGGGCCAGGTCGTCCTTGTGCAGGTTCACCAGTTCGAGGAACTTGAACATCACGCGCGCGCGGCGGATCGGTGGCGTGTCGGCCCAGGCGGGAAACGCGGCCTGCGCGGCGGCCACGGCCGCGCCCACGTCGGCCGCGTTCGCCAGCGCGACCTTGCCACTCACCGCGCCGGTGGCGGGGTTGTACACGTCCTGGCGGCGCGGCGAGCTGCCGGCGTTCACGGCGCCGTGGATGAAGTGATCGATGGAATGGGGGGTGGTGGCCATGGCGGTCTCGCGGGAGGGTGTCGAAGGAATGAGGCCAGTTTAGGCAGCGGAAAACCCCTCGCCTAGTGGCAGGACCTGAATTGATTGTTTGCCATGGTGAACAATAGGGCCATGAATGACAAAAAAGTGGAAGACCTCTGGATGCACCTGCACTGGCTCACGGTGCTGGCGCAGCAGGGCAGCTACACCGCCTCGGCGCAGCGCCTGGGCGTGAGCAAGGCCGCCATGAGCCAGCGCATCAGCGAGCTGGAGCGCGCCGCCGGCCTGCCCCTGGTGCAGCGCACCACGCGCAGCGTGCGCCTGACCGAGGCCGGCCAGCGCCTGGTGGACGGCCTGCGTGACCCGTTCGAGCGCATCGCGCAGAGTTTTTCCAGCGTGCGCGACCTGGCCGATGAGCCGGCCGGCTTGGTGCGGGTCACGGCGCCGGTGGCGTTCGCGCGCCAGCAGCTGGTGCCCCGCATCGCGGTCTTCGCGCGCGAGCACCCCAAGGTGCGGCTGGAGCTGGACCTGTCGGACCGCCTGAGTTCGCTGGCCACCGAGGGTTTCGACCTCGCGATCCGCCACACCGCCGCGCCGCCGGACACGCACGTGGCCTGGCCGCTGTGCGCCACGCGCTCGGTGCTGGTGGCCAGCCGCGACTACCTGCGGCGCCACGGGCACCCGGCCGCACCGCCCGACCTCGCGCAACACGCCTGTCTGCACTACCCGCGCGCGCAGGACACGCCGGCCTGGCATTTTCTGCCGCCCGAAGGCCGGCGCAAGGCGCCGCGCCAGCGGATCACGGTGCCGGTGTCGGGCCCGTTCTGCGCCAACAACAGCGAGGCCCTGCGCGACGCCGCCATCGCGGGCCTGGGCATCGCGCTGGTGCCGGACTTCAGCGCGCAGGCGGCGCTGCGCTCGGGCCAGCTGGTGGAGGTGCTGGAGGACTGGGCCTCGGTGGGCAGCTTCAGCCCGCAGATCTACGCGATCCGGCCCTACGCCAGCCACGTGCCGCGCGCGGTGTCGGCCTT
>Ga0247823_10000887_pt1 | contig 25307 bp, 24 predicted proteins | sample 13C_PalmiticAcid_2_FD_192426 | JGI IMG/M metagenome (GOLD analysis project Ga0247823, IMG submission 192426) | Soil microbial communities from agricultural site in Penn Yan, New York, United States - 13C_PalmiticAcid_Day30 | ecosystem: Environmental > Terrestrial > Soil > Agricultural land... | reverse complement strand
GACCAGAGCGGCGCGGCCGTGGTTCGCGAGACCACGCCGACGACGGCGACGACGAACACCACGTCGGCCGCCCGCGCCGCTCTGGTCGACACCGACAACAACTCGGCCGACTTCGCCGTCGGCGCGCCGACGCCGACGAACTCGCGCGGCGAGACGCCGGGCGGCGGCGGTCCCGCGCCGACCCCGGCCAAGATCAGTGAGATCCAGGGCACGACCCACCTGTCCGCCCTGGACGGCACCAAGGTCAGCACGACCGGCGTCGTCACCGCGGTCCGCGCGTTCGGCTCGGCCCGCGGCTTCTGGCTGCAGGACACCCAGCCCGACGCGAACCCGGCCACCAGCGAGGGCCTGTTCGTCTTCACCGGCTCCACCACGCCTACCGTCGCTGTCGGCGACGCGGTGAACGCCGTGGGCACGGTCGACGAGTTCTACCCGGACGCGGCGCCCGCGTCGTCGGTCATGCTCGCCACGACCGAGCTGACGAGCGCCACGTGGACGGTCGCGTCCAGCGGCAACGCGCTGCCCGCCGCCGAGGTGCTCACGCCGACCACCGTCCCCGACACCTACGCGCCGAGCCCCGGCGGGTCGATCGAGGGCCTGACCCTGGACCCGGCGGCCACGTCGCTCGACTTCTTCGAGTCGCGCGAGGGCATGCGGGTGCAGGTCGCCGACGCGCGCGTGGTCGGCGCGACGACCGCGTTCAACGAGGTCTTCGTGACCACCAAGCCCGAGCAGAACCGCTCGGCCCGCGGCGCGACCGTCCTCACCGGTTACGAGCAGCAGAACAGCGGCCGGCTCCAGGTCCTCTCGCTGATCCCGTTCGCCCAGCACCCGTTCCCGGTGGCCGACGTCGGCGACACGCTCGCGGGCGTCACCGCGGGCCCGGTCGACTTCAGCCGCTTCGGCGGCTACGTCATCCAGGCCACCGAGCTCGGTGACCTGGTCTCCGGCGGCATCCAGGCCGAGGTCACCCGCGCGGAGCGGACCGGTGAGATCTCGGTGGCGACCTACAACGTCGAGAACCTCTCCCCGGTGGACCCGCAGGCCAAGTTCGACCGGCTCGCGCGGGCGATCGTGACCAACCTGTCGACGCCGGACATCCTGTCGCTGGAGGAGATCCAGGACAACACGGGTCCGGCCAACGACGGTGTCGTCGCGGCCGACCAGACGCTGAAGAAGTTCACCGACGCGATCGCCGCGCTCGGCGGGCCGCGCTACGAGTGGCGTCAGATCGACCCGGTCGACGGTGCCGACGGCGGCCAGCCGCGCGGCAACATCCGGGTCGCGTTCCTGTTCAACCCGGCTCGGGTGTCCTTTGTGGACCGCCCGGGTGGCGACTCGGTGACCCCGGTGCAGGTCGGCCGCGGCAGGCTCCCGTTCCAGGTCAAGCTGTCGGCGTCCCCCGCGCGGATCGCCCCGGCCGACGAGGCGTGGCTCAACAGCCGCAAGCCGCTGGTCGGCGAGTTCTCCTTCCGCGGCCACCCGGTGTACGTGGTGACCAACCACTTCAACTCCAAGGGCGGCGACCAGCCGCTGTTCGGCCGCAACCAGCCGCCGAGCCGCACGTCGGAGGTCCAGCGTCTCAAGCAGGCCGCGCTGGTCAACGACTTCGCCAAGCAGGTGCTGCGGATCGACCCGTTCGCCAACCTGGTGGTCCTCGGCGACATCAACGACTTCCAGTTCTCGCCGGTGATGGCCAAGCTGACCGAGGGCGGGGCGCTGCGCGCTCTCATCAACGACCTGCCGGAGACCGAGCGGTACAGCTACGTCTTCCAGGGCAACGCGCAGGCGCTCGACCACACCACGGTCAGTCCGTTCGTGCTGCGCCCGGACTACGACATCGTGCACATCAACGCGGAGTTCTCCGACCAGGCCAGTGACCACGACCCGCAGGTCACGCGCTTTGTCCCGACCAGCATCCCCTGGCCGACCCGCTAGTTGTCCACAACCAGTCGAGTAGTCCACAGGCAGCGGGCCCACGTCGAACCGGCGTGGGCCCGCTGTGCTTTGGTGGAGACAAGGCCCAAGTGAGAAGAGGTGCGCGATGAGCGACCGCCCGGCTCGGCGAGACCCGTCGAAGTTGGTGGAAGCCCAAGGTTTCCGTGACTACATCCGCGACGACTGGGGCCCGGCCGACCGCCGGGTCAACGCCGTCCCCGGCGCGGCGGCGGCCGCCGCCGCCCACCGGGCCAGGTTGTCGGCCGCCTTCCCGGGCAGGCGTATCGCGCTCGGCGCGGGCCGCGCGCCGGTTCGGGCCAACGACACCGACTACCACTTCCGCGCCGACAGCGACTTCGCCTGGCTCACCGGCTGCTACGCCGAGGGCGCGGTCCTGGTGCTGCACCCGTCCGGCGACGGCCACGACGCCGTGCTGCACCTGCGCGAGCCCGCGGGCCCGACCGAGGCCGACTTCTTCGCCAACGCGCGTGACGGCGAGCTGTGGACCGGGCCCGCGCCCGGCCTCGCCGAATGGTCCGACGCGCTCGGCATCATCTGCCGCCCGCTGGAGGAGCTGCCGAGGGCCCTGCGCGGCAACCTGCCGCAGGTCCTGGCCGCGCGCGGGGTCGAACCGATGCTCGATTCGCTGGTCAGGGCACACAGCGCCGAGCTGCGCACCGTGCTCTCCGAGCTGCGGCGGATCAAGGACGACTGGGAGATCGGCCAGCTCCGCGCCGCGGTCGACGCCACCGTCATCGCCTTCGCCGACGTGGCCCGTGAGCTGCCGGAAGCCGTACGCGGCGGCGGCGAGCGCTGGCTGGAGGGCACCTTCGACCGGCGGGCAAGGACCCTGGGCAACGGCGTCGGCTACAACTCCATCGTGGCCGCCGGGCCGCACGCCCCGGTGCTGCACTGGACCCGAAACGACGGCCCGGTCGCCGAGGACGGCGTGCTGCTGCTCGACGCGGGCGTCGAGGCGACCACGCTCTACACCGCCGACGTCACCCGCACGTTCCCGGTGTCCGGCGAGTTCAGCTCCGCGCAGGCCAAGGTGTACGACCTGGTCCTCAAGGCGCATCTGGCCGGGATGGCCGAGGTCCGGCCCGGCCGCGACTACGAGGGATTCCACCTCGCCGCGATGCGGGTGCTCGCCGAGGGCCTGCACGACTGGGGTCTGCTGCCCGGCTCGGTGGACAAGGCGATGGAACCGGGTGGACAGCACCACCGCCGCTACATCGCCTGCGGCGTCGGCCATTTCCTCGGGCTGGACGTCCACGACTGCGCCAACTCGACCGCCGGGGCCTACAACGAGGGCGTGCTGGAGGTGGGCATGGCGCTCACCGTCGAGCCGGGACTGTATTTCCACCCCAACGACTTGACCGTCCCGCCGGAGCTGCGCGGCATCGGCGTGCGGATCGAAGACGACCTGGTGGTCACTCAGGACGGTGCCGACGTGATCTCGGCCGCATTGCCTATCACCCGCGAGGGCATCTCCGAATGGGTGCGCACCCATCGGGGGTAGCCTCTGCCCTTTGTTGGGAGTGCAGTTAGTCAAGGGGAGCCAAAGGAGGGCGACGTGTCCGATCACGACACTCGCGAGGAGACCGGGGCGGAAGCCAAGGTCGGCAGGCACGCGGCGCCGGACGGCGCGGAGCGGCACCCGCTGATCGATCTGTCGCGCGATCCCAACCCCGGCAAGGCCGACCACGCCGCGCCGGACGACGAGAACTGATCGCTCGTTTCTCGACACTCACGCCGGTCACCCATAGGGGTGGCCGGCGTTTGTCGTGTCGACAGGGCACGATGTCCCCATGCGAACACCTGATCGAGAGACCGCGCTGCTGGCCGCCCGGCTGACCGAGGTCGCCGTCCTCGCCAACGGCCGCGCGCGCTCGATCGTGCTCGGCGACGTCCAGGCCGACCCTCGGGCGGCAGCGGCGGCGGACGCGGCCCTGGCGCACGCCGTCGAGTCGCTGTGGCGGCGCGGGTGGGGGCCGGTCGATGTCGCCGGGGTGGTCCCGCGCGGGTCGTCCGAGCTGGTCATCACGGCGATCGCTGGTCAGTGCGCCGGATACGAGAAGATCCATCCGCGCTGGCGCGACCAGCTCGCCGAGATCGGCGCCGAGGTCTGGTGGAGCGGGGACATGTTATCCGCCTGGGCCGACCGCAAACGCTTGCCGATGGCCGAAGCGCTCGCCAACACCGTCGAGCTGCTGGCGGTCCTGCTCCCGCTCCCGCCGCTGCCGGAGCTGGTACCGCCGCCGGACGCGGTGGTCGCCCTCGCGCCGGTCGGCCGGGTCGACGAGCGGGTGCTGGCCAAGGTGCGCGGCCTGCTGGCCAAGGCCGAGTCCACCCCGTTCGCCGAGGAGGCCGAGGCGCTGTCGGCCAAGGCGCAGGAACTGATGACCCGCTACGCCTTCGAACAGGCCGCCGTCGACCAACTGCCCGCGGAGGCCGGGGCGGTACGGCTGTGGATGGTCGCGCCCTACCAGGGGGCGAAGGCGCAGTTGGTCGACGCGGTGGCCGGGGCGAACCGCTGCCGCGCGGTGTTCTACCCCAAGCTCGGCTGCGTCGTGGTCGTCGGTCACGAGACCGACCTGGAGATCACCACCCTGCTGTCGCGCTCGCTGCACGTCCAGGCCGCGCACGCGCTGTCGGGCGGCGGTTCCAAGGCCTACCGGCACGCGTTCCTGGTCGCCTACGCGCAGCGCATCCGCGAGCGGCTCACGGTGGTCAACCAGGTCTCGGGCGACACCCGCCTCGTCCCGGTGTTCGCCCGCCGCGAGGCGGCCGTCCGCGCCCGGTTCGAGGCGATGTTCCCCGGCGTCCGGGTCCGCCGCGCCTCCGTCAGCGACGCCGCGGGCTGGGGCGCGGGCCGGGCCGCGGCCGACCGCGCGGACCTGCTTCCGCAGCGGGCCAAGGTCGCCGGGTAGCGCGAAACGAACAGGCCCCGCCGGAAAAAAATTCCGACGGGGCCTGTCCAAAGTAGAGCGTCACGCCGGGATGGTGAGCACCTGTCCGGGGTGGATCATGTCCGGGTTGGCGATCCCACTGGCCTGCGCGATCCGCATGTACTGGTTGCCGTCACCGTAGAAGCGCTTGGCGATCGCCGACAGCGTGTCACCGGGAACGACCGTGTAGGTCTGCGCGGCCGGGGGAGCGGGCGCGGCCTGCGGAGCGGGCTCCGGCACCGGCACCGGAGCGGGCGCCGCGGCGGCCTCGGCCGTCCCGTTGGTCCACAGCGACGCGCCGTCCGAGCCGACGACGCTCACACCGCGGTCGTCGCCGACGACCAGGCTCGCGCCCCCGGTACCGCCGGTCTGCGTCGCCCAGACCGCGTCGCCGCCGTCCTTGTACAGCACGAAGTTCCCGTCCGCCTGCATGTCGGCGCGCACGGCGCCGGAGCCGTCGGTGCCCGACGCCCACACAGCGGCGCCGTCGCTCGAGAGAACCAGGTTGCCGTCGGACTGCAGCTTCAGCGCGTGCTTCCCGTTCGGCGAGGTCAGCTGCTGCCCCACGGTGAGGCTCAGTCCGGAGTCGAGTGCGTCAGCCACGTCTTTGTCCTTGTCATTTGAAGACCGATGAGCGTCCCGAGGCTAAGACGACCCCACCGATCCCGCGCGCCCACAGGACAGGGTTTCACCCGGCAGAGGGGTTTCCGGTGAACTTTGTGTACGTACCCGTATCCCCGCCGGGGTCTATTCGCTGGATATCCACCGGTCGAGTGATTGACGGTCCGCGAGCGAATGCACCAGCGTCGAGAGGTCACCGAGGAGAGGACAACCAGCCATGGCCGACACCGAACCGGACACCCCGGTCACCCCGACCACCCGCGGACTGCTCGACGGCACTCTGAACAACGCGCAGATCATCGACCACATCGCCGCACTGAACACCAACGTCAACTCCGACCCGGAGACGATCGAGAACGTGAACTCCAACACCAGGGCCAAGGGGGACAAAGACAACTCGTCGTTCCAGTAGTCGCGTTCACGCAGCGAGCGCGAGCCTCGGTTGCGACCGAACCTGGTTCGGCTGGCCGTCGAGCCCCGGTGCCGCAAGCCACGTCACCCATCGGCGAGCGCTGGGCGGACCCGTGTCACAGACCCTCGAATCGTGTTGTCACCGAGCGCTGTGCTTGCTCCCACGACCCCCGTGCGCACCTCCGGCCACCCCGCTGACCACCCGTTTTGGGTGGTCAACAGCCCTGCGGTACCCTCTTCGCGTTGGAGGATTCGCATAGTGGCCTAGTGCGCACGATTGGAAATCGTGTTGGGTGTAAAAGCCCTCAGGGGTTCAAATCCCCTATCCTCCGCCAGTAGCGGCCCGTGTCCCAGGACACGGGCCGTTCGCGTTCTCCGGATTCTTCACGCGAACGGGCAACGGCGACTGGGTGACGGCGAGTGGGGTGACGGCGAGTGGGGTGACAGCGCCGCCGCGCGACCCCGGTACACTGAACTCGGACCCCGTGCGGTGTCCATCCTGCGAACCTCCCCAGGGCCGGAAGGCAGCAAGGATAAGCGGGCTCTGGCAGGTGCACGGGGTCCCCTTTATGCCCTCGTCTTGACCACCAGCTCATAGCTGCGCACCCGGTCGGCGTGGTCGTACACGTTCGTCGTGATCATCAGCTCGTCCGCCGCGGTGGCCGCCAGCAGGTCGGCGATGCCCGCCTCGACGGTCTCCGGCCCGCCGATGACCTGGCTGTCCAGCCGGTCGTCGATCATCAGCCGGTCCAGGTCGGTGTACGGGTACGCGGCGGCCTCGGCCGGGGTCGGCATCCGGCCCGGTGTTCCCTTGCGCAGCTGGAGGAACTGCAGCGCGCCGGGTTTGGCCAGCTCGCGGGCGGTCTGGTCGTCGTCGGCGCAGATCACCGACGCGGCGACCATCGCGTAGGGCTCGGCGAGCACGTCCGACGGGCGGAAGCGGTCGCGGTACAGCGCCAGGGCGGGCAGCGTGTTCTCGGCGCTGAAGTGGTGGGCGAAGGCGAACGGCAGTCCGAGCATGCCCGCCACCTGCGCGCTGTAGCCGCTGGAGCCGAGCAGCCAGATCGCGGGCTTGTTGCCCAGCGCGGGCACGGCCGTCACACCGCGCGCGTCGCGGCTGGTGAAGTAGTCGGTGAGCTCGGCGAGCTGCTCGGGGAAGTCGTCGGCCGACAGTGGGCCGGTCGAGCGGCGCAGTGCCCGCGCGGTCACCTGGTCGGTGCCCGGCGCGCGGCCGATGCCCAGGTCGATCCGGCCGGGGTGCAGGGCCTCCAGCGTGCCGAACTGCTCGGCCACCACCAGCGGCGGGTGATTCGGCAGCATCACCCCGCCCGACCCGACGCGCAGCGTCGAGGTCGCCATGGCCAGGTGCGCGAGCAGGACCGCGGGGGCCGAACTCGCGATGCCGGGCATGTTGTGGTGCTCGGCCACCCAGTAGCGGTGATAGCCGAGGCGCTCGGTCTGGCGCGCGAGGTCGACGCTGTTGCGCAGCGCGATCGTCTCGGTCGAGTCGCTGGCGACCGGCGCGAGGTCGAGTACGGAGAACGGGATGTCGGAGAAGGCCACGTCCGGGTGCAACGCCCGCGGCCCGCCTGAGCTTCCCGACCGACGCGGTGTCGGGCCGCACCGGTATGGTCGCGGCGTGGCGCTCGCCCTTTACCGCAAATACCGCCCGGCTACCTTCGCCGAGGTCGTCGGTCAGGAACACGTCACCGACCCGCTGCGCACGGCGCTGGCCGCGGGCCGGGTCAACCACGCCTACCTGTTCTCCGGACCCCGCGGCTGTGGCAAGACGTCCAGCGCGCGCATCCTCGCGCGGTCGCTCAACTGCGTCGAAGGTCCCACGGACACGCCGTGCGCGGTGTGTGACTCCTGCATCGGCCTCGCGCCGAATGGGCCGGGCACGGTCGACGTCGTCGAACTCGACGCGGCCAGCCACGGTGGCGTCGACGACGCGCGTGAACTGCGTGACCGGGCGTTCTTCGCGCCCGCGCAGTCGCGCTACCGCGTCTTCATCGTCGATGAGGCGCACATGGTCACCACCCAGGGCTTCAACGCGCTGCTCAAGATCGTCGAAGAGCCGCCGGAGCACCTGGTCTTCATCTTCGCCACGACCGAGCCGGAAAAGGTGCTCCCCACCATCCGCTCGCGCACCCATCACTACCCGTTCCGCCTGATCCCCCCCGGCGCGATGCGCGAGCTGCTGGAGCGCAACTGCGCGGACGAGGGCGCGACGGTCGAACCTGCCGTGTTCCCGCTGGTCATCCGCGCGGGCGGCGGCTCGGCGCGTGATACGCAGTCGGTTCTCGACCAGCTGCTGGCGGGCGCGGGCCCCGAAGGCGTCACCTACGAGCGCGCGGTCTCGCTGCTCGGCGTCACCGACGTCGCCCTGATCGACGACATGGTCGACGGTCTCGCCGCAGGCGACGCGGCGGCGGTGTACGGCACGGTCGACCGCCTGGTCGAGGCGGGCCACGACCCGCGCCGCTTCGCCTCCGACCTGCTCGACCGCCTCCGCGACCTGGTTCTCCTGCGCGCCGTCCCCGACGCGGCCACCCGCGGCCTGGTGAGCGCGCCCGGTGACGAGCTCGACCGGATGGTCGGCCAGGCCGAGCGGATCGGCGGCGGCACCCTCACCCGCTACGCCGAGATCGTCCACACAGGACTCGTCGACATGCGCGGCGCCACCGCGCCCCGACTGCTGCTGGAACTGCTGTGCGCGCGGATGCTGCTCCCGGGCGCGGTGCCTACCGACGCCGCGGCGGATTCCGCTGTGCTGCAACGGCTTGAGCAGATGGAGACCCGCATGGCCGCGGGCATCCGGGCGGCCGACCCCGCCCCCCGCGCCGCAGCCGCCGCGCCGAGCAACGCCGCGCCGACCAGTGCGGTGTCGAGCAACGCCGCGCCGACCAGTGCGGTGTCGAACAGCGCCGCGTCGAGCGACGCGGCCTCGAACGCTGTCGCCCCCAACGCGGGCTCCGCGAGTGCTGCCGCGCCGAGCGCGGCTCCCGCCGCGTCGTACGGCGCCGACCCCGCGCCGACCCGCGAGTACCGCCGCCGCTCGACCGCGCCTGCCGATGCGACCCCGGCGGCGCGACCAGCCGACCAGCCCGTCTCACCGCAGGCCCGGCCCGCCGCGCAGGCCAGGCCCACCGAGCCCGCCGCCGCTGAGTCCGCACGGCAGCCCGAGACCGAGCACGCGGCCCCGACCGCCGAGCCCGCCACGGCCGAAGCACCTTCGGCGCCGGGCGCCATGGACGCCGCCGCGATGCGCAACATCTGGCCAGAGGTGCTCCGCGCACTGGGCAAGGTGCGGGCGTCGATGCTCGCGCAGGCCGCGGTGCAGGCCGTCGACGGCGATCTCGTCACCATCGGGCATCCGGCTGAGCCGCTGGCCCGCAGGCTCTCGTCGCCGGACAACATCGAGCCGATCACCGCGGCCATCCGCACGGCGGTCGGCGGTTCGTGGCGGGTGCAGATCGTGCACGCCCCGCCGGGAAGCGGCCCGACCCGCCAGCAGACCAAGACGACCGCGCCGACCCGCACCTACGAGCCGCCGAAGCGCGTGCTCGAAAGCCGCCCGCCCAGCGACGGCCTGCCGCCCGAGCCGCCGGAGCCGGAACTGCCACCGGAGCCGGAGGACGAGGAGGAGCTGATGGCCCAGGCCGCCCGCGCCCCTGAACCCGGCTCCGAAGGCGCGCGCCAGGACCCGGAGGAGTCCATGCTCAAGCTCCTCGCCGACAAACTCGGTGCCCGCCCAGTCGAGTCCTGACCTGCCGTGGCCGACCCGCACCCGGGGTCACCGAGGCGCCGACCGGGACACCCGAGTCAGGTTGAACAGGAACGCGAACGGCTCGAACCGCTGTTCGGAGACCTTCCGTCTAATTCAACAATCCTAATGTTGAACAATCCTACGTTAGGATTGTTCAACAAAGCCCGGCCGTGAACGCGGCCAGCCACATCGGGCAACACCTGACGTGAGGACGATGACCGATCGCGACGACGAGTCGCTGCCCGTCGACCGGGACCGCCCGTATCTGGGTGGCCCGGACGTGGCGGGGGAGTTCGGCCGCCTGTTCGACCGCTACGCCGCCCCACTGCACCGGTACCTGGCCCGCCGGGTCGGCGCGGACGCGGCCAACGACCTGGTGAGCGCGACCTTCCTGGTCGCGCTCAACCAGCGGCACACCTACGACCCCCGCCTCGGCGCGGTGCGGTCTTGGCTCTATGGCATCGCGACCAACCTGCTCAGGCGGTCAGTCCGCCAAGAGCTGCGCGCGCTCCGGGCCGGTGCCCGGTCCCTCGACCGCGAGGACACCCACGACACCCGGGTGGTCGACCGCGTCGATGCCGAGGCGGCCGTTCGCAGGCTCGCCCGGTCGCTGGCCGAGTTGTCCGACGGCGACCGTGACGTCCTGTTGCTGACGTCGTGGGCGGGGTTGGACTCCACCGAGGTCGCGGGCGTGCTGGGCATCCCGGTCGGGACAGTGCGTTCCCGGTTGCACCGGGTGCGCAAGGCGTTGCGGCGTGGTCATCCGACTCGGCCATCCGCACGGGAGGAGGACTGCCATGACTGACGGCGACCCGCGTGAGCTCTGGTCCGACGACGACCTCGACCACGCGCTGGAGCGGTTGAACCCGATCCCGCGGACCGATCCGCGCACACTGGCCGGTTTGCGCGCCGAACTGATGGCCGCCGCTGGGGCGTCGGCCGTCGAAAAGGGGAAATCCATGGGGATGAAGAAGCGCTGGATCGCCTCAGCCGCCGCGGTGGTCGCGGTGGCGGCGGGCGTGTTGGTGGCGCAAACGGTGTCATTCAACGGAAATCCGCCCACCGCGAGCGCGGCGGCGGCCGAACTCAACAGCGTGGCTGACCGGGTGCGCGCGACGGATCCGCCGGTCGGGCCGGGTCAGTACACCTATGTGGGGACGCGGGCGTGGTACACGGCCACCGGATCGGACACAGGCGCGGAGCTGCTCTACGCCTACCTGGAGGAGAACCGGACCGAGCTGTGGGTCCCCCCGGTATTCGAGCAGGAGTGGATGCAGCGCCGCGCCACCGGCGAAAAGAAGTGGATCTTCAGTTCGGAGGCTGAGCTCAAGGAGAAGGGCATCGAGATTCCGGATCGGCCCCACTCCAACGGCGAACGCCGCGCCCCGTGCGGAGACTTCTTCGCCAACAGTGACGAGGAACGATGCAAGGGTGAGGTGGGTTGGCAGAAGCCGTCGCCGCAGTTCATCGCAAGCCTGCCGAAGGACGCCAAGCAGCTCCACGACCGCATCCGCCATGACACCCAGGGACGGGGTAAGGGCCCGGACTTGGAATTCCTGGTCTACGTGGCCGACTTCCTGCGGTCAGGCGTGGTCCCCGCCGACACGAGGGCGAACCTCTACCGCGCGCTGGCGATGGTGCCGACCATGGTGGTCACCGACCGGGCGGCCAATCTGGACGGACGCACCGGGGTCGCCTTCGGGGTCGAGGTCGACGGCGAGCGCCGGGAGATCATCATCGACGTCTCGACCGGCCAGTTCATCGGCGAACGCCAAATCGCGGGCGACGACCGCCCGGGCATTCCGGAAGGCACCGTCACCGCCTATTCGTCGGTGCGGACCGCCGTGGTCGACAAGATCGGCACCACACCGTCCCAATAGGACTAAAAGGTTCGCACGGTTCCCTTGTCGGCGGCCACGACCGCCGCGTCCCCTGCCCGGGTGGACACCGCGACGCTGCGCGACGACGGCGACCAGTGGAACTCGCCCACCGGGCCCGACAGCTCCGCCGCCCGCAGGAAGCGGCCGTTGTCGGCCTGGTGGAAGGAGATCCGCTGACCGTCGACCACCGCGACCCGCCTGCCGTCGGGGGCCACCAGTGCCTCGGCGGCGGGCGTCAGCGCGGGCACGACCGGCTCCCACTCCTCCGACCCGACGGCCCACCGCACGACCGTGGCCGAATCGGCGGTGTACTCGGTGGCGACGAGGCGGGTCGAGTCGGGCAGCCAGCGCAGGTTGCGCCTGCCCAGGGTGGCCGGTTCCGCGGAGATCAGCCGGACGTGGTCGTCCTCGGTCTCGGGCATCGTGTCGACCAGGATCAGCTTGCGCGGCAGCCGGATCGCGATGTAGCGGCTGTTCGGGCTGACCGCGGCCTCCAGAACCGAGCCGCCGCGGTCGTAGACCGCCTGCTCCTCGCCGACCAGTACGTTGCGGATCACCACGGTGAACAGCAGCCGGTGCCGCCGGTTGACCCGGTAGACGACCCGGCCCGGCAGCACGCCGAGCAGTTCGGTCGCGTGGTCGGGCGAGCCGAGCAGCTGGGTCAGCCGACCGCCGATCCGCAGCTGCGACAGCCGCGACGGGCTGCCGTGCTCGACGACGACCTTGCGCTCGCCGGGGAGATACTTCGCCGCCGTCATCTCGGGAACGCGCGCCAACGAGCGGCGTGTGCCCTTGGTGTCCAGTTCGGCCAACTCATCGCCTACCGCGATGAGCAGCCGTTCGCGCTCGTCGACATCGAGCACCCGCATCCCCGACATGATCTCCACCTTGTCACAACGGGGTCAGCCAAGGAATCCGAGGATGCCGTTGGCTATCGCATCGGCGTAGCGCTGCCTGCCGGACGGGCTCGACAGCACGGCGGCCTCCGCCGGGTCGCGCATGTTGCCGCACTCCACCAGCACCGTCGGCTTCTCGGTCAGGTTCAGCCCGGCGAGGTCGTCGCGCGGGGACAGGCCGTCGGCGCCGACGTAGGTCGAGGTCGCCAGGCCGCCGGCCACCATCTTGTCGCGCACCGCGCGGGCCAGCCGCAGCGACGGCTCGCCCTGCGCGGCGTTCAGCGGGGGTGAGGAGTACGCCAGGTGGAAGCCGTGCGCGCCCGCCGCGGTCGAGCCGTCGGCGTGCAGCGACACCACGGCCGCCGCGCCGGACTCGTTGCCGATCGCGGCGCGCTTGTCGACGCACGGACCCACGCCCGCGTTGTCGGACCTGGTCATGACGACCTTCACGCCGCGCGCGGTGAGCAGATCGCGGACCCGGACGGCGAGGTCCCAGGCGAAGGCGTGCTCTGGATAGCCCGCCTGGGTCGCGGTTCCGGTGGTGTTGCACGGCTTGTTCCGGCCCCGGCCCGCTGGCACCTGTTTGTTGATCTGCGCGGCGTGGGTGGCGTTGCCGCCGTTGTGGCCGGGGTCGATCACCACGACCCGCCCGGTCGGCGCGGCTTTCGTCGTGGGCGCGCTAGAACTAACAGGAGCGGAGCTCGACGTGGTGGTGGTCGTCGTAGTGGGTGGCGGGGCGCTGGACGTGGTCGGCGTGGCCGAGCTGGATGACGTCGACGTCGTCAGCACGGGCACCGCTTGTCCTGTCTCCGCCGGACCTCCGCACGCGGTCATGGCCGCGGCCAGCGCGCAGGCCGTCGCGAGGACAATCCTGTGTCGTCTCAGCACGGCGCCCACGATGCCACAGGTGGGTGCCCTCTAAGCTGGACCTGACGTCGACCCGCGGTGGTCGGGTCGTTCCCGGATGAGAGGGGCCACGGTGTTTCCTGGTGGCGGTGCGCCGGACCTGCAGGCGATCATGGCGCAGGCGCAGAAGATGCAGGAACAGCTGCTCAGCGCGCAGCAGGAGCTGGCCGACGCGGAGGTCTCCGGGTCCGCGGGCGGTGGCCTGGTCGTGGCGACCGTGTCCGGCGCCGGTGAGCTCAAGGCTCTGGAAATCGACCCGAAAGTGGTCGACCCGGAGGACACCGAGACCCTGGCCGACCTGATCGTCGCCGCCGTGCGCGACGCGGGTGCCCAGGCGCAGAAGCTGGCTGAGGACAAGATGGGTCCCCTCGCGGGCGGCCTGGGCGGCGGGCTCGGCCTGCCGGGAATGTGATGTACGAGGGCCCGGTCCAAGACCTGATCGACGAACTCGGCAGGCTGCCGGGCGTCGGGCCCAAGAGCGCGCAGCGCATCGCCTTCCACCTGCTCGGCGCCGAACCCGCCGACGTCTCCCGACTGCAGGACGCACTGCAGAAGGTGAAGGAAGGCGTCGTGTTCTGCGACGTCTGCGGCAATGTCTCCGCCGAGGTGACGTGCCGGATCTGCAGTGACCTCCGGCGCGATCCGTCGGCGGTGTGCGTGGTCGAGGAGCCAAAGGACGTCCTCGCCATCGAGCGCACGCGGGAGTTCAAGGGCCGCTACCACGTGCTCGGCGGCGCGCTCGACCCGTTGTCCGGCGTCGGTCCCGAGCAGCTGCGCATTCGCCAGCTCCTCGCGCGCATCGGCGCCGCGGAGATCACCGAGGTGATCCTGGCGATGGACCCGAACACCGAGGGCGAGGCGACCGCCACGTACCTGGTGCGGATGCTGCGCGACTTCCCCGGCCTGACCGTCACGCGGCTCGCGTCCGGTCTGCCGATGGGTGGGGATCTGGAGTTCGCCGACGAGCTGACGCTGGGCCGAGCCCTGTCCGGTCGTCGCACGGTGTGATCGGACGGGTCATGGCGGCCGCGCCCAGGCTGGGCGCGGTCCGCCTGGTGGCCATCGATGGCCCCTCCGGCGCGGGCAAGACCACTTTGGCCGTGAATCTGGCCGCTGACCTGCGGAAACAAGGTATCGAGACGGCCGTCGTGCCGACTGATCACTTCGCCACCTGGACCGACCCAGTGGCGTGGTGGCCGAGGCTCGTCGAGGGTGTGTTGGCCCCTCTGGCGGACAACCGCGAGGGCCGTTATAGGCAAATGATATGGGTAGATCGAATACCCAAACCGGACAAATGGGTCACAGTTCCGGTCTCCGAGGTGCTGATCGTCGAGGGTGTGTCCGCGGGCCGCCGTTCGGTCCAACCCCGACTGTCCCTTCTGGTTTGGGCGGATTGTCCCGATTCTGTTACTCGATTGGCCAGGTCAGTGGGCCGCGACGGAGTGGACAGCCGGGCCGAGTTGACCCGCTGGCAGGCGTTCGAGACCGGGTGGTTCGCCGTCGACGACACTCGGGCGCGCGCCGATGTGCGTATCCGGACCTGACCGTTCAGCTCACCTTGGGTGTCCGCTGAACGGACGAATTCCGACGGAATCTCACTGAACGTGTCAACGCGGTCGCCGACAGCTGATTCGGTTTATGTCAGTTGGCCGGATCGTGACCTCCCGTAGTTAAGCGATGTAGACCGAAGCGGCTATGGTCGGCGACCACACGGTGAGATCCCGTGCACAGTTTTCGGGGACACGAGGAGTGCGTGATGGCTTACCAGCGATCCGCGCGACCGAGTCGGGCAGGAACGCCTCGGCTCATCGCGCAGACGCCTCGGCACGGGCGGTCGGTTCGATGACGCCGCCACTGGAAGTGACCGACGCGACCGCTGCGACACCACCCGAGGCGACGCTCGCCGGTGCGAGCAAGTCCGCGATCCAGGGCCGTTCGCTCGGCCAGATCGCGTGGCGGCGCCTCAAGCGCGACAAGGTCGCGATGGCCGGTGGACTCGTCGTCATCTTCCTGGTCGTGGTGGCGATCCTCGCGCCGTTCATCATCGACCTGCTGGGGACCAACCCCGACTTCCGTGACTACAAGCTCGTCGACGCCGACACCGGCCTGCCGATCGGCGGCGGCGGCGGGGTCAGCGGCGACCACCTGTTCGGCGTTGAGCCGGGCAACGGCCGCGACATCTTCAGCCGGGTCGTCGAGGGCGCCAAGATCTCCCTGTTGATCGCCTTCGTCGCCACCATCCTCTCGGTGGTAATCGGCACGGTCATGGGCATCGTCGCGGGCTACTTCGGTGGCTGGGTCGACACGCTGATCAGCAGGCTGATGGACATCTTCCTGGCCTTCCCGCTGCTGCTGTTCGCCATCGCGCTCGTCGGCGTGATCGGCAGCGCGGGGTTCGGCCTGGACGGTCTGACACTGCGCATCGTAGTGATCATCTTCATCATCGGGTTCTTCAACTGGCCCTACATCGGGCGCATCGTCCGCGGACAGACACTGTCGCTGCGCGAGCGCGAGTTCGTCGACGCGGCGCGCAGCCTGGGCGCCAAGCCCAAGTACGTGCTGTTCAAGGAACTGCTGCCCAACCTTGTCGCACCGATCCTGGTGTACTCCACGCTCCTGATCCCCACCAACATTCTGTTCGAGGCGGCACTGTCATTCCTTGGAGTGGGCGTGCCGCCGCCCACCGCGACGTGGGGCGGCATGCTCTCGGACGCGACCCGGTGGTACCAGGTCGATCCGCAGTTCATGTTCCCGCCCGGACTCGCCATTTTCGTGACCGTTCTGGCGTTCAACCTGTTCGGTGACGGTCTGCGGGACGCGCTCGACCCGCGCTCGCGGTGATCATCCGCGTTCCCTGAGTTCAACTCCTAACCGATTAAGGGGTGCAACTGGAGATGAAGAAAAATCGAGTTGTCTCGGTTGTCGCACTGGGTGCGGTCGCCGCGATGGGCCTTTCGGCCTGTGGCGGGGGCACGTCCAGCAGCAACAACAACGGTGGTGGTGGCACGACCACTCCCGGGTTTGGCGCAGCGGTCGGCAAGGTCTTCAACCCGTCGGACACGAAGGGTGGGACGCTGCGTTTCGCCAACTCGGGCGACTGGGACTCCCTTGACCCGGCCGACACTTACTACGGCTACTCGTGGAACTTCATCCGCAACTACGGCCGTGGTCTAGTCGTCTTCAAGTCCGCTCCGGGCGCCGAGGGCAACAAGCTCGCCCCGGACCTCGCGGAGAAGCTCGGTGAGCCGAGCAACGACGCCAAGACCTGGACGTACAAGCTCCGCAAGGGCATCAAGTACGAAGACGGCACCGAGGTCAAGTCCAAGGACGTCAAGTACGCGGTGCTGCGTTCGCTGGACAAGACCACGTTCCCGAACGGCCCGACGTACCTCGGCGACTTCCTCGCCGTGCCCGACGGCTACAAGGGCCCGTACTCGGACCCGAACGTCGACGCGATCACCGCGATCGAGACGCCGGACGACTACACCATCAAGTTCAACCTGAAGACCTCGTTCTCCGGGTTCGACTACTTCATGGCGCTGCCGTCCACGATCCCGGTGCCGCAGGCCAAGGACACGGGCACGAAGTACAAGGAGCACGTCATCTCGACGGGCCCCTACAAGTTCGAGACCAACGAGCTTGGCAAGAAGTTCGTCCTGACGCGCAACGAGCACTACGACCCCGCGAGTGACCCCGACACCGGCCGCAAGCCGCTGGCGGACAAGCTGCAGGTCGAGCTCAACGTCAACGCCGACGACGTCGACAACCGCCTGCAGTCCGGCGACCTCGACATCTCGATCGAGGGCACCGGCGTGCAGGCAGCGGGCCAGGCCAAGGTCCTCAACGACCAGGCGCTCAAGGCCAAGGCCGACAACCCGGTCAACGCCCGTACGTGGTTCACCGTGCTGAACTCCGATGTCGCGCCGCTGGACAACATCGACTGCCGCAAGGCCGTGCTGTTCGCCGCCGACAAGACCGCCTACCAGCGCTCTTACGGTGGTGCCACCGGTGGTGACATCGCGACCAGCCTCATGCCGCCGGTCATCCCCGGTCAGAAGAAGATCGACCTGTACGAGGCCCTGACCAAGCCTGAGGGCGACGTCGACAAGGCCAAGGAAGCCCTGACCAAGTGTGGCAAGCCGGACGGCTTCAACACCGTGATCTCCTACCGGGCCGAGCGTCCGAAGGAGAAGGCGACCGCCGAGGCCATGCAGCAGGCCCTGGGCCGGGTCGGCATCAAGCTGGAGATCAAGCCCTTCCCGCTGGCCGACTACACCAAGCTGTACGTGGGCAAGCCGGACTACGCCAAGGCCAACGGCATCGGCCTGATCATCTACGGCTGGGGCGCGGACTGGAACGACGGCTTCGGCTTCATGCAGCAGATCGTCGACTCGCGGGTCATCCGTGCGGCCGGTGGCAACACCAACCTCGGTATCCGTCTTCCCGAGGTTGACAGCACCATCGACGAGGCGCTGAAGGAGACCGACACGGCCAAGCGCGAGGCGCTGTGGGCCAAGACCGACGAGCTGGTCATGCAGAACGCCGCGGCGCTGCCGGGTGTCTGGTCGAAGGGCCTGCTGTTCCGCCCGGAGAACCTGACCAACGTCTTCGTCGCCGAGGCGTTCGGCATGTACGACTACACGGCCATCGGTACCTCCCGCAAGTAGTACTCGAGACGCACAGAGGTAGGTGAAGGCACTGGTGGCCTGCGGTGCCGCGGCGGATCGTCGCGGCATCGCAGGCCACCACGCCGAGTACGGTGCTCACATACATTGTCCGTAGGCTGATCGGAGCAGTGATCCTGCTCTTCGTGGTCACTGCCGTCACGTTCTCGATCTTCTTCCTGGTGCCGCGCATCGCGGGCGCCACGTCGGAGGACCTTGCCTCGCGGTACGTGGGCAAGACCGCCGGTGCGGAGCAGATCCACGAGATGGCCCAGAAGCTGGGCTTCACCGACCCGCTCTATGTGCAGTACGGCAGGTTCGCCAAAGGGCTGATCGTCGGGTCGGAGTACAACACCGGCACCGCGATCGAGCAGTGCCCGGCGCCCTGCCTCGGGTATTCGTTCCTCAAGCAGAACCCGGTGCTGCCCGACATCCTCGGCAGGCTCCCGGTCACCATCTCGCTGGCCGCGGGCGCCGCGCTGATCTGGGTGCTGGCCGGTGTCGCCACCGGCGTGCTCTCCGCGCTGCGCCGAGGAACGATCTTCGACAGATCCGCCATGATGATCGCGCTGGCTGGCGTCTCGCTGCCGATCTTCTTCACCGGCATGCTGTCGCTGTCGATCTTCCGCGACGGTCTCGGCTGGTCGATCGGCGGCAGTTTCTACAAACCGCTCACCGAGGATCCACTGCTGTGGTTCAGCAGCCTCTCGCTGCCGTGGATCACGCTGGCCTTCCTCTACGCGGCCCAGTACGCGCGGCTCACCCGCGCGGGCATGCTGGAGACGATGAACGAGGACTTCATCCGCACGGCGAGGGCCAAGGGCCTGCCGGAGCGAACCGTCGTCGTCAAGCACGGCCTGCGATCGGCGCTGACACCGATCCTCACGATCTTCGGTCTCGACATCGGCCTGCTCCTCGGCGGCGCCATCCTGACCGAGACCACGTTCTCCCTGCCCGGCATCGGCCAGTACGCGGTCATCGCGGTCGCCAACAACGACCTGCCGCAGGTGCTCGGCGTGACGCTGACGGGCGCGTTCTTCATCGTCATCGCCAACCTGGTCGTTGACCTCATGTACGCCGTCGTCGACCCGAGGGTGCGCACCGCATGACCACGAATCCCGAAGACAGCCTGGCCGAGGTCGGCGACGTCCCGCCGTCCACGCTGCCCGCCAGTCGCGCCGACAAGATCGGCCACCGCTTTCTGGAAGTACGCGACCTGCGCGTGCACTTCCCGACCGACGACGGCATCGTCAAGTCGGTCGACGACCTGAGCTTCGGCGTCGACCGCGGCCAGACCCTCGGCATCGTCGGCGAGTCCGGCTCCGGCAAGAGCGTCACCAGCCTCTCGGTGATGGGCCTGCACAAGAAGGGCACCGCCCGCATCAGCGGCGAGGTCCTGCTCGACGGCGAGAATCTCGTCGGCGCGAGCGAGGAGCGGGTGCGCGGGCTGCGCGGCAAGCGTATGGCGATGATCTTCCAGGACCCGCTGTCGGCGATGCACCCCTATTACACAGTGGGCTCGCAGATCATCGAGGCCTACCGGATCCACAACAAGGTGACCAAGCAGGTCGCGCGCAAGCACGCGATCGACATGCTCGACCGGGTCGGCATCCCGAACCCGAAGTCGCGTGCCGACGATTACCCGCACCAGTTCTCCGGCGGCATGCGGCAGCGCGCGATGATCGCGATGGCGCTGTCATGCGACCCTGAGCTGCTCATCGCCGACGAGCCGACGACCGCGCTGGACGTGACGGTGCAGGCGCAGATCCTCGACCTGATCCGGGATCTGCAGCAGGAGTTCAACTCCGCGGTCATCATCATCACCCACGACCTCGGCGTCGTCGCCGAGTTGGCCGACGACATCATGGTCATGTACGCGGGTCGCGCGGTGGAGTACAGCACCGCGTCTGAAATCTTCAATTCCCCGCAGCACCCGTACACATGGGGTCTGCTGCGGTCGATGCCCCGGCTCGACCGGGAGCGCACCGCGCGGCTCGTGCCGATCAAGGGCACGCCGCCCAGCCTCATCAACGTCCCGGACGGGTGCCCGTTCAACCCGCGCTGCCCGCACACGGCACTGACCGGCGGCGCAAGCCATTCAGAGGTGCCGGTGCTACGCGACCTGGGCCACGGCCACCGCGCGGCCTGCCACCTGTCGGCAGCCGACCGGGCCCGACTGTGGAATGACAACGAAGGACAGACCAGTGGCTGACGAACTCCTGGCAGTCTCCGCGCTGCGCAAGCACTTCCCGACGCGGGGCGGCACCGTGAAGGCGGTCGACGGGCTGGACTTCGCGGTCCGCACCGGCGAGACGCTGTCGCTGGTCGGCGAGTCCGGCTGCGGCAAGACGACGACCGGCAGGCTGCTGACCCGTCTCCTGGAGCCCAGCGACGGCACGGTCACCTTCGCGGGCCGTGACATCACCCACCTGTCGCCCCGTGCGCTGCGCCCGGTCCGTCGGGACATTCAGATGATCTTCCAGGACCCGTATTCGTCGCTGAACCCGCGCCATACCGTCGGCACCATCGTCGGCGCGCCGTTCCGTCTGCAGAAGGTCGCGACGGAACACGGGGTCAAGCGGGCGGTGCAGGATCTGTTGGAGGTTGTCGGGCTCAATCCCGAGCACTACAACCGGTACCCGCACGAGTTCTCTGGCGGGCAGCGGCAGCGTGTGGGCATCGCTCGGACCCTGGCTCTGCGGCCCAAACTGATCATCGCCGATGAGCCGGTGGCGGCACTGGATGTGTCGATCCAGGCTCAGGTGGTTAATTTGATGGAGGATCTGCAGGACCAGTTTGGGTTGACGTATGTGCTGATCGCCCATGATCTGTCGGTGGTTCGGCATGTGTCGGACCGGGTGGCGGTGATGTACCTGGGGAAGATCGTCGAGCTAGCGGATCGGACCGAGTTGTATGAGCGGCCTCGGCATCCCTATACGACCGCGCTGCTGTCGGCGGTCCCAATCCCGGATCCGCGGCGGCGTGCTGACCGCATTCGGCTGAGCGGGGATGTGCCGAGTCCGCTGGATCCGCCGTCGGGGTGTCGGTTCAATACTCGCTGTTGGAAGGCGACTACTTTGTGTCAGATGGATGAGCCTGCGCTTGTGGATGTCGAGCCGGGGCATCAGGTGGCTTGCCACTTTCCGGAGGTTGCCTCGGTGCCTGCGGGTTCTTGATCAGGTTGCTGCGGGGGCTGGTTGCGTCCGCACCATCGGGTGAAGGTGGGTGATCACCGCCTCACCCCGCGCCCGCCTCCAACCCACCCTCACCTGCGCCTCTACATCTATATCTACCTCCGCCGATCCTGCTTGCGCGCGGGGCGGCTTGGGCGAGAAGTCACCACCTCACCCACCTCCCCCTGCACACCCACCTCCACCGATCCTGCTTGGGCGGAGGTCGAGGTTCCTTATGGCGGGTTCGTCAAGGTTAGGGGTCCTTGGTGACCGGCCCCACCGAAATCGAAGTGCGGTGGGCGGGTAACCGCCGGCAAGCTGGAGACGTGCTCCTTGGCTACGTCCTAGCGGTCCTGGCGGCGGTGGCGCAGGGCACCGGCTCGATCCTGGAGTCCATCGGTGTACGGCGCTCCGGCGCCTACGGCGGTCACCCGGTCGACCTCGTCGCGCTTCGGCATCAGCCGATGTACTTCCTCGGCATCGCTGTGGACCTTGCTGGGTTCGCGGCCGCTGCCATCGCGTTGCATCGGTTGCCGCTGTTTCTGGTGCAGTCAGCGCTCGCGTTCAGTGTTGGGGTGACGGCCACTATCTCGGCGTTCCTTGGCACCAGGCTTGGGGCGACGGGGTGGACGGCTGTGGGTGTCGGCGCGACCGGGCTGGCTCTGCTCGGGGTCTCCGCCGAGCCGAGCGTCGCCAGCGTCCTGCCCATTGGGTGGCGCTGGGGGCTGCTGGGCTCGGTCGCGTTGGTCGCGCTGATCGCCTGGGCCGCTCACCGGCTGGACGGCCGGTGGAGCGCGCCCGCGTTGGCCTTTGCCTCCGGGCTCGCGTTCAGTGTCGTCGGCATCACGGCACGTGGACTGCGGCTCCCGGACCCGCTCTGGCGGATCTTCATCGACCCCGCGGTCTGGACGCTCGTGCCGAGCGGGCTCGCGGCGGCTGTCGTGTTCGCCATGGCGCTGCAGAAGGGTGGCCCGACCTCGGCGACGGCCATCATGTTCACCACGAACACGACCCTGGCCTCGTTCATCGGCCTCACCTACCTCGGCGACCAGGTTCGTCCGGGGCTTGTCACCGCCGCGGTCACCGGGTTCGTGCTGGCCATCGGTGGCGCTATCGCCATCGCGCACTACTCCGCCATGGCACAGGACCGGGAACACACGCAGCAGCTCAGGGCCTAGTGGTCACGCCCGTTACCACTAGCTACGCGGCGACGGTCGCGTCCAGGAACCTGCTGCCGCTGTCGGTGACCACGACCGGCGTGTCCCGGGTGCCGGGGCCGGGCCGCACCGTCACCAGGCCGCGCCGCTCCAGCAGGGACAGGGCCTCGGCCTCCCACTGCGGCACGTGGCCCGCGGCGAGCCCGTCGGTCCCCGCCCACAGATATCCCATCGGCGCGCCCCACAGTCCGTTGTGGAACAGCACCGTGCCCTCCGCACAGTGGCGCAGGGCCTGTAGTTCCGTGGCGTTCATCGCACACCTCCCGAAGTCTGATTCGAGACTGCTCCCCCGTAGGACGGTCTCGCCTCGCGAGAAATACCTAAACCGGTACGTAGGGTCGCCCCTGATCTCGCAGACTTCCTGGAGTCTGACTCGAGCCGCGTCGAGCCCGATCGCTCGACTCGCGACCCCGGTGACTCAGCGCTACGTTCACCTCGCCGGAGCGAGAGGAGCGGACATGACCGAGTCGATCAGCGCGGTGGGTCGCAAGTGGTGGTTGGTCGTCCTTTTGGGCGCGGCCATCGCCGTGCTCGGGATCGTGCTGCTGGCCAACCTCGTCGCCGCGCTCGCGACGCTCACCGTCTTCGTCGCGATCGCCATGTTGATCGCGGGCATCGATGACGTCGTCGGCGCCGACCGCTACCGCACCCGCTGGCCCTCCTATCTCCTTGGCGCCATCTGGATCGCGTTCGGACTGATCACGCTGTTCTGGCCAGGCATCACCCTGCTGGCGCTCGCCCTGACCGTCGGCATCTCGTTCGTCGCCACCGGCGCCATCCAGGCGGGCGCGGCGCTGACGTGGCGCCGCGAGCTCCCCGCGTGGGGTCTCTGGCTCACCCTTGGCCTGCTGACCCTCATCGTCGGGCTGATCGCGCTGGCCTGGCCCGACCTCACCGTCCTCACCCTGGCCGTGTGGCTGGGTGTCGCCCTGTTGGTCCGCGGCCTCACGATCGCCTGGTTCGGCTGGCGGCTGCGCGCCCTCGCGTCGGTCTGATCAGAGCGCGACCGCGAGGGGCCGCCGCGCGTGCACCGCCTCGGAGAAGCCGTCGACCACTGTCCGCAATGGACCTTCGGCGGCCGGGTCCAGTGTGACCTCGTCCGCTCCGACCGTGATGTGCTTGTCCAGCACGAACCATCCCTGCACGACATGGTCGGCGCCCAGCGCGGTCAGCACGGGCCGTAGCGCGTAGTCGATGGCGAGCACGTGGGCCGGACTTCCCCCGGTCACCAGTGGAAGCACCGCCTTGTCCGCCAACGCGAACTGCGGCAGCAAGTCCAGCAACGACTTGAGCAGCCCCGAGTACGCGGCCTTGTAGACCGGGGACGCCACCACGATCGCGTCCGCACCGGCGACCGCGGAGACGACCTCGGCGATCGCGGGCTCAGCCGCGTCCGCCGACAGCAGCGGTACCGGCGGCAGATCGCGGACCCTGAACTCGCGGACCACATGCCCCTGCGCGCGCAGCCGATTCGCCACGTGACCCGACAGCGCGGCGGTCTTCGACGTCGGCGACGGGCTGCCCGACAACACGATGATCGACGGCATCAGGACACCGTCGCGACAGCTGAGAACGCCGAGGCGTCGCCGATGGCCGGGGAGCTGGGCACGCCGTCGACGCTGACCGGGACGGTGCCCGCGAGGGTGATCCGGTGCAGGCGGCGGTATTCGTCGTCGTAGTCGGCGACGCCATAGTGCTGGGTGGCGCGGTTGTCCCAGATGGCGACGTCGCCGTCCTGCCACTGCCAGCGGACCGTGTTCTCCAGCCGGGTCACCCGGTTCTGCAGCAGCTGGAACACCGCCTTCGACTCGGTGCCGGACAGGCCGACGATCTGCTTGACGAAGTGCCCCAGCAGCAGCGACCGCTCCCCCGTCTCCGGGTGGACGCGCACGACGGGGTGCTCGGTCTCGTACCGGTCGGCGGTGAACTCGTCGCGATACTCGCGCACCTTGACGTCGACGCCGCCGATGCGGGTGGAGTCGACCTCGGCGGCGTAGTCGTAGACGTTGGTGTGCACGGCCCACAGCCGGTCCACCAGCGCCTTGAGCGCGGCGGGAAGTTCCTCATACGCCTTGGCTGTGTTCGCCCAGACCGTGCTGCCGCCGTACGGGGGCAGCACGACCGCACGCAGGATGCTGATCGCGGGGACGCGGTCGACGAAGGTCACGTCGGTGTGCCAGGAGTTGGCCTTGCCGTAGTCGGAGTCGATGGGCAGGACGTTCGGGTTGTCCTTGCCGCGCACCGTCGGGTGGGCCAGGGTCGGCTCGCCGAGCAGGCGGGCGAAGCCGAGTTGACCCGCGTCGTCGAGGTGGTCCTGGCCGCGGAAGAAGACGACCTTCGCCGCGAGCAGCGCGGCGCGGATCTCGGCGACCGTCTTGGCGTCGAGATCGGGGCCGAGCCGGACACCGTCGATCCGCGCGCCGATGCTCGCGCCGAGCTTGACGACACCGATCGACGCCTGCCTTGCCGTCGGGATTTCCAATTCCGTGCTCATTGGTGTATTCCTTTCGCGCTGGTGATCCCAAGCTAGGCAGCGCGAACTCGGCCGGACAAGTTTCGGCGGCGTGAAATTAAGTCGTCTCAGCGTGCGGAACTGGTTGACCAGGACATTTCCCGCTGACAGTGTCCACCGTGTCCCCATTCAATCGGATTCAACCGATTAGTCGACGCCGCCTTTCGGCATTTCACAACAGATAAGGATCGACCGTGACTACCTCCCGACGGAACTTCCTCGGCCTGGCCATGTTCGGCGTCGCGGCGGCCGCGGGCTGCGGTACCGCGGCGGGCGGCACGGGCGCCCAGACCAAGACGCTGCGCTACCAGGGCGCGGCGGGCGACGTGACGCTGCCCGAGCTGGCGGCGGACCTCGGCTACCTCGGCG
>Ga0247823_10000886_pt1 | contig 25307 bp, 22 predicted proteins | sample 13C_PalmiticAcid_2_FD_192426 | JGI IMG/M metagenome (GOLD analysis project Ga0247823, IMG submission 192426) | Soil microbial communities from agricultural site in Penn Yan, New York, United States - 13C_PalmiticAcid_Day30 | ecosystem: Environmental > Terrestrial > Soil > Agricultural land... | reverse complement strand
GCCGATTTCGCCGAGGCGGTGACCGCCGCCGGTCTGGTCTGGGTCGGCCCGCATCCCGACAGCATCCGCGCCATGGGCCTCAAGGACGCCGCCAAGAAGCTGATGCAGGACGCCCGCGTCCCGGTCACCCCCGGCTATCTGGGCGAGGACCAGGCGCTCGAGCGCCTCCAGCGCGAGGCGGACAAGATCGGCTACCCCGTGCTGATCAAGGCGGTCGCGGGCGGCGGCGGCAAGGGCATGCGCCGTGTCGATGCCGCACAGGATTTCGCCGACGCGCTCGCCAGCTGCCAGCGTGAAGCCGCCTCGTCCTTCGGCGACGATCGCGTGCTGATCGAGAAATACATCCTCGCCCCGCGCCATATCGAGGTGCAGGTGTTCGGCGACACGCATGGCAACATCGTCCATCTGTTCGAGCGCGACTGCTCGATGCAGCGCCGCCACCAGAAGGTGATCGAGGAAGCCCCGGCACCCGGCATGGACAAGTCGGCGCGCTTCGCGGTGTGCGAAGCGGCGGTGAAGGCGGCGCGCGCGGTCAACTATGTCGGCGCCGGCACGATCGAATTCATCGCCGACGCCAGCCACGGCCTCCACGCCGACCGCATCTGGTTCATGGAGATGAACACCCGGCTTCAGGTCGAGCACCCGGTGACCGAGGCGATTACCGGCGTCGACCTCGTCGAATGGCAGCTGCGCGTCGCCAGTGGCGAACCGATTCCGCTGCGACAGGAGCAGCTGTCGATCAACGGCCACGCAATTGAGGCGCGGCTCTATGCCGAGGACCCTGCGCGCGGCTTCCTGCCCAGCACGGGCAAGCTCGAAGTGCTCGATTTCCCGGTCAATGCGCGCGTCGATACCGGCGTGGAGGCGGGATCGACGATCTCGCCCTTCTACGATCCGATGATCGCCAAGCTGATCGTGCATAGAGACACGCGTGACGAGGCGATCGCGCTGCTGCGCTCCGAGCTCAGCTACCTGACCGTCTGGCCGGTGCGCACCAATGCCGGTTTCCTGTTCCGCCTGCTTGGCGACGGCGATTTCGTGCAGGCCCGGCTCGATACCGGGCTGATCGAGCGCCGCGGCGAGGTACTGACGATCGATCCGCTGCCGACCGCCGCCGACCTCACCCAGGCGATCCACTGGCTGGAGCCGGATGCCCCCGACGAAACGCTGCTGATGGCGCATGGTCTTGAAGGCTTCCGCCTCAACCGCGCGCCTGCAACCGCACGTGCGGTCAGCGTGAATGGCGAGCGGGTGGCGTTCGAGGCCGATCACGGTGAGATCGCGTCGCATTTCTACCGGCATGAGCGCGATGGTGCCGCGCTGCTCGTCCACGGCGGTGCCACCTTCCGCGTGAGTGCCGACCGCACTGACGGCGCCGCAGGTGCGGCGGCGGGCGATGGCTCGATCCTCGCGCCGATGCCCGGCCGCATCGTTTCGGTCGAGGTCACCGAAGGTCAGGCGGTGACCGCGGGCCAGAAGCTGCTCGTGCTCGAAGCGATGAAGATGGAACAGGCGCTCACCGCCCCGTTCGACGGCACTGTCGAAACCCTCAACGCCGTCGCCGGCGCGCAGGTTCAGGTCGACGCGCTGCTGGTGAAGGTCGCGAAGGGGGAGTGACGGGCGGCCTGTCCGGCTCCCGTGTGAATGCCATGCGTAACCCGCCCGCCTTCGACCGCTATGTCGAAACCCCCGCCGGCCGCCTCTTCGCCCGCGAATGGCGTGTGGCCCCGATCGCCGTCGCCGCACCGTTCGTGCTGTTTCACGATAGTCTCGGATCGGTCGATCAGTGGCGCGATTTCCCTGCACGGATCGCGTCGGCGACCGGCCGCACGGTGATCGCGTACGACCGCCTCGGCTTTGGCAGGTCGGACCCGCATCCGGGCAAGCTCCAGCGCGACTTCGTCCAGGACGAGGCGCGCTCGGGCTTGTCTCCGATCCGCACCGCGTTCGCGATCGATCGCATGATCCTGTTCGGACATAGCGTCGGCGGCGGCATGGCCATCGCGAGCGGCGCGGCGTTCCCCGCCGAAACCGATGCGGTCGTCACGCTGGCGGCCCAGGCCTTTACCGAAGACCGGACCCTCGCCGGCATCGAAGCCGCCCGGATCGCGTTCCAGGCGGAAGACCAGGTCGAGCGCGTCGCCAAATATCATGGCGACAAGGCGCGGTGGGTCCTCGATGCATGGATCGAGACCTGGCGGACGCCCGCCTTCGCAACCTGGTCGCTGGACGATGAGCTCCGGCGGTTACGCAGCCCCGTGCTCGCGCTGCATGGCGATCACGACGAATATGGCTCGAACGCGCACCCCAAACGCATCGCCGCGCTCGCCGCCGGACCGGGCCGCGCCGTGATCCTCAAGGACTGCCACCACATGCCGCATCGCGAAATGCCCGACACGGTGCTGGACCTGATCCGCGACTTCACGCAGGCGGTCTAGCGAGGCGAGCCTAGCTCGCCGGATCGTATCCGAATTCGCGCAACTCCTGCGCGCAGCGGCAGGCGACCGCGATCCGGCGCGCCCATTCGAGTGCTTCCTCGCGCGTCGGCACCTCCAGCACCAGGAACCCGCCATTGAGGTGGCTGCCCGGATAGAGCTCGCCCGACACCGTTCCGTCGCCGGAGACCCGCACCGGCGCCACTGACTCGTCGATCCCGCCGCCGAAGACATAGACTCCCGCGGCCTTCGCATCCTCGACCACCGCATGGGAATCGACGGAAACGGCCGGAAGCTCCTCGTCCGAAACCTGCATGGCCTCGGCGGGGAAGGAGATGAGATACTTGGTCATGGCTCGAACCCCCAGTCGCGCTATTCCCGCCAGCTCTTGTCGGTCCGGTCGACCAGCCGCACCATCGCCGCGAAGTCGGCCGCGCCCGGCGCGATCGATGCCTGCGCCATGTGCAGGTCGCGCTGGTGGACCGCGATCACGTCTTCGGACACGACCAGCGGCTTGCCCATCGAGAGCGTGGCGAGCTGGATCTCGCAGGCGCGCTGCAGCGCCCAATGCTTGACGAACGCCTCGGGCAGGGTGCGGCCCATCGCGACGATGCCGTGGTTGCGCAGCAGCAGCATGCGCTTGTCGCCGAGGTTCTCGATCAGCCGGTCGCCTTCCTCGTCGCGCACCGTCACACCCTCGAAATCATGGTAGGCGATCTGCCCCGCGAAGTTGCAGGCATAGAAATTGATCGGCTGGAGCCCGCCCTCCAGGCTGCTCACCGCCATGCCGGCGGTGGTGTGGGTATGCATGATGCAGTGGACGTCGGGCAAATTGCGGTGGAACACCGAATGCTGGACGAAGCCGGCACGGTTGACGAGGTATGGCGAGTTGTCGAGCTTGTTGCCGTCGAGGTCGATCTTGACCAGGTTCGACGCCTTCACCTCGCTGAAGTGCAGCCCGAACGGGTTGATCAGGAAGGCATGGTCCTCGCCCGGAACTTTCAGCGTGATGTGGTTGTAGATCATCTCGGACCAGCCGAGCATGTCGAACACGCGGTAGGCGGCGGCGAGCTGCTGGCGCGCCTCCCATTCGGCGTCGGTCATGACGCGGGTGGTCTCGGCGGCGGCGGTGGCCATGGTCCCTCTCCGTTTTTTCGTGGTTGCGGTATGTATGCCATGACTGGGCGTGGCAGGGCAACTTGCGTTGCGCCGGCCAAGCCGCTAGGGGCAATCGCAGTCATCTGGGGAGTAGCCAGCCGTCTTCGGACGGGCCTCCGCGTCAACATACTTGGTCGAGAGACCATGGCGCGAAGGGAGCAGGGACTTCGGTCCCGTTCGGGCGAGACCAATGGCGCCATGCTTTCTGCCCAGGCCGGGCGGGAGGGTGTGGTGTCGTTGGAGTTTCGCACCGCCCGGCCCGGAGACCTGTCTTGGAAGCCTTCCTCACCTCCACCGCGCTGGTCGCGCTCGCCGAGATCGGCGACAAGACCCAGCTGCTCGCGATCGTGCTCGCGACGCGCTTCAAGCGGCCGGTGCCGATCATCCTCGGCATCCTTGTCGCGACACTCGCCAACCATTTCCTCGCCGCGTTGGTCGGGCAGCAGGCAGCGGCCTGGCTTGAGGGCGCGTGGTTCCGCTACCTGATCGCGGCGTCGTTCATCGCCATGGCGGCGTGGACGCTGATCCCCGACAAGCTCGACGATCTGGAAGACAAGCCCGCGAAGTTCGGCGCCTTCATCACCACCGTGATCGCCTTCTTCCTCGTTGAGATGGGCGACAAGACCCAGGTCGCGACCATCGCGCTCGGTGCCCGCTTCGCCGAGGTCGGATGGGTCACCGCAGGCACCACGCTCGGGATGATGATCGCCAACGTCCCGGCGGTCTTCCTGGGCAATGAACTGGTGAAGCGGGTGCCGCTCCGCACCGTCCGCATCGTCGCAGCGCTCCTGTTCCTCGCCATCGGCATCTGGATGCTCGCGCAGACCGCGCTGGCCGGATAGGCTGACGCCCATGAGCGACAAGCGAACCTGGCTGGCGATCGAGACGGGAGGCACCAAGCTGCTGGCGCGGCTGGTGCAGGGTGATGCGATCGTGGCCGAGCAGCGCTGGGTCACGACCACCCCGGATACGGCGGAGGCGGAACTGCTCGCTTTTGCCGGGCACACGCCGTTGGCGGGGGTTGGGATCGCTGCGTTCGGTCCGATCGTCGTCGATCCCGCCGCCGCGAACTATGGTGAGGTGTTGGCGACGCCCAAGCCGGGCTGGACCGGCGCCAATCTTCGCGCCGTGCTCGAACGGGAGCTGGGCGTGCCGGTTGCGGTCGATACCGACGTCAACGCCGCGGCGCTGGCCGAGACAGCCTTAGGGGCGGGGCAGGGATGTGCCAGCCTCGCCTATGTCACCGTCGGCACGGGTATCGGCGCAGGATTCGCACGCGACGGGCGGACACTCACCGGCGCGCTGCACCCCGAGATGGGGCACGTCCCGGTGCTGCGGTTCGAGGGGGACTCGACGCCCAGCGCCTGCCCCTTCCATCCGAGCTGTGTCGAGGGGATGGCCGCCGGCCCCGCCCTGCAACGACGGTTGGGGGGGCGCGCGCTGGAGGATTTGCCGGCCGACTTCGCCGCCGTGGCCGATTATCTCGGCCAGTTCTTCGCGACGATCGTCCTCGCCTGGTCGCCGCACCGGGTCGTCGTCGGTGGCGGGGTGATGGACGTTCCGGGCTTGAGGGAGGCAGCGGCCGGGCGGATGCACGTGGCGCTGGGCGGTTATGGCGTGGGAAGCGCGGCGGGTGCGCAGCAGTTCATTCGGCCCGCTGCGCTCGAACATGCAGGGCTCGAGGGCGCGCTGATCCTCGCCCGGCAAGCCGCGGCGCGCGTCGGATAGCGCGCGCCGAGCAGGACGATATTTGCGCGATCATTCGCGATCGCGGTCGAGCGGCATCACCTCGATGAAGCGGTTGCGCGCGTCGAAGCGGCAGCGGAAGCGCTTGATGCCCTCGCGGCCCTTGTCCGCAGTCCCTTCGATCCGTGTACCGCCGCCCGGCGCCGCGACCGGCCGCCCGGTGCGGACATAGGCCGGGCGCAGGCCGTACAGCCCCGCCGCTTCGCCACGGCAATAGGCGCCCATATTGCCGGCCGAGATCGGCGGGCCCGATCCGTTGCCCATGCCCGGACCGCCCGGACCGCCCGGTCCTCCCGGTCTTCCCGGACCACCGGGGCCGCCCATCTGTCCGCTGACGCCGACATCGAGCGCATAGGTCGCGCTTTCCCCGCGTCGCGCGGCATTACGCATGAGGTAGACGCGGATGCGGTAGTCGCCGGTCTGCGGAAGCCGCCCGTTGAAGCTGTTGCCGCCATTGGAGCCGATGAACATCGCGCTCTGCGCACCCGGCGCGATAATGTTGAAATAGGCCGACGCATTGCCGGTGCGCATGCTCGCCCGCATCGTCTGCCCGGCGCGCGCGCCGACGATATAGTCGACGGTCGAATAGCCGCGGATCGTCCCGCGTACGACCTGTGAAGATGCACCGCGCGGGAATTGCACGCGCTCGCTGCGCGTCGGCGACTGGGCGACGGCGGGCGCGACGATGCACAGGCTGGCAGCGGCAAGCATCAATGGCTTTTGCATCTGGAGTCTCCTCGGCGGGAATGCCGCCGGGAAAACGCTATCACCGCGCCTTTGTTGCGCGAAGCCAACAATATGCCGCTTCTAGGCTTGTGCCGGCATCACCCAGTCGGACTTGAGGCCCGTCTCGGAAAGATATTTGGTCGTCGCCCAGCCGCCATCGACCAGGATGGTCTGGCCGTTGATCATCTCCGACGCAGGCGAGCAGAGAAAGGCGATGACGTTGGCGATGTCCTCCGCCCGGCCAAGCCGCGGATAGGGCGTCATATGGACATTCATCTTGATGAAGCCCGGATCGTCCAGCCGTCCCTCGGTCATCGGCGTCGGCACCACGCCGGGGGCAACCGCGTTGCAGCGGATGCCGCGCGCGCCATAATGCGCTGCCATGTGCAGCGTGAGGCCGGTCAGCCCCGCCTTCGCCGCCGAGTAAGGCCCGCCACGCAGGCCGCCCACCACCGCGAAGGTCGAGGTGACGTTGACGATCGAAGCGCCCTGCTTGAGGTGCGGCAATGCCTCGCGCATCAGCCGGAATGGTGCGCGCAACATCAGCGCCAGCACATAGTCGAGGGTCGCATCGTCGGTCTCACCAACCGGCGTGGGGCGTCCGATCCCGGCATTGTTGACCAGATGGTCGATCCGTCCCCAGCGGTCGATCGCCGCGTTGACCACGCGGCACGGCGCAGCGTCCTCGGTGAGGTCGGCGGACAAGGTGGCGAGCAGCGAGAGGTCGGGCACGACATCCGCCAGCGCGGCGAGCTTGTCGATATCGCGACCCACGCCGAGCACGGCGATGCCCGCTTCGGTCAGCTTCCTGACCGTTTCCCGCCCGATGCCGCTCCCGGCGCCGGTGACGATCGCGACCCGCATATCCCCTCCTTGGCATTTTCTCTGGCTTGGCTATAGAAGATGTCCAGACATATTTCACTATATAATTGACGACAGGAGAGGCGGGTGGTGAGCGAAGGGCGCATGGCGGAGCGGATCATCGCGGGGCGCCGGCTGCGCTGGGATGATGCGCGCGCCGCCGAAGCTTATGCGCAGGGCTGGTGGAGCCGTGCCACGCTTGGCGATGCACTGGCACGCGCGGCGCACGAAACGCCCGGCCGGGTGGTGGTCGAGGATGGCGCGCGGCAGCTGGACTGCGCCGCCCTGTTTCGCAATGCACGCGCGCTGGCCACGGCAATGCTGGAATTCTGCGCGCCGGGCAGTGTGATCTCGATGATGCTGCCCAATTGGGCGGAGGCGGCGATCGTCTATCATGCCGCGACGCTGGCGGGGATGGTGGTGCATCCGATCCTCCCCTCGATGGGCGAGCGCGAGGTCGGGTTCATGCTGGACGATGCGCAGAGCCGGATGGTGTTTGTGCCCCGTGCATTCCGCGGGCGCGACTATCTGGCGACGCTCGAAACTGTCTGTGCGGGGCTGGCAGACCCGCCCCGGATCGCGGTCGTTCGCGAGAATTCATTTGGTCAAATTTCGTTTGAATCGTTGCTGACCGCCCAACCGGCGCAGACGCTCCCCCAGGTCGATCCGGATGGGGTGCGGATGATCATGTACACGTCGGGCACCACCGGACGGCCCAAGGGCGTGATGCACAGCCAGAACTCGATTGGTGCGCTGATCCGCCAGCTCAGCGCGCACTGGCTGATCGCGCCCGGCGACCGGTTCCTGGTGCCTTCACCGATCAGTCATATCGGCGGGTCGATCTATGCGTTCGAGATGCCGGTGATGCTCGGCACGTCCGCAGTGTTGATGGATCAGTGGGACGCGGCGGCCGGCCTTGCGCTGATGCGCGAACACGACGTGACCCATATGGCAGGCGCGACGCCGTTTCTCGAGCAGTTGCTCGCGGCCGCAAGGGCGGAGGGCGAACGGCTCCCTGCGCTCAAGCTGTTCGTATGCGGGGGCGCGGGCGTTCCGCCCCGGCTGATCGAGGAAGCGGCGGCGCAATTCTCCAATGCGGTGGTGACGCGCGTCTATGGATCGACCGAAGTGCCGGTGGTGACGATCGGCACGATCGACCGGGCGGATATCCGTCATGCGGCACATACCGACGGCCGCGCGGGGATCGCGCAGGTGCAACTCGCTCCGGGTGACGTGGCCGGTGGGCAGGAGGTCGTCGCGCGCGGGCCGCAGATGCTGGTCGGCTATCATCGCATCGAGGACGAGGCTGCTGCGTTCGATGCCGAAGGCTATTTCCGAACCGGGGATCTCGGCCATTTCATCGACGATGCCTATCTCGTCATCTCCGGCCGGGCGAAGGACATCATCATCCGCAATGGCGAGAATATCGCACCCAAGGAGATCGAGGATCTGCTCGCGGCGCACCCGGCGGTTGTGGAGATCGCGATCGTGGGACTGCCCGATGCCCGGACGGGCGAGTGTGCCTGCGCGATCGTGGTTCCGCGCGCCGATGTGGTTCCGGATCTTGCGGACCTGAACGGCTTTCTGCGTTCAGCCGGTGTCGCGCGCTTCAAATGGCCCGAACGGCTCGAATTGTGGGATGCGCTCCCTAAAAATGCCACCGGCAAGGTGGTGAAGCATGAAATCCGCGCCACATTGATAGCGCAGGCGTGAAAGGACGATCGATGCAGGACGTGGCGGAGGGGTTGAAGGCGGCGATGCGGCGAATGCCCGGCCCGGTGGCGCTGGTGACCACCACCGATCCCGATGGCGGCGGCTATGCCGGGCTGGCTGCATCGGCGGTGATCCCGGTGTCGATGGAGCCGCCCTCGATGCTGGTCGCGATCAATCGCGGCGCCAGCGCGCACGCGACGGTCGCCCGCGCCGGGCGGTTCTGCATCAACCTGCTCTGTACCGGGCAGACCGATCTGGTGCGGCTGTTCTCAAGCTCGGAGCGTCGCGCGGAGCGGTTTGCGGGGGAGGGCTGGTCCGTGCACGACGGGCTGCCCTGGCTGCCTGCGGCTTGCGCGAGCATCTTCTGCACGGTCGGGACGACGCAGCATTTCGGCACGCACGAGCTGTTCGTCGGCGCGGTCGACGATGTGATCGCGGGCGCCGGCACGGAGCCGATGGGCTGGATCGAGGGCGATTTCGCGCGAATGCTGGGGCTCCAGGTGCAGTCGGCATAGAATGTTACGGACATCTTTGCCGATCTGATGTGCTTGACAGGCTGAATTGTGCAGGATTAGTCTGGACAAAAGATAGGCTCCGCGACTCATCGAAGGGCGCGGACGGATTTGGGACTCGCCGGCGGCGTGCATGCCGGCGAATGAGGAGACGGTCCATGAAGGTCAATATCGGCATCGGTTGTCATAATTCGCGCGACTGGGACCGCTTTCTCGCGGGTGCCTGGGACAAGCCGATGGAGACTCCGGATCACGACATCGTCATGGCGGCGATCGAGATGGGCGACATGGCGGAGAAGCTGGGCTTCGACGGCATTTGGGCACCCGAGCACAATGGCACGCCCTATGGCATGACGCCCAACCCGATCCAGCTGCTCACCTACTTCGCGGGCCGGACCGAGCGGGTCAATCTGGGCACGATGGTCGCGGTGACGCCCTGGTGGCACCCGACTCGGCTCGCGCACCAGATTGCCTATCTCGACATCATCTCGAATGGCCGGTTCGACACGATCGGCCTAGGCCGCGGTGTCGCCAAGTCGGAATTCGAGGCGGTCGGCGTGCCGCGCGACGAGGCCCGCCAGCGCTTCGACGAGACGATCGATATCCTCAAGCTCGCCTTCACGCAGGAGCGCTTCTCCTATGATGGCGAGATCTTCAAGCTGCCCGAAATGTCGATCCGGCCGCAGTACAGGACCAAGGATTTGGCCGAGCGCTTCTATGGCGCATCCTCGACCGGACCGTCGCTCGAGATCAACGCGCGCCGGGGGTTGAAGCCGCTGTTCGTCGGCAACAAGTCGATCCAGGCCGCGGGTGAGGAAGTGAAGCTGGTCAATACGTTCCGGCAGGAAATGGGGTTGCCGCCATGCCAGCCCAAGAATGTGCTGTTCATGTATTGCTCGATGGACGCCGACGCGCCTGAAAAGGCGGCGGAGTTCATCAACGACGCCAATCGCGACGTGACCGCCCATTACGGGTTTGGCGACCCCAGGAATTTCGAGGGCGTGAAGGGCTATGAATCCTACGCCGCGCGGCAGGCCTATGCCACCGCGCCGCAGCAGGGCGCCGGTCAGCCGGCCGTCGCGGAAGAGGCGCAGGGCCAGAAGAAGAGCCCCGGCTATGACGAGACCAATTTGCTGATCGGCCGGCCGGAGACGATCATCGAACGCATCATGGCGGGGCAGAAGGAAGCGTCCTTCTCCGAAGTGACGATCCTGCCCAATTTCGGTTCGATGCCGATGGACGAGGCGCACAAGAGCCTGCGCCTGTTCGCGCAGGAGGTGCTGCCGGTGATCCACAAGATGGAAGCGCCGCTCCAGCCGCATGTGCTTCCCGATCCACAGGCGGTCGCGGCCGCCTGAGGATCCGGGCGCGGCGCTTTGGGGAAGGCGCCGCGCCCTCAAATTCAACGCTGAGATGACCCGGGCTGCAGGCATGTGCCTGCCGCGCCGCGCAATCCTGCGCGCAGGACGAGGAGAGGGGCGATGGCGAGCGACGTGACCTATGAGATCGGGGGCCGCAGCTATACCGGCTATCTGGCGGACGGATCGGGCGGCAAGCCGTCGCCCGGCGTTCTGGTGATCCATGAGGCCAATGGTCTGGGCGATCATGCGCGCAGAAAGGCGGATATGCTGGCCGAGGCGGGCTATGTCGCCTTCGCCGCCGATCTTTACGGCGAGGTTGCGGACACGCTCGACGATGCGATGAAGCTCGCCGGGCCGCTGATGACCGATCCCGATGAATTGCGCACCCGCTGCAAGGGCGCGCTCGACGTGCTGCGGCGCCAGTCCAATGTGGATTCGGACAGGCTGGCGGCGATCGGCTTCTGCTTCGGCGGCAGCGCGGCGCTCGAGTTGGGCCGGTCGGGCGGAGACCTGCGCGCGATCGTCGGCTTTCATTCGGGGCTGAAGACCTCGCGGCCCGAGGACACCGCAGCGATCAAGGCCAGGCTGCTGGTCTGTCTGGGCGATGCCGACCCGCTGATTCCGGGTGAGGTGCGCGACGCCTTCATGGACAATATCCGCGCGGCGAAGCTCGACGCGCAGATGATCCTCTATTCGGGCGTCGGGCACAGCTTCACCAATCCCGATGCCGAACGCTTCGGTGTCGCCGGCTGCCACTATGACGCGACCGCGGACCGGCGGAGCTGGGCGGCGATGCGCGCATTGTTCGATGAGGTATTCGCCTGAGGAGGCTGCAATGGACTTTCCCAAACTCTCGAAAAGCGATCTCAGCCCCGAGCAGACCGGACTGTGGAACGAGCTCACGGTCGGCCCGCGTGGCTTCTACACCGGCGGGCCGGATACCAGGGCGCTGCCCGAACTGTACAATGCCTGGCTGCAATTTCCTGAATTCGGCCAGCTGATGCTCAAGCTCGCCGACGTGATCCGCGCGCAACCCGATCTCAGCGCGAAGCGGCGCGAGATCCTCGTGCTGACCACTTCGGTCCAGCTTGGCTGCCGGATCGAATATGATTTCCACGCGGTTTTCGCACGGCATCAGGGGCTGAGCGATGCGGTGATCGCGGCGATCGGGGAGGGCGCTGACCCACGCTTCGATGATGCCGGCGACCGCGCGGTCTATGACGCCAATCTCGAACTGATCCGGACGGGCACGCTGACCGATGCGACGCGCGACGCGGTGTCGGCCGCGATCGGTCTGCCGGGCCTGATGCAGCTCATCGCCGCGGTCGGGCTCTACACGGTGGTCGCCTATTCCTCGAACGTCGCGCGCGTCGAGATGGCGAAGGACTTCAAGGCCGATGGCGACAAGCTCAAAAGCTTCTTCGACAATAATGCGGCGGGCGGCTGAGCCGCCCCGCCTTACCGGTCCCAATGCTCCGCCGGAGCCTGCGCATATTCGAGGAAATGGCCCAGCGTCGCGCGGGCATCGACATAGATGAACTTCGCCAGCTTGTAGCCGCCCGCCATCACGACCTGGCGTCCGGCCGCTTCATGCGCAGCGCGGACCGTGTCGATATCATCGGTCCGCATCCCGATATGGTGCAGCCGTAGCGGCTGGCCGGGCAGCAGCATGTCGGTGAAGATTTCCGTCGCGCCGGACACCGGCTGCAGCACTTCCAGCGTGAGATGACCGACCGTCGTGATCGCCACGCGCATCCCGATGTCGCGATCCCCCTGCGGAGTCCAGACATTGTTCTCGACGAAATTGTCGCCACCCAGCCCCTTGAAGGCGGGCACGCCGAACTGCTGCTCCAGGATCGCGATCCCCTGATCCAGATCGGGGGTGACATAGGCGAGCTGATACTGGTTCTCGTAGAACATGGGCCTCTCCCGTCAGATGACGCCGTGGTTGATGTAGGCGGTCTTGGTTTCGGTGAAGAATTCGGCGGTCGCCGCGCCCTGTTCGCGCGCGCCGTATCCCGAAGGCGCGCGGCCGCCGAAGGGGACGTGATATTCGGCGCCCGATGTCGGCGCGTTGACCACCACCATCCCGGCGCGGATGCTCCGCCGGAATTTCTCTGCGGCCGACAGGTTCGTCGTGCAGATCGCGGAGGACAGCGCGAATTCGCTGTCGTTCGCGATGGCGAGCGCCTCGTCCAGATCGGCGGCCTTCAGCACCGCGGCGACGGGACCGAACACTTCCTCCTGCGCAAGCCGCATCCTCGCCGTGACGCCCGCGAACAGGGCAGGGGAGAGGTAATAGCCTTGGGTCGGCCGCTCGATCCGCTCGCCGCCGCACATCAGCTCGCCGCCCTCGTCGCGCGCGATATCGACATAGGACAGATCCTTGGTGAGCTGTGCCTCGGTCGCCACCGGCCCGATCTCGCTCTCCGCATCGAGGGCGTGGCCGACGCGCAGCGCCTTCGCCTTTGCCGTCAGCTTCTCGACAAAGGCGTCATGCACCCCGTGTGTCACGATCAACCGGCTCGATGCCGTGCAGCGCTGTCCGGTCTGGTAGAAGGCGCCATCGAGCGCGACCTGAACCGCCTGGTCCAGATCGGCATCGTCCAGCACCACCAGCGGGCTCTTGCCCCCCAGCTCGAGCTGTACCTTCTTCATGTCGCGCGCGGCGCGCTGAAGGACGTGACGGCCGGTCGGCGTCGATCCGGTGAAGCTCACCGCATCGGTGCCGTCGATCAGCGCATCGCCCAGCTCGGCGCCCGATCCGTGGACCAGGTTGAGCACCCCTGCCGGAACGCCAGCATCGGCAAGGATCTGCGCCAGCGCGGCGCCGCATCCGGGGGTGAATTCGCTCGGCTTGAACAGCACCGAATTGCCATAGGCGAGCGCCGCGGCGATCTTCCATGCGGCGGTGGCGAAGGGGAAGTTCCACGGTGTGATCAGCGCGACGACGCCGACCGGCTCATGCGCGACGACGATGTCGAACCCGTCGCGCACGCTGGGGAAATGCCCGCCCGCGCGCCGCACCGTCTCGCCCGAATAGAAGTGGAAGATCTGTCCGGTGCGGATCACCTCGCCATACGCGTCCTTGCGCACCTTGCCTTCCTCGCATGCGAGCAGTTCGGCGAGCGCGTCGGCACTGGCGTAGATCGCGTTTGCGGCGCGCAGCAGCAGGTCCGCGCGCATCTGGACATTGGACCGGCCCCAGCGCGCCTGCGCGCGCCGGGCGGCGGCGACCGCCTCCTCGACCTCCGCCGTACCCGCCCAGCAATAATCGCCGATCGTGTCGGAAAGGTCGGAGGGGTTGCGGCTCGGCTCGCACCGCCCGGTCTCCCGCCACTGCCCGTCGATCAGCAGGCGATGCTCGAGTCCGTAGTTCATATGCGTGCGCTTTCGATCAGTTCGACGTCATAGCCGTCGCCATCGCGGACAAAGGCGCGGAGCGGCGCCCCGGGATGCGTCAGCCGTGGCGTCTCGGTGCAGGCAAAGCCCAGCGTGCCCAGCCGCTCGACCGCCGCGGCGACATCGGCGACGCCGATCGCGACATGGCCATATCCGGTGCCGCGCGTGTAGGGCTCTCCGGGCTCGCGGTAGCAGGTCAGCTCGATGCTTCGCCCGGCATCGCCGCTGTCATAGCCGACGAACAAGGCCGTCACCCCGCCGCGAAACGCGATCTCGACCCGCTCGCGCTCGACCATGCCCAGTCCATCGAGGTAGAAGCGCCGCGCGCGGTCGAGGTCCGCGATGCGCAGCATGGTGTGCAGCATGCGCGGCTGTCCGTCATCGGGGCCCAGGATCACGCCGTTCCTGTCGAAGGGCGGCGCATCCTCCGCCTGCGGTACGCGTCGCGTCTGCACCAGCTCGATCGCATAGCCGTCCGGATCGCGCACGAACGCGCAGCGCGGCCCGCCCGGCGCGATCACGCAGGGGGCCAGCATCCCCTCTGCGCCATGCCCGATCGCACGGGCAAAGGCGGTATCGACGTCCGGAACGCCGATCGCGACATGGCCATAGCCGGTGCCATGCACAGGGGCTTCGGCCTCGCGATACCGGACCAGTTCGAGCAGCGCGCCGCGATCCGCTCCGTCATAGCCCAGGAACAACGCCGTCGCGTCCTTCTCGGGGACCTCGATCCGTTCGAGCACCGCCATGCCGAGCCCGCCGGTGTAGAAATCGGCCGCACGGCCAATGTCCGCGATCCGCAGCATCGTGTGCAGCATGCGTGGGTTCCCGTCGCGGGGGCCGAGCAGCATGCCGCGCGGATCGAACGTCTTGCTTTCGGCAATTTGCATCGCCTCTCTCCCAAAACACGGACGGCGGGCGGGGCGACCATGCTCCGCCCGCCGTCGCCGGAGCGCCGAAGCGCCCCGGGGGTGCCCCTCTCGGCCCTCTTAGCGTCCGCCGAAGATCGCGCCCGGCTTGAGCTTCAGGCGCAGCCACACCTCACGACCGCGGTCGAGCGAGCAGGCCGCCTCGTCGCTGCCCGCCGGCCCCTTGGTCGCTGCGCCCGCCACCAGCCCGCCCAGGATGGTGCCGTTCTGGGCGTTGGTGTTGAAGCAGATCGCCCGGGTGATCTTGTCGCCGATATTGTTGCCGACGAGCGAGACTTCCCAGCTGTCGTCGTCCGCGCCGATCGCAAGGCTGGCGTTGAACTTGGTGAAGGCGTCCTGCCGGAAGTTGGGCAGATCGACCAGCGTGGTCACATAGGATGACGTGTAGTTGAGGTCACCGCCAAAGCGCACCTTCACCCCGCTGCCGACCGACGTCTCGTAGTTGAAGCCCGCGGTACCGGTCCATTCGGGCGCGCGCACCAGCTGGCGGCCGGTCAGATCCTGCGCATTGTAGCGGCCGAGCGCGGCGTTGAAGAGCTTGTTGCACCCTTCCGCGATCGTCTGGCCGTTGCCGCACGGCGCGTTCGGGAAGCTGCTGTAGCGCGCGTCGTTATAGGCGACCGCGGCCCGCAGCGAGAGGCCGGGCGCGCCGCGCGGGAGGAAGCTCAGATCGGCTTCCACGCCCTTCACGTCGGCCGAGGCCGCGTTGAGCGTCCGCTGGGCGAAGGTGAAGCCGGTGCTGCCGGGGATGGCGCTCAGTTCCAGCGCGCCGACCTGCAGGTCCGAATAGTCATAGGTATAGGCAGCAAGGTTGAACTGGAGCTGCCGGTCGAACAGCCGCGACTTGATCCCGGCCTCGAACCCTTTGACCTGCTCGTCGCCGAACGAGGCGAGCGTGTTGGCGGGAACGAAGTTGATCGAGTTGAACGACCCCGATTTGAAGCCCTGCTTGTAGTTGACGAACAACGTCAGGTCCTCGGTCGGCTTGTAGGTCAGCGAAATCTCGGGCGAGATGTTCGCGGCGCGGATCTTGGGATCCGGGCGGGTGAGGGGTCCGACCGGCCCGTTGCCGGGGTTCAGGTTGACCTCGAGATGGCGGCGCGTCTCGTCGGTCCAGCGGGCGCCGGCGGCGAGCTCCAGCTTGTCGGTCACGTCCCACAACAGCTGGCCGAAGACCGAGAAGGATTCAATCCACACATCGTGGTCGACATTCTGGATCACCGCGGGCAGGCCGACGCGGCTGTTGCCCATGATCCGCACCAGATTCTGCTGGTGCCCGTCCTGGTAGAAACCGCCCATCATGAAGTTGACCGGGCTGTCCTTGAAGTCGGACGTGATGCGCAGTTCCTGGGTGAACTGCTTGTTCGACCAGGTGTAGTCCTGCACGAACGGCGTGATCGCTGCGGTCGTCGCGCCGTGCATCAGCGAGTCATAGTCGTTCTTGTAATAGCCGGTGACCGACGCGACCGAGAGGCCGGGAATGACGTCGAGATTCTGCTCCAGCGTGCCGAAGATCTGGCGCGAGTCGCTGAAGAAGATGCCGCCGTTGCGTGGATTGCCCGGGAAGAAGGCCGGATCGGCCCAGGGGAAGCGGAAATTACGATCCTGCTTGCAATCCTCGCCCGTCAGGAAGGGGATGTTGCCCGGCGCGACCGGCCCCAGACCATCGGGGCAATAGACGAGCTGGGTCATCGATATCGCGCCGTCGATGCGATCCTTGGTGTAGTTGAACTTGAGCCGCGCATTGTAGCTTGCGCTCGGCTTCCACACCGCGGTGCCGCGCAGGATCCAGCCTTCGATCTTCTGATCGTCATAGCTGGGGGTGATGCTGCCCCAATTGGGCAGAGCGATGCCCTTATTCTTGAAATAGCCCTGCGAGCTTGAATATTTGCCCGCGAAGCGCAGGCCGAGCGTGTCGGAGACGGGGCCGGAGACGATCAGCTCGCCGATCACCTCGTCCGCCTCGAACTCATATCCGGTGCGCGCGATCAGCTCGAATTCGTTGCCCGGATTGGCGGTGCGCAGCGAGATCACGCCGCCGGGGCTGTTCTTGCCGTAGAAGAGCGACTGCGGCCCCTTCAGCACCTCGATCTGGGCGAGATCGAACATGCCAGCCTGATAGGCGACGCCCTGGCTCAGGCCGAGGCCGTCGATGTTGAGCGAGATCGACTGGTCCATCGTCGCGTTCTGCGCGGTGGTGCCGACGCCGCGCAGCGTGACCTGAAGCCCCACCGAATTGGTGTGTTGGCCGACGAGCATGCTGGGGACATAGGCTTTCATCGACGACAGGTCGTCGATCGCGGCCTCCTCGATCAGCGATTCCGACAGCACGGTCGCGACGACCGGAACGTTGAGGATCGATTCCTGACGCTTGCGCGCCGTGATGATGACCTCGTCGCGTTGCGCGTCGGCGGTGGAGGTGACTTCCTGCTGGCCGACCGCGGGTGGGGCGGCGGGCGCTTCCTCCGCAGCAGCGGGCGCTGCCCAGGACATCAGGCCGATCGTGGCGATCGACGACAGCAGAACGGTCTTGGAACGCATTCCTTCCTCTCCCCTCCATAGCCCTTGTACCGGGCATTTTTTTGCTTCTGAAGCGTTGGACCCGTCACCGCATCGATGATGTTGCCCGGACCAATTATCGACTTCGTAGGCTTTGATGGCCTATTTTGTCCAGACTATATCAAAGGCTACTCACGAGTAAACCCCTCTGATTCTCTCATCTTGTCCGTACTTAAATGGCTAGTTTCTCGCGTTTGTGACCGGTTGGATGGGTGTGGTTGCGAATCGCGATTCGCTGCCGAGTCGCGTTGAAAGCGATCGCGATGCTGCGACCAGATCCCGGCGCAATGCGGCGAGTCCGTCGCGCATCGCCGTGCCGACGCCGATTGCGACCAGCGCGTGACTTGGTGGCTGCGTGTCCTTCCGGACCGGGGCGGCGGCCACGGTCACGCCTGCGATGTAATTGCCGGTATCGACGGCCCATCCCCGGCTGCGCGTCTCGGCGACTTCGCGTTGCCAGCTCTCGAACGAGGGTGGGGTGTCCCAGCGCAGGCGATGGAAGTGTGCTTCGATTTCCGCATCGGCGTGCCCGCCGAAAGCGGCGACGCAGCGGCCGGTGGCGCTGATCAATGCCGGAAAGCGGCTGCCGATCCGGGCGCTCAATTGCAGCGTTCGTCCCGATTGCGCCATCGCGACGACGACGATCGGGTCGAGGCCGGCAATGCGTACGCCAAGCGTTGTGACCTGGTGCTGCTGGCTGATCCGGTCGAGCAGGGGCTGGGCGAGGTTGCTGAACGTGTCGCGCTGTAGCCAGTGGCGCGCGAGGGTCAGGATCCCCGCGTCGAGCGCGTAGCGCTTCGTTTCCGGATCGAACGCCACCAGCTCTTCGGCCGCCAGCGCGCGCAAGGTGTAGAGGCAGGTGCTGGGCACCAGCCCCAGTTCGCGCGCGATCGGGTGGACACCCAGCGGAGTCTCGCTGCGCCCCAGCAGGCGCAGAATGGCCGCGGCGCGGGCGATGGCGGGCGCTTTCGATGATATATCCGGATGAATTGATCCTCGCATGTCGTGGCTCCCCGCATCGCCAGATGGTATTAAAATGCTGATATAACATCGGTATTTTTCCTGAATGTTCGATATATCGAACACTATTCGATATTTACAACGCCGATATCTATATGTCATTTGTCCGGTCATATCTAGGGCGGTCGCTGAATCGCTCGTGACAGGGGCGGATTGCCGATGGCCAGGCTTACGGACTTCACCAGCTATGCGGACGCGCAGGCGCATGCCGGAATGGACGCGCTCTGGGCGTTGTTCGACGGGGATCGCGACGCGCTGAACATCGCGCATGAGTGCATCCTGCGGCACGCCGACGGCACCGGCCGGCCCGCGGTCCGCATCGCGCACGCTGATGGCCGTGACGAGATACTGAGCTTCGACACGATCGCGGCGGGCGCCGCGCGCTTCGCCAACTGGCTCGATGCGAAGGGCGTGCAGCCGGGTGAGCGCATCGCCTTCATGCTCGAGCCGTCGCTGCCCTTCTATGTCTGCCTGTTCGGGGCGATGCTTTCCGGGGCGATCTCGGTGCCGCTGTTCACCCTGTTCGGGCCGGACGCGCTGCGGCTGCGCGTCGACGATTGCACGCCGCGGCTGCTCGTCACCAATGCGGAGAAGGCGCCGCTCGCCCGGGCGATCGAGGGGCTGGAGGTGGTGGTCGCCGACAACCGCCTGCTCGCCGAGATCGCGACCTATCCGGCCAGCTATGCCGCGCGCACCAGGGCGAACGACCTCGCGGTGTTCCAGTACACATCGGGCACCACGCGCGCGCTGCCCGAAGCGGTCAGGCACACGCACAAGGCGATCGTCACGCTGATGTTCGCCGCGCTCTACGGCACCGGCATCCGGCCGGGCGACGAGTTCTTCTGCCCCTCCTCACCCGCCTGGGGGCATGGGCTGTGGCACGGTACGCTCGCTCCGCTCGCGCTTGGTGTCACCACCGGCACCTTCGCCGGGCGTTTCGATCCGGTGCGGCTGATGCAGGCGCTCGACGCCCACGGCATCACCAACATGTCTGCCGCGGCGACGCACTATCGCATGATGAAGAACAGCGGGGCTGCGGGCGAGCACCGTTTCCGCTTCGCCAAGCTGTCCTACACTGGCGAGCCGATCGACCCCGCGACGCTCGACTTCATCGACGCGCATTTCGGCGTTCCCGCCTGCTCCATGTACGGGACGACCGAGATTGGCGTGGTGCTGGTCAACTATCCCGGCGCCGCCGACTTCACGGTGAAGCCCGGATCGCTCGGCAAGCCGATCCCCGGTCAGAAGCTCGAGGTGCGGCGTCCCGACGGCAGTGTCTGTGATTCCGGCGAGATCGGTGAGCTGATGCTCTGGCGCGGCGGCGGCTGGCTCTCGACCAAGGACCGGGCGAAGACCGACGCCGACGGCTATTTCTACCACTGCGGCCGCGCCGACGACGTGATCATCTCCGCCGGCTGGACGATGAGCGCGGTCGAGATCGAGAATACGATGCTCAACCATCCCGATGTTCGCGAGTGCGCGGTGATCGGCGTTCCCGATGCACAGCGCGGGCAGGTGGTGAAGGCCTTTATCGTCTCCAGCCGTGACGCCGGCGACGCCTTCGCCCGCGAACTGCAGGACTTCACCCGCAACCGGCTCGCCCAGCACGAGTTCCCGCGGATCGTCGCGTTCGTCGGCGAGCTCCCCAAGACCCCGGCCGGAAAGGTCAACCGCAAGGTGCTGCGCGACCGCGAGGCCGCCGCCGAGATTGCTTGAATTCAGGAGAGAGATAGATGGCAACGACACTCGACAAGACCGAAGCCCGGTTCCCCAAGATCACCGAAGATGGGCTGGCCGATCTGCGCAAGCGTATCGGAGTCAGGATCACCGATACGGTCGAGCCATGGAACTATGAGGCAAGCCGCGATGCGATCCGCCACTATGCCCATGGGATCGGCGACGATAACCCGCTCTGGTGCGACCCCGACTATGCCGCCAAGACCAAATACGGCACCGTCGTCGCGCTGCCGAGCTTCCTGTTCACCGCCAGCCGGATCATCTCTGGCTATTGCGGCGGCCTGCCCGGCGTGCACGCGATGTGGGCGGGCGCGAACTGGAAGTGGCACAAGCCGGTGCTGCGCAACGATACGATCACGACCGAGGCGTATCTCAAGGACCTGATCGAGCATCAGACGCGGTTCGCCGGGCGCTCGTTCCAGCAAATCTACCATGTCGATTTCTTCAACCAGCATGGCGAGAAGGTTGCTGAGGCCGACAGCTGGGTGTTCCGCACCGACCGCGACGAAGCGCGCGAGAAGGGAACGAAATACACCGAAGCGCGCGGCCGGGTGGAGCAGCTCTCCGACGAACAACTCGCCGAATGGGGCAGGCTTTACGCGAATGAGGAAATCCGCGGCGCGACCCCGCGCTATTGGGAGGACGTCGCCGAGGGCGACAAGCTGCCGCGGATGATGAAGGGGCCGATGACCGTCACCGGCTTCATCTGCTACGCGCAGGGCTGGGGCGGGCTCTACATCCGCGCGAACAAGATCGCCTGGCAGATGCAGCAGAAGCATCCGGGCCTTGGCATCAAGAACCGCTTCAACGTGCCCGACTGCCCCGAGCGGGTGCACTGGGACGAGGCGTTCGCGCTCGAGGTCGGTGCGCCGGGCGCGTATGATTACGGCCCCGAGCGGACGTCATGGCTGACGCATCACCTCACCAACTGGATGGGCGATGACGGTTTTCTGCGCCAGTCGGACTGCCAGATCCGCCGCCACAATCCCGATGGCGACGTGATCTTCATCGACGGTCAGGTGGTCCGCAAGTTCGTGGACGAGGAGGGGCGTCATCTGGTCGAGATCCAGCAGCGTGCCGAGACGCATCGCGGCGAATTGTCGGCGATCGGAACGGCGGTGGTGGAGCTTCCGAAGAGAGGGTAGCGCCATACCCCGGCCGTCACCCCGGCCTGGTGCCGGGGTCTACGGTGCGTCAGCCGATGGATGAGAGGCTCAGGGGCATCCGACGCCGCCCGGTGGACCCCGGCACAAGGCCGGGGGCACGGAGTGACCTGGATTGTTCTCAGGCCTTCACCCGCCGCATCGTCATCGAATGCTTGTAGCGCGACGCGGGGTGGATGTTCAGCGTCACCTGCGCGATGCCGCCGTCGGTCATGCGATAGCTGCGCAGGATCTCCAGTGCCGCCGACTTCTTCTCGACGTCGAGCTTGGCAGCGAGTGCAGGGGAAACCAGAGTCGCGGAGACGACATGCTCGACCTCCGAAATGGTGACCCCGAACAGGTCCTCGATCAGCGGGAAGATCGGTCCCTTGTTGCGCGGCAGCAGGCGGCCGACGCTCGCGAAGTTGCGGTTGATATAATATTCGATCCAGCACATCGGCACGTCATTATCGTCGCGCAGGCGCATGCCGCGGACCATCAGCCATTCCTCGCCCGCGGGGATGCCGATCCGCGCGGCGAGCTTGTTGTCCACGGGGATCATCTTGATCGATTCGATCTCGAACCGCGTATCGTTCGCCCAGGCGAGCAGATCGTTGATCGACGTGGCGTGGAAGACTTCGGTCTCGGACGGGCCGGGGACCACGACCGTGCCGGCGCCCTGACGCGACGCGACCAGCCCATCCTCGCGCAGCCGGCGCAGCGCCTCACGCACCGTGAAGCGGCTCACCGAAAAGCGCGCGCGCAGCTCCTCCTCGGTCGGGAGCTGGGTGCCGATCGGGTAGATTCCGTTGACGATCTCGTCGCGCAGCGTCCGTGCAACTTGCAGGTAGAGTGGGCCGGCTGCTTGTCCGGTCGTCTCTGTGCCTTCGTCGCTCGCCTTTGCCACGCCTGACTGTTGCCCCATCGCTCGATCCTCACCCCTGTCGCGGGTTGGCGCTGCGTCCGCTTCGTGGATCGCGGCGTACCCGGCAGGCGGCATCCTTATAGATTATGGCGGTTTCAACAAGGCTTGTGCCCGGTTGTTGCGGTCGCGTCGGGGCGATCTGGCCTTGCTGATGTTTGTTCGGATTAGATGTCCGTACATAAATCTCGCCATTTGACCCCAAAACCGCCTTGACCACCGATTTGATCCCTGTATCTGTCTGGACATATTCTGCACGGATCGAAGTTCGTGCGCTACTGGAGAGGATGGGATGGGGAGCGGTGATCCGCGCATTACGGTCGAGCTGCGCGACCGCGTCGCCTATGTGACGATCAACCGGCCAGAGGCGAAGAACGCGCTGTGCAAGTCGATGTATGCCGCGATTCGCGATGCGGCGACCGCGGCCGACGCCAATCCTGAAGTCGATCTGATGGTGATCCAGGGTTCGAACGGCGCGTTCGCGTCGGGCGGGGATCTCAAGGAAATCCTCGATGTCCTCGAGAATGATCCGCCCGCGATCCTCGATTACGAGGAGTATCTGCCGTTCGAGGCCGTGCGCACGATGAAGAAGCCGACGATTGCGGCGATCGATGGGCTGTGCATCGGCGGCGGGCTCTCGCTCGCGTTGATGTGCGACATGCTGATCGCGACCGACCGCTCGCGCTTCGCGATCCCGGAGGCGAAGGTCGGGATCGTCGACGGACATCTGCCGCGCTTCCTGCGCGACATCGTGCCGCACGCGACGTTGCGCTACTGGATGTACAGCGGGGTGATCTTCCCGGCCGCTGAAGCACAGGCCGCCGGGCTGCTGACCAAGCTGGTGACGCCTGAAGAATTACCCGCCGCGCTCGACAAGATGATCGCCGGGGTGAAGACCGGATCGCCGGTCGCGCTCCAGATGCTCAAGCACATCTTCAACGAGAAGCGGCCGCTTTCGGCGATGACCGACGCCTATCTGATGATGCTTCAGCCCGAGGTGCTGACGCGCCTTCAGGCCTTTCGCGACAAATAGGCGGGCGGCGTGACGACCTTCCATCAGCTTCTTCGTGACCGGGCAGCGGAACATGGCGCGCGCACTGCGCTGCTGTTCGATGCGGAGACCGTGAGCTACGCGCAGCTGCTCGACCGGTCGGAACGCGTAGCGGCGGGATTGCGCGGCTTCGGGATCGGCGCGGACGATCATGTCGCGCTGCTGATGGACAATTCGCTCGACTGCATCTTTGCCTGGCTCGCGTCGAGCCTGCTCGGTTGCACCGAAGTCCCGATCAACCCGCAATATCGCGGGCAGCTGCTGCACTATCTGCTGCAGGATGCGGATGTCACCGCGGTGGTCTGTGACGCGGCCTATGTGTCGCAGCTTTCCGAGGTTGCGGACACGCTGCCCAAGCTGAAGCTTGTGCTGGTTTGCGGTGAGGCGGCGCTGCCCGATCTGGGCGGCATCCGCGTCGAGCGTTTCGCTGATTGTCATGCGGCAGATGACGCGTTCGATCCCGTGAACGGCGCGCCGGAGCGGGTGATCCTCTACACCTCGGGTACCACCGGCCCGTCCAAGGGCGTCACCCATACCCAGCGCTCGTGCCTGACCCTGTCGCGCTACAATGCGCAGATGATGGAATATGGCCGCGACGACCGGCTGCTCAACTTCTTCCCGCTCTATCATCAGAATGCCCGCTACACCGGCGTCATCCCGGCGATCTGGGCGGGGGCGAGCATCCGGCTCGAGCGCAAGCTCAGCACCAGCAATTTCTGGAAGACGGTCGATGCCGACGGGATCACCGCGTTCAACTATCTGGGGTCGGTGCTGCGGCTGATCCTCAACGTCACGGGCGAGGATCGTACCGCGGGTACGCATAGCCTGCGCACCGCGTTCGGCGCGGGGGCACCGCCCGTGGTCTGGGAGGCGTTCGAGCAGCGGCTCGGCGTCCGGCTGGTCGAGACCTATGGCCTCAGCGAAGCACCGATGGCGGCGCTCAACGTACGCAAGGGCGCGCGTTCGTCGCAGATCGGATCGGCGGGGCGGGGGACCGATCTGTTCGAGCTGGCGGTCGCAGATGCTGACGACAAGCTGCTGCCCGCGGGCGAGATCGGCGAGATCGTGCTTCGCCCGCGCGTCCCCGACGCGATGATGACCGGCTATTACAACAAGGACGCGGCGACCGTCCGCGCCTTCCGCAACCTGTGGTTCCATTCGGGCGATCGCGGGCGGCTGTCCGAGCAGGGCGACCTGTTCTTCGAGGCGCGCGAGAAGGATGCGATCCGACGGCGGGGCGAGAACATCTCGGCCTGGGAGGTCGAGAGCGTGCTCGACGCGCATCCCGATGTCGCGGAGTCCGCGGTGTTCGGGGTCGCCTGCGACGATGCCGATGAGGAGGTCGCCGTAGCGATCGTCCTTCAGCCCGGTGCGTCCGATCTGCGCGCGGTGCTCGATCACGCGGCGAAGAACCTGCCCGCTTATGCGGTGCCGACCTTGTTGCGCGTGATGGCCGACCTGCCGCGCACGCCCACCGAGAAGGTTCAGAAGGCCGAGCTGCGCGCCGCGCCGCGTGCGGCCTACCTCACCCGATCCGAAATTCTGGAGGCCACGCGTGCGTGAGCCCAATCGAGGAGATCAACCGATGACCGAAGCGGTCGAATATACCGTCCCCAGCCACGCCGACCGGCTCGCCGCCTTTGCGCCCGACAAGCTCTATTCGCTCGCGGGCAAGACGGTGCTGGTCACCGGTGCCTCGTCGGGGATGGGCGAAGCGATCGCGCTTGCCGCCGCGGCAGCGGGGGCGAGGGTGATCGGCGTCGCGCGCCGTGCCGAGCGGCTTGAGGCGCTCGCGGCCTCGCATCCGTCGATTGTGCCAATGGCGTGCGATCTCTCGACCGCCGGAGCCCGCAGCGAGCTGGCGGCGAAGGCGGGGCAGGTCGATGTGCTCGTCAACGTCGCGGGTACGGTGCAGGATGTGGTGCCCGCCGAACAGGAATCGGCAGCGCAGATCGCCGCGACGCTCGAGCTCAACCTACTCGCGCCCTTCCACCTCGCCCAGCTGTTCGAGCCGGGGATGCGCGAGGCGGGTG
>Ga0247823_10000885_pt1 | contig 25317 bp, 23 predicted proteins | sample 13C_PalmiticAcid_2_FD_192426 | JGI IMG/M metagenome (GOLD analysis project Ga0247823, IMG submission 192426) | Soil microbial communities from agricultural site in Penn Yan, New York, United States - 13C_PalmiticAcid_Day30 | ecosystem: Environmental > Terrestrial > Soil > Agricultural land... | reverse complement strand
ACCTTACATACCCCGGCAGTAGCTTTGTAATAACGATCCCGATCTTCACCTGGAAGAAGGATCCCTAACCAAATCAACACTGCTATGCATCCTGAAACATTAAAGCAGGTGATGAAATTTCATCTGCGCAATTTTAACCTGCAACAACTGGCTGTTACCGACGATACCGTGCACAATGCTATCCTGAGCAACAACGATGGAATGGGCGGCGCTTCCTCTCAGCAGATATACCGCTCACTGATACATTGGACACTCCTGCAAAAAGACTGCGATAGCGTGCAATGGCCGGTAGATTGGATGAGCTGGTCGGTAGACCTGCTGGCCGAAAAACTGGTGGGTTATGGCCATTAAATTTTTACTCCCCGTATGGCTCCTTTGCTTCGGACTTACTGCTTCTGCCCAGCGAACAGACTCCCTGTATATTTCTGGTTCTGCTGACACCTCGGTAGCGGTTACTGCTCCATTGTTCCGCGATTCAATGCTGGCTGGCCGCTCCTGGCTGGTGCTCCTCAACGCGCGACTTAATGTAACGATGGGCTTGCAATCCGGTGCTCCTGCCATGACAGAAACCAGGCTGGGCGGCCTGTTTATGAAGTTTCGGGTGACAGAAGTAGCTGGCGTACCTGTGCCAGACTCCCGGAGGGCTATGTTACTAGTGCCGTTTGGACTGGTTATAGAATCAGTAGATGGGTACCGCACGCTCAATGTGCTGGCAGAGGCAGGGTGCCGCTATGGCGGACCGGGAAGCGGTGGTTTTCGATTACCACCCCGCGCCGGTACGTTCCTGGCCGAAGGACTGCTGCAAGCTGGTTACAAAGCCGTTGGCGAAACGGCAACAGATACTACCTGGTTGCCCTCACAGGTGCTGGGTCGTGTAAAGGGGAGTGTGGTATACCAGCACCCTGCAATAGTTAGCATTACAACTACTTTTTCGATGGGGGTTAAAGCTGGTGCTAATTTCTGGTACAACCTGCCCAACCAGGCTTTTTACCACCAATGGTATGGCGCATTGCAGCTCCGGCTGGATGGCGGCAAAGTATGGCAGGTGTGGTATGCACAAGGCAGCGGTGCGCCGCTTTTCAGTCCGCAACCGCAATGGGGATTGGGTATGGAGCTTTCAAGGTAAAGATGAAAAGACCGGAAGATAGATATGAACCAAAAAACCTTGAAGAATGAAACGTTTCCTGGAAGACCTCAAAGTGGTACTGCGACCTTTGTGGCTCATTATTGTAATGCAGCTGGTGGTAATGCTCACATTCTGGTGCATTCCCCAGGGGCCTGACGTGCTCTTTGCCGTCATCGAAAACTACAGCGGACTGTTGCGGCCCGAAGTCAACAGTGTAGATATCCACTGGCTGCCGCTGGTGGGTTTTATCCTCTCGCTGGTATATTGGTCGCTGGCTTCTGAATGTTGCAGTCGCCTGTTGCTGCACACCGCCGACCTTACCAGCACGGAGATTCCGCTATGCCGTACCTGGCGCAGGACTAAACTGGCACTAGTGGTGCCTTCTGTATTGTATGCCTTTCCCGGTGTGGTAGTGGTGGTGGGCCTCATCAGGGCTTACCTCTCCCGCACGTCGGTATTTGATGTGCCCAACCTCGTAATGCTATTGCTGTTACTGGGTTTGCTTTCGCTGGTGGGCGTGCTGCTATACCATATCCGCTATGGTTTTTTTGCGCGGCTTTTTTTTACCCATCGGGCTACGCCCACGCAAATCAGGCAGGTGGTAGAACAGTCGGGATTCTGGTACCACGGTTATTTCAAGCGTATGCTGTGGTTCACCGGTGTGCTTATTTTACTGATGGCGGTGGTGCCGGCCACCACATTCCGGTTGCTGGGGCCAACCGCATTCATCTGCCTGGGCTTTGGCGCCTGGACGGTGGTGTACACGGGCATTCAGTTGTTGCACAAACTGAAGGGCTGGCCGCAGTTGCCTTACAAAACCATCATCCTGCTGCTGGTGGTGTGCAGTGCTTACCTCAATGATGATCACCCGGTGCGGTTACTCAGGTTTGATCCGGTTAAAGATGAAAGGTTGCAGATGCAACAACATTTTAGGGATCGGATGCAGGACCAGCACCCCGCAGCTCAGGTGTGCGATACGGTGCCGGTGGTCTTCATCGCGGCTGAGGGCGGAGCATTGCGCACAGGCTGTTTCACGGCCATGATGCTTGCCAAGTTGCAGGATAGTTTTCCGCAGTTCCGGCGCCGGATATACGGTATGAGCAGCGTGTCGGGTGGCAGTCTGGGAATGGGGGTATTCAATGCCCTGCAATTGGCAGACGTACCTCCGCAGCGGCAGGCGGTATTTGTGCGCAAGTTTTTTGCGTACGATTTCCTGGCACCGGTGGCGGCCAAACTGATGCTGGCCGAACCGCTCAACTGGCTCAGCGTATCGCACCTGCCCCTGTGCGATCGCATGCTGGCGCTCGAAGATGCGTGGCTGCAGAGCTGGCAGCTGGCAGAATGGTACACGTTCAGTAAGAGTCCGGTGTTTAACCAGGGCTGGCAGCAATGGGTGCGGGCGCGACCTCCGGTTTGGTGCATCAATACCATGGAGGCCGAGAGCGGCATGCGCGGCCTCATCAGCAATGCGCAGGTGCCGGAAGGAGAGTGGTACAACAGCTGGGATGTGCTGCCCTCCGTGTACCCGGCCGATATGCCTTATGTGACAGCCATTGGCCTCAGTGCCCGCTTCCCGTTTATTTCTCCGGGTGGCAGTATTACAGACAGCAGCGGAGTGCGCCGGCATTATGTGGATGGTGGTTATTACGAAAACAAAGGCGCCGTTACGCTGCTCGATATGTTACAATCGTGCCGCGAAGCTACCGGCGACCTGGTGGTGATCCGTCCTTTTGTATTGCAGCTTTCGTTCGATAGTGATTCTATCGAAGACACTCCTGCTATTCAACATTGCAACGAGTGGATGGAAGTGTTGCAGGGCTTTATGCAAATCAGACAGGGACACACCCGCTACGCCAGTGCTGCATTGCAAGCCTGGGTCAAAGCAGCAGGAGGCGTATACATAGAGTGGAAAGTAGGTGCCAGCAAACACATGGTGCCAATGAACTGGGCACTCTCCGGTTACGCTTTATCGCAGGTAGAAGCCCGCTGCGATTACCTGCTGCGCCGCGATACCACCCAGCAGGCTGCGCTACAGGCTTTTTATGCCATCCTGCAACCACAACCGGACGATACTTCCGGGTTGTACTGAGCGCAGCAGTGCAACCATCTGTATAAACGGGCCGGTTAGCCGGCCCGTTATTTTTAAAACTAAATCAACCGATATGAACGATAAGCAAACCAATGCAAAGGATACTGCTTTTGCAGGTACAGCCCAGCAACAACTATTTGCCCGGTATGGCGATCCGCGCGTTGCAGGATGGGAAAATAAATGGATGGCTTTGTGGCATGTACAGAAAACCTTTCCCTGGTTCCCGAAAAAATCGGTGTACATCCACAAGGATTTTGCAGCCAAACTGCAACAGGCATTAACAGTGCTGGAAGCCAAAGGGCTGCACCAGGAGATTGTAAGCTTCGATGGCTGTTTCAATATCCGAAGGGTACGCGGCAGCCGCTCGGTGCTCTCCGTACACAGCTGGGGAGCCGCCATTGACCTTAATGCTGCGGCCAACCCACTGGGCTCACCCGGTAAATGGAGCGAAGCCTTTTTACAGGTGATGCAGCAAAACGGCATCTACTGTGGCCAATTGTGGCAAGGCAGGAAAGATCCGATGCATTTTGCCATAGTCAATGGGTAAGAGCTGCTAGCGATGAGCTATTAGCTACCAGCGAGCACATTCAAAGCAAAGCCCCGCCAATTGGCGGGGCTTTGCTTTATTATTCCTAATAAAACCACCGCCTGTGTGGCGGTGGTGATGTGTAAAGGCTATGCCAGGGAAATTAAGATCAAGGATTAAAGCTGAGGTTACAGTAGTATGAAAGCCCAATCAGGGCATTTCCGAAAACGGCTGTAATAGTTTTCGGACGGCTTTTTTGGTTACTTTTTTTCCGCAAAAAAAGTGACAGGAAGCCGGGATAAGTACGGGAGTCAGCAAAAAACTGTAGCCGGGTTTTCATTGGAATGCCTGTATGTTACGTTCGTTGTACAGAAATCCCCCGCAAGGGGTGGCACAAAAATACCCCCGGCTCTGCCCGGGGGATTTTTATTATCTGGTAATTGACTAACAGCTCATAGCTAGCAGCTAACAGCTATTCAAAGTCAATCCATGCCACCATTTCTTCAAGGTAACGGCGATCGGTTTCGTCAAAATGTTCGAGGTGTTCGCTGTCTACATCCAGCACGGCTACTACGGCTCCGTTGCGGATAACGGGTACTACAATTTCGGAACGGGAGAGGCTGCTGCAGGCAATATGCCCGGGAAATGCTTCTACATCAGGTACTACAATAGTCGCCGCCTGTTCCCAGCTGGCGCCACATACGCCTTTGCCCTTGCGGATGCGGGTGCAGGCCACGGGTCCCTGGAAAGGGCCTAATACCAGTTCGTCATTTTTAACCAGGTAAAAACCTACCCACCACCAGCTGAACTGCTCGCGGAGTGCCGCAGCGATATTGCCGAGGTTGGCAGTGAGGTCTGATTCGTATTGGATAAGGGCCCTGATCTGCGGCAATACGGACTCGTATTGCTCCGCTTTGGTGCCTTTGCTGATGTTTAAATCTTCTGCCATAGACTGCAAAGATAAAGGGAAAGGAAATGAGATGTTGGCATCACTACACCGGCAATGTCACCGTAAATCGCGTGCCCTTTTTGGGGACACTGCTCACCGCAATATGACCGCCATGCAGCTGAGCCAGTTCGCGGGTGATGTGCATGCCCAGCCCCACGGAGCCCTGGCCGTTCAATCCTTTGCGGGAGGCTTTGGAGTAGCGGTCAAACAAGTGGGGGAGTAATTCGGCTGGTATGCCAATGCCGTTATCGGTCACGGTAATGGTGCATTGCCCTTCGGGTTTTACTTCCAGGGCCAGTTCAATATGGCCGTCTGGTGCGGTAAATTTAATGGCATTGCTCAGCAGGTTGTTCAGCATCCGCTCTATTTTGCCGGGATACGCTTGCAGGAGCACTGGCTGATCGGGCAATTGGAGGCTGAGTGTACGTTGTTGCAGCGGCCCCTGCTGCCATTGGCGGTGTGCGTTTTGCAGCAGCTCGTTCAGTAAGGTCAGTTCGGTAGGTTGCTGGGTTTCGGTGGCCCGCGATACTTCGAGCAGGTCGTGGATGATGCCATTGGCCTGGTGGCAGGACTGGCCTATCATGCCCAGCAGCATTTCGCGGTCGGCATCGTTTTGTCCGGGCATTTGCAGCAGGTGCAACAATCCCTCTACATTGGAAATAGGACTGCGCAGATCGTGCGCTACCACACCGAGGATATCGGTTTTCTGCCGGTTGGTTTTTTCCAGTGCCTGGTTAATGGATTCGATAGTTTTGTATTGCAGGAAGCTGTTGTAATGCACCGCAAACGTGATGCGCGAAATACAATAGAACGCTACCACAATAGCCAGGCAAATAAAAATATTGCCATACAGGGCTGGCGGGTGCTCGCTGAACAGGAAAATACCCGCTATAAAACCGGCAAACGTGCCGATGCTCACCAGCAAGGTTTCCCAATAATCATACAACCACAAAATGGCCACGGCAAAGCTGCCCAGCAAAAACATCGTCATCGTGTTTTTGGGGTTGTGCTGCGGGATGTAGGAAAGGTGCATGCACACCAGGATGAAAAACAAAGGGAACAGCAGGCTGAGTGTACGTTTGAGCACGGCATAACTCCGCGGTGGGGTTTTGCGGAGCCGGTAAGCCACCGGCGCGACGAGAATGGTGCCCACGCCCATTACATTCAGCAGCTGGTCAAAGGCTTCGGCCCGTGGCAGAAAGGACGGATAGTCGATAAAAAGGGTTGATAATTTGAGCGTAGCAAACAATCCCAGGCAGGAAACAGAGCAAATCCAGAGGATATGGGTATTGAGTTTGGCCATGCGGGCGCGGAAGGCCCGGTATTCGGCCTGCCGGGGATGCGAAAAGAAATAGTAGTTCATGCGGTGGTTGGCATAAAAATACGGAATGGTCTTTAATCTGCTCAATTGCTATTATTAAGGCTCACTTATTCTTTTTCTGTTAATTTTAGCCGAAAATCGCAGATATGCTTAAATCAATGACCGGTTTTGGTCGTGCAGAGCAACAGGTGGGTGAGAAAGTAGTAGTGGTAGAGATCAAGTCGCTCAACGGAAAACAACTGGAAATCAATACCAAAATCCCTTCGTTACTGAAGGCCTATGAACTGGATATGCGTAACCTGCTCCAGCAAAACCTCGTAAGGGGTACCGTAGAAATCAGTATCAACCTCAAGCAGAATGGTGCTTCCCGCCCCATGACCATCAATACAGACCTGGCCAAACAATATTACCAGAGCGTAGTGCAGATCGCCGATGAGCTGCAATTGCCCAAGGAAGACCTGCTGGCCATCATCATGAAACTGCCCGAGGTAGTAGCCCAGCAAAGCGATATGCTGCCCGAAGACGAGTGGGCCGGTGTAGAAAAACTGGTGCGTGAAGCCATCGCCGATCTGGATGCCCACCGCCTCGACGAAGGCAATGAGCTGGAAAAAGACCTGGTGCAGCGCATCGACAATATCATGGACCTGCTCGAAAAAGTAAAAACTTTCGAAGGCAGCCGCATGGACCGCATTCGTGAACGCATCAATACCTCACTGGAAGACATCATCGGTAAAGACAAAATCGATACCAACCGCTTTGAGCAGGAACTGGTGTACTACATCGAGAAGATCGACTTCTCCGAAGAAAAAATGCGCCTGGCCAACCACTGCCGTTATTTCAAGGAACTGCTGTCGGAAAGTGATTTCAGCAAGGGCAAAAAACTGGGCTTCGTGCTGCAGGAAGTAGGCCGCGAAATCAATACCCTCGGTTCCAAAGCCAACGATGCCGATATCCAGAAGCTGGTAGTGGTGATGAAAGACGAACTCGAAAAAGCCAAAGAACAGGTGCTGAATGCACTGTAATCCTTTATCTTAGCCTGTGCAAATATTAAATATGAAGTTGTTCCGGAACCTGGTGGTGATCAGCGCTGCGGCCCTCGCCCTGCAGGGATGCGTTAAGAATGATGTGTACGAGAAGAATGTAGATATCCCGCGTTTTGCGTGGGACTATAATTTTAAACCTGCTTTCCGGATAGAAATTACGGATACGCAGGCGGTGTACAATATCTACGTAACCATGCGCCGCAACCTCTCTTACCGGTTCAGCAATATCTGGCTCAAGGTAGACGGTACCCGTCCCGATAACACACAGGATGCCTCCCGCCTGGTAGAAATACCGCTGGAAGAACCCGGGGGTAAACCCCTGGGCCGCGGCATTGGCGATGTGTATGAGCACCGGATGATTGTACGCAGCAATGCCAAGTTTCCGCAGAAGGGATTCTATGAATTCCGCCTGGAGCAAAACATGCGCGAAAACCCGCTGGCCGGTGTGATGTCGGTTGGCCTGCGCATCGAAAAAGCCAACCATGCCGGGAGTGTGCAGCCATAAGCCCGGCACAAACCACCTGATATGAAATTACCGGTCCGCTATATTTACCTTATCCTGTTCAGCTACGTTATAGCGGCCTATGTGTTCTGGGGCCTCAGCCTGCACAAACAGAGCGTTCAGATCTACAGTTACGAACGCAAGGCCCTGGAACTGCGCGTAGATTCTACTACCGATCCTGCCGCTTTCCATGCCGAGATGAGCCGGATAAACGACAAGGAAAACCGTCGCCACAAACAATACTGGTTCGAAGGCGCCACTTTCATTGCGATCGTACTGCTGGGCGCCGGGGTGGTGTACAACTCCATCCGCAAGGAAGCCCGCCTCTCGCAGTTGCAGCGCAATTTTATGCTGTCGGTGACACATGAATTGAAATCGCCTATCGCCGCCATCAAGCTCAACCTGCAAACCCTCGAAAAATACCGCCTCGATCCCGATAAACAGGCCCAGCTCATTCAGCGTTGCCTGTACGAGACCAATCGCCTCAACGACCTGTCGAGCAATATCCTGCTGTCGGCCCAGTTCGAGAGCGACCAGTACAGCCTCATCAACGAGCCGGTGGACCTGGGTGCGCTGGTAGAAGAATGCGCCCGCGATTTTGTGCTGCGCGGTACCCACCACGACCTGGATTGGAAAGTGCTCAAACCCGCCCCCATCAAAGGCGATATTTTTCTGCTTAAAATGCTGGTGAGCAACCTGTGGGAAAACGCCGTGAAATACAGTCCGCGCGAAACCACCATTAAACTTTACCTGCGTGAAAACCGCAGTTATTATGTGCTGGGCGTAGCCGATGAAGGTCCGGGCATACCTGCCGAAGAAAAGCAGAAAGTGTTCGACAAGTTTTACCGCATTGGCAACGAAAATACCCGCAAGTCGAAAGGCACCGGCCTCGGTTTATACATTGTACGCAAGATAGCCAGTATGCACGGCGCTATGATCCAGATCAGGGATGAGCAGCCGCAGGGTGTGGCCTTTGAGGTGAGCTTCCGTAAAAATGACAGTATTATTACCTGAGCCCACTGTATTTTAAATTACCTTAACTTCGAAAATAGTCATTTGAATTATGAATGGTAAGGCCAACATATTACTGGTAGAAGATGAGGAAAACCTGCAGGAAGCACTGAAGCTGAACCTGGAGATGGAAGAGTACACCGTATCGACGGTGGCTAATGGAAACGATGCCCTCAAGGCATTCAAAAACGAGTATTTCGATCTCATTATTCTCGATATCATGATTCCGGAGCTGGATGGCATTACGGTATGTGAAAACATCCGGATGCAAAACAGTGAAGTGCCCATCCTGTTTCTTTCTGCGCGCAACAGCAGTGCCGACCGGGTACTGGGGCTGCGCAAAGGCGGCGACGATTATATGACCAAGCCCTTCAACCTCGAAGAGTTGTTGTTGCGTGTAGACAAGCTGATCAAGAAAAACAAAAAGATCCACGCCAAAACAGAAGTGCTCAACCAATATGTGTTTGGCAATTTCAGTATCGATTTTGACGCACAGGAATGTATTGGTATCAACGGTCAGAAGTTTGAACTGAGCAAGAAAGAAGCCATGCTGCTCAAGCTGCTCATCGAAAACAAAGGCAACGTTGTGACCCGCGAACATATTTTGCAGGTAGTATGGGGCTACAATGTGTACCCCACCACCCGCACCATCGATAATTTTATTCTCAACTTCCGGAAGTATTTTGAAGAAGACAGCCGCAACCCGCGCCACTTTCACAGTGTACGGGGAGTGGGCTACAAGTTCACGGAGGAATAGTTACTAAACCGCCCCTTTATGGTTACTTTTTGCAACACTGGTTTTACAGGCAAAGACGGGTACAAGCCCATCGATTGCAACCTGTATGATTACCTGGAGCAGTGGGCTACGTTTAAAACGCCGCTCATCATCACCGTATTTGATGCAGAAGGGAAAGAAGTGCAGCACCATGCCCGTATTGTGAACCTCGTAGCTCATGATGGACAAGAATTTATGGAATTGGATAATGGGCTGATAATCAGGCTGGATTACCTGGTTTCGGCTGTGCCCGAAGCGTAAATGAACCGCTTCGGCAAGGTATTTGTTTTAAGTTCCGGGAACCACGTTGATGATAACAATATCAACACCACCATTCTTCACCTTAAAACCATGTCCTATGTTACGCTGGTCCATCACCTTTTTCGTTATTGCGATTGTTGCCGCCATCTTTGGTTTTACAGGCATCGCAGCCAGTGCTGCTGGTATCGCTAAAATTCTATTTTTCGTATTCCTTGTATTATTTGTTGTATCGCTCCTTTTTGGCAGCGTACGTAAAAGTTAAAAAGGCCGGCCTTAAGCCGGCTTTTCTTTTGCTCTCTTGCTGGCCATCTTTAACTGATGCGTTTTACCGGTTATTTCCCGGCATTTACCGAAAAAATGAGACCGTTCATAGGCAGGGTATGGTCCTGCTGCTAAGCGGCATGTAGTTTTGTGCTGCATACTGATGCCGGACAACTCCCGCAAGCCGGTTGGTAAGCAAAAACAGGTATTTGAACAATTGGCCAGGCGGCATTTCCGGAAGGAGGTGCCGCCTGGTTTTTGTAGCTATACGTATTAACCGGAAGCCTGCTCAGCGCTGGTACGAATACAATGGTTTGAAATTTTACGTATTGGCGGGTATGTTATAAACTCAAAAAAGTCCGCAACTTTTGAGTAGCAAAACGGCCAGATAACAACATCGCTTTCAACTGGCTCCCGGCGCAAAGCCGGTATGGTATAATACTGATAGCGTACTGCCTTTCCATAAAATCAAACCAGGATGGAAGTCGCTTATCAATAGTGGTCCCGAAAGCAGGTGCTGATGCCGCCGGATCAGCGCCTGGTATACCAGATTCCTGCAGGAAATATCAAAACGTATCGATGGGTGCCGGAGGCATCCATCCCCCCAATGAATAAATGGTAATACAGCCCTTTCTCAAAATTTGAGGAAAGCCGTGTGCAATTTTTAAGAAGACCGCATCTTATTAACTGAAACAAATCCGGAATTATGAAAACAATCCTCTCCTATTTGGCAGGGCTCCTGCTGTTGTTGGGTTATGCAGCCAGGGCGCAGGCCACAGGCATTGCAGGCATTATCTCCGATACCTGGGGCAAACCGGTTGCAGATGCAACTATTATAGTCGAATTGGCTGGCAAGTCCAAAGGCACTGCCCGGTCTGATAAGCAGGGCAACTATGCTTTTGCTACACTATCGCCGGCTGCAGGTTATACTGTGAAAGTATCGAAGCCCGGTTATGCTGCGCAGCAAAGAACATCTGTTGTAGTGAAAGCAGGCAAAACCACGGAAGTGAATTTTACGCTGCTGTTGGTGGTGAAAGATGTGCCGGCAGTGGCGGCTACTGAAGACCTGAAAGTGAAAGAGATACAGGCTACCAAACGCAAGCTTACCAGTGAAGAGGTCAGCCGTTTGGCTACACGTAATACTACCTCTATGGCCAACCTGGCACCGGGTGTCAGCCAGCCTAAAGAAGGAGGCGCATTGAGCATAGCAGGTGCCCGCAGCGATAAAGCGGTTTACATCATAGATGGCGGACCGGTGCGGGGTTCAAGGGATATACAGTATTATAACCCGAGTACAGAATCATATAAGAAGACGGCCGAAAACGATTTCATGTCGGTGAAAAGTAATCCGCTTTCCACCTTCTCGATTGATGTGGACAATGCCGGTTACAGCAACGTGCGCCGGTTTGTGAACATGGGCCAGCCCGTACCTCCCGATGCGGTAAGGATAGAGGAAATGGTGAATTATTTTCATTACCAGTATCCGCAACCCAAGGGCCCGCATCCCATCAGCATCACCAGCGAAATAGCGCCTTGTCCATGGAATGCCAAACACCAGTTGTTGCACATAGGTTTGCAGGGCAAGGAGATTGATAAAGAAATGCTGCCACCGTCCAACCTGGTATTCCTGATCGATGTGTCGGGTTCGATGAATGCAGGGAATAAACTTCCGCTGCTTAAATCGGCATTCTCCCTGCTGGTACAAAACCTGCGGCCACAGGATAGGGTAGCTATTGTGACCTATGCCGGTCGTGCCGGACTGGTACTCCCTTCCACTTCGGGCAGTGAAAAAGGCACTATCCTGGCTGCGCTGGATCGTTTGAGTGCAGGAGGTTCTACTGCTGGTGGCGAAGGTATACAGCTGGCTTACCAGGTAGCGAAACAAAACTTTTTGTCTAGTGGCAATAACCGGGTGATACTGGCCACTGACGGGGATTTCAACGTAGGCGTATCCAATAATAATGAGTTGGAGGATTTGATTGTTTCCAAACGCAAAGAGAATATTTTCCTGACCTGCCTGGGCTTTGGTATGGGCAATTACAAAGATGATAAAATGGAGCTGCTGGCAGATAAGGGCAATGGCAACTATGCCTACATTGATAACATACAGGAAGCACGTAAAACATTGGTGAGCGAGTTTGGTGGCACGCTGTTTACCATTGCCAGGGATGTGAAAGCGCAGATCGAATTCAACCCCGCCAGGGTAAAGGGTTACAGGTTGATTGGTTATGAAAACCGCATGCTCAATACCGAAGATTTTAAAGACGATAAAAAGGACGCTGGCGATATGGGCGCGGGACATACCGTAACGATGTTGTATGAGATCATTCCCGTTGGAGTAGAAAGCAGTGAACTGCGCGGCAGTGATGGACTTAAATACCAGAAAACCGTAGCCACTGTTAACAGCGACAGTAGAGAATGGGCTACCGTTAAATTTCGCTACAAACAACCTGCTGGTGATAAAAGCGTAGAGCTGTCCAGCCCTGTAACCGACCGTCCTGACAGGCTGGGGATGACCTCTGATAATTTCCGGTTTTCAGCATCGGTAGCACTCTGGGGCATGCTGCTCAAGGACTCGGAATACAAAGGCAATGGCAATTACCGGATGGTGTTGAACCTGGGCGAACAGGCATTAGGCAATGATGAAGACGGTTACCGCTCGGAATACATCCGATTGGTGAAGTCAGCACAACCACTGGAAAAACACCTGGTGGCAGAAGAACGATAGAGAGGAAAGAGCAGAAAGAAAAAATGCCCCGCAGATTCTGCGGGGCATTTTTCGTTGGTGGCTTGGTGGTTCTAAAGATTGATGTTGACAGTGAGGCGGTAAGCCGCGCCCTTGCCCTTGATATAGTTGTCGTTGCGCGCTGTGAACTGGGAGCGGGCAGTGTAGTAATCGGCATTGAACATGTTTTCTACACCCAGGCTCAGCGAAGTAGTGGGGTTGAATTTATACCCTACCAATGCATTGAACAGGTGGTAAGCATTAACAGGTCCTTTGAACGGATCGTACACGCCAGCCGCTGTTTTGGCAAAACGGTTCCTGCTCAGTACACCGGTGTATTGCACCCCTACATTCAGTTTGTCGGGGATGATAGTATACTCTGCATGTCCGGCCAGTTTGGGGGCGCTGATGCGCTGTCCGCCCAGGTATTCGTCTTTGGCATCGCTGAAGTTACCGTTGTTGTCCATGTCTACTTTGCCTTCTACATAAGTGTAAGACAGGCCGGCATTCAAACCTTTGATGATGCGGGCTTCGAGGGCCAGTTCATAACCGTAAATACGTTCAGGTGTACGTTCTACATAGTACACACCGTTGTCGTAGCGGTTGTTGATACCCAGCTCGGAAGTGCTCACATAAGCAGTCGCCTCAAAACGGATATTGTTGTATTTGCTCACAAAACCAGCTTCGTAGTTGTTGATGATCACTGCTTCGGTGCTGATCTTAGCGATATCGTTCACCTTGGCAGCACGCAGGGCCAGGCCAATATCTGCTACGCTGAAACCTTGTGAGTAGCTGATGTAGGGAGAGAAGAATTCAGATACGTTGTAACGCAGGCCAGCGTTGAACACCAGGGCGTTGTAGTCGAGGTTGCCGCCTTTCACGTTGATGGAGGGGGTAACCGCACCAGTAACCGTGTTCACAGAAGGCAGGGTAGCGTAATCTTCTACACCAATGTTAACTTTCTCGAAACGCAGACCGCCTTTCAGTACCAGTTGTTTGGTGAGGTTGATTTTAGCTTGTGCAAAAGGAGCCAGGTTGAACATTTTCATCTCCGGCACCCACATACGGCCATCTACCAATGGCTGGGAAGTGACATCGTTTTGCAAGTCAATGCCGTAGGTTAAATTAGTTTTTACAGAACCCAAATCTATAGGGGTGTTGAACACAAAACGTACGCCGTTTTTCTTCGAAAGAATACGGGAAGTACCGCCATCTTCGAACGATTTGGAGTAGAAGAATACGTTGTCTACGCTTTGGTAATACACATCCACATTGTAGCTGGTATTTGCCAGGCGGGTATCGCCGGAAAACTGCAGGCCGATGTTGTGATTACCACGTACACCCTGTGGCACTTCATTCGTCTGACCCAGTACAGCACTGGTTTTGATGCCTTTCATATAGTCGCCATCTACTGTAGTGTAATTGGTTTTCTGACGGCTGCTGTAGTAGTTGTAAGAGAACTGTACGTGGTGGTGTTCGTTGAAATCATAACCCAGTTTCACGAAACCATTGTAAGAATCGGTTTCGCCCAGACCGTATACCGGCGGCATGATATCGCCTTTCGCATCTTTCTGTTCACCGGTTTGTTCATACACGCCGCTTACCACGTAGCTGAACTTGCCCTGGTTACCATAAAACATCTGGCTCAGGCGCCCGCCCATACTGTTGGGAGCAGAAGTAAGTGAGCCGGTAAGGCCCAATGAGGTTTGGCTGTTAAAAACCTTGTCGGTGCGGGGCATGCGGGTGATGTAGTTCACCAGTCCACCTGCAGCACCGTTGCCGTAAATGGCGGTAGCGCCTTTTACAACTTCAACACGTTCGATCACAGCGGGGTCCAGGGCACGCATGTCCATGGAGCCGTTGCGCAGCGGAGTAGATTGCGGCACACCGTCAATCATCACCAGGAAGCTGCGGCCGCGCAGGGTTTGGCCGGAGTTGCTGCTGAGACCGGTGCTGGGCGCCAGTCCGGGAACTTTATTTTCGAGGATATCACCCAGGTTGCTGGTGATTTTCAGGTTTTGCTCCATGGCCTTGAGGCCTACGATGGTTACCGAAGACGGCACTTCATCAATGGTTTCGGGCGTACGGCCGGCAGATACGATTACTTCGCCCAGGCCCTTCGCATTTTTTTTCACGCGCAGGTTCAGGTGTACCGTACCGCTGGTGGCCAGGGTTACAGGTTCTACCAGTTTGTCGATGCCCGAACCTTCTACGATCAGGGTATCATCCTGCTGGCGGATGTTTTTGATTTCGAATGTACCATCGGCATTCGTCAGCGTACTGATTTTGGAGCCGGTGAGTTTAACGTGCAGGTAACCGGTAGGAGAACCGTCTGCGGTGGTGATTTTACCGGTCAGTTTGCCGGGTGCATTTTGAGCCAGTGCGGGAACCGTGCAGAGCGCAGTAAGTCCCAACGCAATCATTTTTGGGGTATTGAATTCCATGTCTAGGGGTATCGGGATAGTTTTCGGACCGCAAAGGTCCGACCCTTTACAGGGAATCACTTGCAGAATGCGGAATTGATATTTATGAAATCGGGAAAATCTATGCAGGAGCGGAAAGGAAAGCGGAATGGGCTGAATGCCGCATTCCGCCTGTATGTTAGATGCGTGTCAAAGCCTGTTCTGTGGCTTTGATGGTAGCATCAAGGTCTTCGTAAGTCAGGGCATTGTTGAGGAACCAGCTTTCGAATGCGGACGGTGGCAGGTATACGCCCTGTTCCAGCATCGCATGGAAATATTTTTTGAATCGCTCAATATCGCCGGCTGCGGCACTCGCAAAATCAGTCACTGCATGATCGCCAAAATGTACGCTGATCATAGAGCCGAGGCTGTTAATGGTATAGGGTATACCGCTCGCCTTCAGCACGTTATCGAGGCCCTGGCGCAGGTACGTGGTTTTAGCATCCAGTTCGGTGTAGTGAGATGGATTATTTTTCAGTTCGTTCAGCAAAGTATATCCTGCGATCATCGCAATGGGATTGCCGCTCAGGGTACCAGCCTGGTACACATTACCCAGCGGAGAAATATGCTCCATGATGGCCCGTTTGCCACCAAATGCACCCACTGGCATACCGCCGCCAATCACTTTGCCGTAAGTCACGAGATCGGCATCTACCTTCAATCGTTCCTGTGCACCACCGGGAGCCAGGCGAAAGCCGGTCATCACTTCGTCGAAGATGAGTACGATACCTTCGCGATCGCAAATGCTGCGCAGTCCTTCAAGGAAACCGGGCTTGGGAAGAATGCAGCCCATATTACCAGCCACCGGTTCTACGATGATGGCGGCTACTTCGTTTTTGTTCTCCGTCACCAATTGCGTTACTGCATCGAGGTCGTTGTAAGCACAGGTCAGCGTATCGTTGGAAACACCGCCGGTCACACCAGGCACCGTTTGAATATTGAACGTCGCCACACCACTACCCGCCTTCACCAGGAAACTATCGGCATGACCATGGTAACAACCTTCAAACTTGATGAACTTGTTGCGGCCGGTATAACCACGGGCCAGGCGCAAAGCACTCATACAAGCCTCGGTGCCGCTGCTCACCATGCGGATGAGATCTACATTCGGCGTCATGGAGATAATGAGCTCAGCCATTTCAATCTCCAGTTCAGTAGGAGCACCAAAAGAAGTAGACAATGCTGCTTTTTCCTGAATAGCTTTCACCACCGGCTCATACGCATGGCCCAGGATCATAGGTCCCCAGGAAGCGATGTAGTCGATGTATTGATTCCCATCGGCATCAAACATATACGCCCCCTTGGCATGGGTCATGAACAAAGGTGTTCCGCCAACATGTTTAAATGCCCTAACCGGCGAGTTAACCCCGCCAGGAATGAATTGCTGGGCTCGGGAGAAGAGGGCTTGACTTTTATTATACATTGTGTTTTTGTTTCAATTTTTTGTCGTCAGAGGTCAGACGTGAAAGGTGAGACGGCGTTACCTGTTTGCTATTGACCAGTACCTTCAATTAACTTACATAACATGGCGAATGTGCGATTCAATAACGGATCAATACCTGATAAGGCTGAATCAGAAATATAGGTAAGGTCAATCGCTGTCTCAAAATGGCATCCATTTCTATTAAAGAACCTCTGGAAATTTCATAAAATCGTTTTCTTTCTATTGCCGATTTTCTGCTTGCTCCTTCTGCCAGATTGAGTTTTACGGATAGCGTAGCTTTTTGGAGCTGGTATCGCATATTGAATTTTTCATCGTCTGGCAATAATGGAAGAAGTCTATACACTTCTATGAGCAATAACCTGGAGGATTGATACACCTCCAGCTTTTTATGTTTTAAGTCTAACATAGGATTGGTTGGTTGTATTTTACTGCTCGCGGTGGATCTTTACTCGCGCCGTCTCACCTCTGACCTCTCACCTCTCACGAAAGAAGTTTCACCGCGTCTTTCGCAAAATAAGTAGCAATCAAATCAGCTCCCGCCCGCTTAATGCTGGTCAGACTTTCGATGATCGCTTTCTCTTCATTGAGCCAGCCCATCTGCGCTGCGGCTTTGATCATCGCATATTCGCCACTCACATGGTAGGCGCTTACGGGAATTTCAACCTGGTTTTTAACTTCACGGATGATGTCGAGGTACGCCATTGCTGGTTTGACCATCACGATATCGGCTCCTTCTTCCACATCCATGATCACTTCCTTGATAGCCTCTTTGCGGTTGGCAAAATCCATCTGGTAGGATTTTTTATCACCAAAACCAGGAGCGCTGTCCAGTGCATCGCGGAAAGGGCCATAAAAGCAGGACGCGTATTTGGCGCTGTAGGCCATGATACCGGTTTTGGTAAATCCGCTCTGTTCCAATGCCATGCGCATCGCGCCAATGCGGCCATCCATCATATCGCTGGGTGCAACAATATCGGCACCGGCCAGTGCATGGCTCACCGCCATTTCTGCCAGCACTTCAACAGTTGCATCGTTAACTATTTCGTTGTTTTCCACAATTCCATCGTGGCCATAAGAAGAGTAGGGGTCCAGTGCCACATCCGTCATCACCACCATTTCGGGGCAGACATCCTTGATGGTTTTGATGCTGCGCTGCATTAGTCCGTTGGGATTCAGCGCCTCGGTGCCTGCATTGTCTTTCAGTTCGTCTTTACACTTGATGAACAGCAGCACACTTCTCAGTCCCATGTTCCACAGTTCTTTCACCTCTTTCGCAGTCAGGTCCAGACTGCGGCGGTAATAACCGGGCATGGAAGTGATTTCGGTCTGTATGTTTTCGCCCTCATCAATAAACAGCGGCACAATAAAATCGTTAGGCGTCAGTATCGTCTCTGCCACCAGCCCACGCATAGCTGCAGATTGACGAAGAATGCGGTTGCGGCGTTGTAAAAACATCATCTTTAGATTTAAGATTTAATGATTTATGATTTGAGCTGGGCTAAATACAGTTATTGCTTTGCGTTAATTTTAGCTGTTTTTGCCGTTGCTGCAAATATGGCGGTCAACTGATCGGCTTCGTCAATCAGGCCATCTAATGACTGCGTATGGTTGAGCAATTCAGCTTCCTTTACAATTTCAAGCCAGTAGTGCGATTCATCTGCTTCTTCCAGTACAACAGTTATTTTGTAAATAAAGTCGGCAGTTGATTTTGCTCTTAATGCAGCTCTGTAATTAGCACCTACAGCTCCGGCTGATCGTATCAGTTGTTTGGCTGTTTCATAACCCGCAGGTGTATGTGGCATTTCAGTACAAAGTCTGAGTACGCTGATGTGAAAGCGTTTGGTTCTGGATTGTAATTCTTGTTTGTTCATAGCGATTTGGTTTGATATTGAAGTTAAGTCTTTTGTGTTCGATGTTCACAAGACGTTCCAAATCTTAAATCGCTAAATCTTACTTCTTAAATCAAACCCAGTCCTTCGGTTCCAAACAAGCCCTCCACAATCTTTCCTCCTCACTTCCCGGCTGTGGTTTATAACCATATTCAAACCTTACCGTTGGAGGCAGACTCATCAGGATACTCTCTGTGCGGCCGTTGGTTTTGAGGCCAAAGAGGGTGCCGCGGTCGTGTACCAGGTTGAACTCGGTGTAGCGGCCTCTGCGGATCTCCTGCCAGTGTTTGTTGGCTTCGGTGTAGGGCAGGTTTTTGCGCCTGGCTACAATGGGCAGGTAGGCTTCGGTGAACGCATCGCCGCAGGCCTGACCAAAGCTCATCCAGAACCGGATATCCTGTTCGGTAGTGGCGTGCTGATGGTCGTAGAAGATGCCTCCGATGCCGCGTCGCTCTTTGTTGCGGTGCCAGTTTACAAAGTACTCGTCACACTCGTGTTTGAATTTTGGGAACAGGCTGGTATCAAAACGATCGCAGGTGTTTTTATAGGTACCGTGAAAGTGTACCGCATCTTCTTCGAACAGGTAGTAGGGCGTGAGGTCGGTACCACCGCCAAACCAGCGGTCGGTTACGTTGCCGGCTTCATCATACAGTTCAAACATGCGGTAGTTGCAGTGCACTGTAGGCACAAATGGGTTGATGGGGTGCAACACCAGGCTCAGGCCGCAGGCAAACCAACGGTGACCGTTGATGTTCAACTGGCGGCGCATGGCATCGGTTACTTCGCCAAACACAACAGAAGTGTTGACGCCTCCTTTTTCAAACACGGCACCATTACTGATTACACGGGTTTTGCCACCACCGCCTTCTTCGCGCTGCCAGGCATCTTCATGAAAAACCGCCAGGCCGTCTTCTGCTTCCAGTGCGGCACAAATGCGGTCTTGCAGATCGTGGATATAACTGATCCATTGTTCTCTTACCTGCATGGCAATTAGTTGGCGGGAGCGGTGTACAATAAGGGAGAATATTCTTTCACCGTGTTTACAAAAGCACGGGCATGATCCACCGGTACATTGGGCAGGATACCATGACCGAGGTTGGCTACATGGCGACCAGGACCAAAAGATTGTAACATGGTTTTTACTTCCTGCTCTATCACCGGTATGGGCGATAACAGTTTGGCCGGATCAAAGTTGCCTTGCAGGGTAATATTGCTGCCGGCAAACTGGCGGGCCATCTGTGGTGGAATGCACCAGTCAATGCCGAGTCCGTGCGCACCGGTATCGGCCATCTGCTCCAGCGAATGCCAGGCACCTTTGGCGAAGATGATCACAGGCACTTCGTCTTTCAGTGCGGCAACAATCTGGCGGATGTATTGCAGGGAAATATTTTCAAAATCAGCAGGACCGAGCAGTCCGCCCCAGCTGTCAAAAATCTGGATGGTATCGGCACCCGCAGCTACCTGTCCTTTGAGGTAGGCAATAGTGGTGTCTGTAATCATTTGCAGCAACTGGTGGGCCAGTTCTGGCTGGGTATAGCAAAATGCTTTGGCCTCGTCAAAGGTTTTGGAGCCTTTGCCTTGTACCATGTAGCAGAGCAGGGTCCAGGGAGCACCTGCAAAACCAATCAACGGTACGCGGCCGTTCAGTTCCTGTTTAATCAGTTTGATCGCATCGTACACATAACCCAGCGTTTCGTTCACATCGGGAATGCGGATGCGATTCAGATCTGAGGCAGTTTTAATCGGGTCGGGGAGCACAGGACCTTTGCTTTCGATGAGTTGCACTTCGAGGCCCATCGCTTGCGGCACCACGAGGATGTCCGAAAACAGGATGGCAGCATCAACGCCTACAATGTCTACCGGCTGAAGGGTGATCTCGCAAGCCAGCTCTGGGGTCTGGCAGCGTTCAAAGAAACCGTATTTGGCGCGCAGGGCCATGTATTCGGGCAGGTAGCGGCCGGCCTGGCGCATCATCCATACAGGTGTGCGTTCGGTGGTTTCCCCTCTCAGGGTGCGGAGCAAAAGGTCGTTGTGCAGGGTACTCATGCAATAGATTTAAGGCTGTGTAAATATTCGATGGCGGTAGAAACCAGGGCGGTTTTGCCCACGCCGGTGTTCACTACCAGGGTATTGTCGCTGTATCGTTTCACGGCATCGGCAGTAGTTTGCCCGATGGCAAACAGGATAGTTGCAGATGCAACCGTGTTAAGGCTGAAAAAACTTTCAACAGCGCTCGGACTGCTGAACAGAATGCCATCGTATGGTTCTGTAATGACTACCGGGTGCAGCACCGTGCGGTACACCATCAGTTCGTTCACCGCAATGCCGGCTTTGGGCAGGGTAGTCGGAATGATGTCGCGGCGCAGGTTGCCACAGAAAAAAGTGACGGTTGGTAGTTGCAACTGTATCATCTGCTCGCTCAGCGTAGCAGCATCGGGCGCCTGGGCCACAATGCGATCTTCGCCAAACAGGCGGCTGGCGCGCTCACCGGTTTCGCCGGAGAGGCAGCAGATTTTCCAGTTGTCAGGAACATGGTCTATCGCACCGGCAACAGCTTTCACTGCAGCGGGGCTGGTAAATACTGTAAACAGGTTCAGGTGACTGAGCGCACGGATATGCGCCACCAGGTCGTCGTTGGCCAGGGCAGTGGTTTGGATAAAAGGAACGGTGTCGAGCCTGATGCCCTCGGTGGCCGCCTTGTCGGTTAACAAACCGGGAAGGTCGGCAGTGGATAATATGGCGTGATTATAGTCCAGCATGGCGAATGGCTTCAATGAGGGCGGTACCGCCGTTGGCCAGTATTTCTTCTGCGGCCAGTATGCCCAGGTTTTCAGCATCCTGAAGCTGTGCCTGTTGTGTTACTTCTAACTTGGTTTGCCCATCCAGGCTCAGCAGGTTGCCGTTAAAATGTATGGTCTCTTCCGAAACCGAAGCGAATGCGCTGATGGGGGTAGCACATCCTCCCATTAACATACGTAGAAAATCCCGTTCCAGTTTTGTGCAAAGGGCTGTTATCGGGTCGTTAAACGCCGCACAGGCACTAAAAATATTTTTATCCGCTTCCCGGCAAACGATCATGATAGCACCTTGTGCAGGGGCTGGCAGCATCCAGTCGAGGTCTATTGCATTTTCGGGACGCAGATCGATGCGTTCCAATCCGGCAGCAGCAAAAATAGCCCCCTGCCAGTCGCTTTCGGCCACTTTGCGCAGGCGGGTATTCACATTGCCCCGCAGGTTTTCGATGCGGTGCTCCGGGTAACGGTTCCACCATTGCGCCTTGCGGCGGATGCTGCTCGTGGCAATAGTGGCATGTATATTGGATGAGTTCAGGAAGGAGGTATCTCCTTTGTGTACTAATATGTCTTTGTGCGAAGCCCTTTCGAGCACAGCGGCTTGTACAATGCCTTGTGCCAGTTGGGTGGGTACATCCTTCATGGAGTGAACGGCAATATCGCAACGGTCGCTGAGCAAGGCAGCATCGAGGGTTTTGGTGAAAACGCCCTGCACACCCATCGCATACAACGGCGTTACCAGGTCAAGGTCGCCCTCGCTCTTGATGTGTACCAGTTCGGTAGCATGCCCGGCGTTTTCCAGCAATTGCTGTACACGGGTTGCCTGCCATAAAGCCAGCTGGCTGTCACGGGTGCCTATTCGGATGGTATTGCTCACTATGCTTGCGTTTGAGGATTACTGCTCAGTACTTCACTGAAAATTTTAAGGATGAGTTCGCTTTCATCGGGGTTGCTGCGCATCTTGAGGGCGAGCTTTTCGATCATCACCTTCACCATGTTGTTCGAAAACGTTTCAAGGTGCAGGGCTGCTTGCTCGTCGGCTTTTTTGAGGAGACTCAATTCCCGCTGATGCATATCGGTCAGGTAGGTTTTGATGTGTTGCAGTGCCCAGGTATGGCGGTTCATAGCGTACCATTCCACGCATTCGTAAATGTGTTCGCGGATGATGCCCTCGGCCTTGGGAACTTCGGCGCGGCGCTTGCGCAGGGTTTCGTCGTTGACCTTCGAAATCTCGTCAATATTGCGCAGGGTGATGCCGGGCAGTGCTGCTACCGCAGGATCAATGTTGAATGGAATCGACATATCCAGCAGCAGGCATTGCGTATTGCCTTCAAAGTGGGTGGCGTGGATCACGGGCATGGCTGCACCGGTAGCCACAATCACCACATCTGCCCCGCGGCATTGGGACAGGAGGTTATCGTACGGCGCAAAATATACTTCATGTTCCTGTGCCAGGCTCTCGGCTTTGGCATCGGTGCGGTTCATGAGGGTGATATGATTGGCGTCGGTATAATCTTTCAGATTTTTGAGCGTATGCTGACCAATCTTGCCTGTGCCCACCAGTACAATGCGTTTGTCTTGCAGCGAACCCAGTGCTTCGCGTACAATCTTGGTACCTGCAAAAGCCACAGACACGGTGCCTGAAGTAAGCGCAGTATGTGTTTTTACGGCTTTAGAGGCCTGAAAAGCGGTGTTCACGAAGCGGTCGAGGTATTTGCCCAGCATTTTGTGTTCGCGGGCAAAAGCAGCCGCTACACGCATTTGTCCTACGATCTCATAATCGCCCAGGATTTGAGAATCGAGGCCGCAGGCAACGCGGAACAAATGTTCAATCGCTTCAACGCCCTGTTTGCGGAAACAAATGCTGTTGAAAGTTTCCTGGTCATTACCGGTATGGGTGCAAAGGATGGATTCGAGGGTGTCAAAATCGGTATGAAAGCCGATCAGCTCGGTGCGGTTGCAGGTCGACAGGGCAAAAAAATGTCCTTTCTCCCTGGCTTGCATTTCGGTGAGCATAGCAGTATGAACAGACTCATTTACCGCAAATTTTCCGCGCAGGTGCGCATCCGATTTGTGGAAATTTACCCCCGTTATGATGAGGTCGTCCAGTCCCTGTGCTATACATTTCATATCCATATACCCGGTTGGTTGTGTGCAAAAGTATGTTGCATATACGCTCCAACCCTAGAGGAGGATGTCACTTAATTGTCATAATTGAGGCCCACACCCGCTTTTCTGAGGATTCGCATTCTTTTTCCTGACCGATGTCATATTTCAGACCGTGGCTGATAAATTCAACAATTAAATGACAATCGGAGCGAACTTCTCCGCGTTTTAGGCGTATATATTTGCGGGTTTTCTGAAAAAACGCCCGCTCCCAGCTATGACTTTCCAATCAGATACCGGATATGTGTTAATGAACCTTGGCTCACCTGATTCTTTCCAGGTGCCCGATGTGCGGAAATACCTGCACGAATTCCTGATGGACGAAAAAGTGATCGACTATCCTTACATCTTTCGCAAGTTGCTGGTCGATGGGATCATTGTAAGGTTCCGCGCGCCCAAATCCGCTCATGCCTATCAATCGGTTTGGTGGCCAGAGGGTTCTCCGCTGATTGTGCTCACGCGCCAATTGCAGCAAGCCGTGCAACCGTTGATGGATGGTCCGGTAGAGATAGGGATGCGCTACGGCAATCCTTCCATGAAAGCGGCTTATGATGCTTTGTTGCAGAAAAATCCCGGTATTAAAAAAGTGGTGGTGTATCCCTTGTATCCACACTATGCCATGAGCAGTTATGAAACCGCTTATGTGCATGCCGAACAGGTGTATAAGAAGGGAGATTACCCGTTTGAGCTGCGTATCGTGAAGCCCGTGTTTGATGATGAGATATACATCAATGCGTTGGCCGATAGCATGCGATCGTATATGGAGCAGGAGTATGATAAAATTATATTCAGCTATCACGGTGTACCCGAGCGGCATATTTTTAAAGGGGATTGCACCGGCACACATTGTCTTAAGGCCGCCGACTGCTGTAATGCCGCTTCCAAAGCGCACGAATTCTGTTACCGCCACCAGGTAACCCGCACCACGCAACTGGTAGCGGAAAAACTGGGTATCCCCGAAGACAAATACGAACTCACCTTCCAATCCCGCCTGGGCCGCGAAAAATGGCTCACGCCTTACACTGCCCAGCGCATGAGCGAACTGCCCGGCGAAGGCACAAAAAAAATCCTCATCGTATGCCCGGCTTTCGTGAGCGACTGCCTCGAAACCCTGGAGGAAATAGCTGTGGAGAACAAAGACATTTTTACCGGTGCCGGCGGCGAAGCTTTTACGATGATTCCCTGCCTCAATACCCATGAATCCTGGGTAAAAGCAGTAGCGCATTATTTTACCCATATCGACGCTTATACCTTACAGCCCCGCGCGTAAATCCTGTTTCATAACTTATTGCTAACTTGCGCAATTAAGCTTATGAAAAGGACGTTTGTTTGTTGCGTGGCAGCCCTCAGTTTATTGTTGAGCTGTAATACAGGTAAAAAAAGAATGGTACTGGATGATCCATACCAGGAAACAGCATTGTATTACCTCGTGAACCGCTATATGGCCGGTGATGAATTTACCTACCAGTTGTTTGGTGCTCCTGTGCGCCTGGTGACGTATGAGCTGAGCGAGCACAAACTGTATTTTGCCTTTTCGAAAAACGTGCCCGATAAAAAAGCCATCCTGGCCAAACTCACGAGTAACCCGGATGCCATCGAAGAAGCGCCCTGTCAAACCGGTTACTGCCAGTTTGGTCCTGTAAAAGGTGATGTGGATACGACCTGGCTGGTGCGGTTTCCTGTTAAGAACCTTAAGGTGAACAAAGAGCTCGTGTTGAGCACCCCGCTCAAGCAACGGACCTACCTGTTGCCCATCACCGACCTGGTGGCTGCCCACCGCGATGAGGTGTGTTATCATACCGAGGAATACATCCAGGTGCGCCGCTATTTTGGTACCAACCAGAACTGTTACAACCAGGCCGCGTATGTCTCCAAAGCAGGTGATCCATCGTTGACCCGGCTGGTCAAAACCCTTACTAAAAACATTCCCTCCAAAGAACAGCAGGCGCAGGTATTGCTCGATCTGGTGTCTGGC
>Ga0247823_10000884_pt1 | contig 25326 bp, 16 predicted proteins | sample 13C_PalmiticAcid_2_FD_192426 | JGI IMG/M metagenome (GOLD analysis project Ga0247823, IMG submission 192426) | Soil microbial communities from agricultural site in Penn Yan, New York, United States - 13C_PalmiticAcid_Day30 | ecosystem: Environmental > Terrestrial > Soil > Agricultural land... | reverse complement strand
CCCGCGTCTGGGCGGCGACGACATCGCCATCGAGGCGGGCGGCGTGCTGACGATCAAGGGGGCCGACAGCCTGTCGGTCAACGGCTTCCGCACCTATCAACCGGCGGGCGGGGTCATCAATCAGGCCTTGATGGACGGCGTCCATGCCGACAGCACGGCCTTCATCAACGCCGCCATCGCCAACCAGGCCCTGCTGGGCCGTCTGGCCGGGCTGCGGGCCTATCAGGACGCCTTCCACCTGCGTCCGGGCGTCGAGCTGACCAGCGCGCCGGGGCAGAGCCTGAGCGTGTCGGGCGACCTGAACCTGGCGGGCTATCGCTACGCCAGCCTGAACGCCGACACCCCGATGACCGGCGTCTATGGTTCGGGCGAGGCGGGCGTCTTGCTGGTTCGCGCCGCTGACGACCTGAACATCTACGGCAGCATCACCGATGGCTTCGGTGAGCCGGCGCGTACGCCCGACGACAACGGTTGGGTGCTCTACAATACGGCGGACGCGGGCGGTTTCTTCGCCTTGCCGGCCGATCATCAGCTGATGGCGCCGGTGCGTCTGTCGCCGGGCGCGGCCTTCCCGGCCGGGGTCAGCCTGACCTTCGACGCCCCGGTTCAGGGCTTCAGCGTCATCGGCAACCAGGTGATCGAGGCGGACGTCAGCCTGTCTCAACCAGCGGTCCTGCCGCAGGACTGGGTGGCGACCTCGGCCATTCGCCTGCCGGACGGCTCGGTGCTCGAGCGCGGAACCATTCTGAAGGCGGGCACGACATTGCCGGCTGACACGGAACTGGGCCGCGGCGCGCTGCTGCCGATGGCGGTCTCGCTCAAGGCCATGACCTGGCCCAGAGGGGCGACCCTGCCGGCTGTCCTGACCCTGTCCTCGACGACCCAGCTGAAGCCGGGCGACGTCATTCCGCGCGCCAGCACGGTTCTGGTCGCCGGTCTGACGGGCCTGCAGACCGAGCCGGTGGTTCTGGACGCCAGCTACACCCTGGGCGGCGGCGCATCGGGCAATGCCACCACCATTCCCGGCGGTGCGGCCTCGACCGTGGTGCTCGATTTCGACATCGAGGTGCGCAACTTCACCACCATCCGCACCGGCGTCCGCATCCCGTTCGGTTTCGTCTCCACCACCATCGCCATGTCGCGCAGCGCGGCGTGGACCGTTCCGGTGGACATCTGGGCCAGCGAGGCGGCCTTCAAGGCCGGCGCCGCGCCGGTGCATCGCCAGGGCGACGTCATCAACGTCGGCAAGTTCGTTCGCTCCGGGACCTACTGGGGCGCGGGGGCGGTCATTCCGACTGTGCTGGGGAACACCCGCGGCATTGCTCCGACGGTCGTTCCGGCGGGCACACCGATGAACGTCTTCGCGGCTGACGTTTCGCTGAACAGCAATGTGACGGTGAACGCCGGAACCCTGATCCCGGCGGGCGTCAACCTGCAGTTGCTGGGCGCGGGCGGGCCGCACAACACCCGCCCGATACAGGCGGACGGCACCCAGGGCCGCATCTGGGCCGTGGCGCCCATGCTGGCGGCGGGGTCGCAGTCCTGGTCGATGCGTCTGGTCGCGGGGGCCGACATCGGCTCGGCCGACGGTCGCACCCTGCGGGCGGCGACCGATCTGGCCCGCACGGGTCACTCGGGCGACCTGACCCTGTCGGATCGTCACTATGTGAACCCGCAGGCGGCTTTGACGGACGGCTTCAATCCCAACTGGCTGGAGGGGATGAAGCTGATGCAGAACTTCAGCGTCATCCGCACAGGCGTGGGGTCTCTGGATCTGCTCGCAGGCGGCGACTACCGCCAGATGTCGCTCTACGGCGTCTATACGGCGGGCACGCCCTCGGCCGAGATCGGCGGGCTGACGCTGGACCGGCACAACGTCTTCAACCAGCCGCGCGCCACGCTGACGGCCTCGGCCGGTCTGGCCAACCCCTGGATCGGGCCGAACTTCGACGGCTATGCCGACGCCATCCGCGACTATCAGGCCTGGTATCCCGAGCACGGCGGCGACATGCTGCTGGCGGTGCAGGGCGACATGTCCGGCTATTCGACCGATCGGGACTTCGCCTATCAGCGCGTGGGCAGCGGACGGATTGGCAACTGGCTGTGGCGCCAGGGCGGCTATGGGGTCAGCGAGAACGGCGTCTCGGTCGCTCTGGGGCAGGACGTTCCGACGGCCTGGTGGATCAACTTCGGCGGATATGTTCCGAACAATTCTAGCGCCCTCAATGACTTCGTGGGCTTTAATGCTCCGATGCTGGAAGGCTTCATGGGCATCGGCGCCCTGGGCGGCGGCAATCTGACGGTGAAGGCCGGCGGAGACGCCGGCGTGACCCAGGACTGGGGCCGGGGGTTGGACGGGGTTTCGGACACGAGCCGGATCCGCATCTCCAGTTCGGGCCTGCACTTCGCCGTCGGCGGCACCGGCCGCGTGACCTCTGTGACGCGCACGGCGGGGATCGTCACGGACGGGACGGTGGTCCAGACCGGCGGCGGGGATATCGACATCCGTCTGGGCGGCGTTCTGAATCCGGGCGCGGCGTCCCACATGCCTTCGGATCTGGCGGGCAGCGTGACCAATCTGCGTGGTCAGGTCTCCATCCTGTCCGGCGGGGTCGGCGCGGGCGCCTACAGCGCCGCGGTCGACATGCTGGACCCGCGTCTGCCTGATCCGCTGCGGACCGCCTTCCACCTGCCGAGCGGCGGCCTCACCCTGGTGATCGGCGACGCCGACGTCCGCATCGACACGCGCGGCGATCTGATCCTGGCCGGCGTCGGCGATCCGGGCTCGACCCAGACCTCGATGGGCGGGGTTTCGATCGGATACGTCAACGCCGTCGGCGAGTTCCTGCGACCGGACGGTCTGGTGATGCAGACCAGCTTCTCGCTGTGGCGCGACGACACCAGCATCAGCCTGTTCAGCGCGGGCGGCGACGTGACTCCGATCACGGCGGCTTCCGGCAACGGCGCGGTGCGCGACGGTCGCTACTGGTACCCGCCCATCCTGCGGGTGACGGCGGCCGAGGGCAGCATCCGCTGGAGCGCGGACCGTTGCGACGACAACTGCGGCGGCGGCATCCCGCCGCTGGAGCTGGCACCGTCTTCAATGGGCCTGGTCGAATACCTGGCGGGAACCTCGATCCTGGGCGGCGGTTCGCGCGACCCGGACGGGGGCGGGTCCTACGCCGCCGGTCGCCCGGTCGCCCTGTCGGGCATGGCGCGGACGCTGGATCTGTTGCCCAATCCGTTCCGCCCGGTGTGGATGACCGAATGGCGCGACACGCAAGGCGCGCCGGTGAACGTGGTCCAGCCGATCAAGGGCAATGCGACGATCCTCGGCGGCTTGCTGGCCTTCCAGCCGGACACGGCGACGGGCACGCTGCGGACCGGCCGTCAGAATCCGGCGCTCTTCTATGCAGCTGACGGCGACATCAGCAATCTGAACTTCGGCTTCATCACCTATGACGGTCAGTCGCAGCTTTACGTCAACTCCGGCTCGGTCGACCTGCGGGCCTCGCGCGACATCGTCAACCTGGGCACCGGCACGTCTATCGGTTGCATGAACAGCGGTCCGGTCGAGTGCCGCGGCGCGCCGGTCTATCTGTTCGGCGTGTTCAACCAAGGCGGCCTGGTGGTGCACAACGACCCGTCCGACATCTCGCTGATCTCGGCGGGCCGGGACATCATCTACGGCAACATGACCGTGGCGGGGCCGGGCAATCTGGTGGTCGAGGCGGGACGCAACATCTATCAGGCCGGCAACGGTCGCTTCACCAGCGTCGGCCCGCTGTTCGACCTGTCGCCCTCGACCCGCAACGGCGGGGCCGGCATCTCGATCCTGACCGGGGTCGGCGCGGGCGGTCCCAACTATGACGCCTTCGCCAAGCTGTATCTTGATCCGGCCAATCTGGCCGAGGTCGGGCGTCCCCTGGCTGACCAGCCTGGCAAGGTGGTCAAGACCTACGACGTCGAGCTGATCCAGTGGTTGAAGGAGCGCTTCGGCTATGAAGCGGCCGACGCCACGGACGCCTTGACCTACTTCAACGGTCTGGATCGTCAGCAGCGCGCAGTCTTCGTCCGACAGGCCTATTTCGACGAACTGAAGGCGGGCGGTCGCGAATACAACGACCCCAATGGCGCGCGCTTCGGCAGCTACCTGCGCGGCCGCAACGCCATTGCCGTTCTGCTTCCCGAGAAGGACGCCAGCGGAAAGGAGATCTCCTACGCCGGCGACCTGACCATGTTCGGCGGCTCGGCGGTGCGGACCCTGTTTGGCGGCAATGTCGAGATGCTGGTGGCGGGCGGTCAGACGGTGATCGGCGTCGGCGGCGTGGCGCCGCCTTCGACGGCGGGCGTCTTGTCCATGGGGTCGGGCGACATCGACGTCTATTCTCTGGGCTCCGTCCTGCTGGGGCAGAGCCGGGTCTTCACCACCTTCGGCGGCGATCTGCTGATGTGGTCTGCCCAGGGCGACATCAACGCCGGGCGGGGGTCCAAGTCGACCGCCGTCTATCAGCCGCCGCGCCGGGTCTATGACCTGTATGGTAACGTCACCCTGTCGCCGCCGACCCAGAACACCGGCGCCGGCATCGCCACCCTGAACCCGATCCCGGAAATCCCGGCGGGCGATGTGGACCTGATCGCGCCGCTCGGCACGATCGACGCGGGCGAGGCGGGCATCCGTGTTTCGGGCAACGTCAACCTGGCCGCGCTGCAGGTGGTCAACGCCGCCAACATCCAGGTCAAGGGCGACGCTGTGGGCATTCCTGCGGTGGCGGCGGTCAACACCGGCGCCCTGACGGCGGCCTCCTCCGCCAGCAGTTCCGTCGTGGCCGAGGCCGCCCGTCTGGCCGAGCGCGCCCGTCCCAAGCCGACCGGCGACATTCCCGCCATCATCACCAGCCGCTTCCTCGGCTTCGGCGAGTAACGACCGCGGGAGGGAGGCCGAGGCGCCTCCCTCCACGCTCCCTTTTCCGACTGGAGTATCCCCATGTCCGAGGCCTCCGCCTTGCCCCTTTTCTATCGCGACCCGCAGCCGCTCTCGGCGGCCCAGCACGGCGCCTGGCGTCTGAAGGACGGCGACGCGGCCTTTGCCGCCGACACCCCCTTCGTCCCCGTGGTAGTCAGCGAGATCGCCGCCGCCGCCCGCAGCTATCCGATCGTTTTCTCAGCCGGAGAGGGGGCGCAGCCCGTCGCCGTCCTGGGTCTGGAACAGCGCAACCTGTTCGTCGCCGACGGCCGCTGGACGGACGAAGCCTATGTGCCCGCCTATGTGCGTCGCTATCCGTTCGGCTTCATCGCCACCGTGAACCCTGAGGGTTTCGCCTTGGCCATCGACGCCGCCTCAGAGCGTGTGGCGCGCTCGGGAGAGGAGGGGACCGCGCTGTTCGATGCGGACCAGCCTGCGAAGTTGACGCAGGACGCCATGGCTTTCTGCAACACCTTCCAGAGCGAGGCCGCCGCGACCCGGGCCTTTGGCGATGCCCTGCGCGCCCAAAACCTGCTGATCGACCGCCGCGCCGACGCCACCTTACCGGACGGCCGCAAGCTGGGCCTCGATGGTTTTCAGGTGGTCGACACCGAACGGTTCGCAAACCTTGACGAAGCTGTCGTGTTGGACTGGCACCGTCGGGGCTGGCTGGCGCTGGTTCACTTCCATCTGGCCTCGCTGGAGCGTTTCGGCGCGCTGCTGACCCTGCAGGCGCAGGCGACGACGCCCGCCGAACCGGCTGCCAAGCCGACCAAATCCAAGAAAGTCTGACCCATGACCACCCGCACCTTCTTCGCCGCTCTGACCCTCGCCGCCGCCGCGAGCGCCGCCCTGCCGGCCGCCGCGCAGCAGGCCCCGGCCGCCCAGCCGCTGGGCGGGCCGGTCATCCCCGGCGTCTGCCTGCTGTCGCGTGAGGCGGTCTTCGCCAACGCCGCCGCCGGCAAGGCCGCCAGCGCCCGCCTTCAGGAACTGGCCGCCGCCGCTCAGAACGAGATCGAAACCGAGCGCCAGCCTCTGGAGGCCGAACTGCGCGCCCTCGAGAATCAGCCCGACAACGCCGCCCGCCGCCAGCGCGCCGAGACCCTCGCCGGTCAATGGCAGACCCTGCAGCAGAAGGCCGCCCACGCCAGTCAGGAGGTCGAGGCCACTCGCATCAAGGCGATGGAGCGTATCGCCAACGAAGCCCAGCCCGCCATCGCCCAGGTCTATGCCGCCAAGGCCTGCGGCCTGCTGCTGGACCGCAACTCGGCGCTGGGCGGCAATTTCGCCAACGACCTGACCGCCGAGGTGGTTCAGGCCCTGGACGGCCGCCTGTCGACCATCACCTTCGAGCGCGAACGCCTGCCTCAGGCCGCCGCGCAGCAGGTGCGGTAAGCTCATGAACGGCGTAGAGGGGTCTTTTCTCCGCTCAGTTTGGCGTTCGGCGGGCGCCGCCCTCACGGCGGCGCTGGGCCTGGCGGCGACTACTGAGGCCCAGCCGCAGCACCTTGCGCCGGAAGCCGCTCCGCCGGAATGGGTCGCCTACGCCGAGACGGCGACCCAGGCCGTGACAAGCTGGTTGGAAGGCGAGTCGGCGGCCGGCGCTCGCCTGTCGCTCGACCGGACGCGACCCGCCGCCGACCAAGCGACGCCGCCGCTGGAGCTGAAGCTCTGGATCGATGGAAGCGGCATGATCTCGCGGGCCGGCTTCGCATCACTGGATGATGCTGAAGCTGATGCTGAAGTTCGTGCGGCCCTTGAGGGACGCCGCCTGGCCTCGCCGCCGGAGGGGATGCTGCAACCTCTTCGGCTGGAGATTCAGCTCGCTTACTGAATGCGCCGCCAGGCGGTCCATGCGGCGGGCGATCCTTATGCGCGCCTTATGCGTCCGGGCGGCTTTCCGCATGGCCCTCTTACGCGCTTAGGTCGTCTCTTCCGGCTCTCAGTCGAGCTGGAGGTGTCGGCATGGCCGATGTGATTTTTCTGGCGATCGGCGGCGGGGCCTTTCTGGCCTTCGCCGCCCTCGCTGTTGCGTTGAAGAGGTTGTGACGATGGTGCTGAACGTCCTGTGGGGCGCCGGCGCCCTCGTCATCGCCGGCTACATGGTCGCGGCCCTGCTGCGCCCCGAGCGGTTCTGAACGGAGCCGCCTTCTCATGAGTATTCAAGGATGGGCGGAGATCGCCCTGACCCTCGGTCTCGCCGTCGTGCTCGGCTGGCCGATCGGGGTCTATATGTCGCGTGTCTGGAACGGCGAGCGCACCTGGCTGGACCCGGTGCTGAAGCCGGTTGAGGGCCTGTTCTATCGCGCCGCAGGGGTTGATGCGACGCGCAGCCAGGGCTGGCTGGGCTACGCCGGCGCCCTGCTGGCCTTCAACCTGGCGGGCTTCCTGCTGCTGTATGGCATGTTGCGCCTGCAAGGCGTGCTGCCGATGAACCCGCAGGGGTTCGAGGGCCTCAGCCCGCACCTGGCCTTCAACACCGCCGTCAGCTTCGTCACCAACACCAACTGGCAGAGCTATGGCGGGGAGGCGACGATGTCGACCTTCACACAGATGGCCGGCCTGACGGTGCAGAACTTCGTCTCGGCGGCGACCGGCGCGACCATTGCGGCGGCGCTGGCGCGCGCGTTTCTGGCCGATCGCGGCGAGGGCGTCGGCAACTTCTGGGCCGATCTGACCCGCACCAGCCTCTATGTCCTGCTGCCCATCGCCTTCATCGTGGCCGTGGTTCTGGCCGGTCTGGGTGTGGTCCAGTCGCTGGCGGCCTCGGCCCAGGCGACGACGCTGGAGGGCGGATCGCAGACGATCAGCCTGTTCCCCACCGCCAGCCAGCTGGCCATCAAGCAGTTGGGCATCAACGGCGGCGGCGTGTTCAACGTCAACTCGGCGCATCCGCTGGAGAACCCGACGCCGCTGACCAATCTGATCACGGCGGTCAGCATCAACGTTCTGGGCTGGGCGGCCTTTTTCGCCTTCGGCCGCAGCGTTCTGGCCAAGCGGGACGTGCGCGCCCTCGTCGTGACGGCGATCCTGCTGCTGGGCGCGGCGGGTTCGGCCCTCTACGTCATCGAAAGCCAGCCGGCGCCCGCTCTGGTCGCGGCCGGGGTCGATGCGTCCGCCGGCAATATGGAGGGCAAGGAGGTCCGCTTCGGCGTGCCGTCTTCCGTCGCCTGGGCGGCCCAGACGACCGGCGCCTCCAACGGCTCGGTCAACTCCATGCACGCCAGCTATATGCCGCTGGGCGGGGCGGTGACCATGTTTCTGATGCAGCTGGGCGAGATCCTGCCCGGCGGGATCGGTTCCGGCGTCGCCGTCATGGTGCTGATGGCCATGCTGGCGGTCTTTGTGGCGGGCCTGATGGTCGGCCGCACGCCCGAATACCTGGGCAAGAAGATCGAGGCGCGCGAGATCCAGTTCGCCATGCTGTCGGTGCTGGTGGTGCCTCTGTCCGTGCTCGGTTTCTCGGCCGTGGCGGCGGTCCTGCCCGAGGCTCTGGCCGGTCTGCTGAACAAGGGGCCGCACGGCCTGTCCGAGATCCTCTACGCCTATACCTCGGCGACGGGGAACAACGGCTCGGCCTTTGCGGGCCTGACCGCCAACGCTCCCTGGTGGAACACCACCCTGGGTCTGGCCATGCTGCTGGGCCGGTTCGTGCCCGCCGTCGCGGTTCTGGCCGTGGCCGGGGCGCTGGTGGCCAAGCCGCGTCTGGCGCCGTCGGTCGGCGCCATGCCCACGCACGGCCCGCTGTTCATCGGCCTGCTGATCGGGGTGATCCTGATCCTCGGCGGCCTGCAGTTCTTCCCCGCCCTCTCCCTGGGCCCGATCGTGGAGCATTTCGACATGCTCCAGGTCGTGGCCCGGTTCTGATCGGATATCCGTCATGACCCAAGTCACGCTCGATCCGTCGAGCTCCCGGTCTTCACCGTCCATCGCGGGCGGGCTGACCGGGGCCATGCTCGGCCGGGCGCTCGGCGACGCTGTCGTCAAGCTGAACCCGACCAGGCTTCTCAGAAACCCGGTGATCTTCGCCACCTGGATCGTCGCCTTGCTGGCGACCGCTTCGGCGGTCGTGGCGGTGGCGAGCGGCCAGGCGGCGGGCTTCGCCATCCAGCTGGCGCTGTGGCTTTGGGCCACGGTCCTGTTCGCCAACGTCGCTGAAAGCATCGCCGAAGGGCGCGGCAAGGCGGCGGCGGACTCCTTGCGCGCCACCCGCGTCACAACCAAGGCCAAGCTGATCGTCGATCCCAAGACCGGCACAGTGGTCCCGACCCCGGCGGGGGAGCTGGAGATTGGCTCCATCGTCCTGGTCGAGGCCGGCGACGTCATCCCCTCGGACGGCGAGATCATCGAAGGCGTCGCCTCGGTCAACGAGGCCGCCATCACCGGCGAAAGCGCCCCCGTCATCCGTGAAAGCGGCGGCGACCGTTCGGCCGTCACCGGCGGCACCACGGTCGTCTCCGACTGGATCAAGGTGCGCATCACCTCGGCGCCCGGCGCGACCTTCCTCGACCGCATGATCGCCATGGTCGAGGGCGCGGACCGCCGCAAGACGCCGAATGAACTGGCGCTGTCGGTCCTGCTGGCCGGGCTGACCCTGATCTTCCTGATCGCGGTCGCGGCGCTGCTGGGCCTGGGCGCCTATTCGGGGATCAGGCTGGACCCCATCGTCCTGGGCGCGCTGTTCATCACCCTGATCCCCACGACGATCGGGGGACTGCTGTCCGCCGTCGGCATCGCCGGTATGGACCGGTTGCTGAAGGTGAACGTCCTGGCCACCTCGGGCCGCGCGGTGGAGGCGGCAGGCGACGTCGACACCCTGCTGCTCGACAAGACCGGCACCATCACCTTCGGCAATCGCATGGCCACCGAAGTCATCCCCGTGCCGGGCGTGCGCCCCGACGCCGCGATGCGGGCGGCGGTCATGGCCTCCCTGGCGGACGAGACGCCGGAAGGCCGCTCCATCGTGGAGCTGGGCCGCAACGCCGGGGTGACGGGCGATCTGCCTGTCGGGGCGAAGACCATTCCGTTCAGCGCTGTGACCCGCCAGTCGGGTCTGGAGGCCGACGGCCAGTCGTGGCGCAAGGGCGCGGTCGACGCCGTGCTGAAGTCCCTGGGCGTGGCCGAAAGCGCTGCCCCGGCCGAGTTCCGCGCCGCCGTGGACCGCATCGCCCGCTCGGGCGGCACGCCCCTGGCCGTGGTCGAGAACGACGTCCTGGTCGGCGTCATCCACCTGAAGGACGTGGTCAAGCCGGGGGTCAAGGCGCGCTTCGCCGATCTGCGCCGCATGGGCCTGCGCACCGTCATGATCACCGGCGACAACCCGGTGACGGCGGCGGCCATAGCCTCCGAGGCTGGGGTCGACGACTTCCTGTCCGAGGCCACGCCCGAGGACAAGATGCGCCTGATCAAGGCCGAACAGGCCAAGGGGCGTCTGGTCGCCATGTGCGGCGACGGGGCCAATGACGCGCCCGCCCTCGCACAGGCCGATGTCGGCGTGGCCATGCAGACCGGCGCTCAGGCCGCGCGTGAAGCGGGCAATATGGTCGATCTGGACAGCGACCCGACCAAGGTCATCGAGATCGTCGAGGTCGGCAAGCAACTGCTGATCACGCGCGGCGCCCTGACCACCTTCTCCATCGCCAACGACGTGGCCAAGTATTTCGCCATCATCCCGGCCATGTTCGTGGTCGGCCTGCCGTCGCTGGCGGCGCTGAACGTGATGAAGCTGTCCAGCCCGGAGAGCGCCATCCTGTCGGCGGTCATCTTCAACGCCCTGGTCATTGTCGCCCTGATCCCGCTGGCGCTGCGCGGGGTGAAATACCGCGCCGTGGGGGCGGGCAGGCTGCTGGGCCGCAACCTGCTGATCTACGGCCTGGGCGGTCTGATCGCGCCCTTCGTCGGCATCAAGCTCATCGACATCGTCATCTCCGCCCTCGGCCTGGCCTGAGGGGAAGGAAGCATCATGCGTAAACGCAACTCCACCAAGGTTTCGGGCGCCCACGACGCCCTGTTCGGCGGGGCCAGTCTGGTCGCCATCATCGCCCTGGGCCTGTGCAGCGGCCCGGCCGAGGCCCAGGAAAAAGCCGGACCTGACGTCGCCTTCAGCGCCGCCGCAGCCTCCGACTACGTCTTCCGAGGCGTTAGCCAGACCGAGAGCGATCCGGCCGTCTCGGCCGGGGTCGATGTCACCCAAGGTCTGTTCTACGCCGGGGCCTGGGCCGGGAACGTCTCCTTCGCCGGAGACGCCGACACCGACGCCGAGATCGACCTCTACGCCGGCGTCCGACCCGAGTTCGGCGGCTTCGACTGGGACTTCGGCGTGGTCAGCTATTTCTACGCGGGCCAGCCGGACGGCGCCGACTACGACTATGTCGAGCTGAAGGCTGCAGCTTCACGCGCCGTCGGCCCGGCGACCCTGGGCGCCGCCATCTACTGGTCGCCCGACTTCTTCGGCGCGTCTGAGGACGAGGCGACCTACGCCGAGATCAATGGCGCGATCAGCCCGGCGGACAAGTGGACGATCTCTGCGGCGGTGGGACGTCAGTGGGTCTCGTCCGACTTCGACTACGTCACCTGGAACCTGGGCGCGGCCTATCAGCTGACCGATCATCTGGCGCTGGACGTCCGCTATTTCGACACCGACGAACACGACTTCGGCGACGCCTATGACAGCCGCGCCGTGGCCAGCCTGAAGGCGGTCTTCTGATGCTGAACCATATCCGTCCGGCGGTTGTGATGATCGCCCTGTTCACCGGCGTTCTGGGCGTCGCCTATCCGTTCGCGGTGACGGGCGTGGCCCAGGCCGCCTTCTCGGAGCAAGCCGACGGCAGCCTAGTCCGGGATAAGGCCGGCAAGGTCGTCGGCTCGGCTCTGGTCGGCCAGAGCTTCGCACAGCCCGGCTATCTGCACCCACGGCCCTCGGCGGCGGGCGACGGCTATGACGCCGGCGCCTCGTCGGGCTCCAACCTCGGCCCGCTGAACCCGGACGTGATCGCGCGGGTCAAGACCGACGCCGGCGCCTTGCGCGCAGAGACGGGGGAAACGGTCCTCCCCGCCGACGCCGTGACGAGCTCGGCCTCGGGCCTCGACCCGCACATCTCTCCGGCCTACGCTGAGTTGCAAATCGCCCGTATCGCCGAGGCGCGCGGGGTAGGGGAGGCGCAGGTGCGCGAGGTGATCCGTCGTCATGTCGAAGGCCGCACGTTCGGCGTGCTGGGTCAGCCGCGCGTCAATGTCCTGCTGACCAATATGGCTCTGGACGCCCGGTTTCCACGTCCTGCGGAGGGCTGATGACGCCGCCCATCGTCCCGGCGAACAAGGCCCCGGCCGCCCCGCGCAAGCGTGGGCGGCTGAAGGTTTTTCTCGGCATGTCGCCCGGGGTCGGCAAGACCTATGAGATGCTGCGCGCCGCGCGCCGCCGAAAGGCCGAGGGCGACGACGTGGTCGTCGGCGTGGTCGAGACCCACGGCCGCAAGGAGACGATGAGCCTGCTGCGCGGGCTGGAGGTCATGGCCCGCAACCCTATCGCCTATCGCGAGCGGACCCTGCTGGAGTTCGACATCGATGGGGCCATGACGCGCCGTCCGGACCTGCTGCTGGTTGACGAATACGCCCACTCCAACGCCCCCGGCTCGCGCCATCCCAAGCGGTGGCAGGACGTGGAGGAGATTCTGGACGCCGGGATCGACGTCTGGACTACCCTGAACGTCCAGCATCTGGAAAGCCTGTCGGACGTGGTGCTGCGCATCACCGGCGTCCGTCAGCGCGAGAGCGTGCCTGACAGCGCCCTGTCGCGCGCCGACGACATCGAGGTGGTGGACATCACCCCCGAGGAGCTGCGCAAGCGTCTGGCCGAGGGCAAGGTCTATGTGCCCGAGACGGCGCGACTGGCCTCGGACAACTTCTTCAAGGTCGAGAACCTCACGGCCCTGCGCGAACTGGCCCTGCGCCGCGCGGCCCAGACGGTGGACGATCAGTTGACCGCCCGCCTGCGCGAGCAGGGGATGACCGGACCGTGGGCGGCGGGCGAGCGGATTCTGGTCCTGATCGCGGGCGACGCCATGGCCGCGCCCCTGGTTCGCGCGGGGCGGCGCTTGTCGGACATGATGATGGACGCGCCCTGGACCGTGGCCCACGTCGACCGCCCTTCGGGTGCGCGACACGGCGTCGGCTCGGCGGGGAAGTTGTCTGACGCGCTGAAGCTGGCGGAACAGCTGGGCGGGCGCACCGTGGTCCTGTCCGGCGACGACGTGGTGCGCGCCGTCATGGATCACGCCCATCAGAACAACGTCACCCAGATCGTCCTGGCCAAGAGCCGCGACAGCCGCTTGGCGGAATGGCTGGGCCGGTCGCTGGCCGCGGAACTGCTGCGCCAGGCGCGCGGCGTGGCGGTCCACGTCATCACCGACGGGGCCGATCTGGAGGAGAAGACGCTGCGCGAGCCGCGCCTGCGTCTGACGGGCGGTTGGCGCGGCTACGCCGTGGGGGCGGCCTTCGTGGTGGCGGCGACGGCTCTGGCCCTGCTGCTGGACCGGATGTTCGAGCGGGTCGATCTGGGCGTCATCTATCTGTCGGCGGTGCTGGCGGCGGGGGTGCTGTACGGCCTGCGTCCCGCTCTGGCGGCGGCGACGGTCGCCTTCCTGACCTACAACTTCCTGTTCCTGCAGCCGAAATACAGTTTCGCCATCGGCTCGCCCACCGATGTGCTGACCCTGATCGTCTTTTGGGCCGTGGCCCTGACGGCGGGCTTTCTGGCCGGGCGGGTGCGTGAGCAGGCGCGGGCGGCGCAAGGCCGGGCATCGGCCGTCTCGGCCCTATTGGCGGCCAGCCAGCGCCTGACCGGCGTCGGCGACCGGACGGCCGCCGCGCGCATCCTGGCCGAACAGACGGCGGCGGCGGCGGGAGCAGGGGCCGTGGTCCTGCTGCCCGTGGACAACGAACTGACCCTGATCGCAGGGGCGCCGGGCAGGCCCGAACTGGGCGCCGAGGCCATGGCCGCCGCACGCTGGGCCTGGGAGAAGGGCGAACCGGCGGGTCACGGCACCGGCACCCTGCCGCAGGCGCGCTGGATCTTCCGGCCCCTTCAGGGCGTGCGCGACCGCGCGGGCGTCGCCGGCATCGAGGCGGCGGCTCTGTCGCCGGGTTCGGACGAGGAGAAGCTGGCCCTGGCCCTGCTGGATCAGGGCGCCGTGGCGGTCGAACGCGCCGACCTGGCCGGTCAGGCGGTCGAGACCGAGACCCTGCGCCGCACCGACCGTTTTCGCGGCGCGCTGATGAACTCGGTCAGCCATGATCTGCGCACGCCCCTGTCCACGGTCCTGGGGGCCTCGACCACCCTGATTGACCTCGGCGACAGGCTGAAACCCGAGATCCGCGCCGACCTGCTGCTGTCGATCCGCGAGGAGGCGGAACGGCTGAGCCGCTATGTCGGCGACCTGCTGGACATGACCCGGCTGGAGGGCGGCGGTCTGAACATCCGCGCCGACTGGGTCGACGTGCGCGACGTGCTGAACGCGGCGGGCAGGCGGGTGGCGCGGCGTCTCGGCGAGCGGCGCATGACCCGCGACTTTCCGGCTCAGCTCAGCCTGGTCATGGTCGATCAGGGGCTGCTGGAACAGGCCCTGGTCAACATCCTTGAGAACGCCGTCGCCTACAGCCCCGACGGCTCGACCGTCGAACTGGCCGCCTATGAGGACCGGGGCTCCGTGGTCATCTCCATCGAGGACGAGGGCAAGGGCATCCCGACCGCCGAGTTGGAGCGGGTGTTCGACAAGTTCCGCCGCATGGAGGAGCCGTCGGACCGCGCCAAGGGCGCAGGCCTCGGCCTGGCCATCGCCAAGGGCTTCGTCGAGGCCATGAACGGCCGTATCGCCGCCGCCAGCCCCATTCAGGACGGAAAGGGCACCCGCATCCTGATCAGCCTGCCCAAGGCCGTCGCCACGCATCCGAGCCTGCTTTAAGATTCGCCGCATGGCCGCCGTCCGCCCCCAGATTCTCGTCATCGACGACGAGCCGCAGATCCACCGCTTCCTGTCCCCGGCGCTGGACGCCGCCGGCTATGAGCCGCGTCGCGCCGACAGCGGGCAGGAGGGCCTGCGCGGCATCGCCCTGTGGAGCCCCGACGCCGTGGTGCTGGACCTGGGCCTGCCCGACATGGACGGCAAGGACGTGCTGGCGCGGGCGCGTGAGTTCTACGCCGGTCCGATCATCATCCTGTCGGCGCGCGACAAGGAGGCCGAGAAGATCGCCGCCCTGGATCTGGGCGCCGACGACTATGTCGAAAAGCCCTTCGGCGTCGGCGAACTGCTGGCCCGCCTGCGCGCCAATCTGCGTCAGGCGCCGCGCACCGAGGCGGCGGGACCGCTAACGGCGGGCGAGGTGGTCATCGATCTGGAGCGCCGCCTGATCACCCGTGCGGGCGCCGCCGTGCGCGTCACGCCCAAGGAGTACGACGTCCTGGCCCACCTGGCGCGCAACGCGGGTAAGGTTGTCGGCCACCGCGACCTGCTGACCACCGTCTGGGGTAAGGCCCACGCCGACGACACCCAATATCTGCGCGTCATCATCGGCCAGCTGCGCCAGAAGCTGGAGGCTGACCCGGCCCAGCCGCGTCTGATCCTGACGGAACCGGGCGTGGGTTACCGGTTTCTCGATTGATTAACACTCTAGGCCCGTCTTGGGGCCGGACGTCTAGCTGACTAAAGGCAGGCTCGCTGGCCGTCCGAACTTGTATTTTGTTCGCATAATACATCTTAGGCGAAGATAATTTGCTCGTCACCTACACATAGCGAAGCTCTTGCAGATCAACTTCGCGGATCAGCTTCCGCGTCGTTTCCTCATCGACTAGGCGCATGCGTCCAAGACGGACCAGTTCCGCGCGTTCGGCCGACAGGCCCGCGAGCCTGAGATGGCGCTCGATCTCGTCAGCTTGACGGCTCAGCGTGACGTCGTCGCCTTCGACATGGGTGCGCGTTTCGATCCGATGGCGATAGACCTCCATCAGGCGCGCGGCCGTCTCGGCATAAAGATCCGGGTTGCTCTTGCCTTCGGCCATGGCGTGCTGTGCATCCTCGATGGCGCGCATGGCGGCCGAAGCGGCAGCGATGCGCGATCGATCCTCTTCCTCAAGATGTGACGGCTCGGGCGGCAGTTCGATGCCTTTCAGCAATCGCGGCAGCGCCACGCTGGCCAACAGCAGTGATACGACGATGACCCCTGCCGCCAGGAATATGGCCAGGTTACGGGTTGGCATGGGCGTGCCGTCGCCGAGCACGAACGGCAGGGTCAGGATACCGGCCAGTGTGATGGCGCCGCGCACTCCTGCCAGTGACATGACCGCCACCAGGCGCAAACCTACCTTGGGCGGCGCGCGCTTGCCGCGCTTGCGGAATAGCGTGAATTTCAGTGAAGCCCACACCCAGATGAAACGCAGCGCCGCCAGCGCCGCCACGATGGCGAAGACATAGACGGCCAGCCACCAGATCTCCTTGTGCTGGGTCGACTGAATGACCTCGGCGGCGCGGGCCATGATCGATGGCATCTGCTCGCCCAGAATGACGAAGATCAAACCGTTGGCGACGAACTGCACAGTGTCCCAGACTACAGCGCGGCGAATGCGCGTCGCGGCCATGGCCGAGCCTTGCCTTTCGGTGAAACTCATGGTCATCCCGGCGGCCACAGCCGCCAGAATACCCGACGCGTGGACAGCTTCAGCCGCCAGATAGGCTGCAAATGGCATCAACAAGCTGATCAGGATCTGGCCGCCGACGTCCTCACCCCAACGGCGGCTGATCCAGCCCTTGATCAGGCCGATCGCGAGGGTGACAGCCACGCCCAAGGCTATGCCCGCCACCGCCAGCCAGGCGAAGGTCCCGACCGCGCTGGTTAATGAAAATGCGCCTGTCGTGGCAGCGATCACGGCGATGCGCATGCAGGTCAAGCCGGTCGCGTCGTTCAGTAATGACTCGCCTTCCAGAATATGCATCAGGCGCTTAGGGATCTGCGACCGCGATGCGATGGCGGAGACCGCGATGGGATCGGTCGGTGACAGAATGGCCGCGAGTGCGAAGGCCACCGCCAGCGGCATGGCCGGAATCATCCAGTGGATCAGGAAACCCAATCCCACGACGGTAAAGACCACCAGCCCCAGCGCCAGTTCGAGGATCACCGCCCTGTCCCGCCGCAGCGCCTCCTTCGGGATACGCCAGCCGTCCACAAACAGCAGCGGCGGCAGGAACAGCAGGAAGAATATGTCAGGCTTCAGATCAACCGCCTCACCGGTGATCAGGACGACCAATGCACCCAGGGCGATCTGTACCAGAGGCAATGCGATCCGCGTGATCCGCGCCACCCAGCCTGACAGCACAACCGCCAGCAAGAGGAACAGGGTGGTCTCGATCAGATGCATGGCTTCAGTCGATAATGCCGGGGTAGAGGCGCTCCAGTCGTCCCAGAGCCGCAGGATGGAGGCGCACGACCAGATGGGTTCGTCCCTGATCGTCCGTGTCACGGAAAGTCACGCGGCCGTTTTCATAAAGCCAGGCCAGGGCCTCGCCCTGATGCGGCTGCAGCGTCAGACGGGTCTCGGGGTCGTCGTCGATCAGGCCGGCGATGGCCTCCCGCAAGGCCTCGATGCCCTCGCCGGTCCAGGCGGAGACCGCGACCGCCCTGCCCTCGCGCGTCAGACGCTCAGCCTGACCCAGGACCGCCTCACGCACATCGGAGTCCAGCAGGTCGATCTTGTTCCAGACTTCGAGAATACGGCGCGTCTTGCCTTCCGGCGTCGGGATCTGCTCCAGCACCGCCTCGACGTCCTTGGCCTGGGCGTCGCTGTCGGGCGAGGCGATGTCGCGGACGTGCAGGATCAGATCGGCCTCGCCCACCTCTTCCAAGGTGGCGCGGAAGCTCTCGACCAGTTCGTGCGGCAGGTCGGAGATGAAGCCCACGGTGTCGGCGATGATGGCCGGACGGCCCTGCGGCAGACGGATAGTGCGCTGGGTCGTGTCCAGGGTGGCGAACAGCAGGTCCTTGGCGAAGACCTCGGACCCGGTCAGCCGGTTGAACAGCGTTGACTTGCCCGCATTGGTGTAGCCGACAAGGGCCACTGACGGGAACGGGACCTTCTTGCGCGCCTTCCGGTGCAGGCCGCGCGTGCGGCGCACCTCTTCCAGTTCGGCCTTCAGCCGCACGATCCGGTCGGCGATCAGACGCCGGTCCAGCTCGATCTGGGTTTCGCCGGGGCCGCCGGTCGAGCCGGTGCCCCCGCGCTGGCGCTCCAGGTGGGTCCAGGTGCGGACCAGACGCGACCGCTCGTAATCCAGCCGGGCCAGTTCGACCTGCAACCGGCCTTCCTTGGTCCGCGCGCGGCGTCCGAAGATCTCCAGGATCAGGCCGGTGCGGTCGATGACCTTCACCTCCCACGCCTTCTCCAGATTGCGTTGCTGAACCGGCGACAGGTCGTCATCAACGACGACGGCCTCGGCGTCGGCGGCGCGGACCAGAGCGGCCAGTTCCTCAACCTTGCCCGACCCGAACAGGGTCGCGGGCGCGGTAGAGCGCAGGCGCACGATCTCTTCGGCGCGCACGTCAAGGTCAAGCGCGCGGGCCAGGCCCGCGGCTTCCTCAAGGCGTTCGGAGGCCAGTCTGGGGCTGTCCGAGCGACGATCGGGGTGAATGACGACCGCCCGGATCAGCGGAACGGCGTGGTCGATAAGCTTGGAGGTCAATCAGTCTTCTTCGGCGTCGGGCTCGTACATCTGCACGGGCGCGGACGGCATGATGGTCGAGATGGCGTGCTTGTAGACGAGCTGCGACTGGCCATCGCGACGCAGCAGCACACAGAAGTTGTCGAACCAGGTCACAATGCCCTGCAGCTTGACGCCGTTGACCAGGAAGATGGTCAGCGGGGTCTTGGTCTTGCGGACGCTGTTGAGGAAGGTGTCCTGAAGGTTCTGGCGTTTGTCTTGCGACATGGCAGGTTGGTCCTGTTCTTGGTTCTTTTTCGCCGGCCAAGGCAGCCGGTGCGGACTCGTCGATCCGCACGCAACCTTAGACGCGGCTTCGCAGTCGCGGCAACGCCCTAAATGGCCTCTCGACGCGCCTGTTCAAGATAGACTTCGCGCAGACGGGTCGCGACCGGACCAGGCTTGCCGTCCGCGATCTTCGATCCGTCCAGCGAAACGATAGGCATGACGAAGGAACTGGCGGCGGTGACGAAAATCTCCTTGGCGCGCTTGGCTTCGTCGACGCTGAACGGACGCTCGTCCAGTTCGATGCCCTCGACCTCGGCCAGCTTCAGGATCGCCGTGCGGGTGATACCGCGCAGGATGTTGGCCTGGGTGTCGCGGGTGCGCAGCTTGCCGTTCTCATCGACGATCCAGGCGTTGGTGGACGAGCCCTCGGTCACCAGTCCCATGTCATCGACCATCAGGCATTCATAGGCGCCCTTCTCGCGGGCCGCCTGCTTGGCCAGGACATTGGGCAACAGGCCCACGGTCTTGATGTCGCAACGGCCCCAGCGAATGTCGGGCATGGTCACGCCCGCCGCGCCTTTGGCCGCCAGGGCCTCGCCCTTGGACAGGTCGATGGTCTTGGAGGTGACGATCACGCTGGGCGGCGTGTCCCGGGGGAAGGCGTGATCGCGCGGCGAGGTTCCGCGGGTGACCTGCAGATAGACGATGCCGTTGCGCACCCGGTTGCGCCGGATGGTTTCCTTCAACACCCGCTCCAGGGCCTGGGCGGTCATCGGAAGCGGGATGCGAAGCTCGGTCAGGCTGCGGGCCAGACGGGTCATGTGGCCGTCGAAATCGGCCAGCTTGCCGTCGAACACCGACCAGACCTCATAGACGCCGTCGGCGAATTGGAAGCCGCGATCCTCGATGTGAACCGTGGCGCCGTTGTGCGGCTGATAGGTCCCGTTGACATAGGCGATCCTGGACATCAGGCGCCCTCTCCTTCTTCGTCTTCGCCGCCGCGAGCAGGTGAAACGCCCAGCGACTTCAGTTTGCGGTGCAGTGCGGACCTTTCCATGCCGATGAATGCAGCCGTGCGCGAGATATTTCCGCCGAAACGCATGATTTGCGCCGCCAGATAGTCGCGCTCGAACACTTCGCGGGCCTCACGCAACGGCAAGGCGATAATGCGGTCTGCCCCCAGCGATGAGGCGCCGCCCGATGAAGCCACCTCCTGCGGCAGCATGTCGGCGGTGATCGGCTCGTCCGGGTCGCCCGTGGCGAGGATCAGCAGGCGTTCGACATTGTTGCGCAGCTGGCGCACGTTGCCGGGCCAAGGGTGAACCTGAAGCACGGCGAGGGCGTCGTCCGCGACCCGGCGATGGGGCAGGCCCTGCGACGCCGACAGGCTGTCGACGAAATATTCAATCAGTTCGCTGATGTCTTCGCGTCGCTCGGACAGGGGTGGCACCCGGATCGGCACGACGTTCAGCCGGTGGAACAGGTCCTCGCGGAACCGCCCCTCGGCGATCTCAACCTTAAGGTCGCGCGCGGTCGAGGTGACGACGCGGACATCGACCTGAACGTCCTGTTCGCCGCCGACGCGGCGGAAGCGCTGCTCGACCAGGACCCGTAGGATGCGGCTCTGGCTCTCGCGCGGCATGTCGCCAACATCGTCCAAATAGAGGGTGCCGTTGTGGGCGCGCTCAAACACGCCGATCTTGCGCGGGCGGCCATCACCGCCTTCTTCACCGAACAGTTCCACGTCCAGACGCTCCGGCGTCATGCCGGCGGCCGAGATGGCGACGAATTCTGATTTGGCGCGCGGGCTGGCGTCGTGGATCTGGCGGGCGACCAATTCCTTGCCCGAACCGGGAGGACCGGAGATCAACACCCGGCTATTGGCCGGCGCCACCTTGGCGATGGTGCCGCGCAGCAGTTGCGCCGCCGCAGACTTCCCGATCAGGCCCGTCGGGGCCATGGTCTGGGCGCGCAGGCGGCGGTTCTCGCGCTTGAGCGAAGCGGCTTCCAGCGCGCGCTCGACCACCACCACGAGACGGTCCGACTTGAACGGCTTTTCGATGAAGTCGTAGGCGCCGCGTTTCAGGGCGCTGACCGCGGTTTCGATATTGCCGTGACCCGAGATCATGACGACCGGCAGGTCCTCGTCCAGACCCTTGACCACGTCCAGCAGCTCGAGACCGTCCAGACCGCCGCCTTGCATCCAGATATCGAGCACGGCCAGCGACGGCTTGCGCGCCCGGATGGCGGCCAGGGCCTCGTCCGAGTTGGCGGCCACGCGAACCGAATGGCCCTCGTCTTCAAGCAGACCCGAGACCAGCTCGCGGATGTCCGCCTCGTCGTCCACGACCAGAATGTCAGCACCAGTGTTTCGCATGACGCCTCTCTTACTCCGCCGCTCGCGCCGCGCCGGGGGCACGGTGAGCAGCCTTGCTGTCTTGGGTCAGGGGGAAGGTCAGGCACACTCGGGCGCCCGCCAAGGTCTCGGCGTCGGCCAGTTTCAGCTCGCCGCCGTGGTCTTCACAGATGCGCTTGACGATGGCCAGGCCGAGGCCTGTGCCCTTCTCGCGCGTCGTCACATAGGGTTCGGTCAGCCGATCGCGATCCTTGGCCGGCAAACCCACGCCGTCGTCTTCAATCGCGAAGGTTGCGACGCCGCCATCCACCGTCAGTCGGGCGATGATGCCGGTCGCGCCGACCGCCGCCGGTTCACGCAGGCGCTTGGCGCTGACGGCCTCGCCCGCATTCTTCAGGATATTGGCCAGAGCCTGTCCGACCATGCGGCCGTCACATTGCAGCACGACATCCGGGAGGGGCTCGATCAACTCGACGCCGATGTCCGCCGCCGCGACGCGCTGGGCGAAGACCGCCTCGCGCAGCATCTCGGCCGGGTTCTCGCGGGTGAAGCGCGGCGCGGGCATCCGGGCGAAGGACGAGAACTCATCCACCATCCGGCCGATGTCGCCGACCTGACGGATAATGGTCTCGGTGCAACGGTCGAAGACCTCGACGTCGTCGCCGACCTGAGAGCGGTATTTGCGACGCAGACGTTCGGCCGAAAGCTGGATCGGCGTCAGCGGATTCTTGATCTCATGGGCGATGCGACGGGCCACGTCGCGCCAGGCGGCGTTGCGCTGGGCGGTCACAAGGCGGGTGATGTCGTCGAAGGTCAGGACCATCTCGCCGCCCTGCCCGCCCTCGATGCGGACGCGCAGCCGGCGCGTTTCGCCATCGCGGCTGACGTCGATGTCTTCCTCGATATGGGCTTCGGCGCGCTCCGACAGTTCGGCCAGTTCCGGCGCGACCTCGCCCAGAAGACGGCCTTGCACCTCCGTCTCACTGATCGCCAGAAGCTGGCTGGCGCTGTCATTGATGGCCGAGATGCGCCCCAGTCGGTCCAGGCCTATGACTCCGGCGCTGACGCCCGACAGCACGGTCTCGATGAACCGGCTGCGGCCCTGGGCGTCGTCGCTGGCGGTCTTCAGCGCCGCCTGCTGGGTCATGATGTCGCCGGTCATCCGGTTGAAGGCCTCGGACAGGACGACCAGTTCGCTGGGCGCTCCGGTGTTGTCGACGCGCGCGCTCAGATCGCCGCCGGACACCTGATCCGCCGCCTTCACCAGACGGCCGATGGGGGCCGAGATCGAACTGGCCGCCGACATGGCCAGCCAGACCGCGCCGACCAGCACTAGCAGCGCCGTCTCCAGATAGCTGAGAGCGAAGGCCGCTTGAATCCTCGCCCGGCTTTCTTCCGCGGCGCGATAGGCGGCGATGGATTCCTCGCCGTTGCGCATCCGCTGGATCAGGCCCGGCGCCAGGGGGCGCACGACATAGAGGTAGGCGTGGCCGTAGTCCGGCAGCGGATAGAGAGCCCGCACCATGTCGGGGTTTTCCGTCACGGTCGTCGGCGCCACCTCGCCGGCGGCCACCGTCTCGAAAGCCTCACGCGGCGGAGCGACATAGGGCGGCGCACCGGGCTGCTCGCCGCTGGCCAGCACCTCGCCGTCGCTGTTCAGGATATAGAGGGCCGGATAACCGAAGAAGTCGCCGATCTGGGCCAGGGCCCGCGAGAACTGGATGCGGTTATCGAACAGGCCGCGCACCCCGCCCAGTTCGGTGGACATGGTCTCCAGATCCACCTCCAGCCCCGCGCCGACGTCGGCGACATAGGCTCGGCCGATCTCGGCGCCGTTCTCGACCGCCGAGCGGACATTGGTGCTGAACCATTGATCCACGCCCCGATTGACCAGAAGGCCGAAGACAAGCGCGATCAGAACCGCCGGAACGACCGCCACCAGAGAAAACAGGGTGACGAAACGAAGATGCAGGCGCGCGCCTGGATCGTTTCGGTTCCGCATCAGGCGCACCACGCGCACGCCGATGACCGCCGCCAAGCCGCTGATCAGCACCAGATTGGCCAGAAGGACGAAGAGAACGAATTGGCTGGCCGCGGTGCGGGCGTCTCCGCCCGCCGTCGCCCCTGGCGCGATCGCCACCAGCCAGATGGCGGCCGCTGTAATCAGGAAAGCGACGGCATAGGCCGCCACGAACAAGGCCCGAGCGCGACCGCTGGCCAAACGCCCCCAGAGCGAGCGCTCGGGGTCGTGACCTTCAGTAGTCTGCGCGGCGGGGAGGTCCGTCATTACCTCGCAGCTTCAACCAGCTGTGGCAGGTTTTCAACACCGGAGTTGCTGAATTGATCCACCGCAGGTCGCCAAAGGGCCGAAAGCGCCTGCTCGACCTCTAGCGGCGTCTCCAGCCGACACAGACGGGCCTTGGCCGACCGCCGCTCCAGCGGATCGTTCGGCCACGGTGCCTGCTCAATATACCAGCCCAGATGCTTGCGGAACATCTTCAGCCCCAGGGGCAGGCCATAGAAGGCGACCGACCCGCGCAGATGTTCGATGACGATGGCCAGCCGCTCTTCGCGCCCCGGCTCCTGCAAACGCGTCCCGTCGGCCAAGGCCCGTTCCAGATGGGCCGCCAGCCACGGCCGGCCATAGACGCCTCGGCCCAGCATCAGACCGTCTGCGCCAGACAGGGTCAGCGCCTCCCTCGCCTGCTCCGCCGTGATGATGTCGCCGTTGACGATGACGGGGATGGACACAGCCTGCTTGACCTCGGCCACGGCCTCCCAGTCGGCGACGCCGGTATAGAACTGCTTGCGGGTGCGGCCGTGCACGGTGACCGCCGCGACACCCAGGTCCTCTGCCCGTCGCGCCAAATCGGCGGCGTTGTGACTGTTTTCATCCCAGCCCAGGCGCATTTTGACCGTGACAGGACGGTCCACCGCCGCCACGACCGCGCCCATGATGGCTGCGGCGCGCTCCGGCGTCCGCATCAAGGCCGAACCGCAGGCGGCTCCGGTCACTTCCTTGGCCGGGCAGCCGAAATTCAGGTCGATGATGTCGGCGCCGGCCTTTTCGGCCATGCGCGCGCCCTCGGCCATGGCGGCGGGATCGCCGCCGACCAACTGGATCACCGTCAGCGGCAGACCGCCGCCCACGGCCGCGCGCCGCACCACGTCGGGCCGTCCGCGCGCCAGTTCGGCCGAGGCCACCATTTCGGTCGCGACATAGGTCGCGCCCAGCTTCGAGGCGAGCACGCGGAACGGCAGGTCGGTGATCCCGGTCATCGGGGCCATCAGCACCCGCCCGGCGATCCGCACGTCTCCGATTTGCAATCCTGCGTTCATATGGCTCTTACCGCCGACTGTTGAGCCTCTCGTCAAGCGGAACTGGGGCGCTTAGAAGGCCGACATGGGATTTGCAGCAATCGTGGTGGCGGCCGGCTCGGGCTCAAGAGCCGGTGGAGACAAGCAGTGGCGAGCCGTCGGCGGCCGGCCGATGGTGCGCTGGTCGGTCGAAGCTCTGCTCGCGGCGGGCGCCGATCCGATCATCGTCGTGATCGCGTCAGGCGCCGAGACACGCGCTGCCGAGGCCTTGGCCGGTCTTTCTGGCTGGCGGACCGTCGTGGGCGGCGCCACGCGCGCCGGGTCGGTGCAGGCCGGCCTGGCCGCACTCGAACAGCCTGACGACACACCTGTTTTGATCCATGACGCGGCCCGCCCCTTCCTGGACACGGCTGTGATCGAACGCCTGCTGAACGCTTTGAATAGCGCTGATGGCGCCCTGCCCGCCCTGCCCGTGGCGGACAGCCTGCGTTGCGGTGTGGACGGCCTGGTGGTCGGCGGCGTCGAGCGTGACGGCCTGTGGCGCGCTCAGACCCCGCAAGCCTTCCGCCTGAAGACCATCCGTGACGCCTACGCCGCCTGGACCGACGCCGAGGCGCCGACGGATGAGGCCGCCGTCGTCGAACGCGCCGGCGGCCGCGTCCGCCTGGTCGAGGGCGACGCCCGCTTGATGAAGCTCACCTACCCAGAGGATTTCG
>Ga0247823_10000883_pt1 | contig 25333 bp, 16 predicted proteins | sample 13C_PalmiticAcid_2_FD_192426 | JGI IMG/M metagenome (GOLD analysis project Ga0247823, IMG submission 192426) | Soil microbial communities from agricultural site in Penn Yan, New York, United States - 13C_PalmiticAcid_Day30 | ecosystem: Environmental > Terrestrial > Soil > Agricultural land... | reverse complement strand
GTATCCGACCACGATCGGCGTGACGATTCCGGCGATGTTGCCGAACATGTTGAACACGCCGCCCGAAAGACCGGCGAGCCGGCGCGGCGCGACATCGGCCATGATCGCCCAGCCCAGCGAGGCGATGCCCTTGCCGAAGAATGCGACCGACATCAACGTGACCACCAGCCATTCGCTCGGTGCCCAGACGCAGGCGATGATCAGCGAGGCGAGCAGCATGCCGATGACGAGCGGGGTCTTGCGCGCCCGGTCGAGCGAGCCGGTGCGCTTGAGGATGCGATCCGAGAGGAAGCCCCCGGCCAGCCCGCCGGCAAAGCCGAACAAAGCCGGTGCGGCGGCCGCGAAGCCGGCCTCGAGCACGTTCAACCCGCGCTCCTTGATCAGGTAGATCGGGAACCACGTCACGAAGAAATAGGTCAGCACGTTGATGCAATATTGGCCGAGATAGATGCCGAGCATCATCCGGTTGGCGATCAGCCGCCCGACATTGTGCCAAGCGAAGGTCGGCGCTTTGCCGTCCCCGCCATCCTCCATGTGGACCAGCCCGCCGCCGTCCTCGATATGCGCGAGTTCCGCCGCGTTGATGTGCGGGTGGTTCGCGGGGCTATGGATGAAGCGGACGAAGACCAGTGTGGCCAAGATGCCGAGCACGCCCATCGTCCAGAAGATCGAGCGCCAGCCGAAGCTGTGCGCCAGCCAGCCCATCAGCGGCGCGAAGGCGACCAGCGAGAAATATTGTGCCGAGTTGAAGATCGCCGCCGCGGTGCCGCGCTCGGCCGCGGGGAACCACGCCGCGACCAGCCGCGCATTGCCAGGGAAGGACGGCGCCTCGGCCAGCCCGACGAGGAAGCGCAGCGCGAACAGCATCGTGACGACCGAGATCCCGGTGATCCAGCCGGCAAACCCTTGGGTGGCGGTGAACAGCGACCAGAGCAGGATCGCGACGGCATAGACGCGCTTGGTGCCGAAGCGATCGAGCAGCACCCCGCCGGGGATCTGCGCCAGCACATAGGCCCAGGCGAAGGCCGAGAGTATGAAGCCGGTCTGCACGGGGGTGAGGGCAAGCTCGCGGGCCGCAGCGCTGCCGGCGATCGAAAAGGTTGCGCGGTCCGCGTAATTGACCGAAGTGATCAGGAAGATCAGTGCGATGATCGCGTAGCGCACGCGGGTCGGCCTGGCGCGCAGATCGTTCAAATGCTCTCTCCTATGCTTCGCGCCGCCTGATGGACGGTCTGGCCGATGTCGCATCCCTAACCGGGCCGCCCGAAGCGGTCCAAGCCAAAAGGGGGGATGATCCAGCCAGATACTGGCTCAATGACGCCGCGCGCACGCACGTGTGACCCTGATCAGTGCAAGCCGTGCATCGATCCATGTTGGATTGAGGTTGGCATTTGCCGTCACGGCGCGGCTACCCACAGCCTGTACAGCCGGCTCGCACGAAGCCGGACGCCCAAGGAGAGGCTGAAGGCATATGTCGCATATTCGAATCCTGAAGACCGTCTTCGCTCTGTCGAGCGCGGCCGCTGCACTCGCCGCATCTTCCGCCTGGGCGCAGGCCCAGTCCGAGACCAACGCCGAGAAGGAAGCGCGCGCGGCGGGCAGCACGACCACCGACGCGCCGCCCGAAACCCCCGCACTCCAGACGGAGCCGGACGACGCCACCGGACCTGAGATCGTCGTCCAGGGGTTCCGCGCCAGCCTGAGCAGCGCGATCAACGTCAAGCGCAACGAGACCGCGACCGTCGACGTGATCAAGGCCGAGGACGTCGCCGAATTCCCCGACCTCAATCTGGCGGAATCGCTCCAGCGCATCCCCGGCGTCGCGATCAGCCGGGTCAACGGCGAGGGCCGCAACATCTCGGTCCGCGGCCTCGGTCCCGAATATAGCCGGGTGCGGATCAACGGCATGGAAGCGATCGGCACTACCGGCGGCACCGATAATTCGGGCGGCGTCAACCGCGGTCGCGGCTTCGATTTCAACATCTTCTCGTCGGATCTGTTCAACAGCCTCGCGGTGCGCAAGACCGCGACCGCGGATGTCGAGGAAGGCTCGCTCGGCGGTACCGTCGACCTGCAGAGCGCCAGGCCGTTCGATTACAAGAAGAATACCGCGGTAATCGGGGTTGCGGCGAGCTATAACGACCTCGCGCGCAAGACCAGGCCGCGCGTCTCGGGCCTCGTCACCGCCACCACCGACGACGGCAAGTTCGGCGTATTGCTCTCGGTGGCCTATGAGGAGCGTCGCCTGATCGAGGAAGGCGCGAACATCACGCGCTGGACCTATGGCGGCTTCAACGGCGGCTTCAATCCGGCCTCGACGATTGCCGGCAAGACGATCGCCCAGATCAACGACACCAATCCGGAGACGGCGCTCTATCATCCGCGCATTCCGGGTCTGGTGAGCTACGATATCGAGCAGAAGCGCCTCGGCGCGGCGCTGTCGCTCCAGTTCCAGCCGACCGACAAGACCTTGCTATCGATCGACGGCCTCTATTCGCGCCTCGACGGCACGCGTACCGAAGCGCAGTTTCAGGCGATCGGTTTCAGCCGATCGGGCAGCGGCAAGCCGCAGACGATCATCCGTTCGGGCAGCGTCGATGCCGACAACAACATCGTCAGCGGCACCTTCGACGCGGTCGATCTGCGCACCCAGTCCCGCTACGACGAACTCAAGACCGATTTCTACCAGGTCACCGCTACCCTCGACCAAAAGCTCGGCGAGAATTTCAAGATCGGCGGTGTCGTCGGCTATTCGCGCTCGGAGTTCCGCAATCCGATCCAGACCACGGTCACGATGGACGCGGCGAACACCAATGGCTTCTTCTATGATTTCTCGACGCGCTTCCCGACGATCCGGCCGGGCGTCGACGTAACCAACCCTGCAACCTTCGCGTTCACCAACGGCACGTCAGAAGTCCGCATCCGCCCGCAGACCGTCGACAACAGCTTCACCAATGCCAAAGGATTCGTCGAGTGGACGGTCAGTCCGGTCGTCAAGCTCAAGGCTGGGGCAGACTGGCGGAAGTTCGAATACGCTTCCACCGAGCGCCGCCGCCTGCAGGGCGAAACAGTGGTGACCACGCTCACCGGTGCCCAGCTTGCCCCGCTGACTATGCTCTATTCGGGCTTTGGCCGCGGGCTCGACATACCCGACGGAACGCCGACCGCGTGGATCGTCCCCAACCTCCCGGCCTTCCAGAACGCGCTCAACACCCCCACCAATCCGCTCTACGCGACCGGCGGCGTCCAGAACGCCACTGCGCGCGGCTCGTTCGTCACCGTGCAGGAAAAGGATCTAGGCTTCTGGGGAATGAGCGAGTTCAACTTCGCGGATGCCGGCCTGCCGGTCCGTGGCGATATCGGCTTGCGCTACGTCAAGACCGACCAGTTCTCGACCGGCTATGCTGGCCAGGGCGCCACCGTGGATCTCGTCGGTGCGGACCGCAGCTATGATCGCTGGCTGCCCTCCGCGAACCTCGTCCTCGACGTGACTCCGAACCTGCTCGTCCGCCTCGCCGCGGCCAAAACCATCGCCCGCGCGGGTATCGGCTCGCTCACACCCGGCGGCAATCTCAACGTCTCGGGCGGCAACCGCACCTTCAGCTCGGGCAACCCGAACCTGTTGCCCACCGAATCGACCAATCTCGATGCGTCGGTCGAATGGTATCCGGCACCGGGCTCGCTCTACGCCGTTTCGGTCTTCCAGAAGGATATCGGCACCTTCGTCCAGACGCTCAGCACCACTGTTCCCTATAGCAGCCTCGGCCTGCCGGATTCGCTGCTGGCGGGGACGACGGCGAGCCCCTCGGACGCGTTCATCGTCAGTCAGCCGGTCAATTCGAACGGCGGCCTGCTCCGCGGCTTCGAAGTCAACGTCCAGCAGCCCTTCAGCTTCTTGCCGGGCTTCCTCTCGAATTTCGGCATCCTCGCGAACTACACCTATGTCAGCTCGGACATTGAATATCTGCTCGCCGCCAACGGATCGGCGACGGTCGAGGCGCCGCTGCTCGGGCTCTCGAAGAACGCCGCGAACGCGACGCTCTATTATGAGACGAAGAAGTTCTCGATCCGCGGTTCGGTGGCGTATCGCTCGAATTATCTCACGGCGGTGCCGGGGACCGAGGGTAACGCCTTTAACGGCACCAACGCGACGACCAATTTCGACGCGCAGATTTCCTACAACGTTACCGACAGTCTCAAGCTCAGCCTCGAGATGATCAATTTGACCGACGAGAAGAACGATCAGTTCGTCGACGAAACCAACAGGCTCAACGTGCTGACCCATAGCGGTCGGCAATTCGTACTCGGTGCACGCATGGCATTCTGACAGCCTCCGTCGGATGCCGGTTCAGGGCCAGCCGTTACGCGGCTGGCCCCTTTTTTCGTTGGGCGATCAAGTGCGATGGCCAGACGCGACGCGTCATGCTCGCGCGTCGAGGATGATCCGCACAAACGCCGTAGCTCTAGAGCCCCCGGCCCATCTTGCGGTTGTTCTCCAGCCGCATGATGCATCCGCTGATCTTGGCCATCAGCAGATCGAGGTCCACCGGCTTGGTCAAATAGTCGTCGGCGCCGGCCTGGAGGCCCGCCAACGTATTCTCGCGGTCGGTCATCGCCGTCAGCATGATGATCGGCGTGTTCGAGAACTCCGGATGGTTGAGCTGGATTTCCGCCAGCATCTCGTGCCCGGTCATCACCGGCATGGACACATCGCAAATCACGATGTCCGGCCAGGTGGTCAGGATCTTGTCGAGACCCTCGCGGCCGTTGCAGGCCTCGATCGTCTCGAGACCGGCATCGTGCAGCTCTTCGACCAGAAGGCTGCGGATGTCCGCTTCGTCATCGATGCACAGAACTTTGATCACGATATCTTCCTAACTAGGCTGCTTCCCGAATCTCGGGATTTTGGTTGTTGAGCGGCAGGCTCACGGTGAAGGTCGAGCCTTGGCCGACCTCGCTTGCGACGGAGATCTGTCCGCCATGCATGCCGATGATTTCCCGCACGATGTTGAGGCCGATCCCGGTTCCGGCGATGCCGGCGGCGCTCTGCGCCCTGAAGTACGGCTCGAACAGACGCGCCAGATCTTCCTCGTCGATGCCGATTCCGGTGTCGCGGACACTGACGTGGACGGTCTCATGGTCTGTCCAACCCCGCACGTAGATGTCGGGTGCGCGGGGCGCGTATTTTATGGCGTTCGACAGGAGATTGCCGAAGACGCGTTCCATGGCACGCGGGTCAAGATGCGTCTCGGCGGGAAGGCCGGACAAATCGGCATGGATACGGTGCGAAGTGCAGACTTCCTGCCTGTGTTTTACGCAAGACTGAACGATTTCCGCCAGTGAGCAGGACTTTCTGTTTATTTCGATGACACCGGTTTGCAACCTGCCGGCGGCGAGGATGCTCTCCATCAGCTCGACCATGCGCGCGACACTGCCTTTGATCTGCATCGACTTCTCGACCAGATAGGCTTGGGTCGGCGTTTCCTTGACCCGCGCGAGGCGCTGAGCTGCCGCGTCGATGATGGTCAGCGGCGTCCGGAACTCGTGCGAGACCATCGCCACGAAACGACGCTGCAGCGCATTCACTTCGCGTTCCTGCTCAAGCAGGCGGGCAAGTTCGGAGTTCTTTTCCTTCACTTCCGCGGTGCGCGTTTCGACGATCTTCTCGAGGTCGTCGCGGTGCTGGCGGAGGCTTCGCTCGCTGGCGATCAACGCTTCGAACGCGGTCTGGCGATCATGGACGTCCTCGAGCAGGCCATACCACCGGCTGACTTCGCCCGAGGCGTCGAGGCGTGGAGCGGCTCTGCAGCGAAACCACCGGTATTCGCCGTCGCCATTCAGCAACCGGTATTCCATGTCGAGGCGCGTCTTGGTCGCCACGGCTTCGGCCCAACTGCCGGTCACCCGGAAGAGATCCCCCGGATACACTGAATCGGCCCAGCCGTGTCCGCGGGCCGCGGCAACCGAGCGGCCGGAGACCTGTTCCCATTCGGGCCCGATCTCGATCACTTCACCGCGTGCGTTTGCGACCCAGGGAGTTTGCGGGTGAAGTTCGATCAGAGATCGGTGATGCTCCTCGCTCGCGCGCAACACCGTCTCTGCGTTGCGCAGCTCGGTCACGTCGTCGATTTCGACGATAACCAGGTTGGTCAGGCGTCCTCCGAGCGGAACCGTCACACGCCGCTTGTGCGTGACCAGCGTGTGAACCGTGCCATCCTGGCTGGTAATTTCCTCCTCGAAGAGCCGCTCCTCGCCCGTCTCGAGGATATGTTTGTCCATCGCCCGAACGGAATCGGCTTCCGACTGAGGAAGGAAGTCGTAGTCCGTTCTCCCGATAAGCTCTTCGAACGGAACCCCGGTGAGCTTGCATGCCTGGTCGCTGAGGAAGAGATAGCTATAGTCCTCCCCCTTGATGAAGATGGGGTGGCGCGCGCCCTTGAACATGGTCGCGATCAGGTCATGGGCGTGTTCAGGCATCGGGAGTCACCTCGTTACGCCACCGCATCGTTGTTGTTCGGTAGCGGAGCCTCGAATTATCCCCTTATTATAGAAGCTTCCGCATTGGGTGCCGCGTGGCAGGGCTACGGTTTTTCCCGTAGATTCAGAGGCAGGTGGTCTGGGCGAGCAGCTTCGCGCGCCTGGTATCGCGTAATCAGGCGAGCAGGTTCTGCTTCGGCTCCGTCGGTGTCGGCCGCTATCCGAGAATCGCCCTCAGCGCAGTTTCGATATCGGCCGCGCGATATGGCTTCTCGATCAGCGGCAGCGTCTCGAATCCCTCAGGCGTAGCACCATAACCACTGGCGAAAGCAAAGGGCACGCCGCGTCGGCGCAGCGCCTCCGCGATCGGGATGCTGCGCTCGCCCGCCAGATTGATGTCGAGGATTGCCGCGCCCAAACTTTCCTGTTCGGCCAGCGCGAGCCCTTCGGCCAACCGCCCGGCGGGTCCCACGGTCTCGCACCCCAGCGTCTCCAATATGTCCTCGAGGCACATCGCCACCACCGGCTCGTCCTCGACGACGAGCACGCGTAATCCATCATAATTCATGCGGCACCCTCCGGCAGCGGCGCGTCGACCGTGCAGGTCAATCCCCGGGGGCGGAAGTCGATCTTGACCGTTCCGCCGAATTCGGCCGCGAGGCCACGTTCGATCATCCGCGTTCCGAAGCCCCGGCGCGTCGGCGTCACCACCTCGGGCCCGTCGCGCTCTTCCCAGACGAGCGACAGTCGCGCCCGGCCGTCGCGATCGATCTGCGCCCAGCGGATCACGACGCCCCCCTCCGGCTGCGACAGCGCGCCGTGCTTGACCGCATTGGTGGCGAGTTCGTGGATCGCGAGCGCGAGGCTGATCGCGGTCTTGGGCAGAATCGAGAGATCCGGCCCATCCAGCTCGAACCGCCCGGCGTCGCCGTGCGGCGCGATCGCATCGCCGATGATCTGCGCCATCGACACCGACCCCCAATGCTGGCGCGTGAGCAGATTGTGCGCCTCTGAAAGCGCGGCCAGCCGGCCTTCGAATGCGCTTCGCGCGATCGCCGGATCGGTCGCATCCTTGAAGCTCTGCTGGGCGATGCCCTGGACGATCGCCAGCGTGTTCTTGACGCGGTGGTTGAGTTCGTCGACCAGCAGCCGCAGATGCGCCTCTGCGCGCTTGGCCTCGGTCATGTCGCGCCCGATCGCGTGGAGGCCGGTAGGCGTACCTTCGGCGTCGGTGGTCAGGCGCGAGTTGATCTCCCAGATCAGCGGCCGTCCGTCGCGTGCGCGTACGGTCACCGTCAGCCGGGTGGTGCCGCCCTCGCGCATCTTCTTGTCGAACGCATGCATGCTGAGCGCCAGCTGATCGGGGTCCATGAACGCGCCGATCTTCGCTCCCAGGATCTCCTCCTCCGCATAGCCGAGTGCGGTGAGCACCGCAGGGTTCACCGACGTGACGATCTGATCCAGCGTGGTGGTGATCAGGAAATCGTTCGCCTGCTCGAAGATCGTGCGGAACCGCGCCTCGCTTTCGCGAAGCTCGTCCTCGCCGCGCTTGCGGGTCGTGATGTCGAATGAAACACCGACGAAGCGATTGGGGCGGTTGTCCGCATAGTCGATCCGGCTGCCATGGCTCTGCAGCCAGCGCTCCTCGCGATTGTCGGCGCGGCACACCCGGTATTCGATAGTATAGGATTCGCCCGTCGCGAAGCAGCGCTGCGCCGCCGCGCGCACCATCTCACGATCTTCGGGATGCACGCGGTCGATCCAGTCGTCGAAGCTTCCCCGGCTGTCGGGTCGCCGCGGCATCCCGAGCAGGTCGAAACGGTTGGGCGACCATTCGCCTTCCATCGTCTCGAGGTCGAACTCCCAGCTGGCCATGCCGGCGCTTTCGGTGGCGAGGCGCAGGCTCTCCTCGCTCTTGCGCATCTGCGCCTCGGCCTCGCGGCGGCGCGTGACGTCGAGCGTCACCGAGAGCACGCCGAACGGCTCGCCGTCGGGTCGGCGGATCACCGACACCGAATTGTTGACCCAGACCACGCTGCCGTCCTTGCGGATATAGCGCTTCTCGTGGGTATAGGGCGTTCCCTCCGCCACGGCGCGATCGAACAGCGGCCGGTTGCGAGTACGATCGTCGGGATGGGTGATGTCGAGCATCCGCATCCCCATCAACTCGTCATGGCTCCAGCCGGCGATCTGGCAGAAGCGATCATTGACCAGAGTGAAGCGCCCCTCGAGATCAACCTGCGCGAATCCCGCGGTCGATTGGGCGATGAAGGCCGATAGCTGCGCCTCGCTGTCGCGCAGCGCGAGCTCGGCCGTCTTCGCCTCGGTCACGTCGTGCGCGACGCCGATGAAGCCGATATGCCGGCCCTGCGCGTCGCGGCGTGGCGAAGAGGTCGAGTGCAGCCAGCGCCATTGGCCTTGGAAATTGCGATAGCGGCCTTCGAGGTCGAAGGTCGCCATGCTCGCCTCGCCTGCGATCGATTTCGCCAGAATATCGGGCGCGTCGTCGGGGTGGATGATTCTGCGCCAGTCGAAAGTCAGCGCCTCGTCATAGGGCACGCCAAGAAATTCGACATAAGCGCGGTTGACGAAGCTCCGCGTGCGATCGAGCCGGGTCACCCACACCACCACCGGCGCGCTGTCGGCGATCATGCGGAACTCGTCCTCGCCGACCGGCAATGGTTCGTCGGGCTCGGCCTGGCTCATCTTGGGGTACGCGCCGCCAATTGCATATGCTGCATTCGTAGGTGTAACCCGCGGATATTCCAAGCGAACTCCATCAGTTTCTCGGCATCGCCAATACGGCCCTGGCGCGCTTCAGGTGCGGCATGTCGAGCATCGCGCCATCGAGCCCGATCGCGCCCGCGTCCGGATTGGCCGCAAATGCGGCGACGATCGCCTCGGCCCGCTCGATCTCGGCTCCGGAGGGCGAGAAAGCGCGGTTGATTACCGGAACCTGATCGGGATGGATCGCCATCATACCGCGAAAGCCGGCGCGGCGCGCCTTGGCGGCGATTTTGGCCAGTCCGTCGAGATCACGGAAGTCGCCGTGGATCGTCTCGACCGGCGTCACGCTTGCCGCCGCAGCACCGGCGAGAGCCAGCGCGCGGAACAGCTGATAGGGGAAATCGTATTCGCCATTCTCGTCGCGATTGTCGGTCGCCCCCAGCGCGGTGGCGCTGTCTTCGGCACCCCAGGTGAGCGCCGCGAGCCGCGGGCAGCCGGCGTAGTCGCCGAGCCCGAACAAAGCAGGGGCGGTCTCGGTCGCGACCACGATCGTTCGGATTCCGCCGATCGCGAGGCCGGCGGCGGCTTCGAGTGCGGTCAGATAATGGTGGAGCCGTTCGGCCTCGGCGCGGGTGGCTTTGGGAAGCATGATCCCGTCGGGTTTCGCCGGCACCACTGCAGCGAGATCGGCGAGCGCGTGTTCACTGTCGAGCGGATTGATCCGCACCCATTGCGGCTGCGCCCGTTCGGCGGTCCGCAGATGCTCGGCGACCAGCGCCCGCGCGGTCACCTTGCTGGCGGGGGAAACGGCGTCCTCGAGATCGAGCAGCACCAGATCGGCACCGCTTGCACCGGCCTTGGCCAGCTTGCGACCGGAATCGCCCGGTGCGAACAACAGGGAGCGTGCAATCAGCGGGTCGGCCATGGATCCTCCGGGTTGAGCTCCAGAGACCTAGAGCGCGGCGCGGCGCGGGTAAACCGGCGGGGCTTGAGCCGAAGCCGCAGAGGGAGGTCCATCGGCTTCGGCTCGCTCCCGGCGATGCCGCTCCGGGGGAGGAGGGCGACACGTGTTACAGGCGGGGCCGCTGGGAGACGGCGGCATCCGCGAGTCTCCTCTACGCCACACGACGATACGCGTCGTTTCGGGAAAAATCCGATACGGGCTTGTACCGCATGTTAAGAGTCTATCCGTGCCAGCGCGCTCGGGCGGCTGGAAGATTTTACGAGCCGTTAACCTTGTCCGCTTACCTTGTTCGTACATATTCGGGGGAATAGGACTTGCGCATTCTGATCGTTGACGACGAGCCGGCGATGCACGATTCCTATCGCCAGTGCTTCGCCGCGCCCGACGGCAATGCTGAGGCGCTGGGCGCGATGGCGGCCGAATTGTTCGGTGACGAACCGCCTGCCGAGCCTGCGCCTCGCTTTGCTTGCGATCACAGGATGCAGGGCCTCGACGCCGTCGCCGCCGTCGAGGAATCGCTCGAAACCGGTGAGCGCTACGCCGTCGCCTTTCTCGACGTCCGCATGCCGCCGGGGATCGATGGCAAGGAGACTGCGCGCCGCATCCGCGCGCTCGATCCCGATATCAATCTCGTCATCGTCACCGGCTATTCTGACTTCTCGCCGATCGAGATCAGCCGTGCCGCCGGCCCCGCCGATAAGATCTTCTACATCGCCAAACCCTTCCAGGCCGAGGAGGTCCTCCAGACCGCGACGGCGCTCGCGCAGCGCTGGAAGGTCGACCTCGACCTGAAGAACGCAATTGCCTTGCTCGAGGAGCAGAAGCTCGAGCTCGCCGCCAATGAATCGCGCGCGATCCACATGGCCAATCACGATTCGCTGACCGACGCCCCCAATCGCCTCGCTTTCCTCCACGCGCTCGGCCAGGCGGTGAAGGGCGAGCATTGCTTCGCGATGGCGATGATGGACCTCGATCGCTTCAAGCTGGTCAACGACACGCTCGGCCACCTCGCCGGCGACGAATTGATCCGCATGGTCTGCGAGATCCTCCAGAACGACGTGCCCGAAGGCGGCTTCGTCGCGCGGCTCGGCGGCGACGAATTCGCATTGCTGATGCAGGTCGAGGGCGAGGACGCCGCCGTGATGCAGTGCGAACGCCTGCTGAAGGCAGTAAGCACCAGCTTCAAGGTGTTCGGCCATTCGGTCCAGGGCGGTGCCTCGCTCGGACTGATCGTGGTCGAACCCGGCAGCATCGGCGATCCGATCGACGTGATGCGCCGCGCCGATCTCGCGCTCAACGAAGCCAAGCGCCAGGGCCGCGGTTGCGTCCGCGTGTTCGACGAGAGCATGGACGAATCGATCCGCTTCCGCCGCCAGATCGAAAGCGGGCTTTCCGAGGCGATCGCCAAAAGCGAACTCAAACTGGTCTTCCAGCCGATCGTCGGCCGCGACCTCGGCATCACCGGGTTCGAGGCGCTGATCCGCTGGTGCAGCCCCGAATATGGCATGGTCCCGCCGGGGATGTTCATCCCGATCGCCGAGGAATCGAATCTGATCCACGAGCTCGGCGACTGGGTGATCGACGAGGCGATCGTCGCGCTCAAGACGTGGCCCGGCCAATATGTCTCGGTCAATTTCAGCCCGCGCCAGTTCCGTCGGCACAATTTCGTCGCGCACGTCGTCGAACGCGTCGCCAGCGCCGGAATCCCGCCCGGCCGCTTTCAGATCGAGATCACCGAGACCGCGATCTTCGACAATGTCGAGCGCGCCGCCGAGATCCTGTTCAAGCTCCGCCAGATGGGCTTCCGCATCGCGCTCGACGATTTCGGCACCGGCTATTCGTCGCTCTACAATATCCGCCGCTTCGCGCTCGATTGCCTGAAGATCGATCGCAGCTTCGTCGACGGAATGGGCCGAGAGCGCGAAAGCGCCGCGATCGTCCATTCGGTGATCCATCTCGGTCGCGCGCTCGGCATGGAAGTTGTCGCCGAGGGCGTCGAGACCGCGGCCCAGCTCGAAGCGCTGCGCATCGCCGGCTGCAGCCACATGCAGGGCTATTTCCTGTCGCGTCCGATCGACATCGAGGACGCGCTGGTGCTCGCCGAACAGGGCAGCCTCGCGCCGCAGCCCGAGATCGAAATCGCCGGCACCGGGACCCACGGCTGATGGCCGTCGCGACGCGGTTGCGTCTGCCGCGCTCGCTCGGTGCCAAGCTCGTCCTGATCCTGACGGGGGTCGGGCTTCTCGGTGCGACGGCGCTTACGCTGCTGCTCGCCACCGTCATCACCCCGAATTTCAATCGGCTCGAACAGGATTCGACCGCCGCGCACGTCGCGCGCACTCAGGCGGTGGTGGGCGATCTTGCCGCCAAGGTCGAAAATGCCGTGCGCGATTATGGCGACTGGAACGCCTCCTGGGATTATATGGCCGCGCCCGATCGCGCCTTCGAGGAAGAGAGCTTCTCGACGCTGGCGATGGTCAATCTCGACGTCAACGGCATGGCCTATGTCCGTCCCGATCGCTCGGTGGTGATCGCCCGCTGGATCGATGTCGGCAGCGAAGCCGAGTTGCCGGCGATGCGCACTGCGCTTGCCGCCGCGATTCGTCGGCTCGATTTCGAACGCGCCCTGCACGGCCGCAGCTCTGCGGGCTTCTATCTGCGGCTCGGCGATAGTCTCGCCGCGGTCGGCATCGCGCAGGTCCGCCGCAGCGATGGGAGCGGCAACGCCCGCGGCTATGTGTTGATGGCGCGCACGATCACGTCGCAGCAGCTCAGCACCTTGCTCCAGCTCGACGCGAGCATCGCCGCGCCTGCCGCCGAAGTCACCGTCACGCCGATCCCTTCGCGCACCCGCATCGCCGTCCCGATACCGGGGCCCGACGGACGCGCCGTCGCTGCGGCCGCCTATACCGTCCCGCGCGATCTCTCGACGCTCGGCAAGCGCATGCTGATGCTCGCGGTGCTGGGATCGACGCTGCTGCTCGCAGTAGTGCTGCTGGTGCTGCGCCGGATGATCACCCGGCTGGTGCTCCGTCCGCTCCACCGCGTCGAACGTCATATGGGCGTGGTGCGCAGTTCGGGCGATCTGAGCCTGCTCACCGAACATGCGCGCGACGACGAGATCGGCAGCCTCGTCACCGGCTTCAATTCGATGCTCCGCCAGTTGAAGGATTTGCGGGAGCAACTTGAGGTCCAGAGCTTCACCCTCGGCCGCAGCGAAAGCGCGGTCGCGGTGATGCACAATGTCCGCAACGCGCTGAACCCGGTGACGACGGTGCTGAGCCAAGGGCTCGATCGCCCCGCCGCGATCGACCGGGCGACGATCGACAGGGTGTTGGCCGAGCTCGCCGACCCCGTCCTGCCCGCCGGACGTCGCGAGAAGCTCCTCGCTTTCCTCGTCGCCGCGTTCGAGGCCGTCGAGCGCGAGCGTGCCGACCGCCGCGACCAGCTAGGCGTCGGCCGCGCCGCGCTGCGGCAAGTGCTGGAAATCATCGGTGAGCAACAGGAGGCGGCAAACGAACGCCCGGCGCTCGCCAGTTGCGACGTCAGCGAGATCATCGCCCAGAACGCCACGATCGCGCGCCATTCGGGTCAGAATTCGGTCGCTTTCAGCTTTCCGTCGAGGCCGCATCTCGTGCTCGCCAACCGCGTGATCCTGAGCCAGGTGGTGGGCAATCTCTTCGCCAACGCCGCCGAGGCGATCGCTGCGACGGGCAGGGGCGGGGGCAGCATCGCAGTTTCGGTCCAGCAAAAAGGGCAGCGGGTCGAGATCGTCATTCGCGACGACGGCGAAGGTTTCGATGCGGCGCTGACGCCGACTCTGTTCCAGCGCGGCTTCTCCACCCGCGCGCACAAATCGGGCGGCCTCGGGCTGCATTGGTGCGCCAATTCGATGCTCGCGATGGACGGGGCGCTGAATCTGCAAAGCGACGGCAAGGGAAGGGGCGCCCGCGCCTTGCTGACTCTGGGCGCAGCACCGGCTGCCGCCGCGGCGGTGGATGATCTGGCCGCCTGATCTATGTTCCGGCGAAGGCTGCAGCGCTGACCGCAAGCGACGGTGCCGCCACCAACGCTCCAGCCTTTACCGGAGCACGGCCAGTCCGCCGCGCGCCGCTTCCTGCATCCTCCCGGCTACGGGACCCGCCGCGCCTCACAAAACCGTCACCCCGTTTTCGCGTGGATGGCGAGAAGGAGAAAGCGACGCTAGCGAACCTGTCCCGCCGCCCGCTTCTCCCCCACGTCATCCCGCCGCCGGAGATACGGCGCCACCAGATTGCGCGCGCGGAACCACTCCTGCCGCTCGGCATCGAGCGTTTCGAAATCGCCGATCACGCGTCGGCAGCCGGTCGCCTTGCACTGGCAGAGCATGCGCCAGTTCGATTCCCGCAAGGTCGTCGAATAGTCCCATGCGATCTCCTCGCCCGCCTCGATCGCGCGAACCGCGACGAGGAACACTCCGGCATCGCTGAAGCGCAGTCCGGCATTGGGCGCGCAGCTGTGATTGACCAGATCGTCGAGCTGACCGGATGGCCCCATATAGTGATCGGGGGTCACCTGGACGAAGCGATCGCTGGGCCCCTGCATCAGGCTGGGGACCTGGTCCGCGGGCAGCCGTCGGCCGGTGAATTCGAGCAAGATGTCACCCTCGGTGAATCGGGTCGCGGCGAACACGGCCTTGCCGAGATGGTTGTCGCCGACTCTGAAGAGATTGTTCGAAGGCCGGTAGCGCTCGAAGATGCGCAGCCCGCCGCGGCGAACGCCCAGCGAGCGCAGCGGATTGATGGTCGCCAGCCCGATCAGGAACCACATACTGGCGTGGCAGAGCAGTTCGACCACGATATAGCCGAGTTCGGCCAGTCCCAGTTCGGGGCCGCGCACCGCGATCAGCAAAGTCGCGAGATCGCCGAAGGTCCACAGGCCCCAGGCGGGCGAACGTTCGCGCGAACGATCGTCCCACACGCTCGCCCATGTCGGCCAGAAGCTCACCGGCACCGCCGCGACGACCAGCATGTGCGCCCAGAACGCCTCGCGGAACACCAGCCAGAGCAGCAAAGCGGTCAGCGACGCAGCGATGCAGAAGGTTTCTGTAGGGGAGGGCGGTGCCCAGGCCGAGCGGTGCCAGAGGGCGATGGTGACGGCGATGCACGCCACCGCGGAGAGCGCGAACACGCAGCCCTGCGGTGCACCGGGATTGACCGCGGCATAGGTCAGCGCTTCGAGCGAGGTCGCCGCGGCCCAGATCAGCCATGATGCGCGATTGGGCCGGAGGGTCTGGCGGCGCAGCCCGAGCAGATACACGGCATAGCCGGCAAAGCTCAGCCCGATCGCCAGCACGAACCAGATGTCGAGCCCCAACAAACGCCCCTCCCTAAGACCGCGTTTACCATGTTGGTTGACTCTCGTCCACGCGCGACTCGCGGTGACTCCACGAGTCGCACGGACTGATCAATCCTCCCTCGCGGAGCGGGGAGGTGGCGCCGAAGGCGACGGAGGGGCCTCTCCCCCAGCGATGTTCTTGCGGAGGCGCCCCCTCCGTCAGGCTGCGCCTGCCACCTCCCCCGCCGCGCGAGGAGGATCAGAAGGAGGCGCACTCCTTCACCGCCGCCAGCACGGTCTCCGCCCATTCCTTGCGGCAGATCAGCAAATCCGGAATGTCCGTCGCCCGCGCGTTGTACACGATCGGCGACCCGTCGATCCGCGACGCGTGCAGCCCCGCCGCCAGCGCCACTGCGACCGGTGCGCAATTGTCCCATTGGTGCTGGCCGCCGCTGTGCAAATAGATTTCTGCGGCGCCGCGCACCACTGCCATCGCCTTGGCGCCTGCCGATCCCATGCCGACCGACACCGCGCCGATCCGCCCGGCGACATCGACGCACAATGCGCTCGCCCGGGTCCGGCTGACCAGCATTCGTGGCGGGGCCTGCGGTTGCGGGAGCGGCGGCGGAGCGTCGCTCGACAAGGTCACGCCGAGCTTCGGCAGCGCCACGGCGCCGCTTGTCGCACGCCCGTCGACTGCCAGCGCGACATGCACCGCCCAGTCCTCGCGCCGCTCGGCGAATTCGCGCGTGCCGTCGAGCGGGTCGACGATCCACACCCGGCTCCGCGCCAGCCGCACCGGATCGTCGGCCGATTCCTCGGACAGGATCGCGTCGTCGGGCCGCGCCGCGCGCAGCCGTTCGAGGATTAGCGCATTGGCCTCGCGGTCGCCGCGATCCCCGCCCGCACACTCCGCCTGGATGCGCAGCAGCAGCGCGCCTGCTTCGGTGGCAATGTCACGCGCAAGCTCGGCGTCGGTCACAGCGCCACTGCTCCTGCGAAAGCAGGAGTCGAAGGTTCCGGGCGGCGTTCTATGGGGCTCTGTGCTCCTGCTTTTGCAAGAGCACAGATGCGGGGGAACTGGCCGCCGCTCAAATCACCGGACTCCACGTGCCCATGATCGTCTCGACGATCCGCTCGGCCGCGGCCTCGGGGGTCTCCTTCGTCGTGTCGATCCGGATCTCGGGCCGCTCGGGTGCTTCATAGGGGCTCGATATGCCGGTGAAATTGGCGATCTCGCCCGCACGCGCCTTGCGATACAGCCCCTTGGGGTCGCGCCGCTCGGCTTCCGCGATCGGTGTGTCGATGAAGATCTCGAAGAAATCCCCCTCGGGCAGCATCGCGCGGACCATCTCGCGCTCGGCGCGGAATGGCGAGATGAACGCAGTCAGCACGATCAGCCCGGCATCGGTCATCAGCCGCGCGACTTCGCCGACGCGTCGGATATTCTCGACCCGATCGGCGTCGGTGAAGCCGAGGTCGCGGTTGAGCCCGTGGCGGACATTGTCGCCGTCCAGCAGGAAGCTGTGCTTGCCCATCGCGTGGAGCTTCTTCTCGACCAGATTGGCGATGGTCGACTTGCCCGATCCCGAGAGGCCGGTGAACCAGAGCAACCGCGCGCGCTGGCCCTTGTGCGCGGCATGCGCCTCGCGAGTGATCTCCACTGCCTGCCAATGGACGTTCTGCGCGCGCCGCAGCGCGTGGTGGAGCATCCCCGCGGCGACGGTGGCATTGGTCGCCTTGTCGATCAGGATGAACCCGCCGAGATCGTGGCTGTCGGCATAGGTTTCGAACGCGATCGGCCGGTCGGCTGCGATCTCGGCCACGCCGATATCGTTGAGCTGCAGAGTCTTGGCCGAGACGGTGGCGAGAGTGTTTACGTCGATCGCATGCTCGGGCTCGCGCACCACCGCGCTCACCGTCTGCGTGCCGAGCTTGAGCCAATAGGCGCGACCGGGCAGCAATTCGGCCTGGTCCATCCAGACGATCGTCGCCTTGAATTGGTCGGCGACCTGCGGCGGCGCGTCGGCGGCGGCGATGACGTCGCCGCGCGAGCAATCGACTTCGTCGGCGAGGGTCAGCGTCACCGATTCTCCTGCGCCCGCTGCGTCGCGATCGCCGTCCATCGCCACGATCCGCGCGATCGTGGTGGTGCGCCCCGAGGGCAGGATACGCACTGCGTCACCGGGCCTGACGGTGCCGCCGGCGATCAGCCCGGCAAAGCCGCGGAAATCGAGATTGGGCCGGTTGACCCATTGCACCGGCAACCGGAACGGTTTGGCGCGATCGGCCTCGGTCTCGACCTCGACGCGCTCGAGATGGTCGAGCAAGGCCGGCCCGGCGAACCACGGCGTATTTTCCGAAAGCCCCGTGATGTTGTCGCCCTTGAACCCCGAGATCGGGATCGGCGTGAAGCTCTGGATGCCGATCGATTCCGCGAAGGCGTGATAATCCGCGACGATCGCGTCATAGGCCGTCTGGTCGTAGCCGATCAAATCCATCTTGTTCACCGCGAGCACGATGTGGCGGATGCCCAGCAAATGCGCGAGATAGGAGTGCCGCCGCGTCTGGGTGAGCACGCCCTTGCGTGCATCGATCAATATCACCGCAAGGTCGGCGGTCGAGGCGCCGGTCACCATGTTGCGGGTGTATTGCTCATGCCCGGGCGTATCCGCGACGATGAACTTGCGCTTCTCGGTGGCGAAGAAGCGATAGGCGACGTCGATCGTGATGCCCTGCTCGCGCTCGGCGGCGAGCCCGTCGACGAGGAGTGCGAAGTCGATCTCTTGCCCCTGCGTGCCCAGCCGTCGGCTATCGGCTTCGAGGCTCGCGAGCTGGTCCTCGAAGATCATCTTCGAATCGTAGAGCAAGCGCCCGATCAGGGTGGACTTGCCGTCGTCGACGCTGCCGCAGGTGATGAACCGCAGCAGCGACTTGTTCTGGTGCAGCGTGAGATAGGCCGAGATGTCGGACGCGATCAGCGCGTCGGGGCGATAGGAGGTCAAAAGTAGCCCTCCTGCTTCTTCTTTTCCATGCTCGCGGCCCGATCATGGTCGATCGCGCGGCCCTGGCGTTCGGACGTGGTGGTGAGCAGCATTTCCTGGATGACGTCCTCAAGGCTAGCCGCCTCGCTCTCGACAGCCCCGGTCAGCGGATAGCAGCCCAATGTCCGAAAGCGTACCGATCGCTCGACCGGCGTCTCACCGGGGGCGAGCCGGAAGCGTTCATCGTCGACCATCAGGAGCAATCCGTCGCGTTCCACCGTCGGGCGCGGCGCGGCGAAATAGAGCGGAACGATCTCGATCCCCTCGGCGCGGATGTATTGCCAGATGTCGAGCTCGGTCCAGTTCGAGATCGGGAACACCCGCATGCTCTCGCCCTTTGCCTTGCGGGCATTGTAGAGATGCCAGAGTTCGGGACGCTGGTTCTTGGGATCCCAACGATGGGTCGCGGTGCGGAAGGAGAAGACGCGCTCCTTGGCGCGGCTCTTCTCCTCGTCGCGCCGCGCGCCGCCGAATGCCGCATCGAAGCCATATTGGTCGAGCGCCTGCTTCAACCCCTCGGTCTTCCACAAATCGGTGTGCAGGCTGCCATGATCGAACGGGTTGATCCCCTGCGCCAGCGCATCGGGATTCTTGTGGACGATCAGCTCCATTCCCGCCGCCTTCGCGGCCTTGTCGCGCAGATCGTACATCGCCTGGAACTTCCACGTCGTGTCGACATGGAGCAGAGGGAAGGGCGGGGGCGCGGGATAGAATGCCTTCTTCGCCAGATGCAGCATCACCGCGCTGTCCTTGCCGATCGAATAGAGCATCACCGGCCGCTCCGCCTCCGCGACGACCTCGCGCAGGATGTGGATGCTCTCGGCCTCGAGGCGCTGAAGATGAGTGAGGGGTGGAAGAGACAAAACGAATCCCGATTGCACTGCGATGTCCGGCTAAAGCTTCGTGAACCTTCTGCCGCTATTTGACAGCATGGATCTAGGGGGCAGGGGCACTCGATTGCGAGGCGTTCCTAATTCGGAGCGGAGAAGAAAAATTGTCAGCCCAGTTTCGCCGCAGCGGTGATCGGCGGCCCGAGCCGCACGGCGTCAAGGGCATCATCCTCGCCGGCGGATCGGGCACGCGACTCTATCCGGCGACATTGTCGATCTCGAAGCAATTGCTGCCGGTGTTCGACAAGCCGATGATCTATTATCCGCTCTCGGTGATGATGCTCGCGGGAATCCGCGACATCCTGATCATCTCCACCCCGCGTGACCTGCCCATGTTCGAGGCGCTGCTCGGCACCGGCGCGGCGTTCGGCATCAATCTCAGCTACGCCGTGCAGGCCGAGCCGGAAGGGCTCGCTCAGGCCTTTCTGATCGGTGAGGCGTTTCTCGACGGCGGTCCGGCCGCGCTGATCCTCGGCGACAATATCTTCCATGGCGACGCGATGGGCGCGAAGGGGCACATGGCTGCGACCGCGGCGGCCGCCGGCGGGGCGACAGTGTTCGCCTATCACGTCGACGATCCCCAGCGCTACGGCGTGGTGAGCTTCGATCCCGAGACCGGGCTGGCGACTGCGATCGTCGAGAAACCGGCCAATCCTGCATCGAACTGGGCAGTCACCGGGCTCTATTTCTTCGACCGCGACGTCACGTCGATCGCGCGCGGGCTCACGCCCTCGGCACGCGGCGAGCTCGAGATCACCGACCTGATCCGCGCCTATCTCGATCGCGGCGACTTGACCGTAAACCGTCTCGGCCGCGGCTACGCATGGCTCGATACCGGCACCCATGACAGCCTGCACGAAGCGGGCGCATTCGTCCGCACGATCGAGCATCGCCAGGGGATCAAGATCGCCTGCCCGGAAGAGATCGGGTTCGACCTCGGCTATCTGAGCGCCGATGAAATGCTCGATCGCGCCACGCGGATGGGCAAGACCGGCTATGCCGATTACCTTCGCCGCTGCGTGCAGGCCGCGGCATGATCCGGCGCTTCCTGGTCACCGGCGGGGCGGGGTTCATCGGCTCGGCGGCGTGCCGCCTCCTCGTGGCGCGCGGCCACCATGTCGTTTGCCTCGACAAGCTGACCTATGCCGGCAACCGCGCCTCGCTGCGCGATGTGGCGGATGCACCCAATTTTCGCTTCGTCGAGGCCGACATCGCAGACACAGCGACCGTGCTACACCTGCTCCGGGAGGAGCGGCTGGAAGGCATCATGCACCTTGCGGCCGAGACACATGTCGATCGCTCGATCGATTCTCCCGCCGCCTTTGTCGAGACCAATGTCGTCGGCACGGTTCGATTGCTCGACGCGGCACTGGAATATTGGCGGTCACTGCCTTCGGTCGCACGCGACGCCTTCCGCTTCCACCATGTCTCGACCGACGAAGTGTTCGGCGATCTGCCCTTCGACAGCGGCGTCTTCACCGAGGTCACGCCTTATGCGCCGTCCTCGCCTTATTCCGCCTCCAAGGCTGCCTCGGACCATTTCGTCCGCGCGTGGCACGAAACCTATGGCCTGCCGGTGGTGCTTTCGAACTGCTCGAACAATTACGGGCCGTGGCATTTCCCCGAGAAACTGATCCCGCTCACTATTCTCAATGCGCTCGAGGGCAAGAAGCTGCCGGTCTATGGTCGTGGCGAGAATGTCCGCGACTGGCTCTATGTCGAAGACCATGCCGAAGCGCTGGAGAAGGTGCTGACGCAGGGGCGCGTCGGCGAGACCTATCTGATCGGCGGCCGCGCGGAAGCGACCAATCTGAGCGTCGTCGAATCGATCTGCGATATTCTCGACGCGCGCCAGCCGTTACCCGGTGGGCGCCGCCGTTCGCTGATCACCTTCGTGGCCGATCGTCCGGGACATGACCGTCGCTATGCGATCGATCCGTCAAAGATGGAGCGCGAACTGGGCTGGACGCCGGGCGAGAGTTTCGCATCGGGCCTGGCGCGCACGGTGGACTGGTATCTCGCCAATCGTGGCTGGTGGGAGCCGATCCGTGCCTCGACCTATGCCGGCGAACGGCTCGGCAGGGTCGCCTGATCAGCCTGCTTTGGGCTTGCCCACGCCGACCAGCGTCAGCCCCGCGCGTGCCGCTTCGGCGGGCGGATAGATGTTGCGCAGGTCGACCAGCAGGGGCGTGCTGAGCGTCTTCGCCATCCGGCCAAGGTCGAGCGCCCGGAATTCGTCCCATTCGGTGACGATCACCAGCGCATCGGCGCCCTCCGCCGCGACATAGGGGCTCGCGCAGAATTCGACGCCCGGCAGCATCGGCCGCGCCTGCTCGACGCCTTCCGGGTCATAGGCACGCACCGTTGCGCCCGCATCCTGCAGCGCCGCGATCACCGACAGGCTCGGCGCGTCGCGCATGTCGTCGGTGTTGGGCTTGAAGGTGAGGCCGAGCACCGCGACGGTCTTGCCGTGCGCGTCGCCGCCCATCGCCTTGATGACCTTGCGTCCCATCGCGCGCTTGCGCGCGTCGTTCACCTGAACCGTCGCCTCGACGATGCGCTGCGGGGTTTCGTTGTCCGCTGCGGTCTTGAGCAGCGCCAGCGTGTCCTTGGGGAAGCACGAGCCGCCATAGCCGGGGCCGGCATGAAGAAATTTCCCGCCGATGCGATTGTCCATACCGATCCCTCGGGAGACTTCCTGCACGTCGGCGCCCACCGCCTCGCAGAGATCGGCGATCTCGTTGATGAAGGTGATCTTGACCGCGAGGAACGCGTTCGCCGCGTATTTGATCAGCTCCGACGTGCGTCGGCCGGTAAACAGCAGCGGCGCGTTCTGGTTGAGCGACAGCGGCCGGTAGATTTGCCGCATCACCTCGCGCGCGGTCTCGTCGTCGGTACCGACGACCACGCGGTCGGGGCGCTTGAAGTCCTCGATCGCCGCACCCTCGCGCAGGAATTCGGGATTGGAGACGATTTTGGCGCCGCTGTCGGGCGCGACCTCGGCGATGATCCGCTCGACTTCGTCGCCGGTGCCCACCGGCACCGTGGACTTGGTGACGATCACGCTGGGCCCGGTCAAATTCTCGGCGATCTCGCGCGCCGCTGCGTAAACATAGCTAAGATCGGCATGGCCGTCGCCGCGGCGGCTGGGAGTGCCGACTGCGATGAACACCGCGTCGGCATCCTTGACGCCCGCGGCCAGATCGGTGGTGAAGGCCAGCCGTCCCGCCTTGACGTTGGAGGCGACCAGTTCGGCCAGCCCGGGCTCGTAGATCGGCATCACATTCTGGTGGAGCAGTTCGATCTTGCGTGCGTCCTTGTCGACGCAGACGACCTCATGGCCGAAGTCCGAGAAGCAGGCGCCGGAGACGAGGCCCACATAGCCGGTGCCGATCATCGCGATGCGCAAGGTCTGACCCTCTTTGTAGTGAAGATCATTGGGCCCTTAACCAACCGGCGGCAGGGAGCAAGTGCGGCATGTGCGAGCCTGGCGCCGCGCCGCCGCCTTGCGGGCATGAAAAAAGCGGCTGGGTCCCCCAAGCCGCCTGGATAGTCGTCCGGGCCGGTCAGCGCGTCTTCACTGCTGAAGTCGCCTCACCGCCGGCCCGGAAGTGACGAAAATTCAGAACGGACGGATTTCTTCGCCCGTGCTCTTTTCGCGGAAAAGAAGGCCAAACGCGAACATCATTGATCTCCCATCGGTGCGCAGTGCTGCGCAATCCAAGTGGTTAAGGGGAGATTAACGACTACGCAATCAGGATTTATGCGTATTAACCACGATGTGAACGTTCGGGCTTGCGGCATGCGGCTTAACCGTTCCTTCAAGGGTCAGGCCTTAGGACGAGGCACATGTCGGGTGGGTCTGAGCCTTCGGTGCCCAGGGGGGACGCTGCGTCACACGCGGTCGTGCGATCTGGGGAAACCAGTGGAATCGTTGCGAAAACGCTTTCGCGGCCGGGGCCCGCCGCGTGCGCGCGCAACTCCGGCCAGCCCGCATCGGCGCAGAGCGCGCAGCCGTCCCCGTCCCGGAGCGAGGGAGAGAATGGATCGCGCGCCGTTTCCGGTTATTGGCGGATTCTGTCCCAATGTGAGATCGTGAACTTCGCGACGCTGCGCCGCCATCTCGGCCGGCCGCGGGCGGATGCGCTGGTTCTCGACGTGGCGGAGCGAATCGCCAGGCTGCTTCCTGATGTCCGAATTCTGACTGCCGGCCGCGCGCTGATAGAGATTGGCTTCGAACGCGAGGCAGCCGAGGCGGGTGCTGCGGACATACATCGGCTGCGCAAGGTGCTCGCCCGTCCGTTCGATCTCGACGGCGAAGAATATCAGCTCCAGATGCAGTTCGGCGTCGCGGCCGCGCCGATCGAGGATTGCGATGACGTCCGGCTGACCGAGGCCGCGGAATCCGCGCTCGAACAGGCGCGTCGCGAGAACAAGGTCGTGATGCTCGATCTGTCGCGTGCCGATCTCGCTTTCGACCGCCTGACGCTGATGCGCGAGCTTCCCCGTGCGATCGCCAATGGCGAGATGTTTCTGCAGTATCAGCCCAAGGTTCATGTCCGGCGTCAGGAGATCGCCAGTGCGGAGGCGCTGGTCCGCTGGCAGCATCCGCAGCGCGGGCTCATTCTTCCCGGCGACTTCATCTCGGTCGCGGAGGAAGCGGGCGAGATCGGCGCCTTGACGATGTGGACGCTCAACCAGGTGATCGCCGACCAGAAGCAGCTCGCTGCCGAGGGGCATGACATCACCCTGTTCCTCAATATCTCGGGCATGCTCCTCGCCGACGCCGATTTCGTGAAGGAAGCCTGTGCGATCGTCGCGGGCAGCGGCGCCAGGCTCGGCTTCGAGATTACGGAAACCGCCGTGATCCGTGATCCCGATGTTGCGATCCAGCATCTTCAGACCTTCGCCGATATCGGGGTACAGCTCGCGATCGACGATTATGGCGCGGGACTCTCCTCGCTCGCATATCTGAAGCGGCTGCCTGCCAACGAGCTCAAGATCGACAAGATGTTCGTGATGCAGCTGACCTCCAGCAATCGCGATCCGCTGATCGTCCGCTCGACGATCGACCTCGCGCACGCGCTCGAGATGGAAGTCACCGCCGAAGGCGTCGAAACCCCGTCGGCTCTGGCGTTGCTCAGTGTGATGGGTTGCGACATGGTGCAGGGCTTCCTGCTCTCGCGTCCCCTCGGTTTCGATGCCTTTCGCAAGTATCTCGCCGACGAGGCCCATCTCGCCAGCGCGAGCAATGTGCAGTCCTTCATCCGGCCCGAAAGCTTCTGGAAGCGCGCGTGATGCGCGCCTTGCTCGGCGCGCTGGCTCTGGCGCTCGCTTTTGCGGCCGGCAAACCGGCACATGCCGGGGATGTCGGCTTTCCCAAGCCGCTCCAGGTGCAGATCGATGCGGCGAAGAGCAGTATGATGGCGGATCAGGCACAGGCGTTGCGCCATGTCGGGCTGATCGATTCGCTCGCACGTCGCATTCCCGATGCCCGTCAGCGCGCGTTGGCACTCGCCACCGCCCGGTGGCTCGGCGCCGAAGCGCATCTGCGCAGCAATGCGGCGGAGCGCGCCAGGCCGCTTCTCGAACAGGGCCTTCGGCTCATCGGGGCGATCCCCGAACCGATCAAGCTTCGCGCTGATCTGCTGATGTCGCAGGGTGCATATTATATGCAGGGCGACGACGCCGTGAAGGCGCTGGCGAAGTATCAGGAAGCTTTCCGGATCTTCGGCTCGGTGCGGGAACAGCGCAGCCAGGCGATCGCGCTTCAGAACATCGGCGCACTGTACAGCGTCGCGAACGACGACGATCGCGCGCAGCAATATTATCGCCAGGCGGCCGAACTCTATGACGGTGATCCGGCGCTGTCGCTGTCGCTCCACAACAGCCGCGGCAATGTCCTCGCCCGGGCC
>Ga0247823_10000882_pt1 | contig 25340 bp, 33 predicted proteins | sample 13C_PalmiticAcid_2_FD_192426 | JGI IMG/M metagenome (GOLD analysis project Ga0247823, IMG submission 192426) | Soil microbial communities from agricultural site in Penn Yan, New York, United States - 13C_PalmiticAcid_Day30 | ecosystem: Environmental > Terrestrial > Soil > Agricultural land... | reverse complement strand
CAGGAGGGAGGAGGAGGGAACAGAAGGGCTGAGAGGCGAGAACGCTCGGTATGTATGTGCAGAGGCAGTTGGGATTGGGTGCTGGAGCTGCGTCTGCGGGTCGATGAACGCTGCGAGCAACAGAAGAGCCGGGCCTTCTGTCGGCCAGACTCTGGATACAACCAACACACAAACTGCTGACCGGGTTGAAGGTCCTGTGGTAAGGAGCTGGAGACAGAAGGGTGACCTGGGGGAAGACCCCCCCCTCGACGGGGGTTCGAGGACGGGGTTGCTCATGCGCGGTATTGGTCTGCTAGCGTACCGATGCGTGAACGATAGTTACAGGCCAACCCGGCCCGATGGATGCTGCTTGTCAGTCTCGAGGGGCAGCCACAGCTGCCGTTTCGGTGCTGGGTTCTGTGGTCGGCTCCTCGTCCCCATGTGGGCCGCCCAGCTGGGATGACCCTTCTCCAGCAGGGAAGACTAGCGCGGCCCCGAACCCATGGCTTTCGGCAGTGCGGCATGGCGTTGCGCTCTTCAGGCGCCGCATGCAGTGGTGAGCGAAAGGGGAAGTGAAAGCGGGCTAGGCGAGCGGGTCCCAGAGATCCTGCAACCTGGGCCAGGAGAACCCTCCCGTGGTTGCCGTCCCGCGCACGATAGCCGTGGAAATGTCAAGGCAACCCAATGGCTTGCATTCACCTCACATGCCCGATCCTTCCCTCCGGCGGAGTTCTGCCCTGGTTGGCCATCCTGGCGCGTTCTGGGATGCGGTGGGATGAGCGGGCGTGTGTAAGCCGGCAAGGGTGTGGCTCCGAGGCTTGGCCCTCGAGAGACACCCCGAGTGGTCAACGGATGGAAGGCTACCACGAGGCAAAAGAGGGTTCGGGAAGATAAGAGGCTGGAAGGGGAGCGTGTGTGATGGCCCGGGACTGCCTGTCAGGGGCAGGGACAGGGGCTCTAGCGAGGAACCCGCAGGAAGGTAGCCGCCAAGAACGGTGAATGGCGTCGCCCCAGATCGGGAAGAAAGTCCTCTTGTGCGTGCTTAGGGGGTTCCCAGCGAAAGGACCGGCCACGTTGGCGAAATCGGGCCGCTTCGCGATGGTATTTCGCCGTATGGACACAGTATGCCAGGCAGCGCCTCATGAGAGACCGATGTGCGATTTGGAGCTTCAGTGGCATGACGAAGAGCCACTGTGCTCTGCATTGTCCATGTCCTGTGTAAACCCGATGCTTGACATCAGACGGGCGTGACCCGAGCAGCCTCAATTGCATCGGCCAGCCGTCCCGTGTTTTGTTCTGGAACTCGCTGCGCCCGTCAAGGGGCGGGGAGCCAGGCGGCGCGAGGCGGCCGTTTGAGTGCAACGCTGTCTTTCGCCTCGACTGAGGCAGGCGAGCGACTTGCCTGAACGAGGCAGAGCGCAACCAGTGAGCGTTGCAGCATCGTACCCGCCCGAACGAAGCCTGGGGCCGCTGATGGAACGCTGATGGACCGGTGATGGACAGCCATCGTCCGCTGGTGCGCCCTGGAGCCCGCACCGCCTGGGGGGGCCAGAAACGCCGCGCGAGCACAAACGGCAGCAGGACGAGTCCCAGGCTCGTCCGATCTCGTAACGACATCGACTGGGCCCTTGCTGGTGCCACAAACCACAGGGATCCGCGATGACGATGGCAAGTCCAGAACCCTGCCCTCGACTGGCAGGGACTTGATGCGCGGGCACGGAAGGGAAAGGGACGGAGAGAAAGACAAGGGAGCCGATCTCTGATCCGCCCTGAGATTTGGAGATGGCTCAAGGCGGGAAATTTAGGCGGGGCTCGGCATGCGGGCCACTGGCAGCATTGGCTTCCAGGTTTGACAGGCAACTCCATTCCGACATGGGGTTTCCCTTTGCGCCTTCCTCTTTTTTTGCATCCCTCCTCCCGCATCTGACGATTTCCTATCGTCATGACAAGTGGCTCTCCGCTGCTCCTTCCTGTCTCATCCATTGCTCCAGCTACTAGCGCTAGTGGCTTTAAAGTTCCTCAAGGGCGCCTTGGCGGGTCAAGTCAGCGACCCGGGCCCGAGAATTGTCCTGCCTGCCAAGCACCCAGCAGCCGACCAAACTGTTTGCTTGCAGGTGCAACTGGCTCTCACGAGCCAACAACAGCAATAGAATTGAGCCGCGGCAAGAAGAGGACAGATGACGCTGTTGGCATTACGGCGCCCAGCCAGGAATGGTCAAAACACTCGGGCTCTCACCGGTATGCTGTTAATTTCAGCCCGGCAGGCAATGTGGCCTGCACTGTGGACAGGGACGGCGGTCGCCCGAGATGTCGTTCACCAATGCCCCACGCTTGACGTGAATGCCGACCACTTCCCGAAGAAGCCACAAGCAGAGACACAGACGGACGACGGCAGGAACACAGTGCATGTGTGCTTGAGCGGCCCAGGCCAGAGACGGATAAGAAAAGGCTAATATGTGAGATGAAGGAAGAGTCGGCGTCCTGCTCCGACATAGTACAGAGTAGTCCAGAGCACACAAGCAGCCCAATCCCAACTTTCTGGGGCTCGAGTACCTACATGTGGAAACTGTCGAACGGACTGCCCGCCGTGTATCCCCGCTGGCTCGTGCACCTTGAGTCCCTTCCCGCGACAGAGAAGTTGATGATTCCCAGGTTGCCGAGAGGCCTGTGGCCCGAGCTTTGCAGGGAATCGACGAAGTGGATACCGTCGGGGGTCTCAAACCCGAAGGAGAAAGAGCATTTTGGAGACTGGCGGATTGGTGGCAGGAGGTTCTGTTCTCTCTTCAAAGACGAATCCAACTCCCGGCGCCTTCTCCATTTCTCCACCACTCGTTCATCGATACCCACACCAACCCCGTCGCGTCATGCTGCATGAAGGATCGCTGGTTGCACCGGAGCGTGCGGATAGGACGCGAAGCCTCCTTTGCCTTTTGCCAGTCGCCTCTCGCCTCCAGGAAACGCCACAAACACTCGCTACGGCCCTCTGCCGGCCACGGCTGCTTCGTACCGCCAGCCAGCATCATCCGGCTGATTTCGCCATCACCGATCATCCATTCCGGCCCCAGTCAACGGCCTGCAGCCGCCAAGGCACGAGGTGCAGGAGCTGAGCTTGCTTCTTCAGACGCGCAACAGCAACAGCCGAGTTCGAGACACGTGGAAACACCGCGGCAGTCTAGTAGCAGGGCCTGGTTGGCCCCCCGTGCTTGGCTTGTCTGGCTTGTTTTTGGACTCTCCGTCTCTCCATCTGACCCGACCCACCAGCTGCTGCTGCGTTTGTCACTTTACTGCCACTCACTGCCGGACTGTGATGAGACCGACTTTGCGACTCGCAGACCGAGGTGGATGCAGTGGAGACAGTCGGACCACAGGCCGCCGAGTGTCAGTGCTCCTGGCCTCCACCCATCAGACCATCTTTGCGAACCAACGCAAAACGACGGTGGATGCCAAACCATCGCCGCTGCTGGCTTCCTCTGCCTTGCAGCAATCATCCGAAATTCGACAAGAGGTGGCTTAATTTCGCCCTCTCGTCAAGGACCTGCATGCCCCTTCCTTGGAACCGGCTCGCCAACCGCGCATTGCTGGACCACCCAATGCCGCCCCTGGGTGTAAATTACCGTGCATACATAGCAGAACCAACGATGCCAGACACGGGTTCAACCGCGCCTGGACGCCGGCCTGCGACGCAGATCTTCCGGGGCGTTCGTGCACGTCGCCACCCGCGGTCGTCGGCCCGGCGAGGGGTAAGTCAACCGTTGGAACACCCTCGCCGTCCAATGTAAACCAGCAAATCTTTGCTCACCACCAAGCACCAACAACACTGCCTCCCTCCCCCTCGTGACCGCAACGGGCGAAGGGACTCCCGGTCTACGCCTCGCCGGAAGGGGTTGGCTGCATGGCGCTATATGGGCATCCGGAACCCCCAAAAGACCTGGCCTCGCAGAAATCGTTCGACTTTTGGCTCTCTGGGCCTTGCATCTGATTTGACATGCGGGGCGCCATTTCCCGGCCTGGGGTTTGCACCAGCTCCGGTTTTCAACAGCCGGCCAAGGAACGAGCAGCAACCCACCCCAACATCCTACCCATTGCCGACACGCCCAAGCGCACCACCAGCATGGTATCCAGGCTCCTGGATCGATGGAGATGCGCTAGAAGGAGCCAAGACCAGGGATCCCAACGGAGCGCAAAACCCTGGCTGCGGAGGGAGATGTTGCGCGACCGATTCGAGGAAAAGGTAAATATTCCGTGCTCATAAGGGGCAAGGAATTGTAAGAGCCGCTCACCTTCTGGGACACATGGAAGAATAAACTTGCACAGCACTGTGTGACCGGATCGCATCCTCGACCCTGGCACATGCACACTCGCAAAAAGGCACACAAGACACAATCGACGTCTGACGAGCTGATCCACTGGCCGAGATGCACCACGTCGTCTCACAGCGTACATGCCCGATGTCTCGGAAGCTTTTCCCAGGCGGCAGCAGTGCATGCCACTCCCCTTTGTGACTGCGAACCGTGATTGGCCGCCACATCGGCAACCTTTGTGACGGCACTTGGACGTCGGGGAGCTGACTGTGTATGTATTCTTGATGTACACTTATTAGACTTGGTGGGAGAAGGGAATGTGTGACCCTCGGCGACATGTGCCTCTTTGCCATGCTTTAGCATGGCTTGTCCGTTCTCCTTGGAGAGTGCCCGTGTCAGGATGGCCCTTGGGCCGGAAATATACAGCCATCTCCAACTTCTCAACTTGCCAAACTCCAACTCTCAACGAGCTCATCCCAACTTGTCAAATCATTGCCCTCAACTCCGCGTGTTACTGTTAGTCAGAGCCATGCCCTCCCCGAAAATATCGTCTCGCTGAAGTGGCCCTAGTCTGAGCATCTGCGACTGCGCACAAAGTGCTGACTGCTGCAGGCTAGGCTTGGTAGGAGCCCAGTGCAACATCAGTCTCACCAGCCAGCTAGCCCCAACCACCAACCTGCAGGCTGGCGGTCGTTTAGTTACTAGTATTCCGTATTCGAAAAGTTTCAGAAGAAACCGGGGAGGCATTTCTGAACTGAAAACTGATACCCCTGGCTGGGCTGGGCATGCAGAGCAAGTCGAGTGAAACCTCACTCTCTCTCCTCAACCAGGGCTCGCTCGCCTCACCCGGTGACGCCGAAACCGAACCCGGGTTTTCTCGTCAGTGTGTTTGCGGTAACGGTGGACGGATCCCAGAACCCTTGTTCTAGTCCTTTCTCGGAATTGCTTGCAGCGTGTCATTTTGGGTTTGGGCGGTGGGATCGAGACCTGGTTTCTGTTGGTTCCTGTTTGGAGATCTTCTTCTTCTCCTTCCCCCCCCGTGTCGTGTCATGTGTGTCGTATTGCATGCTGTCTCTCGTTTGTTGGTCGTCTTGTCGTGTGTGGGTGTGTGTGTGAGAGAGAGAGCCGCAGTAACCCTCCATCCCATTGTCTGTCTGTCTCCATCCTGCCTGCGTCGTAGCCGAGTCCGATGTGCATTGTTTCGACTGAACAACACAAAGACAATGTTACATCTGCCGGGGGTTGGTTGGTGTGGCTGTTGGTCGATCCACTCAGGCCTGCTGCGGCCGAGTGTAAAAAAGCTAATTTGTTGGTGCCTCGCGAATGCATGTACGTAGCATGCTGGGAGGCTTGTGAAGCAACCGAGATCTGGCCTGGCCTGGCCGGAGGAGGGTGGAGGGTGTTCACCGTTCCCTGCTTGGCAGGACAAGTATGTGGCTCCTTCAGCGTTCTCCTTCTCCAAGCTGGACGTAAAGGAGGGCTTGTTGGTTGAGGAGGATGACGACGATGACGACGATGCAACCACGCCAAGACATACAAGACTCAGCCACTGTTCCTAATCAATTTTATACTGGGCTCTTGGAGGGCGGTCCAAGCAGGTGAGGTGTGATACGTGTGCCTGTCTCTCTGCAACGTATCATACACAGCCCACATGTAACAAGTTACAGTTAGTGGTGCGGATGGATACCTGCGGTCTTGGCCAGTGCGGAATTTTGAGAAGGTTGGAGCCGCAGGATCGGGTTGGTTTTCGTCACCCCTGTTCTGGCTGACCTTGGCTTTTGACCGTCGGTGATTCTGGGGAAGGTCAAGGCTCCGAGGGCTCCAGCGTGGTGGAGAAGAGGAGGACGAACTGCCGCGAGGGGTTGCACCAGCGCGGGACCATGCAGTTGCTTCCTTGCGGAGGTCAAGTCAACCTCTCAGGGGAACATCAGGGGCAGACAACTACCTCGGCGGTCGTCTACGCACGGGAAAAGCGCGGTGTGTTTGCTGCGCAAGGAAACCCGGCTCCAGCAGCAGCTTCAAATGCGCTGATGCGGCAGAGCGCATGGATTCCTTCCAGATGCGAACAGCCGAGAAGCAGATGCCGGGGGTTGAGATGGACTCGACAGACTTTGCCAAGCACAGATCTGGGCTCCGTTCCCCAGCCCAGCGTCCAGGATTCAGGATCCACTGGGCAAACACCAACCAAAGACTGTCGGTTGCTCCGCAGTGGTAGTGTAAAAAAGCCGGGCGGAGTTGTGTTTTTGCGATTTCACAACCTCAATCCACCATCGCATGTGCCTTGTCCATGTCCCGATGGCCTACCACAGTAGGATTTTCTGGCACGGCCGGATCGACAACAGACAAGATCCGGCAAAGGGGGGTCACGGTGGGGGTACAGTTCCAGAAACCATCCACCAGATCCGGGAGTGCGGCCGGCAGTGTTGCACTCTGCAACGCCAATGGGGACGGGTTTCGCCAACGGCGCCAGGCCCTTCTGGGAGCAAGGTAGCGAAACTCCACGTGCCGTGCATCCTTCGCATTGCCGAGCTGGGCGTTGCTGCGACCCTCCGCCGCTGGCGTCGTATGGGACGCAAGTTACGCAGTAGCAGGGTCGCATCCTGCGCCTGGCGGGACGGTGTTGCTGTCAGTAGTTCCTGGGCAATCAATGTCGAACGAGCTGTCATTGCCTTGTGATAACGGGCAGGGAAGCGTGTTAAGATCGACGCTTGTATCCTGGGCCGCGTCGCTGGGTCGTTTGCCTGTGTGTTATCGGGATTGTCGGTATTGTCCATCGGTGGGTGAGCAGGAGTCCCGGCAGAATGTGAGATCGTCACCACACACAGTTCGACAATCTCCAAAACCCCAACTGGCTCCAGTTGCTGGGCGCCGAGGAACCCACTGAGTGTTCAGGCTCTTGACTCGACTGCCGAAGCCCCCGGACCCCAGAGTGGACCCGCCCGACAGCGTGAGGAGCGCAAAGCACCCCCGGCCCCTGTCCATGCCCCTGAGGAAACTGGTGGATTCGACCATCTGAGGTCCTGGGATTTTAGGGCAAGGGTTGCCCGCCTGGGCGATGGAAGAATTGCCGTTTTGGAACGTGAGGTTGGTTCCCCGAACACCACCACCAGTCGACGATGGCTCTCTGGATCGGACGGACTCTCCACATCCCGACCCCCGCTTCCGAGCTGATTTGCGCATGATACGCCCGGTGGCTCTCCGGCAACCCCTCAACAACAAGGCGGACAGCCTACCGTGTCAGCCCCGAGTACCACAAAAACGACACACGGCACGAGGGGGGCAGATGTGTCAGGCGGTAATGCAGTGGGAGATCGCCGCCGCAAGTGCCGTGGTATGGCATGTTGATCGAGGGGATGCGCGCCGGCGTGCGCATGGGTGGGCGAATGAGACAACCACGGAACCCGAAAGCGATGCAGCTTGCCGTTGTCTGGGACAGGAGTGGGGTCCGCCGGTGCCATCAGAGGCTGGCTCGCTCCGTATCCCGTTCTTGGAGGTCCCCGAGGGGCGCTACGCTGTCGAAACAGGCGGTCCTTCGACGGCGTCTCTCGCGTCCAAACCGCCAACTCTCATGGAGCAGCGTCCCCCGCCTCATGACTGCCGTGATGGGCTCCTCGGGGCTGTCGGGAACGGCGATCTCAAGCCACCTTGGCGCCATCGCGCGAGCCAAACGGCAGCTAACTCGATGTGTCCAGAGGCGCAGCCTATTTTTAGGGGCGGGCACGACACGGTAATTTGCGATGTGGCGTGCTGTCCAACGTGGGTGAGCTCGCCATGTGTCCAATCAGCGCAGGGCGGGATGATCGTCGAAGACATGTATGTCCCGTCGATTTGTGGTTCACGATGAGGAGGTTCGTGAGAGGGCACGGAGGCCGGGACGACGTGGCTCCCAGTTCCGGTATGGCGTCGAGGCAGGCTGCTTGTTCCTCCAGCTTCGAGAACCATGGATGGTGACATGTTGCTCTAACCCCTCTGGCTAGTCTCTTGCGAATCTGGTGCCGCGATCCTTCCCGGCCAGGGCTCCGACCGAGAAGGTGTGTCTTGTGGCACGGAAAATTGGCGGCTTCGCTGCCTTTTCGGTACCAAAGCCTCGTTGGGCCAATCCAGGGTCCTGCGCTTGTCGGTGCCCTAGTGCTTGTCCGGCAATATCGAAGCGCCAATTAGCCTGTTCAGATGGAACGGACCCGCACAGATGTCGACCTGGTCAGCTCTGACCTGAAAAGTCCCAGCTCTCGCCTCGGCAGGGATATCATTGGGCTGATTGCGCCGCATCATGCATTCGACTCGGCATTCCGCTCCGTCAAAGGGAAGACACGCCCCAGCCCAACGGTCCCCCCCCTTGTCATCCGCTTCCAACTCCGCAGCCTCTGGCGCCGCTGCTCCCGGTCTTTCCACGTCTTTGATTCCTTCGAGCACTGCCATTGTGCGCCTCGGCGGCACTTCCAGCCTTCATTCCGTCCCCTGTCCGCGGCATCCCCGCGTCCTCCGTTCTGCGGCCGCACTAGCGCAAGCCTGAGCACTACCGGCGGCGGCGGAAGAAGCGGGGGGCCAGAGCCAGAAAGGTTCTTGTGTTGTCGTTGTGACAGTGCATAGCCAATACCGAGCCAATATCTCTTGCATGCACCAAAGCCAAAAAGACAACCTGTGTTGCAGGATGTCCGGTTCCATCCAAAGACTAGATGAACTGAGGTTCCTGCAGGATCGGCTGTCATCCGGACCTCGTAATGGCGGTCAGTCTCCCCAGTTCAGATGAACTGGCCACCATCATGCAGTCCGTTGAGTGTGGTGTTGCAAGTGTTGCTTCCTGTAGTTATCCGCAACTCCATCTTCCAAAGGCCGCCTCATAACCAACCCTGTATCCAGGACCGGACACTATCATCCCGCCCAACTTCTAATAAAAGAACTGGGCCGCGTCCCGGATCTGGGGAGACGCCATCTTGAGGGGCCTTAAGAGCAGGCAGTTATGATCTAGCCCGGATCTCCGCTCGATTCCGTGCCAACCTTATCTGATAGTGGGTTGCCCACACCCGAGATGAAGATGACGGCTTCTCCATCCCGAACAATAACGCGAACTTTGGATCGTCATGCGGGGAAACGCAAACGGGACCTAGAGCAGCTCTCGCCCGGGTTGGCATTGTCGTCTTCGCATCATCTCTGTTGCAGTCAGGAGCGAGGTTGCAGCGCCATCATTGTGAAAGGATCCAATAGTTGCGGGACCTCGGGACGAGACCATGGCCTTCCTCCAGCGGCATGGCGACTTCGAGAGAACTCGGATGACATGTTGAAGAAAGTCCATCTCAGGTGCGCTTCTCCGCATGTTCCTGACGCGCCAACAGATGCAATCTCGGCAGCGTGCATGCATGGGGTGAGGGCCTCGGCAAACAGATGATGTGACAGCGAGGTGTTCTTCCAAGTGGGATTCCCGCAAACGCAACCTCGTCCCGACCTCCATCGTGGATTTCCGGCTGGAAACCAATAGGAACACTTGTGCAACACCGCTCCGCACCGGGTGTGTTACCGGGACTGGCAGCCGGAGTAGTACCCCGAGTGGGATACGGGCTGAAAATAGACTCCAATAGGAGACGGCCGTTGAGTTTCTTCACCGGTGTTTACAAGCCGGGGACAGTGGAGAGTGCATCGAGGAGAGCCGGACGGGTGGTCAGTTGCTTGTCTCAGAACCTCATGATGCAATCCACAGCACATGGAATTACGATCCCCAAATCATATAGCTGCATTGTCTGTTGAAAGTAGATCCAGGTCTCCATGAGCGGCGCCACGCAAAGCCGTGTTTGCTCTGCCCAAAGTGAGAGCGTCAATCTCGGGGCCGGGGTCCGGTTCGGGACCGTCGAGTCGGTCGGATCCATGTTGTATCTGCAGTTAACGAGGGGATTAACGAGCGGCAATCCTGCTTGTCTCGGTGTTTGAGAGACAATGCAGAACCTCTCTTGAGTTTCGGGAGGAAGTGAAGCGTACGTCCTGGAACCTCAAGACGTGCCAGTTGGCGATGTCGGTTATGGACAAACCCCATGCCGGCGTCTCTCAGCCTGCCGGAGAGCCATATCCACCTGGGAACCAAGAATTTAGGTCGTATTGCTCCATTTTCACAGGCTGATGCAACGGCAATCAAGCGAACCTGGTCAGTGAAGCTCGCCTCTTGACGTCTCCGACACCCGGCTCGCAGGATTGCGTCCAGGCCGGTTGTTTCGGGAGGATCCAAGGCGGCGAAATACCGGTAACGCGCCTAAAGACTGGATTCGATGAGGAGCACTGTGTTGACAGGCCATCCGAGTTGTCCACGAGAAAGGCGCCGAGTACGGCCCGAGTTCTCAATTGATCGGCCATTCTCCGGGCACTTCGTCCGCAGTAACGCCGCTGAGGTACAATCCCTGGAAACGAGGGTTTCTCTCTTGTTCCTGAGCTTTCCCAACGGATCTCTCGCCGGCCAGTCGCCATGGACCAGCCGCACATGTCTCGGAAACAAGGTTGAGGAGCGCCAGACGATGGTGTTTGTGTGACGGGGGCTGTGCCAAGCTTCCCCGGGTTCTTGGTGGATCAATCTGGAATCCAACCGGAGTTAAGGCCCGTCTTTCCGAACGAACCCAAGCGCGCTCAGGACGTGCGAGGTCTCGATCGTTTATGGGCGAGATACATCGGCAGTTTGCTCGCTCCAGCTGCTGGGGCTGTCGGTGCCGTCGCCGGATACGTGGTAGAGGTGGTGGGAAGGAGGACTGAGCGAAGGGTTTGCTCCTGCATCTGCTTGCTGCCAGCGGTGATGGGGTCAGGGGTTCGCTCCTTCTGCAGGACTCTGCGGTAGGATGGCCAACTAGCCTCACCCCCTTTAAGACTTTCTCACGGACGATGGCCACATCAAGCCATTTGATGCTGGCCGCTCATTCCTGAGGTCCTGAAGCCCTGACCGACTCTGACGCAATCTCGTGGCAAAGCGGCCCTTCCCCGCCTATTCCTCGTGCCCAATTTGCTGCAGCGACGTGGTGTCCAAGAGTTCTGTACGTCTGAGTCGGTGTACTCCGTAGCCTCCAAGCCTCAATCAAGTGACCGGTCAGTGGGTGGAGGAGATCATCCCCTCCCTAACTTGAAAGATTCTGCTTGTGTCCGAGAAGAAACCTCGAGTGTCACGCCACACTGGGTGTGCACGAGAAATACTGCATCCATAATTGAAAGTGTCGAGTTTTTGCCAGGACCTGGGGCAGATGACCGGCAGTCCAGCCACAGCACCCCGAGTCTCTAGCTATTGACAGTATCCCCTTGCTAAGAGATGGGAGTCTGAACATGGACTGCATGTCGAGAACCGTACGAGGTGTGTCTGTGTTGGGGCCGCTTGTCCGCCGAGACTGAGACATCGTCGCTCTATGATGGTGAGGGTTTCGGGTTGATTGAATGCTGGACCGGGCACCGGCCAAGATGGTTCTGTATTTCCCCTCGATTGGAGACACAGCCCATGGGAGACATATGAAACGCTGTCCTTTCTCACTGGATTCCGGTCCGGTATCTGCGTGGCTCTGGTACCCGACTTTGCTCTCGGGGTTCCTGCGCCTTCCCCTCACATCGAAGATCCCAGATTTTTCCCCATGTGTCGCAAACAAAAACGGTTGCTTGTCGCGCCCTCGACTCGGTAGATAGAAAGCGGCACTGGTTGCTAAATCGAGTTCAAGTCATGGGTTTTGACTATCGAAGCCTGCCGGTTCTTGGCCCTCGAGAAGCTCGTGCTGCGGGTTGGGATGGCATCCTTGCCTCCGAGTTGCCACGGGCTTGCAAAGGAACAATGGGGAAGTTGTGGCCTTTAACCCATATGCGCTTGCTGTTGGTTGAAACCGTGTGCCCGTAGGTTCCGAGAACCCATGGTGGACGGTGTGCTGAACCCGGCAGATGCCCGACCGCATTCTGGGACCCAGGAATGAGTGGCTTCCGAGGCTGTGCTCACGACTGCGCACCACTACGGGCCTCTCTGAGCCTCAAATCCCAAGCAAATTCTCGTCGGCGTCTAGACGGCACCGAAGGAACCGGAAAGAACAGCGAGGGGCTCGGAGGCTCGGTCAAGGGGCTGTCTGAGCATATCGGCTCCGTAATCCACCGGCTGCCACTCGGCACCGGCGATCTGAATAGAATCCGGGCTCCATGCAAAATCCAGCCATTCATCAGACTTCTGCTTCAAGGATCCAGGGTCAGCACGTACGAGGACACTCTTCAACAGCTGGAAGGCAACTGACCTGGCGGGTTACAAGGCGTCCTAGAGACATGGGTTGACTAGAACGAAAGGGTGCTAAGTGGACGTGTATGCTGAGTCAAAAAAGAAGAAGAAGAAAAAAAAAACAGAAACCTTTAGGCTTGTGGTGGACAGAAGGACATGGACAGTGTTTTGTAAGTCCAGCGGGGATCGCGCACGCTGTTGATTGCAAGCCTTGTCCGCAGACCTCAAGTGGTTGAGTTAGACCTGATTGATGATGTCTCAAAAAATCGGTGTAAGTTTATAGGAAACGCAAGTCTTGTTGATTGAAAGAGAGAGAGAGAGAGAGAGAGAGAGAGAGAGAGAGAGAGAGCCCGAAAACACATTGTTTCTGTGCACGGAATAATGTGAACTCGGTCATTACTCCTTCCCTCTTTCCAATCTCGAAATGGTTGCGGGACCTGGGCAACCGCTGTTTCGTGACTGCCCGCCCCAAGGCCGATCCACGCAGAGTGGGTCGGCTGCGGACAGCTGTCTGCCGGCCGCTGAAAATTGGCGTTTCGAGATCCGAGCCTGCCGGCACTTGAGACGACTCCACAACCTGCATCTTCCCGTCGATCTCGCGCCTTGGTGTTGGTGTGCCCACCACCGGACCGTTCCGACACGACCTCGAAATTTTGCAGGCCCATCCGGATTTGCGCAACGGTCGCTCTTTGGATATTCTGTGTCGCCGTCGCAAAGAATCACCCCGGATTGGCCTGCAGAAGACACAATCCTCTTTTCCTTCTCTCTCGATTCCTGTCCTTTGCAACCACGCGCCGGGTCGCCACCTGTCCCTCGCCTCGTGATACCCGGACCAACAACGACCTCCCGTACAGGTGTTCTCGGCAGGATGGGGTGGTTGACGACGCTGTCGGGGTTTCTTACCCCGGCGTTCCTGATCCTCTCGCCGGTCCTCTCGTACAGCGACCAGGCCTTTTCGATGCACCGGGCAAGATCCAGCGCCGGCTTCTCCCTCGATATTCCGCTCATCATGCTCGTTGCATCCCTGCTGAGGTTAGTCGCGGCCAGCTCCCATTCGCGCACTACTCTGGCATTGGCTGACAAATGCGCGTTAGGATATTCTACTACCCCGGTGCGAAATTCGACAAGGCGCTTCTCGTTCAGTCGTTCATCATGGTTGCGATGCAGGTGATCCTGCTCAAGATTGCGTTGGATCACCGGCCGGCGCCGTACTCGAAGGGCGGCGACGCTGCGGTCCCGTTCGCCCGGGCACACGAGACACAACGGCCGTTCAATTTCTGGCAGTGGAAGTCGCCGAAGCCGTGGGTTATCGATGCAACCAAGACATTTTCAGACGAAAGGGGCTGACGTTTGGAATAGATACTGGCAGTTCCTACTGTCCCTGTTCGCTGGCCTCGTGGTCTGCGAGCTCCTCCTGTCTCCTCTTCCCTCGGTGTACCAGTCGTACTCGTCGACGATCGGGATCATCGGCCTTTCCGTCGAGGCGATCCTGCCCATCCCACAGATTCTGTCCAACGCGCGCTCTCGGTCCTGCAAGGGATTCCGGGTCTCAGTCCTGGCCAGCTGGCTGCTCGGTGACAGCATGAAGATGTTTTGGTTCTTCACGTCGTCGACGACGATTCCGTGGGCGTTTAAGATTTGCGGCATGTTCCAGGCCGCATGCGACTCGTTCCTTGGTATCCAGTATATGATGTACGGCGACGGGGAGAAGCACCCGACCCCTGCTTGGCAACATGAGCTGCAGCCCAATGGTTTTTCCACTGCAAGCGGGCATGGCAATCCACCAGGGCGGAGGACATCAACGACTGAAAAGACGACATGAAGTGTATGAGTAGATGGTCAAGACATTTGGATATATGCATATAGACTAATAGTGCTTCAAGCAAGCATCGCATGAACCATGCCCTTATTGTGTGTTTGCTAAGTGGTCTGTGTGGAGATGCTCTCAACAAACGGAACCTCTCTGGAGGTGCCAAGACTGTGCACGTCTGTTAACAGGTAACTCCCAGCCACCACGCAACAGCTCGAGCATAACAACACAATGGGTCAATCAAGAAGCTTTGAACTGATCCCATGCTCTGAGATAGATTGAATGTATTATTGGGTGGTTTTGTGCATGATCAAGTCCAATTCTACGGTGAGCCCTGAGTAGTGATTCGTGGAAAGCAAAGTCCACTGTTAACTGTAACCCACTAGCGTTGGCCCTGGAGACCACACATGCTTACAGCCTCGCCAGTCGCATTTTCATCATCTTGCAATCCTCATTTACAAGGCTGGCTGCCACAATCCCATGCCCAGAAGCCACCACTCCCTTGCGCCGTTGACTTGAGTCTTCGACATATTGATAAGCACAAACTTTTCATCATCATACATGGCCCGCTGTGGATAGCTGTGGCCGTGTCCAAGGTGACCCGTTGCGCCCCGCGAGTGGGTTGGGTCCAGGACAACAACGGGCTTGTGGGTGAGTTCTCTGTCGGAGATCAGGGGCAAGCTCTGGCTGTGTTTGCAGTACAAGTCGTAAGTCCAACCCAAATACTTTCGTTTGTCATTTGCTCTGTATGGTCTCGCATTTCCTCCTGAGTCAAGTGCTTTCTTAGTTCTCATCACGTCTTCTTCATTTTACCCCTTTCCTTCAACCCCTTAACGACAACCACCCCATGTCAACCTCCATGCCCAGGTTCACTCTCCACAGTTCCAATCTATGGAGAGGATGTCTTTGTTTAAACCTCCACCCTGGTTCATTATTAACCCACCTGAAGTGGTGCTGTTTGCTTGTTTTCTCTGGCCCAATCTCTAGGGCAACATCCCCCTGGCGCAGGGGCAGGTCTGTTGCCATGATGCAACACTCCTGCTTTTCACAGCTATCACCGCTTCTCCTGTTTCTTCCGTGCTTCCATTTGCATGCTCGCCCTATCGTTGCGTCACGGCAGCTCTCTTGACCCTGCAGCCACACCTTCCCATCTCCTAGTTGGCGTCGTTGAGTACCCCTGAATCCCAACTAGGAAAGCATGCTCCAGTTCTGGTTCCTCTGACACTGAGCAACAACCTTCTGCTCATCGTGATGGTTCTTCTGGCTGACCGGGCTCGCAGTAGCTCTCTATCATCACGTTCTCTTCTCTCCTATACGCTTGGCCGGCACGCAGACCGGTCTTCGATCCCGGTCAACCACCTTCCTGGCGTCGAATCAGCCGGTCTGCCCTCGGACCCGCGCGCGGGTCTTCACCATCACGCCCACACATATTTATTCTTGCCCATTCTTTGAAATTGGACTCTTCTTCCTTTCTCTTTTGCCCAACTCACTCAGCTCGACCGATCGCGGTTCTTCTTCCACTCGCACTCTCAGCATCGCAGACAGCTCGGCAGCTCCGGCCGCTCTTGGTACCATCAAAAGCCAGGTAAGCCACTCTTTCTTTTGCTCTGCTTGATTTGCAAGATCGCAATTGCGGCGAGAGCAGTGACTTCGGTCGCCATCTTTCGTCCGTTGGTCGAACTCAACTTTGAAAACGGCCCAAGTGGGCATCGTCTTTGACGACGCCGATTCGCAGTCTTCCCTTGTCAGGTTCAACTTGAGCTGAAACTTGGACGACTCGTTTCGAAGAATTGGGAACTGCCTCATCTGAATTCTGGTCGAGGAAGCGCGCTCTTGCTTCCTCGAAAACTGCGAGCGACCTTTCAGTTGACTCGGTTAGCCTCTCTCTCTCGAGCACTGGACGGCTACTCTCGATAAAGGCAATGACAGCATGCTGCTGGGTTGAGCCTGACCTGCTGGTCCTTTTCGTTAAATGGGTTTGCTGACTTCAAGCATACAGTCTCGTCACTCATCTCTTTCCCCGTCTCTCTTGCTCGACAGAGCAGGAAATTGAGAAAGAAAAAATGCCGCCCAAGGAGAGAAAGGAGCGGTCGACGAACTTCAAGACGTGGGAGACGCAGTCCCGTCTCCTCTCGGCGCTGGTGGCGTCGATGGACAATCCTCGCCTCGACTACAAGAGTAAGTTGGTTTTGTGTTATTCCCCATTCCACGTCCCTGCGTCTCTCTCGCGTTGCTTCCGGCCACGGTTCGGAGCTCACTTGATCATTTGACGGGATTAGACCACGGCGGCCTGGCGGGAGCGGCGAGGGAAACGGCGACGAAGGGCAACCATCTCGGGCCTCCTCGACCAATTGTAGACTCTGGAAACTGACCATGGCCCTGTCTGAACTGCCCAGGGATTGCCAAGTACTACGGTGGCGCTGCCACCGAGTCTTCTGTCGAGCATCGGTTCCGGGCCATCAAGGTCCAGGCCGATCTCCTCAAGGGCCTTGTGGAGCACGGGGAGGACCCCGAGCACTACAAGGTCTACGAGATCAAGAACAAGGAGGGTAAGAAGACCTGTCGCCGTTCCCAGCCCGCCGCTTCGCCCTCCCGCCACACCCACCGCCGTTGTTATTGCCGCCAAGGCGTTTTCTTTTTCTTTTTCTTTTTATTTCATCCGTTTTCGGAAGGCAAGTCCTCTTCGCTGAAACCCAGGCGCTGACATCAACCGCAGAAATCCAAAAGTTCTTTGGCGCGAGCACCCCGGATGGGCTCGGTTTCCAGTTCCGCAGCATCAACAAGGGTGCCAATATCCTCAAGCAGGCCGTTGCTAACGACGAGGACCCCGTGGATGCCTTTGCCGGCCATCTGAAGGGAGGTCCGAGTGCTGCCGCCAGTGTTGCCGGCAGTGTGCCCGCCACCCCCAGCCACCAGCGCACCCCCGCCTCGGCCAAGAGGACCAGATCCGTCAAGTCGACCGGCGCGGGAACCAAGCGCCAGAAGGTGATCAAGCCGGATCCCGACCTCGAGTTTGATGATGACGTCGACTCCCCCGAGGCGGACTACTCGGAGTTGGACACAACTCCCACCAAGCTCAAGCCCAAGGTGCTGACCACCCCCCGGAAGAACCCGCCTCTTCTTCCTCACACGGCCTGGGCCAAGCCCGTCGACAAGGCAGCTCCTCGCCCCAGCCCTGTCTCAATCGCTCCAGCTCCCTCTCGTCCGGCGGCTCCGGCGTACACTCTGGCGCCCATTTCGGGCGTCGGCTCAGCGCATCTTCCCAACGGCTTCCCCAGCCCGGCTCCCGGAGTTGGCTACAACTGCGCCCCTCCCGTCAGCATGGCCAGTGCCAGCCCTTCTGCTGCCCACTCTGCGACCATGGGCATGACTGGTATGCGCCGCGGCTCTGCCTTCTCCACTGACAGCTGCACCGCCGGCAGCAGCCCGGCCACTCCGGTCATGGCCTTCTCTGTTCCCGTTTCCGGCAACGGTGCCAATATGGTCATGAACAACGCCGGTCTTGGTATGGCTCCCACCGCCGCTGGCATGAACAAGACCAACGCGGCCATCGGCACCGCCAACATCATGGGCATGCCTCCCAGCAACATGACCCCTTACAACATGGCCATGTTCGAGACCGCCAGCTCTCCCATCGCGTCTGCTTCGGACACCCACACCCCGCAAACCAACATCTCATCCAACACGATGGCCGAGACTTCCTTCAAGACCGAGGAGTTCACTCTCTTCGGTGGCGCGGGCGCCGGCAACAACATTGGTTACTCGGCCAATAACGGCAACTCCGACGACCAGGCGAACTACAGCTTCGACCCCAATGAGGTGGCGTTCGCGGCCGAGGTTAACTTTGGCGAGTTTGAGGACGATGGAGGATGGGAGGACAATGCGGGCGAGTGCTAAGCTAGTCCCGCCAGCACACCCAGGGGAGGGGTTCGGTTTTCCCTTGTCTACCACAACCGACAACGGATGCGACGACAACAGTCACACCTTGAGATGAATACCCTTTACCCTCATCTCACCATAACCAACCGCCTCACCCACACTGTCTTGCTTCACCCACGCGAGACTCTCGACTCTCCATATTTACCCAATCGATCCAGCCACCACAACAATGCCGGCAACAAGGACAGGGCCAGATCCGCATCCCCAGGTCCCAGGTGCGGGGGGAGCTAGCTTGGACGCCCCCTTCCCCGATCTGATCTCATGGGCCACACAACCCAAACCCGGATCGATCTTCAGATCACATGGCACCACAGAGGCTCCGGCTTTACCAGCCCAAACGGGACACTCCGCCTTTATTATTATTTCCAGTTTTCTTTTTCCCACTCCCTACTACCGCCTCACTCTATCCATAAAAAATATGGTTGGTGGCACGGCACAGCACGGCATGGAATGGCATGGGATATACCTCGCTCGGTCTTGAGTTTTCTTTTCTTTTCTTTGTCTCTATCCCCATTCCAGATCTCGGACAGACGGACGGACGGACGGACTCGATACCTTCGACTCGGAATCTGGGAGTCGTTCAAGATGGTTATCGGTGGAGGATATACATGGATGGGACTGGGACACTTCACTCATGCTGATGATTTCCATATCCGGTTTTCATTTTTGCAAGCCCAGGAAGGGCTCGATGTAGTATAATAGGTCGCCTACCGATTTGAGAGTGGCCGAGGAAATCAAGTTATATTTCTTAAGTCGGTCGAATGTCTTGTGGGTGTGGGTGTGTGTGCGTGTAAGGAATCGAACTCGTCACTCTAAGACGGAGAGACGATGATGGTCTTGCTCTTGCTGGTAAACTCTGGTAAGTGAGGCATTAGAAAGTCTGGCACAGACACAGTTACTCGGAGGTAAAACGGCCACTCTGAAGCGTTACATGTTGGATTATAGTTGCGCCCCATCCCCTATTTTTGGAGTGAAGCAAGATTCCAGACATATTTGCTTCCGTCCCGCGTCTTGTTCCGCGTTTCTCCCTGGCCTGCAATGCTGTTCTCAACTCAGCAGCAGCTCCCACAGCGCATCGCTCTCGACAAAGTCATGGTGAATGATATTCACCAACCACGCGTCCGCCCTGACGCTCTCCAGGAACTTCTCGCTATCCGACCCCTTCTCGTAGATCTTGGCCCACTCCCCCCAGATCCCAAACGCCTCCTCGCTCCACGCGCGGAAGCTCACCTCCTCGATGATGGTCGGCGTGACAATCTCCTTGCCGGGAAACACGCCCCAGGTCACGGCGTTCGTGCTCGCCTCGCGCTCCTCGGCCGCGCCCTCTGCCGCCGACAGTTCCGTGTCCGAGCTGACAAAGTCCCCCCTCGCATTCGTCGCGTAGAAACACACCACGTCCTTCATCTCGGGCTTTTTGAGCTTCGCCTCCAGCACCTTCCAGTCGGCCGACGGGATGAAGCACTCGACAAACGCCTTTTGGAAGACGAACCCGTTCTGCGGGCCCCAGCCAAACGTCGGGTCGCTCGACCGAAGCCCGTTGACGGCCGGCTGCGACGCCAGCGTCCACCACCCCTTGGAGTTGAGCCCGATAAGCTGGTCGCGGATCTTTTCCGTCTCCGGGCTGAAGCTCTCCTCGCTCCAGGGGATGGTGGGCAGCTCGCCGCGCAGGTGGCGGATGAAGATGGCGTTAACATCTTCGGTGGCCTTGGGCGTGCCCCAGAGCTGAAGCGCCTGGGTGACCGTGACGTGCAGGCTGACGCCGTAGCCGTCGATCTGGCCGTAGGCCGGGGACCGGGCGTCGCCCCAGCGGCCGTTGGGAAAGTCGTCCCAAGTGGCTTCGCGACCCAGGACGCCCTCGCCCTCGGAGATGGCGAGCGTGTTGGCGCGCGAGTTGATGGGCTCTGCGGGGACGCTGGCGTCGAGGGCGGTCGCTTCCCAGTCGGGGTAGGAGGCGGACCGGCCTTGGACGATGACGCGGTCCCGGGGGTCGGATCCAATGGAGGGGTTCCGTCTCGGGGGTTCGAGCGAGGACGGTTCCGGCGTGGAGCCATTGACGCTGAGAAGCCTGATATCCGGGATCGGGTTCTGGTCCGCCACGGTTGCTTCCTCGTCCGGGGTAGTTGGGGAGATGAGCCCCGTCCGCTCCACGATAAACGACACGGCCTTCTCCAGGTTGAGAGTGTAAAAATGAAAGCCCCTGGGCCCCTCAGTCCTGCTCTTGATCTCCCTAACCTGCTCGACAATCTCGCTGATGATGTCCACGCCCACCTCCTTCACCTTCTCGTCGTCACCCTTGACCGCATCTAACCGCGCCATCAGGGTGTCGGGAATGTTGGCGTGGCTGAGCTTCGTCGTCCGCTTTATCATCTGGTAGCTCTGGATGGGCATGAGTCCGGGAATGATGGCGATGTCATTGAACGCCCCGCTCGGATGCTCTCGCAGCGTCTTCTCGAAGTGCTTGTATGCCTCAATGTCAAAGAACAACTGCGTCATGAGGAAGTCGGCGCCGGCCTGCGCCTTCTCGACGATGTACGGCAAGTCGTGCTCCAGACTCTGGCCCAGCGGGTGGCTCTCGTCGGCGTGCCCCTCGGGATATGCGGCGACGCCGATGCAGAAGTAGTCGCCGTGGGTCTTGCGGATGTAGCGGACGAGATCGGCGGCCCACGAGAACTCCTCGTCCTCGCTCGGCTCCGGCTCGTTGATGTCGCGGTACTCGGCCCTCCGAGGCGGATCTCCCCGGAGGGCGAGAATGTTGCGGATGCCGAGGGCCTTTGCATCGTCGAGGGCCTTGTCGATCAGACGGCGGCTCATGTTGGTGCAGGTCAGATGCAGGCACGTTGTCAGGCCCAGCTCCCTCTGGCAGATCTCGGCCAGCTCCAGCGACTTGATGGCCGTCGAGCCGCCGGCTCCCCAGGTGACGTTGACGAAGAGCGGGCGCAGGGCGCGGGCCATGCGGTCGAGACGGCCGCGGAGGTTGGAGAAGCCCATGGCGGTCTTGGGAGGGAAGAACTCGAGCGAGAAGTAGTCCTGCCCCGCGGGCAGAGCCGCGATCTTGTCTGTGATTTTGTCCATTGCGTGGTTCTTGACAGCCTCGGGGGGCAATTCCAAACTGGGGAGGAGGTCGCCCATGGGTTACTGGCGCAGAACGGTTGGACGAGGACGGGGTCGAGGAGACCGGAGATGGAAGGGTGAGCGACACCGACGACTTTAATGTGGGGTAACGTCTAGAGTCGGCACGGCAGCAGTGTGTAGTGGTGGATTGGCTCAGGTCGAGATTGGGTATGGTGGGGCTCGGAGACAGTGGCGGCTTTGGTTTGGGACGACCAGAACGGGGTGGACGATGCCTTTGAGGAGACACAATTGAGACTGGAGAGCCTTGAAGCACGCTCCAATGCCTTGAAGAGGCAACACAAAGAAAGAACACTCGGGAGCGTGCAGCACATATGCCGGCAGGAATTCTCTTTTATCGGTTACCCATACGCAGAAAATAACCCCACCTTTTACGTAGCGCCGGCGAGCGCGTGTGCGTGGGGTCTACAACCTGGAAGGGACCAATTTACGCGGGCCCGGGCATAGTGGGGCCGGCAGCTGTTCCTCTGGGACGGAACTTGCAGCGGCACAGGCGACCCAACCCTCTCCGGACCGCCTCTCGATCTCGGGGTGCCACGGCGGGATGCTGTGCAAGCCGGCACCAGCGCTTTGATTGGCGAGCCCCGATCAGGTGCTTAGGGTACCCGGACACCTGCACCCCGGATACGCAGCCCAAACCCCCACTCCTCGGCGCCCCTTCATGCGGCAGGCAAAGAACGTGCTCGGAGCTGTCCCATGCTGAATCTCTGCCCCCGAGAGATCGGGATCCGATGGGAATTTGAAAGCGTGGGGTAGCTCGGCGCATTTCACCGTGGCAGCTCAGAGCTGCAGGGCTAGTTGTGTGTGACCTGACAAAGCAGGTATGGCCGGTAGGATGGCGCACCAAGTCGGAGAGCTCGCCCTCCCCAAGCTGAGCCAAGTCAACGCTGAATTGACATGCGCTCATCTTTCCAGCGAATGCGAATTCCTAGATCAAGCGCCCTCGTCAACATGGTTGCCGTGACAGTTGATGCGCCTGCTTAATGGGGGTTAGGGCTGGAAATGGGGAGCTGCCACCCATCCCTCAGTGCACAATCCGAAGACGCAGCCACAATAGCTGTTTCGGCATAGTGTTGAATGATTTGTTGGCTTTCGAAACAACGATGAAACACCCTGTTCCCACAACCATTAGCTTTCGGCGTGGGGAGACTGCGGTGCGAATGGATGGGTTGCGAGAGGAGCTCAGTAACAGCCATGAATCCTCGTGCTCAACTCACGGCGGTGAACCTCCCCTGCCGAAGCAGCCGGAGAAGCTCTGCCGTTGCTGAGTCGGTTTACCGGAATGTTTGCGGGTCATCAGGGCAGGTGTGGGCAGCAAGATGCACAGAAGCAGACTTACAGAAAGTGGAAATCCGTGCCTTGGATGGAGAAAACAGGACTAAACGGCCACCCATTGGAGGACATTTGTCGTGCGCACAAGAGCCCTGCCAGGTCCGGCGCATGTCTAGGTTGTCTACGTGGCAGCAGGAGACAACGCCAAAACAAAAGGTGCAAGGTGAATGGTGAGATGGGATGTCCAGTTCTTGCTTCAGGTCATCACCGCATCATGGACGCCGCACAAACGGGGCACTCGTGATGATGGTTTTAAGCAAGGGCATTGATAGAGTCAATCTCGACACACGTCCGGAATTGTCAGCAAGCGCGGGAGCAGTTTGGTGGCAGGCTGGCAAGAATTTGCGTTTGTGGTCTTGGTTATTGAAGAAGGAAAAAGAGAAGGGAAATTTGGGCCTGCCGAAAATTCCCCTCTTGTAATGGCTCGCCAAGGCCTGCGGCAGGATTTGCGGCGGCCTTCACCGCCCACAACGTTGGACCCCAGCTTGCGCAACCTGGAGGCGTCCAGTGGCTCAGTGGCCTGTTCTTCCGCACAGACCAGTCACGGTGGGTTCACGGCCAGTCATGTTTTTTTGGCAGCACCGGGCTTGGTGGAGTCGGAGACCCGCCACCACTGTGTCTCTGGCTTTCAAGTTTTGTCTTTTCATGATTGAGAAATCGATTTCCCAAGATCCCGTCCTGCCATTCACGCACACATCGCCTGCACAGTTCCCGACACCCACACAGCCCAACCTCGGCCACGTACATCTTGACATTGCATCGCAGAACCCTGCTGCCCACCTGCATCACCGAACAACAACAACTCCCGACTAATACGACTTCATCGCTGCTCTGATCCCCCGATCCGCCGTCCCTCCTGACATCACCCGCCCCCCCGGCTCGCCCAAATCGTGACAGCCACTCGACAGCTTCTCCGCCCGGCCACGACAGCGATCCAACTACGCCTCCGGACACCCGCCGCTTTCCCGACTCCGCTGCCGACCGCAATACACTGACTGTGTCGCCGCCTTCGCTCGTTCCTTGCTGCTCCCGGTGCTCCGCCTGACGGCTCGTTTCCCCGCTGAGCTACCCTTCCCATCGAGTCCCGGTTTCCGACTTCTTCATGGATAATCTATGGAGTCGCCGTGCCAAGTGAGTGCCCTTCTCGCCTTCCTTGCCTTCGTCCCGTCCCATGTCCGTTCTCTATCCTAACCCCGCCTCTTCTCAGCTCGAGCAAGCTCTCTCTCTCAACAGGTTCCGGTCAGGACAGCCCCTCGGGACGCAACCCTTCTTTCAAGCGATTTGGCGGTGATAGCTCGTCGCTCGGAAAGCACTCGTTCAGCTCCGCAACAACACCAGGCGGCAGCCTGGCCTCTCCGATCGGCGGGGCATCAACCGCCTTCGGCCTGGGCTCGGGCGCTTTCGCCTCGTTCGGCTCAGCCAAGACGCCCAAGTCGCCGGGGAACCCGTTTGACACGGCCCTCGGCGCCGCCGCAAAGACCCCGACTGCCGAGAAATCTGCAAAGGACGGGGCCTTGGGCGGCAGGGCGCTCAGCAAGCCGTCTTCCTACGCTTCGTTGCGGGACGCGGGGAAGGCCGTTGCCCACCCGACACCCGGACCGGCGGCGCCACCAGCCCACCAGCTGCGCAACAGCTGGGTCTTTTGGTTCCGTCCGCCCATCTCCAAGGCGAACGGGTTTATCGAGTACGAGAAGACGTTACACCCGATCGCCACTGTCGAGACGGTCGAGCACTTCTTCGGCGTCTACCAGCACCTGAAGCGGCCGTCATCGCTGCCGCTGGTGTCAGACTACCACCTCTTCAAGAAGGGCATTCGGCCAATATGGGAGGACGAAGAGAATAAGAACGGTGGGAAGTGGGTGGTGCGCCTGAGAAAGGGTGTTGCCGACCGCTACTGGGAGGACCTGCTGCTTGCCATCATCGGCGATCAGTTCGGCGAGGCCAGCGAAGAAGTGTGCGGGGCGGTCCTCAGCGTCCGGAACGGCGAGGACATCCTCAGCATCTGGGCTCGCGCGAACGGGCAGCGGGTCCTCAAGATTCGGTAGGTTCTTCTCCGCACCAGACTCCCATCTGTTGCTCCCACTAATTCTGTCTCCAGTGAAACAATGCGACGGGTCCTGTCCTTCCCGCCGGACACGAAGCTCGAGTGGAAGAGCCACGACTCGAGCATCCAGCAGCGCACGGCGATCGAGGAGTCGCGGCGAGACAAGGCAAACAACCACCACCACGGCGACAAGCGGTCGTCCAACAAGCAGCACCAAAACCAACAGCAGCAGGCGGCGGACGATAACAAGAACACCACCGCCTCATAATTGCCCCCAGCGAAGCTAGGGCATGATGACGGCGCAGGAAAGAAAACAAGAGACGTTGTTTTCTTCCCCCGCGCATGTACAGTACCGAAATCAGCAAGCATCTGCCAAATGAAATTCCGAACGCGTCGAAATATTGGGTTTGGACCGGAGCGAATCCCGAAAAGGGGACGTGGTTCGTCCCTGAATTGTTCTCATTTCTCCTTTGGACATTGGTCACGGCACGGCAGGGTCTTAATGAAAAACCACACAAACTGGGAGGAGGCAGCGCTGAATGGGATATTCTGAAGTCATTTTGCGATGGTTGGAATGGAACCACAGAAGGGGGCTGGGGA
>Ga0247823_10000881_pt1 | contig 25341 bp, 20 predicted proteins | sample 13C_PalmiticAcid_2_FD_192426 | JGI IMG/M metagenome (GOLD analysis project Ga0247823, IMG submission 192426) | Soil microbial communities from agricultural site in Penn Yan, New York, United States - 13C_PalmiticAcid_Day30 | ecosystem: Environmental > Terrestrial > Soil > Agricultural land... | reverse complement strand
GCAGGTCCTCCCTTCTCTGCGACATCTCTCGAGCAAGCATCAGTTCGGCACCCTGCTGCTCTGCCAACTCCAACCGCTCTGCTAGATCACGGACAAATTGCGCCGAGGGCGGGGGTTTCATGTCGACCTCAATCTGGGCGATGTAAACGCGGCCGCAACCAAGCGCTGTTGCGAGGTCCTCCTGCTTCATTCCGCGCTCTGTTCTGAGGCGCCGCAACGCCGTCGCAAATGGGCTCACTTCGCTCCTTTCACATAGCTGAATGTCCGCGACTTGTGTACCTACGTCGCGAAGTTTCCTCGCACGTTCGAAGAGTCGCAAATGTGGTCTTTATGCTCAATTGGAGGACGATCGCGTATGAAATATTCAATATGGCAACTAGTTATCCCCTGTTTTCGAAAATCAACAGCTTGCAAAACGTTCTTCAAGTCGGCGAGATTGAAGGAATGCAAAAATCGTCATCTAGCGCGGGAAAACCACTAGGAAAGGATGTGCTCGCGGTTAGGCCAATCGGCGCCACAGAGACCTGGGGGCGAGCACTACCTCGACAGATCGTCAGGGAAGAAGCTGTCGCAGACCTAGGCGCCAAACACGGCGGTTTCATTGAGTTTTTGAACTGTTCTCACCGAGACTGAACTTGGCTGACTTCCGTCGCCCGCCCGACGCGAAGGTGGCCCGCGACCGACCGAGGCGCTAAGCCGGATGTCGGGGACAGACGTTCTTCCATCCGGGTCAACGTCGCAATGCTGTCTTCGCTCCATCCAACAATCCTATAGTTCTACAATATTGGTATAGTAGAGAAATGGAAGAAGAAGCTGTCGTTCGATCTCTCGGTGCGTTGGCCCACGCGGTGCGCTTGCGGATTTTCCGGGCGCTTGTGGTCTCCGGCCCGCAGGGGCTGACCCCAGGGGTGATCCAGGAGGGCCTGGGCATTCCCGCTACCACCTTGTCCTTCCACCTCAAGGAGCTGGCAACGGCCGGCCTGGTCAAGCAGGAGCGAGCCAGCCGAAACCTCGTTTACCGAGCTTCCTTCGAACAGATGAACGGCCTGCTTGGCTACCTCACGGAGAACTGCTGCGCCGGCGAGGCGTGTGCCGTGGAGTCGGGCAAACAGGCCTGCGACTGCTGACCCTCAACCCGGAGACTCACCATGAAGCGCTTTCACGTGCACGCCCATGTCGACGACCTACAGGCGAACATCACCTTCTATTCGAAGCTGTTCGGCGCGCAGCCCGCGCGCGTCGAGGCCGACTATGCGAAGTGGATGCTCGAAGACCCCCGCATCAACTTCGCCATCTCGACCCGCGGCAGCAAGCTCGGCATTGACCATCTGGGCATCCAGACGGACACCGAGGCCGAACTCGAGGAGATGAAGGCCCAGGCAGTCTCGGCCGACGTGGCGCTGCACGGCGAGGGTGAAACGACCTGCTGCTACGCGCGCAGCGAGAAGTACTGGGTAACCGACCCACAAGGCGTTCCTTGGGAGCAGTTCCACACCCTGGGGTCCATCCCCGTATTCAGCGAAAAGCGTGTGGAACCTGCCGAGACCTCAGCGTGCTGTACGCCGGTCGTGTCTCGTGGCAAGCCCGTGCCTGTTGCCGTGTGCGGCACCAAAACCAGTTCGTGCTGCTGAGGAGTTGGATCGTGGAGAACAAGGTCTACAACGTGCTGTTCATCTGCACGGGAAACTCCGCCCGGTCGATCCTGGCCGAGGGTTTGCTCAACAGCATCGGCAACGGACGCTTTCACGCGTACTCCGCGGGCAGCCAGCCCAAGGGCGAGGTGAATCCGTTGGCCCTGCAGGAACTCGCCAAGCTGAAGATTCCGACGGACGGCTTCCGAAGCAAGAGCTGGGAAGAGTTCGCTCGGGCTGGCGCACCCGAGATGGACTTCGTGTTCACCGTCTGCGACAACGCCGCCGGCGAGGTCTGCCCGGTGTGGCCCGGCCAGCCGATGACGGCGCACTGGGGGCTGCCTGACCCCGCAGCGGTGGACGGCCCCGACCACGTCAAGGCACAAGCCTTTCACGACGCAGCCGTGACGATGAAACGTCGCCTGGACTTGATGATGTCCCTGCCGCTCGATTCGCTGGAGCGCATGGCGATCCACAAGGAAATCAAGAGCATCGGGAGCGCGTGACATGACCACGAACGTGCTCATTCTCTGCACGCACAACAGCGCGCGGAGCGTGCTCAGCGAGGGGATGTTGAACCACTGGGCCCAGCGCCTCGGCAAGGATGTCAAGGCGTTCAGCGCCGGCAGCGCCCCGAGCGGCCGCATCAATCCTCTGGCGTTGGAGTCCCTGAGCAACGCAGGCGTCGATGTCGCGGGATACAGGTCCAAGAGCTGGGACGAGTTCACCCAGCAGGATGCGCCCGAGATGCACATCGTCATCACGGTGTGCGACAGCGCCGCGTCGGAGCAGTGCCCGTACTGGCCGGGGAGTCCGATCAAGGTGCACTGGGGCTATCCCGACCCCTCGAACGCGGCCGAGGACCAAAAGAAGACAGCGTTCGAGTTGACGCGACAAGCCATTGGCTACCGCATGTTGCAGCTCCTTTTGCTCCCTCTCGACCTCCTGAGCCCCGCTGAACTTCAAGCCGCGCTCACTGAACTGGCGACCAGCTGATCATGACCACCTCTCACGTCGCATCACCTCTCCGCGCTACCGAGGCCAAGCCCTCCATCGGCTTCTTCGAACGCTATCTGACCGTCTGGGTCGGGTTGTGCATCGTCGCGGGCATCCTGCTCGGCCAGGTGGCACCTGGTGTTTTCCACGCGATCGGCGCGCTGGAGGTGGCCCAGGTGAACCTGCCCGTCGGGGTGCTCATCTGGGTGATGATCATCCCGATGCTGCTGAAGATCGACTTCGCGGCGCTCGGACAGGTGAAGTCCCACGTTCGGGGCATCGGGGTGACGCTCTTCATCAATTGGGCGGTGAAGCCGTTCTCGATGGCGTTGCTCGGGTGGATCTTCATCCGGCACGTCTTCGCGCCGCTGTTGCCGCCGGACCAGCTCGACAGCTACGTCGCGGGTCTCATCCTGCTGGCCGCGGCACCGTGCACCGCGATGGTCTTCGTGTGGAGCCAGCTGTGCAAGGGCGACCCGTACTTCACGCTGTCGCAGGTGGCACTCAACGACGCGATCATGGTGGTGGCCTTCGCGCCTATCGTGGCGTTGCTGCTGGGCCTGTCGTCGATCACCGTGCCCTGGGACACGCTGCTGACCTCCGTCGTGCTCTACATCGTGGTGCCGGTCATCCTCGCGCAGGTCTGGCGCAAGCTGCTGCTGCAGCGCGGGGTGACGCATTTCCAGGCCGTCGCGGCCAAGCTGGGCCCGCTGTCCATCGGCGCGCTCCTGGCCACGCTGGTCCTGCTCTTCGCGTTCCAGGGCGAAGCCATCATCGAACAGCCCTTGATCATCGCACTGCTGGCTGTGCCCATCCTGATTCAGGTGGTCTTCAACTCGGGACTCGCGTACTGGCTGAACCGCAAGATGGGTGTCCAGCACTGTGTGGCTGGGCCTTCGGCGCTGATCGGCGCCAGCAATTTCTTCGAACTGGCTGTCGCGGCCGCCATCAGCCTGTTCGGATTCAAGTCCGGCGCCGCGCTGGCGACAGTCGTGGGCGTGCTGATCGAGGTGCCCATCATGCTGGCCGTGGTCGCGGTGGTGAACCGATCGCAGGGCTGGTACGAACGTGGACTCAAGAGCAACTGACATGACCGACATCACCATCTTCCACAACCCGGTCTGCGGCACTTCCCGCAACGTGCTGGGACTTCTCCGGCATGCAGGTCTCGAGCCCACAGTGGTCGAGTACCTGAAGACTCCACCGAGCAAAGCCGAACTCCGGAAGCTGCTGGCCGATGCGGGCTTGTCCGTGCGCGAGGTGCTGCGCGAGAAGGGTACGCCCTACGGTGAACTCGACCTCGCCAACCCGAAGTGGTCCGACGACGAGCTGCTCGACTTCATCGGGCAGCACCCGGTGTTGATGAATCGCCCGCTGGTGGTCACGCCACTCGGCACCAAGCTGTGCCGTCCGTCCGAGGAGGTGCTGGAGTTGTTGCCGGTTGGCAAGGTGGCTCCGTTCACCAAGGAGGATGGCGAAGTCGTCGAGGACTGGGGAGTTCGGCGTGCCTGAACTCGAACTGACCTTCCCGGCGCTGAACCGCGAGTTGTTCGATGTCCCGGTCCCGGACCGCCTGATCGCGCGCGATCCGTCCACACATCCGCCGCGCTTCCTCTTGCTCTATGGTTCTCTTCGCGAGCGCTCCTTCAGCCGTCTCCTGACGTTCGAAGCGGCTCGCCTGCTGACCGCGATGGGCGGCGACGTGCGCATCTTCGATCCCGCTGGCCTGCCGTTGCCCGACGGCGCACCCGACACTCACCCGAAGGTGCAGGAGCTGCGCGAGCTCGCTGCGTGGTCGGAAGGCATGGTCTGGTGTTCCCCGGAGCGCCACGGTGCAATGACCGGGATCATGAAGGCCCAAATCGACTGGATTCCACTGAGCGTTGGGGCGGTTCGCCCGACCCAGGGCAAGACCCTCGCCGTGATGGAGGTGTCGGGCGGCAGCCAGTCGTTCAACGCGGTCAACCAGCTTCGGGTGCTCGGCCGATGGATGCGGATGCTGACGATCCCGAACCAGTCGTCCGTGGCCAAGGCGTTCAACGAGTTCACGGAAGACGGGCGGATGAAACCGTCTGCCTACTATGACCGAGTGGTGGACGTGATGGAGGAGCTGTTCAAGTTCACGCTGCTGACCCGCGATGTCTCGCCCTACCTCGTCGACCGGTACAGCGAGCGCAAGGAGTCGGCGGAGGAACTGTCTAGGCGTGTGAACCAGCGCAGCATCTAGCAAACTTCGTTCACGCACCCCATGGACAGCCGCATGGCGCTTGGAAGAACCGGAACTGTGGCAGCCTTGGGCGGGGCGCAGACGCTGGCGTGGGCTTCGACGTACTACCTGCCGGCGATGCTGGCGGCGCCGATGGCCCGAGACTTGGGGGTGTCGACACCGACCGTGTTCGCCGCGTTCTCTGGAGCGCTCATTGTCTCCGCGCTCCTCGGGCCCCGCGCCGGCGCAGCCATCGACCGTTGGGGAGGGCAACCCGTGCTGATGGGAACCAGCGTGGTCTTCGCCGCCGGCCTCGCCGCGCTTGGGCTGGCGCATGGCCCGGCCGGCTTGTTCGCCGCCTGGTTGCTGATCGGCATCGGCATGGGAAGTGGGTTGTACGAAGCGGCTTTCGCCGCGCTCGTCCGCTTGTACGGCAAGGATGCGCGCGGCGCGATCACCGGCATCACGCTGATCGCTGGTTTCGCGAGCACGGTGGGCTGGCCGTTGAGTTCGTACCTGGAATCCCACATCGGCTGGAGACAGACCTGTTTCGCCTGGGCAGCGCTGCACCTGCTCATCGGGCTTCCGCTGAACGCATGGTTGCCACCGGCTCGCGCACTGTCGAAGTCCAGCGCTGGGAGGGGCGACACGGCATTCGCGACGACCGACGGCAAGACCTCGCTGCGGGCGACGTTGGCCCTGTCCTTCGTGTTCGCGGCGACTTGGTTCATCTCCACGGCGATGGCTGCGCACCTTCCCAGGCTGCTCCAGGCCGCGGGCGCGACGTTGAGCACTGCCGTCGTCGTCGGTGCACTCATCGGCCCCGCGCAGGTGGCCGCCCGTTTGCTCGAGTTCGGCTTCTTGCGCAAGGTGCATCCGCTGCTGTCGGCACGCCTGGCCGCAGCGATGCACCCATTGGGTGTGGTGGCGCTGGCGGTCTTCGGCGCACCGGCCGCGGCCGTCTTCGGCGTCCTCCACGGGGCAGGCAACGGCATCCTGACCATCGCCAAGGGAACGTTGCCGCTGGTGATCTTCGGCCCGCAGGGGTATGGGCACCGCCAGGGACTGTTGATGGTCCCTGCGAGGGTTGCCCAAGCACTGGCTCCGTGGCTGTTCGGGTTGGCGCTGGACCGCTGGAATGCAGGCGCGCTGGTGGTCTCCTCCGTGGTGGGCATGCTGGCCCTTGCAGCGCTGTTCCTGTTGCCGCGCCGTCTTCCGAGCGAAGTGGACCCCGCTGTCGCAAGGGCGCGGGCGTAGTGCGATCCAGCCCGGTCCCATCGTCAGGTGCGACGCGTTCTTCGGACGTTGGCTGGGCAGTCTGGCGAGACAAGCTCCGCGCTACACTTCACGGGCCATGCGCCGCCGCTTCCTCCATCGCCTGACGACCACGTTCATCGTGGTGCTGTCGCTGCTGTTTTCGCAGTTCGCGCTGGCCGCCTACGTGTGCCCGGGAGAGGCGGACATGGACGCGATGGCGGAGATGATGGATGCCGGCGTCCCGTGCCATGGCATGGACGCGGAGCAACCGGCCTTGTGCCACCAGCACGCGGCGGACCCTGGCAAGACCTTCGAGGCCGTCAAGCTGCCAACGCCGACCTTGCCAATGGTCATCCAGGTGATCGAGCTTCCCCTCGAACTCGACGCCGATGATTCGGTCGCGCTTCCGGCCGCAGCAGCGCCCGAGGCCAGGCCGCCTCCGGATCCCGTTTTCCTTTCCACACTCAGACTTCGAGTCTGACCCACTCCGTCGACTGATCGGCGCCAATGCGGCCTGTCCGCACCTTGGCGTTGCCCTTGATCGTCCGCGGAGTTCCCATGAAATCAACATTGCTGCGCGCGGCCGCCTTGGTCGCCGCCTTGCTGCCCGTCTTGAGCCCGGCAGCATCTCTTTCGCTCGAGCAGGTGGTGGCGCTCGCCGTTCAACGCTCGGATGCAGCGCGCTCCGCCCGCCATGGCGCCGTCGGCGCCTCGGAAGCGGCGAGAGCTGCCGGCCAGCTCCCCGACCCGGCCCTCCGGGTCGGGGTCGACAATTTGCCGATCTCGGGTGGCGACCGGTTCAGCACGCGGGACGCCATGACCATGAAGCGCATCGGCGTGGCTCAGGAATGGCTGCCCTCGGAAAAGCGGGCTGCTCGCCAGGCCACCGCGGAGGCCATGGTGCGCCGGGAAGCAGTGTCAGTGCAGCTCACGGAGGCCGAGGTGAGGTTGCAGACCGGGCTTGCCTACGTGGATGCCTATTTCGCGAACGAGGCGCTGAAGCTCGCCGTTCAGGCGGAGCACCATGTCCACGAGGAGGTCGCGGCGGCCGTCGGCCGGATGACGTCCCCGGCGGGGAGCAGCCAGGACGTCCTGGCGGTGACCGGTGCCCGCGGCATCGCCGAAGACGACACCGCGGAGATTCGCCAACAGCAGGCCGCCGCGCGGGTGGCGCTCGAGCGATGGGTTGGCATCCGAATCGACGAGCTGACGCCACCCGATGGTTGGGGCGTTCCCGACGAGCGGAAGTACGTCGCTGCCCACCCGCGTGTCGCGGCCGCTCGACGCGACCTGGAGCTGGCGCGAAAGGAGGTCGACATGGCCTCCGCGGACCGGAATCCGAACTGGTCCTGGGAAATCAGCTACGGCCAGCGTGCCGGCAATCCCGACATGATCTCCTTCGGTGTGAGCATCCCTCTGCCGGTCGCTCGTGCTCAGCGCCAGGACCGCGACGTCGCGTCCAGGTTGGCGCTCGCCGAGAAGGTGGATGCAGATTTGGCAGAGGCCACCCGCATGGCCACCGGCGAGTACCGGGCATTGGCGAGCGATGCGAGTCGCCTGCGCGAGCGCATCGATCGGTTCCGAATCAGCGTCGTGGCCACCGCACAGCAGAGGACCGCCAGCGCGTTGGCGGGTTACCGCTCCAACCAGACCCCGTTGATGGTGCTCTTCGACGCACGCCATGCGGAAGTCGAAGCGCAGCGCAAGCTGCTCAACCTGCAGCGAGATCTTGCAAGAACCGAGTTGCAGCTGGCATTCAAACCTCTCGCCGAAGGAGGTGCCGAATGAAGCGCGCCCACATCGCTCTGACCCTCATCGTGGCGGTGCTCCTCGTTGGTGGAGGCTTCTACGCAGGCCACCGCTCCGGTTCGAGCGACCACGCATCGATGACTGCGGCCACGGCTGCGTCTGACGCCGGCGAACGCAAGCCGCTGTACTGGCACGATCCCATGGTGCCGGGACCGCGCTTCGACAAGCCGGGGAAGTCCCCGTTCATGGACATGCAGCTCGTTCCCGTCTACGCGGACGAAGGGAGCGATGGCGGCGTGAAGGTCAGCCCGACGGTCCAGCAGAACCTCGGTGTGCGCACGGCGACCGTCAAGCGGGGGGATGTGTCGTCGTCCTTCAACGCCGTCGGGGCCGTGCAGTTCGATGAGCGCCGGACCCACGTGGTGCAGTCCCGTGTCGCCGGCTATGTGGAGCGGCTGGATGTGCGGGCGCCGATGGAGCGGGTCCGAAAGGGCCAGGCACTGGCCGTCGTTTTTGCTCCGGAGTGGCTGGGACCACAGAACGAGTTCCTGGCCTTGAAGCGTGCCGGCGTGGCGCCCGACATCGTGGCGGCCGCTCGCGACCGCATGCGCGCGATGTCCATTCCCGACTCGCTCGTCCGGCAGAGCGACGAGGCCGGCACGGCACAGGCTCGTTTCACGCTGATCGCGCCAGCGAGCGGTGTGGTGGCCGAACTGGGTGTGCGCGAAGGTGTTGCCGTGACGCCCGGCACCACGCTGTTCCGCATCTCCGGGCTGGATCGCGTGTGGGCGGTGGCCGAGGTGCCTGAATCCCAGGCCACGGGGTTGAAGCGGGGGCAGCGGGTCAAGGCGGAACTTCAGGCCGACACATCGCGCACGTTCGACGGCGAGCTGAAGGAGATTCTTCCCCAGGTCAACGCCACGACCCGAACGTTGCAAGTGCGGTTCGAGGTAGACAACAGGGATGGCGCACTGACCCCGGGCATGCTGCTGCGGTTGCAGGTGGCCGGCCCCACGTCCGCGCGGTTGACCGTTCCTGCGGAGGCCGTCATCCGAACGGGCACCCGGGCGGTGGCGATCGTCCGGAGCGGCGGCGTCTTCCAGCCGCGTGAGGTCAAGCTCGGCGTCGACCTCGGCGAACAGATGGAGGTGGTCGATGGGCTGCGTGAAGGCGACGAAGTGGTCGTCAGCGGGCAGTTCCTCATCGATTCGGAGTCGCGTTTGAAGTCCGTTCTGGGCGCCATGGAGGCATCGACGCCAGCGTCCGCGCCTGGAGTGCAGGCGCGCTATCGGGCCGAGGGCAAGATCGAGAGCCTCGAAGCGGACGAAGTCACCATCTCTCACGGTCCCGTTCCGGCACTGAAGTGGCCCGCAATGACCATGGGTTTCGGGAAAGGCGAACCCAAGGCTTTCCCCGACCTGAAACCCGGCGACAGCATCCGATTCGAGTTTCGGCAAGGCGGGCCTTCAGGCTGGGAACTGACGTCGGTTGAAAAGACGGGAGGCGGGAAGTGATCGCGGCCCTCATTCGGTGGTCCGTGGCAAACCGCTTCCTCGTGCTTCTCGCGACCGCGTTCCTCGGGGGTGCTGCCGTGTGGTCGGTGAAGAACACCGCCGTGGATGCCCTGCCGGACCTGTCGGACACACAAGTCATCGTGCGCACGACGTACCCGGGCAAGCCGCCGCAGGTGGTCGAGGACCTCGTCACGTATCCGTTGACCACGACGATGCTCAGCGTGCCGGGCGCCAAGACGGTCCGGGGTTACAGCTTTTTCGGGGACTCGTTCGTCTACATCCTGTTCGACGACAGGACGGACCCGTACTGGGCGCGCTCACGCGTGGTGGAGTACCTCAACCAGGTGCAAAGCCGGCTGCCTGCCGGCGCCGCTGCCGCCCTGGGGCCCGACGCCACCGGCGTGGGGTGGGTCTACGAGTACGCGTTGGTCGACCGCAGCGGGACCCACGACCTGAGCCAGCTGCGGGCACTGAACGACTGGTTCCTGAAGTTCGAGCTCAAGACGGTCCCGGACGTCGCCGAGGTCGCGAGCGTCGGTGGCATGGTCCGGCAGTACCAGGTCGTGCTGATGCCGGAGAAATTGCAGGCGCTGGGCGTCACCCAGGGCATGGTGGTCGAGGCGCTCAAGAACGCGAACCAGGCTTCGGGCGGTTCGGTGGTCGAGATGGGCGAGGCCGAGTACATGGTGCGTTCGCGCGGGTTCCTGCGAACCTTGGACGACATCCGGAACGTTCCGCTCTCGGTGTCGGGGGCCACGCCCGTCATGCTCCGGGATGTCGCGTTCGTCCAGGTCGGACCGGAGATGCGCCGTGGCATCGCCGAACTGGACGGCGAAGGAGAGGTGGCGGGTGGCGTCGTCGTGATGCGCTCGGGCAAGAACGCCCGCGCGACGATCGAGGCCGTCAAGGCAAAGCTCGAGGGCCTCAAGCCGAGCCTGCCCCCAGGCGTCGAGGTCGTGGAGACGTACGACCGTTCCCTGCTCATCGACCGCGCCATCGGCAACCTGAAGCTGAAGCTCACCGAGGAGTTCATCGCGGTCGCGCTGGTGTGTTTGCTCTTTCTTTTCCATGTTCGCTCGGCACTCGTGGCGGTCATCACCCTCCCGCTCGCCGTTGGCTCCGCGTTCATCGTGATGCATTGGCAGGGCGTCAACGCGAACATCCTGAGTCTGGCGGGCATCGCGCTGGCTGTCGGCGCCGCCCTGGATGGGGTGGTGGTGCTCCTCGAGGCAGCACACAAGCACATCGAGGCATTCGAGGTGAAGCACGGCCGCGTCTCCACGGTCAAGGAGCGCTGGGGGCTCGTCACCGAGGCGTGCGTGGAAGTGGGGCCGGCGCTCTTCTTCTCGCTGCTGGTCATCACGCTGTCGTTCCTGCCCGTGTTCGCGCTGGAGGCACAGGAGGGGCGGCTGTTCTCTCCGCTCGCCTTCACCAAGACCTACACGATGGCGGCGGCGGCCGCGTTGTCCGTCACGCTGGTGCCCGTCCTGATGGGATATCTGGTTCGAGGGACCATCCCGCGCGAGCACGCCAATCCCCTCAATCGGTTTCTCATTGCAGCGTACCGGCCGGTGCTGGAAGCGGTGCTGAGGTTTCCGAAGGCGACCTTGGGGCTCGCCGTGGCGGTGCTGGTGGCCACGGCCCTTCCCGTCACGCGCCTGGGTGGGGAGTTCATGCCTGCGCTGGACGAGGGGGATCTGCTCTACATGCCTTCGGCGCTGCCGGGCCTGTCGGTTTCGAAGGCTTCTGAACTGCTGCAGCAGACGGACCGGCTCATCAAGGCCGTGCCGGAGGTGGCGCGGGTTTTCGGCAAGGCAGGGCGCGCCGACACGGCCACCGATCCGGCGCCGCTGGAGATGTTCGAGACGACCATCCAGTTCAAACCTCGTGACCAGTGGCGCGTGGGGATGACGCCGGACAAGCTTGTGGAGGAACTCGACCGCGTGGTGAAGGTGCCCGGACTCTCCAACGTCTGGGTTCCGCCCATTCGCAATCGCATCGACATGCTCGCCACGGGCGTCAAGAGTCCCGTGGGCATCAAGGTGGCTGGCACGGACCTGGCGGCCATTGATCGACTCACCACGCAGATCGAAGCCGCCGTCAAAGGGGTTCCCGGGGTCGCCTCGGCGCTGGCCGAGCGATTGACCGGAGGGCGCTACATCGATGTCGACGTGGACCGCCTCGCGGCGGCCCGGTACGGCCTGTCCGTGGCCGAAGTTCAGGCCGTCGTGTCGACCGCCATCGGGGGTGACAACGTTGGGGAGGTCGTGTCCGGGCGGGAGCGCTTTCCCATCAACGTGCGCTACCCCCGCGAAGTGCGGGACTCGCTCGAGCGCCTGCGCCAGCTGCCGTTCGTGACGGCCAGGGGAGCCACCGTGCTGCTGCAGGATGTCGCGCGCATTTCCATCGAGGAGGGGCCCCCGATGCTGAGAAGCGAGAACGCCCGCCTGTCCGGTTGGGTTTACGTCGATGTGCGGGGGCGGGATCTCCGCTCCGCGGTGAACGACATGCAGAGCGCCGTGGCCGAGCGAGTGGTGATGCCTGCCGGGTATGCCATCTCCTGGTCAGGTCAGTTCGAGTACCTTGAGCGCGCCACGGAACGGCTCAAGCTCGTCGTGCCCGTCACGCTCGCGGTCATCCTCGTCTTGCTCTTCCTGCTTTTCCGGTCGTTCGGTGACGCCGCCCTCGTGATGGCCGCCGTGCCGTTTTCCCTGGTCGGTGGGTTCTGGCTGGTCTGGTTGCTGGGGCATTCCATCTCGGTGGCCTCGGCCGTGGGCTTCATCGCCTTGGCAGGCGTTGCCGCGGAGTTCGGGGTCGTGATGCTCGTTTACCTGCAAAGCGCATGGAAGCAGCGCATCGCGGCGGGCGCTCCGGACGACGAGGCCACATTGCTGGCGGCCATTCGCGAAGGGGCGGTGCTGCGTGTGCGGCCGAAAGCGATGACAGTCGCCATCGTGCTCGCGGGTCTGATCCCCATGATGTGGGGCAGCGGGACCGGCTCCGAAGTCATGGCGCGGATTGCCGCGCCCATGGTCGGCGGCATGGTCTCGGCGCCGCTGCTGAGCATGCTCGTTGTTCCCGCCGCATGGTTCCTCGTGCACCGCCGGCGCTTTTCTCGTTCGACCCTTGATTCCCCGTCGGCAATACCGCCGTCGCCCATTCCATCCCTGAAGGAGATTCCATGAAAGCCATCCGACTCATCGCTTCCGTTCTGCTGGCGTTCGCTGGTGCCCAGGCCGGTGCGCAAGGCACGTCTGGCATGACGATGCCGGCCAAGCCGGCCTCCGGCGCGTCCGCAGCCGCGATGCCTCTTGTCCAGGGCGAGGTTCGCAAGGTCGATCCAGACAAGGGGCTCATCGTCTTGCGGCACGGGGACATTCCGAACCTGGCCATGCCGCCGATGACGATGGGCTTCGACGTTGCCGACAAGAAGATGCTGGAGAACATCAAGGTCGGCGACAAGGTTCAGTTCCAGGCGGAAATGGTCAAGGGCAAAGCCACGGTGACGGAACTGAAGAAGTAGGCCATGCGCGAAGCGCACTGAGTGATCGCGAAGGGGCGTGCGGACGCACGCTCGTGTCGATCGCGAACGTGGGATCAGTGGTTGTGGACGGAGCGCAGATGCCCGTGTTCTTTGGTGGTCGAGGCCGGTTCCTGCGCAGCCTCGGCCAAACCCGCAAGAATCCCGCACTGATCCGAGGTGCGTTGCTCACCGCAGCGAAGACGGAGTTCCTTGAGCTGCTTCTCTAGCAAGCGCAGTTCCTTGATTCGCTTGGTCACGTGGCCGATGTGCTCGTCCAGCAGGGCGTTCACGTCGCCGCAGGCGGCCTCCGGCTCGTCTTTCATCCGCAGCAGGACACGCACCTCGTCCAGTGACATGTCCAGCCCTCTGCAGTAACGAATCAGCTGGAGGCGCTCGAGGTGCGCCGGTTCGTAGATGCGGAAGTTGCCTTGGGTCCGCGCGGGCGAAGGCAACAGCCCCTCCCGCTCGTAGAAGCGAATGGTTTCGATGGAGGTGGACGACGCGAGCGCCAATTCGCCGATCTTCACAGCATTCTCCCGATAGACCGTCCCAGTATAGGGGGCTTGACTCTCTACTTGGTACAGGGTTTCTAATTCAGCCCATGAGCAACAAGAATTCTTCCACGAGCTGCTGTGACTCCGGTTGTGGATCGTCCTCGTCGACGGTGGTGGAGGAGCCTGTCTCCACGCTGCGTCTGCGGGTCCCCGCGATGGATTGCCCGAATGAGGAGCGACCCATTCGGGCCGCGGTGGAGCGGGTGGCTGGTGTCAGCGGCATGACCTTCGACCTGAAGGGCAGGCTTCTCGCCGTGCAGGCGCCAGAGTCGGTTTGGCCTGCCGCGATCGCCGCGGTGGAGGCGCTCGGCTTCGAGACGGAGCGAACTACCGAAGAAACGATGGGCGAACGTGATGCGTGCTGCGGCTCGACGGACAAGGCCGCGCCGGTCGACGAGGCGGCCGCCACGTTGCCGCTGCTTCGCCTTCGTGTTCCTAGCATGGACTGCCCCAACGAGGAGCGTCCCATCCGCGCGGCCATCGGATCGATTCCCTCGGTCGAGGCGCTGGCGTTCGACCTGAAGAACCGCGAGCTCAGCTTGCGGGCTCCGGAGGAGGTCTGGCCCGCGGTCGAGGCGGCGGTCAACGCCCTGGGGTTCGAGACGACACGATCGGACGCGCCCGCGACCCCGCCGACATTGGTGGCCGTCCCCGTGGCGGCCGTCGAGAGTTGCGGCGCCGGATCCTGCTGCGGGCCTTCGTGCTCGACCCCCATTTCGATCGCCGAGCCTGCTCCCGCAGAAAAGGCGACATCGGGGGATGCCCTGATCCTCCGAGTTCCCCAGATGGACTGCCCGACTGAAGAGGGGCAGATCCGCCGCGCGCTCGAAGGGTTCTCGGGTGTTCGACGACTGAGTTTCGATTTGCCGGGGCGCATGTTGACCGTGCATGCACCGACGGCAGATTGGGGCGCCATCTCTGCTGCCATCGAGCACGCAGGGTTGAAGGTGGAGGTTCTTTCTGCGCCGGTGAAGGCCGAGGACACGGCCCGCTCGCAGCGCCGCGAACTGTTCCGGCTCATCGCCGCCCTGGTGGTTGCCGCAGGCGCGGAGTTGGTCCACTTCTTCGCACCGGAAACGCTGGCCTGGAAGCTGGTCGGCATGGGTGTCGCGGCTGTGGCGATCGCGCTGTCCGGGTTGTCCGTTTTCCAGAAGGGGCTGTCCGCGTTGTTCCGCGGCCAGCTGAACATCAACGCGCTCATGAGCGTTGCGATCATCGGCGCGTTCCTGATCGGGCAATGGCCAGAGGCCGCGATGGTCATGGCGCTCTATTCGCTCGCAGAACTCATCGAAGCCCGCTCGGTGGACCGAGCCCGCAATGCGATCGCGAGCCTGCTCGCGTTGTCCCCGCCCCAGGTCGAGGTGAAACAGGTCAACGGCACGTGGCAGGTGATGGACGCCAAGTCGGTCGCTGTCGGGGCGGTCGCGCGTGTGAAGCCGGGTGAACGGTTCGCCCTCGATGGGCGTGTGACAGCAGGGCAGAGCGCGGTCGATCAATCGCCCGTGACGGGCGAGAGCATGCCCGTCGACAAGGCCCTGGGCGATGACGTGTTCGCGGGCACCATCAATCAAAGTGGCTCGCTCGAGTTCGAGGTGACCAAGCCCGCCGGTGACACCGTGCTTGCACGCATCATCCACGCCGTCGAGGAGGCCCAGGGCCAGCGCGCCCCCACGCAGCGCTTCGTCGACAAGTTCGCAGCGGTCTACACCCCCGGGGTGTTTGTTGTTGCGCTGGCCGTGGCCATCGGAACGCCGCTCGCGTTCGGGTGGACGTGGATCGACGCCGTCTACAAGGCGCTCGTCCTGCTGGTCATCGCGTGCCCGTGCGCGTTGGTGATCTCGACGCCCGTCACGGTGGTCAGCGGGCTCGCCGCGGCCGCGCGCCGAGGCATTCTCATCAAAGGGGGCGCCTACCTGGAGCAAGCGCGCAGGCTGACCGTGCTGGGCCTGGACAAGACGGGAACCTTGACGGAAGGCAAGCCCAAGCTGGTCGCCCATCGTCTGTTGACGACGTCGCGCCCCGAAGAGGACGTGCTCCGCATCGCACGCAGCTTGGCGGGTCGCTCCGATCACCCGGTGTCCAAGGCGGTGGCTGCCGGGCTCTCGGTTGCCGCCAGCGAGGTGACGGACTTCGGTGCGGAACTGGGCAAAGGCGTGCGCGGGTCGGTGGGTGGTCAACGCTTCGTGCTGGGCAACCACCGCTGGATTCACGAACGTGGGCAATGTTCTCCGGAGATCGAACGTCTCATGGAGGAGCATGAGTCGCAGGGCCGGACCTTGTCCGTGCTGGCCAGCGAGACCGAAGCCCTGGCGCTCTTCGCCGTGGCCGACACCACCAAGGAAACCAGCAAGCAGGCAGTGTCAGAGCTCAAGGCGCTCGGTGTGCGCCCGGTCATGCTGACGGGGGACAACGCGTCCACCGCCCAGGCCATCGCCAGGCAGGTGGGCATCGACGATGTGCGCGCCGGCCTGCTGCCCGAAGACAAGCAGAAGTTCGTCAGTGAGATGGGCCAGGGTGGCGAACAGGTGGGGATGGTCGGTGATGGTGTCAACGACTCCCCGAGTCTGGCTGCGGCCGCCATCGGATTCTCCATGGGCGCGGCAGGCACCGACACGGCCAAGGAAGCGGCCGATGTCCTCATCATGAACGACGACCTCCGCAAGGTCCCGGAGACCATCCGGCTGTCCCGCAAGGCCCACGCCGTGCTCTGGCAGAACATCACCATCGCGCTGGGCATCAAGGCGGTCTTCTTCTACCTGGCTGTGTTCGGAAACGCTTCCATGTGGATGGCGGTCTTCGCCGACATGGGCGCCAGCCTGTTGGTGGTCTTCAACGGGCTGCGGCTGCTGAAGGCGCAGCGCTGACCTCACTTCACCCCTCAGGCCCGCCAGTCGTCGGGCCTTTTTCCATTCGAGTTCACATGATTCGTTTCCCCTCCCTACGGCAGATCGTGCCGGTGCTTCTCGCAAGCGTCCTCGGCCTGGCCGTGGCCTCCGCGGCTCACGCAACGGAGGCCGACGTGAAGCGCGTCTGGCAGATCCTTGACTACCTGGCGGTCGACTACGCGGGTGCGGTGAAGGACGGTCAGATCGTCTCCCAGTCGGAGTACGACGAGATGAAGGAGTTCTCCCAGACCGCGCGAACAAAGATCTCGGCGCTCGAGGCGAAGGGAGATCAGGCAGCCCTCGTCGCTCAGGCCGCGGAACTCGAGGCGGCCATCACGGCGAAGGCGGACCCGGCCAAGGTGGGTGCTTCGGCCAAGGCGCTGGCGGCGCACCTGCTCGCGGTGTATCCCGTCCCGCTGGCGCCCACCACGGTCCCGGACGTTGCGCTCGGGGCAAAGCTCTACGCGAGCAACTGCGCGAGTTGCCACGGTGACACGGGCGCAGGAGATGGTCCGGTCGGAAAGGCGCTTGACCCTGCACCCATCGCATTCACCGATCAGGAGCGAGCACGCCAGCGGAGCGTCTTTGCGCTCTACCAGGCCGTGACGCAAGGCATCGCCGGCACCGCCATGCCTGCCTTCGCCCAGTTGTCGGACCAGGAGCGGTGGTCCCTTGCCACATTCCTCGGCACGTTCTCGCATCAGGACGAACAAGTCCAACGTGGAGAAAAGCTATGGGCCGCAAGCGACCGGCGCGGGGCAACGCTGTCGACTCTGGAGCACTTCGTCAACGTGACCGAGGAAGACCTGGCCAAGTCCATCGGCAACGAAGCTGATGCGGCCGCCCTGATGGCGTACCTTCACGCGCACCCTGAGGCCGTGGTCTCTTCGGGGCGCAACAACCTGAGCCTGGCACGTGAACGCCTGAACGCCAGTGTGGCGGCGTATCGGACCGGCGACATCAAGAATGCCCAAGAGCTCGCGCTGTCGTCGTACCTCGACGGTGTCGAGCCGTACGAGCAAGCGCTCGCCGCAAAGGATGGTTCGCTCAAGGATCGGATCGAAGTCGAGATGGGGCGCTATCGTTCCATGCTGGCCTCGAAAGAGCCGATCGACCAGGTGCAGGCGTCGGCCGCGGGCATCGGCGAACTCTTTGCCCAGGGGGACAAGGCGCTTGCCGATTCCCACGCTGACTCGGCCGCGGCCTTCTTCGGCAGCCTGACCATCCTGCTTCGCGAGGGCATCGAAGCGTTGCTGGTCGTGGTGGCGATGATCGCGTTCCTGCGAAAGGCGGAGCGGCGCGACGTGTTGCCGTACGTGCATGCAGGGTGGATCGCTGCGCTGGCAGCCGGTGGCGTGACCTGGGTCGTCGCCACCTACCTGGTGACGATCAGTGGGGCGAATCGAGAAGTGACCGAGGGATTGTCGAGCCTGTTCGCCGCTGCGGTGCTGCTCAGCGTGGGCGTCTGGATGCATCAAAAGAGCGTGGCGGGCCAGTGGCAGGCGTACCTCCGCGAGCGCATGTCGTCGGCGTTGAACCGGAAGTCGGCGTTTTTCATGTTCGGGCTTGCCTTCGTGGCGGTCTACCGCGAGGTCTTCGAAACCATCCTGTTCTACGCCGCGCTCTGGGGGCAAGGGACTGACGGCGCCATTCTGGCCGGGCTGGCGACTGGCGTCGTTTGCCTGATCGCCATCACGGTGCTGCTGCTGCGCTACAGCGCCAAACTGCCCATTGGTCAATTCTTCAGAGCGAGCTCCTGGCTCGTCGCCGTGCTGGCGGTCGTGTTGACGGGCAAAGGCGTAGCGGCTCTGCAGGAAGCAGGCTGGATCATGCCCACTGCCCTGTCTGCGCCTCGTCTTGAGATCCTCGGCATCTATCCATCGACCGTGGGTCTGGCTGCGCAACTTGCTGTTCTGTTTTTGGTCTTGGGATTTTTCTATGCGCACTCGAGACCGGCTCGAGCCCGCTCGTGACGCAGGGTGGGCCCGCTGCTCCGTCTTCCCTGCTGCGTGGGCCTTCTTCTGACCTGAGGGGACGTCATGAAAAACTTCAGCGGCACCATCCAACCGGCTGTTTCCGCAGAACTCACGGCCGCCAATGCGGCGGAAGTCCGTCGGCAGGTGACGCAGGCGTTCGTTCATCTGGAACGAGCCCACGTACTTGGTCAGTGCTCGACCGTCCAACACGTCCGCGTGCATGCCAACATGCTGGCCTGGGCACTCCGTCAAAGGCAGTGGGGGGAATGTGCGGGACAACTCCTTCGGCTGGTGGGCGCGCTCACGAAGACACCCTTCGGGCTGGTGCCGACAGGGAACACCGGGGGAGCCAATGTAAGTCCATTCCGGCGCATGCCAATACCCGAGGATCTGCAGCGAGTGATCGACGAAGCCAGGTCACGCTCAGGAAGGCCCGGCGACAACAGATTGGCGGAATGACCGGCCGGGCTGGACCGAACATTACCGAACGGTAATGAAGTTGTCCGATCGTTGAGCGACGGAGTTGCATACAGTTCATGCCGATACATCCCTGCACCCATCACGACCGAACTTCCTGCTCGTATACTTTTCCACCATGCGCCGCGCCCTGACGGTCTTCCTTCTGCTGATCCTGCCGCTGCAGCTCTCTTGGGCTGTGGCTGCGGCGTATTGCCAGCACGAGGGTACGACCCAGATCACTGGCCACGTTGGGCATCACGAGCATCAGCACGCCCAAGTCGAGGGCGATGCAACTGACAATGTTGCGAAGCAGAGCTCCCCAGAGCAGAACGACTCGAAGGACAAGCCCCAGTGCGTCGACGACGATTGTGCGTACTGCCACCTGGCGAGCTTGAAGACGGTCACCGTGCCAGCCATCGTTCTTGCCGTGGTATCCGGAACGACGTTCATTCTGCAGGCCGCATCTCCGGTCGAATCACAGACGGGCGGTTTCATCGACCGCCCCAATTGGCGCGCCGCCTAGTCCGGCGCGCTCAATCCTCTTCTCCTCTCAGTTTTCACTGACAGCACAGACGCGCCGCCGGACTCTCCCCTCGTTGTTTCTCAACTTTGGAGTGTTCGATGCGTTTGCACCTTGCGCCGCTGCTGGCGGTCGCTTTCGCCACACCGGCTTGTTTCGCACAGCCCACTGATGCCGCCACCACGGCGGTCGCGGCTCAGCCCACCTCCGTCCCGGCGTCGTCCAAGGCCATCTCCCTGCGCGAAGCGCTCGACAGCGCCTTGTCACACAACCCGGAGCTTTCCGCCGCGCGATACGAGCTGGAAGCCACCGAAGGGGCACGTCGACAATCATCCGCCTATCCGAACCCGACGATCGGCCTGGATGTCGAGGACACCCGCCGGGCGACCCGCGCGACCACGGTCACGCTGAGTCAGCCGATCGAGCTGGGTGGGAAACGCGCCGCACGAATGGCCGTCGCCGACCGTTCCCGCGATGTGGCCGAAGCACAGTTCGCCGCTCAGACGGCATTGGTCCGTTCAACGGTGACGACCGCGTTCTTCGACGCGCTGGTTGCCCAGGAGCGCGTGCGTCTGGCTGAAAGCTCGCTGTCGCTGGCCGAGGGCGCATCGGGTGCGGCGTCCAAGCGGGTGATCGCCGGCAAGATCTCTCCCGTCGATGAAACCCGCGCCCGCGTCGCCGAATCCGGCGTTCGGCTCGAGCTGCTGCAGGCGCGCAGCGAGCTGCGCACCGCGCTGCACGGCCTCAGGGCCGCGACCGCTTCTCCGCTCGGAACATTCGACACCGTTTCCGGTGCAGCGCTCGACATGCCCGCATCGATGTCGGACGCGGAGCTGGCCCAGAAACTGGCCGGCGCGCCGGCCGTCCGGCAAGCGCAGCGGGACTCGGAGCGGTTCGCCGCGCTTGCGGAGGTCGAGCGAGCCCGCGGCATTCCCGATGTGACGGTCAGTGTGGGTGCCAAGCGCGACGCCGAGGCAGGCCGCAACATGGCCGTCCTAGGCATTTCCATGCCGATTCCGATCTTCGACGCCAACCGCGGCGCCCAGGTCGAGGCACTGCGTCGCTTGGACAAGGCCATTGCGGACGCCAGGGCCGTGTCCCTCCGCGTCGAGACCGAGGCGTTGCAGGCTCAGGAACGCATGCTCACCGCCCGCGCCGAGGTCGAATCACTTCGGAAGGATGTGCTGCCCGGGGCGCAAGGGGCCTACGACGCCGCAGTCAAGGGCTTCGACCTCGGCAAGTTCGGCTTCCTCGATGTGCTCGACGCCCAACGGACCCTCCTGACCGCCAAGGGGCAGTACCTGCGCGCGCTCGCAGAGACGCATCGCTCCCGAATTGAACTTGACCGCCTGCTTGGCGCTTCCGAACAGACCACCCCGGCCGCTCGGCCGGCACAGCCCTGAGGTTCCGATGAAATTTGACATGAACAACGCTGCGTCCAAGGTGGGGCGCAAGCAACTGATCGCGATCATGGTCCTGGTCGTCCTGGGCCTCTTCGCTGCGTTCGCCATCCTCCGCACCGAGCCCACCAAACCTGCCGGTGATGGTCACGGCGAACACGGCGGCCACGGGCACGAAGAGGCCAAGGGGCACGGCGACGGTGAACATCACGGCGAGAAGGCCGGCGACGCCCATGATCATGACAAGGGGCATGGCGACGGCGAGCACCACGAAGAGGCCGCGCCGAAGAAGGGGCCGCACGGTGGTGACCTCTTCACCGAAGAGAAGTTCGGCATTGAAATTCAACTGGCGGAAGAGGGAGGAAAAGCCAACTTCAAGGCCTGGCTGTTCCAGGAGGGCAAGCCGGTGGTGCCGACCAGTGCCAAGGTGACGATCAAGTTGGCGCGCCCGGGAGGTGAGGAAGAGGAGCACGTGCTGGCGGTGGACGGCGATGGGCTCAAGAGCTCGAAGCCGGTCGCTGAACCGCACATCTTCGACGCGACGGTTGCAGCCCAGACAGCCACCGAACCCTTCGTCTTCACGTTCTCGAAGGAAGAAGGACGGGTCGCGATGTCCGATGCACAGATCAAGGCTTCCGGCATCGCCGTGGAGACCGCGACGGCGGCGTCCATTCGCTCAACCCTGCAGTTGCCTGGCGAGATTCGTTTCAACGAGGACCGCACGGCGCACGTGGTGCCACGCGTGGGTGGTGTGGTCGAAAGCGTGTCCGCGAACCTCGGGCAGCAGGTGAAGAAGGGTCAGGTGCTGGCGGTCGTGTCGAGTGCAACGGTTTCGGAACAGCGCAGCGGCCTTCGTTCGGCCCAGCAGCGGCTGGTTCTCGCACGCACGACCTACGAGCGCGAGAAGAAGCTGTGGGAGGAGAAGATCTCTCCCCAGCAGGACATGCTGCAGGCCCAGCAGGTGCTGCGCGAGGCGGAGATCGCCGTCGCCAACGAGCAGCAGAAGCTCGGCGCCATCGGCGCGGGGGCCGGCGCAGGTGCGCTCGGCCGCTACGAACTGCGCGCACCCTTCGACGGCATGGTGGTCGAGAAGCACATTGCGCTCGGCGAGATGGTCAAGGAAGACACCCAGGTCTTCACGATCTCCGACCTGTCCTCGGTGTGGGCCGAGATGAGCATCGGCGCCAACAACCTGGACCAGGTACGGGTGGGCGGCAAGGTGCTGGTGCGATCCGCGGCATCCGAAGCGCGGGCGAACGGAACGGTCTCCTACGTGGGCTCGCTCATTGGCGAACAAACGCGGACCGCCAAGGCGCGCGTGACGCTGACCAATCCCGAACTCAGCTGGCGTCCGGGCCTGTTCGTGAATGTCGACATCGTCGGTTCGGAGGCGGCGGTCCCGGTGACGGTCTCATCCGAAGCGGTGCAGACCGTCAACGATCAGTCCGTCATTTTCGTGAAGGTGCCTGGTGGCTTCGTTCCCCAGCCCGTTCGCACCGGCCGGTCAGATGCCAAACGGACGGAGATCGTGAGCGGGCTGCGCCAGGGCTCGGCGTACGCGGCGGCCGGCAGCTTCGTCGTGAAGTCGGAGCAGGGCAAGGCCTCCGCATCGCACGAACACTGATCGGATCCAGACATGTTTGAACGATTGATTCGTTTCGCCATCGAGCAACGGTGGCTCGTGATGCTGGCCGTGCTGGGCATGGTCGGCCTCGGCATCTACAACTACCAGAAGCTGCCCATCGACGCGGTGCCCGACATCACCAACGTCCAGGTGCAGATCAACACGGAAGCCCAGGGCTACTCCCCGCTCGAGACGGAGCAGCGCATCTCCTATCCGATCGAGACGGTGATGGCCGGGCTGCCGGGGTTGCAGCAGACGCGGTCGCTCTCGCGCTACGGGCTGTCCCAGGTGACGGTGATCTTCGCGGACGGCACGGACATCTACTTCGCCCGCCAGCTGGTCAACGAACGCATCCAGGCGGCGCGCGAGCAGTTGCCTCCGGGCATCTCGCCCGTCATCGGCCCGATCTCCACCGGTCTCGGCGAGATCTACCTGTGGACGGTGGAGACGAAGGAGGGGGCCACGAAGCCCGACGGCACGCCGTACACCCCGACCGACCTGCGCGAGATCCAGGACTGGATCATCAAGCCGCAGCTCCGCAACGTGCCGGGGGTCACCGAGATCAACTCGATCGGCGGCTACGCCAAGGAGTACGAGGTGGCGCCCATCCCGGAGAAGCTCTCCGCCTATGGCCTGACGATGGGCGACCTGCTGACCGCCATCGAGCGCAACAACGCCAACGTGGGCGCGGGCTACATCGAGAAGCGCGGCGAGCAGTACCTGATCCGTGCGCCGGGCCAGGCACGATCGCCGGAGGACCTGCGCAACATCATCCTCGGCAACACCGACGGCGTACCGATCCGCGTTCGCGACGTCGCGAGCGTCGGGCTGGGCAAGGAGCTCCGGACGGGTGCGGCGACCGACAACGGCCGTGAAGTGGTGCTGGGTACCGTCTTCATGCTGATCGGCGAGAACAGCCGCAAGGTCTCGCAGGCGGTGGACCGCAAGATGGCCGACATCAATCGCAGCCTGCCCGAGGGCGTGCACGCGGTGACGGTCTACGACCGCACGGTGCTCGTCGACAAGGCAATCAACACCGTCAAGAAGAACCTGTTCGAGGGCGCGGTGCTCGTGATCGCGGTGCTGTTCCTGTTCCTGGGGAACATCCGCGCGGCCATCCTGACCGCGATGGTGATTCCGCTCGCGATGCTGTTCACCTTCACCGGCATGGTGAACCAGAAGATCAGTGCGAACCTGATGAGCCTCGGTGCGCTGGACTTCGGCATCATCATCGACGGGGCGGTCGTGATCGTGGAGAACTGCGTGCGGCGCCTGGCGCATGCGCAGGCGCACCATGGTCGACCGCTGACCCGCAGCGAGCGGTTCCACGAAGTGTTCGCGGCCTCGCAGGAGGCCCGCCGTCCGCTGCTGTTCGGGCAACTGATCATCATGGTGGTGTACCTGCCGATCTTCGCGCTCACGGGCGTCGAGGGCAAACTCTTCCACCCGATGGCGTTCACCGTGGTGATCGCGTTGCTCGGGGCCATGATCCTGTCGGTGACCTTCATCCCGGCCGCGGTCGCGCTGTTCATCGGCAATCGTGTCGCCGAGAAGGAAAACCGCCTGATGCAGTGGGCCTCGCGCGGGTACGAGCCGCTGCTGAAGCATGTCATGAACGCCAAGCCACTCGTGCTGACGTTCGCCGTGGTCGCCGTCGTGCTGTCGGGCCTGCTGGCCACACGACTCGGAACCGAGTTCGTGCCCAACCTGAACGAAGGCGACTTCGCCGTGCAGGCGCTGCGCATCCCGGGGACGAGCCTGAGCCAGTCGGTGCAGATGCAGCAGCAGATCGAATCGACGCTCAAGGCGAAGTTCCCGGAGATTGAGCGGGTGTTCGCCCGCACGGGCACCGCGGAGGTCGCGTCGGACCCGATGCCGCCGAACATCTCCGACGGCTACGTGATGTTGAAGCCCGTGGACCAGTGGCCCGAGCCCCGCAAGACGCGGGACCAGCTGCTCGCCGAGGTCCAGGAAACCGTGTCGAAGATTCCCGGCAACAACTACGAGTTCTCGCAGCCCATCCAGCTTCGCTTCAACGAACTCATCTCGGGCATCCGGAGCGACGTCGCGGTGAAGGTGTTCGGCGACGACATGGACGTGCTCAACAAGACCGCCGTCGAGATCTCGGAGTTGCTGGAGAAGATCCCCGGCGCATCCGAGGTGAAGGTGGAGCAGACGACCGGCCTGCCGATGCTCACGGTCAACATCGACCGCGAGAAGACAGCGCGCTACGGGCTCAACATCGCGGACGTGCAAGACACGCTGGCCACCGCCATCGGTGGCCGCGAGGCCGGCACGATGTTCGAAGGAGATCGCCGTTTCGACATCGTGGTGCGGCTGCCCGAACACCTGCGCAGCGACCTCGAGGCCATCAAGCGGCTCCCAGTGGCGCTCCCGAAGTCCGACGGCGCCACCCGGGTCTCGTTCATCCCGCTCGGTGAGGTGGTGACCCTCGAACTGGCGCCAGGACCGAATCAGGTGAGCCGCGAGGACGGCAAGCGCCGGATCGTCGTCAGCGCCAACGTGCGTGGCCGCGACCTGGGCTCGTTCGTCAGCGAGGCCAACAAGGCGGTCCAGGAGCAGATCAAGGTGCCGGTGGGCTACTGGACCACCTGGGGCGGGCAGTACGAGAACCTGCAGTCGGCCACGACCCGGCTCCAGATCGTTGTTCCGGTGGCGCTGATGCTCGTGTTCGTGCTGCTCTTTGCGATGTTCGGCAACTTGAAGGACGGCCTGCTGGTGTTCACGGGCATTCCGTTCGCGCTCACCGGTGGCATCGTGGCGCTGTGGATGCGTGGCATCCCGCTGTCCATCTCGGCCGCGGTGGGGTTCATCGCGCTGTCCGGCGTGGCGGTGCTCAACGGTCTCGTGATGATCTCCTTCATCCGCAACTTGCGGGAACAGGGGTTGCCTCTCGACCAGGCCATTCATCAGGGCGCGCTTACCCGTCTGCGTCCTGTGTTGATGACGGCCTTGGTCGCCTCGCTGGGGTTCGTGCCGATGGCCTTGGCCACCGGTACCGGCGCGGAGGTTCAGCAGGCCGTAGC
>Ga0247823_10000880_pt1 | contig 25350 bp, 22 predicted proteins | sample 13C_PalmiticAcid_2_FD_192426 | JGI IMG/M metagenome (GOLD analysis project Ga0247823, IMG submission 192426) | Soil microbial communities from agricultural site in Penn Yan, New York, United States - 13C_PalmiticAcid_Day30 | ecosystem: Environmental > Terrestrial > Soil > Agricultural land... | reverse complement strand
GCGCCACCCTCTCCGCCGCGGCCCAACTCCTGGCCACCGACCCCGACCCCACCCGCGCCACGGCGGGCCGAGCGCTCCTCGACACCTATGTCACCCGTGGATCTCCCGTCCGCCCGAATCGCACGTCAGCCACGCAACTCGCGCAAGCCATCACCGCGGTAGCCGAATCGCTGTGGCCCGCGCAGCGGTGAGAACATCAGCCACTTGGCTCCGGGCGAAACCGGTTCCTCAGGCAACGGAGGATGAGCGCAAGCGGCACCATTGCCCGCGGCGATGAACCACGTCGCGGTCGCGCGTCGGCGAAAGTCTTGGTCCATCCGGAGAAGGACTCGTTGGAGGCGGTCGCGGCGCTATTGCGTTATTCGCGCTCGGCCAGATCTGGTCGAGGCCAAGTCAAGCCGGGGAGGCTGGATGTCGGTCCTCTGTCCTAGCATGCGGAGCATGACGCGATACGTCGATGAGGATCTGCACGGTGTGGAGTTCCGCGAGTGCGATCTGACCGGGGCACGCCTGATCGGTGTCGTGATGCAGGATGCCGTGATCGACGGGCTTGTCACCAACCTCGTGGTGAACGGTGTCGAGGTCACCGAGTACGTCGAGGCGGAGCTCGACCGGCGTCATCCGGTGCGGGTGCTGATCCGCTCCGAGGACCCTGCCGATCTGCGCGAGGCAGCGCGTCAGCTCCATGCCGCCTGGGCCGCCACGATCGAGCGAATCCGCCGTACGCCCGGCATCGAGCGCCGTGGCGTGAACGACGAGTGGTCGGCGGTGCAGACGATGCGCCACCTGGTCTTCGTCCACGACTCGTGGTTCCGCCGCTGCTGTCTGGGCTCGACGAAGCTGTTCACGCCGATGGGCATCGGGACGACCCTCGAGCCCTACCGTGAAGCGCACGGGCTTGACCTCTCGCTCGATCCGGCTCTCGACGAGATCGTGAGCGTGCGTGAGGCACAGGCCGCCGAGCTCCAGGCCTGGCTCGACGAGGTCACCGCCGTGCAGCTCGAAGCACGAGCGCCGGTCCCCGACGACGATGTCTGGCCGCCGTACGCCCGGGGCCGCTTGGTGCGACAGTGCCTCGGCACGGTACTCAACGAGACCTTCGAGCACCACCGCTTCTGCGTCCGCGACCTCGACCTGATCGAAGCACAGGACGCCGGGTAGGGCTCAGCATCTTGCGGACGCGGGCATCGCTGACCATCTTCGCGGTACCAAGCTGCTGGGGCCCAGAGCTGGACGCTCTACTTTCTCGAGCATCCGGCGGGCCTGACCTAGGTGCCGGGCGGGCACGCCGCCGGCTCAAAGGGCGGTCCGTGTGTTCAGTCTCGGCTGTTCACCGCCTTGGTCCACCATTCGGCGTGGCAAGCCTGCTGTTCGGCGATGGTCCCGATTTGTTCGATCGGCGCGTCGGCCAGGGTTCCGACTAGATCATCGATGGATGCTTTGTGGCCTGGTCGCATGATGTAGATCTGCATACCGCCACCCATGTCCCGGCACATCCCGCTCGGATAGGTGTCGCGGCGCGCTCCCTGAATGGCGACCAGCCAGCCATTGGGCTCCAGCTGACGGCGCAGCCGGACGAGGGCTTCGAACATGTCCATGGCGGTGGCTGTGTACCGGTCGGCGCCGAGGAGCAGCTCGATTCGGTAGAGCGGCCGTGGTCCGTCGTGTCCGTCGAGCCAGCCTCGCAGTCGGGCTTGTTGCTGGTCACCGGCTCGTGTGACGAGCACTTCTCGGTCTTGCAGCAGTCTCGGATACGCCTCGTTCACCGGCCCATTCAATCAGCCTGGTCGGGCTGTCGATCGCGCTCATCCGCTGTGAGGGCGACGGTGGGGATGCGCTGTTCAAAGCATGGGCGGATCACAGGCTTGACGAGGAGGCCCGCCAGGAGGCCCTTGGCCGTGGGGCCTGGCCATGATGCGCTTGTAGGCGCGAGCTCGCGCCCGGCCCGTGGTCCACCACCCAGATGACCGTGTCGGGCCGGGATCATGTCGGCGGGGTACTACCACTGGCCCAGCAAGGGGTCGTGCGCTGTGGGCTATTCGTGTCGGGATGACCTGGTCGATGGCTTCGGTCGGGTGGTGGGGGAGTACGAGCGAGCGTTCGAGGGTGATCAATTCCGCACAGTGGCGCGATACCTGAACGGGTTGGGTGTGCGAATGTGTCTCCCCGAGGCCAGCGGCCTCGTCGATTTGGACCGTCCGGTGCACGAGGCGTTGATGACGGGCTCTGGTACTGCTCCTGGCCATCGCCGGACGGCGGGTGGCGCTGGGCGAACTTCACCGACCAGGGCTCACCGCGCCTGCCGCGAAGTAGTCGCGCAGCATCGCGATCCGGCCGTCGCGGATGCGGAAAATCTGCACTAGCGACATCGTCGTGCGCCGCCCGGCCGGATCGTCGAGCGCCGTGTCGATCTCGGCGATGAACACATCGGCGTCCGCCGTCTCGTGCAGCACGTAGCGGGACTCCGCCATGTTCACCGTGCCCTCGAAGGACGACTCCCGGTGAAACCTCTTGATCCCCGTCCGGATCGCCTCCCGACCGACCAGGCGGCGTGGTAGCACATGCCCGTCGGGTACCAGCGGCGCTTCCAGTACGCCGTCCTCGGTGAACATCGCCGCGACGGCAGCCGGGTCTCGGGTGATCGCGCCCGCGTACACATACCGCTTGAAGATCTCCTGTGGTGTCACCCTTCCCGATCATCCAGCAGCGGTGACGCTCTTGCCAGGCCTTCCCTCCTTCGCGGACGGCAATCGCGGCGATGATCGCTCATCGGGACGACAGCACACGTCCCCAATCGACTTGGTTCGCCCACTCTTCGAACGAGTGCCATTTCACGGTCGGGTATCGCGAGTGCAGCGTGGTGAGGTCCACGTAGCTGGTGTTCTTCTCGAAGGCTTCGAACATCGTGCCGATCTCGTCGCCCGCCCACTGCCGAACCATGTCGATGGGGAAGACCTCGTAGGGAATCTCCCTGCCGAGGATCCGGCCAAGTATTCGAGCGATCTCGGCGCCGCTGATGCTGTCCGAGGCGATGTCGACGCGCTGGCCTGCCATCTCCGATGGATTTTCGATGGCGTGTACGGCCATACCTGCTATGTCGAGCACGGTGACCTGGTCGAGGTTCTTGTCCGGAGACAGTGGCAGCGAGAAGATGTTCTCCGACAAGCGGTTGAAGCCGACGTTGAGCGCGTTCTCCATGAAGTAGACCGGGCCGAGGACGGTGGCGCGGGGCGATTTCTCCCGCAGATACGCTTCGACGACCTGCTTGCTGTCCGCGTGCTCGACCTGGCTCGCGTTGAGTCGATCGCCGCCGCGGACCGAGGAGTAGACCAGGAACGCGTCCCGCGTCACGGCTGTGTCGACCAGTACGCGGCCCTGGCCGATTTCCTCCTCCTTGCCACCCCGTCCAAAAGGGACCGACAATCCGAAGATCGCGTCCTTACCCGCCGCCGCACGACCGAGGGCCACGGCATCCGCCAGGTCACCTTGGACCAGCCTGGCTCCTGTGCGGGCAAGGGCCTGCGCCGAGGGCGATTGCAGGTCGCGGACGTAGGCGCTCACCTCGTGGCCGTGCCGCAACAGCAGAGCGGCAAGGGCTCCGCCCTGTTTTCCGGTGGCCCCGGTGACAAGAACGTGTGCCATAACGGTTGCTCTCCTACTGTTCGGTGTGGACGGTCAGTCGACGGTGACAACGACCTTGCCGCGCACGTGGCCGCCTTCGACCTCGCGCTGCGCATCGGGGGTTTGCTCGAGGCTGAACGTCTTGTGCACGGTGACCCGCAGCTTCCCCTGTTCGTAGAGGCTGGTCAGCTCGGCGAGCCTGCCCGCGGACCGCTCGGTACTGAGCCGCTGGACGCCGAGTCGCATAGCCAGCGGATTGAAGGCGACCACGCCCAGGCGAGCAGGATCTTCGACCAGTTCGATGGCCGACCGCAATGAATCCTCGGTGGCCACGCCGTCCAGGGAGGCATCCACTCCGCCGGGCGCGACGGCACGGACTCGATCCGTCAGACCCTCGCCGTAGGCGACTGGGATCGCGCCAAGGGAGCGGAGGTAGTCGTGGTTGCGTTCGCTCGCGGTGCCGATCACCGTCGCGCCCCATGCCTTCGCGATCTGCACGGCCAGGCTGCCAACGCCGCCCGCCGCGGCGTGAATGAGCACAGTGTCGCCCTCGGAAACGCCCAACTGCCGCAGCGAGGCATGTGCGGTCTGCCCAGAGGCGGACAACGCGCCCGCCTCTTCCCATGGCATGTTCTCCGGTTTGATCACAAGCTGGTCGGCGTCGGCCAGTGCGTGTTCGGCCAGCGCGGCCAGCATCACCGGACCCAGCACCTCGTCGCCCACCGCGAAGTAGGTGACGCCCGCGCCGACCGCGTCGACGACACCCGCGACCTCGTTTCCGAGCCGCTGCGGGAACGTCGCCGGAACGAACTGCGCGGCCTTGCCACTGCGGAACAGGCTGTCGAAGGGCTGCAGGCCTGCGGCTTTCACCCGCACTCGAACCTGCCCGGTTCCGGGTCGCGGAATCTCGGCGTCCACCACCCGCAAGACATCCGGATCTCCGTACTCGGTGAAGACGACCGCTCTGCTCACTGCTGATCCCTTTCGTTGACACGGGACTGTCTGGCCACCTGCCCGCTGACGATCGTCAGGACGTGGCGATGTGCTGCCTCGCCGTGAGCACCAGTGTCACCTGCCTGGATGACGTGTGTCAATCAGATGATTGATATTTGTCATCTGAACGCATGATGAACTACGATGCGACCATGCCCACTGAACGAAGCCCCCGTCGCGCGCCCAAGGCGGAGGAGCGAGGCAAAGCCGCCGAGCAGACACGTAAGCGCATCCTGCAGGCAGCGGTCGAGGAATTCGGGGCCAAGGGCTACTCGGGCGCGCGGACAGCGGGCATCGCGGCGCGAGCAGGCGTGAACCAGCAGTTGATCTCGTATCACTTCGGCGGGAAAGAGGGTCTGTTGAACGAACTTCGGCGGCAGTGGGCCGCCGCCGATGCCGAGCGTGTTCCCGAAGACGCCACGTTCGCACAGTCGCTCTCCGCCTACTTCGACGCCACACTCGACCGTCCTGAGTGGTCTCGACTGGTCATCTGGCAGGCGCTCGGCGACACTCCGGACAGCGAGGACGAAACTCGAGAAAGGACACAACGCCGGCGAGTCGGGATGCAGGAGGCCGTCGAACGCGTCAGACGGCGTCAGCGCGACGGCGAGATCGTCGACGACCTGGACCCTGAGTTCGTGCTGCTGCTCTCCTACCTGCTCGCTTTCGCGCCGATCGCGCTTCCCCAACACGTCCATGGCATCCTTGGCGTCGACCCGCTCTCCAGCGAATACCGTCATCGGGTCCAAGAACAGTTGCTCCGCATCGTCGCACCGCATTCGCGCGGCTGATCGGCGTGCTCAACCGGGCGCTGTCAAATACGTTGCACCGCTAAGGTTTGGCCATGGTTATGGAGCGGGTGCGACCCGGAGTGCGGTTGCGCGACTACCAGGTCACGGCACTCGACCGGATCGCGGCGGCGTTCGCGGGCGGGCGGCGGCGGGTGTGGGTCGTGTTGCCGCCGGGGAGTGGGAAAACCGTCGTCGGACTGGAGGCGGCGCGGCGGTTGGGGCGGGCGATAGTGGTGTTCGGGCCGAATACCGCGATCCAGGGACAGTGGTTGGCCGAGTGGGCCGGGTTCGGCCCCGACGTCCCGCCGGGTTCGGCTGAGCGCACCCTCGACGCCGAGGTGACGGCGCTGACCTATCAGGCGCTGGCGGTGTTCGACCCCGACGCCGAGGTGGATGAGGACGGCGCGGACCGCGAAGGCCACCTGCACCGGCTGCGCCAGTCGGGCCGGGACCTCGTCGCGGCGTTGGGGCGGCGGCCGGTGACGATCGTGCTCGACGAATGCCATCACCTGTTGGACGTGTGGGGCGAACTCCTCGCCGAGGTGCTCGACCAGCTGCCCGACGCCAACGTGATCGGTATGACGGCGACGCCACCGGGGGCGCTGACCCGCGACGAGGCCGCGCTGGTGGAGCGGCTGTTCGGCGACGTGCTCATGGGACCGTCCATCCCGGCGGTGGTCCGCGACGGCCACCTCGCCCCCTACGCCGAGCTGGCTTGGCTCGTCGGCCCGACCAGCCGCGAGCAGACTTGGCTGGCGGCGCAGGCCGACCGGTTCGACGAGCTGACCGCCGACTTGCTCGACCCCGCGTTCGCCACCGTGCCCTTTCTGTCTTGGTTGGACAGTGCGGTCGTGCGCCGCTCGCACTCGGCGGGCGACGGCCCGGCGATCCCGTGGCACCGGTTCAGCCGGGACCAACCCCACGTGGCCGACGCCGCGCTGCGGTTCCACCACGCGGGGCTGCTGGACCTGCCCGCCGACGCCCGGTTGCTCGAACCGCACCGGCACGCCCCGGCCGCCGACGACTGGATGCGGCTACTACACTTGTACACCCGCCGTTTCCTGGCAGGCAGCGACGACCCGCGCGACAAGCACGCGTTCGGGGCCATCCGCGACGCCCTGCCCGGCCTGGGCTACCAGCTCACCCGCACCGGGATTCGCGGCGGGCGCTCGCCGGTGGACCGCGTGATCACACGAAGCGCGGCGAAGGTCGACGCGGTGCACACCATCCTGGCCGCCGAGCAGGCCGCGCTGGGCGAGCGGATGCGCGCGCTGGTGGTCTGCGATCACGAGCGGGCCACCGCCACCCTGCCGTCACGGCTGATCGGCGTGCTCGACGAGGACGCCGGGTCGGCTTGGCTGGCGCTGCGCACCCTAGCCACGCTGCCCGAGCTGCGACCAGTGCTGGTCACCGGCAGAACCGTCGCCGCGCCGGTGGACGTCGCCGCCGACCTGGTCGCCTTCGTCGGCGACCGGCACGCGCTGGAGCTGTCGGTGGACAACGGGATCGCCACGATCGGCGGCGGGTGGCGGTCACGACAATGGGTACCGCTGGTGACCGCGTTCTTCGAGGCAGGCCGGTCGCGCGCACTCATCGGGACTCGGGCGCTGCTCGGTGAGGGGTGGAACGCGGCGGGAGTGAACACCGTCGTGGATCTCACCGAGTCGACCACCAGCACCTCCGTCGTGCAGCTGCGCGGCCGTGCCTTGCGTCGCGACCCGCGGTGGCCGGACAAGGTCGCGCACACCTGGTCGGTGGTGTGCGTGGCCGAGGACCACCCGAAGGGCGCGTCGGACTACGACCGGTTCGTCCGTAAGCACGACGGCTACTTCGGGGTGACCGCGTCCGGCGCGATCACCTCCGGTGTCGCCCACGTCCACGCGGCGCTCTCGCCCTACGCGCCGCCACCGGCCGCCGACTTCCCGGCGTTCAACGCGGTGATGCTGACAGGCTGCGACGACCGGGGCCAGGTGCGCGAGCTGTGGCGGGTGGGCGAGCCGTACGCCGACCAGGTGGTCCAAGCCGTGCGGGTGTCCGGGCGGGCCGTTGTCCCCCGACCCGCCGCGGCGCCGGACGTCCGGCCCGCCCGGCACGGTGTGGCACCCGTGGCGCGTGCGGCGCTGGGCTGGTGGCCCGCCGGGGTGCTGGCGGCCTTGAGTCTGGGGTCGCTACTCACAGCCGGGGCACTGCTCGCCGTGCTACCGCTCGCCGCCGCGGTGGGCTACCTCGGTGTATCCGCTTCGCGGGCCCACCGAGTCGGGGTGCGGTTGCACGAGGCCGCCGGGCGTGGCGCGGACGTGGCCGCGATGGCACGGGCGACGGCGGACGCGCTGCGCGACGCGGGTCAGACCGACGCGGGCCACGAGGCAGTCGAGATGACCATCGATGCGGCGGGGGCATGGAACTTCCAGCTGACCGGCGTCCCGACACCGCAGTCTCGCCGGTTCGCCAACGCCCTCGACGAGGTTCTCTGCACCCCGGCCGACCCGCGTTACCTGATCGAGCGCTTCCTGCCCGACGACCCTGGCACCAGCGCCATCCGCGGGATTCACGTCGGCTGGCGCCACCGCCGCCACACCGCGAGCAACCGCGTGGTCGTGCACGCCGTCCCGACCGCACTCGGCGAACACCGCGCCCACGCCGACCAGTTCGCGAAAGCCTGGCGCCGGTGGGTAAGCGACTGCGCCGCCCCGACCTACACACGGACCGCGGAAGGCTCCCTCCTCCTCGCCGCGAACCGCGGCATCGCCCCGCTCGACCTCACCACAGCCCTGCGCGTCCAGTGGACATAGACGCGCGTGTCGGGCACCACCAGGCGGCGCCGAGGTCGATCTCGTTGGGGCGTACCAACCGCCGGGTCCCGCGGGCTCGCAGTAGGCCTCGAACCTGTGCATGCCCTCGCTCTGCGCCGGTATCCCCGGCACGTAGCCGTCGACGTCGGGACCTTCGCTCTGGCCTGGCTCCCAGCCACGCCGGTCGCGATGTGGGGCACGAGACTGGCCGGGTCCGGGAGTGGACCGGCTGGACTCCGTGGTCGGTTTGGCCCGCCCCCGCCCACCAGTGTTCTGGTCACTGTGGCAAGTGTAGGGATGCGTCACGTTCCTGAGGCCGGCCGAAAGCACGGTCCCGGCGCCGTGCTTTCGGTTGGAACAAGACTGGCCATTGAACCGATGCGCGCACGACGCGATGCCGCGAGGGTTGAGCCTATGATCGCTGTTGAGTCGCTGACCCGGAGGTACGCCGGCTTCACCGCCGTCGATGATGTCTCCTTCACTGCCCAGTCCGGTCGCGTGACCGGTTTCCTCGGTCCGAACGGTGCGGGCAAGTCCACCACGATGCGCGTCATGGTGGGTCTGACCGCCCCGACGTCCGGCTCGGCCACCATCGACGGCGTCCGGTTCGCCGACCTCCCCAATCCCGGCCTCGAGGTCGGTGTCCTCCTCGACGCCTCGGCCCAGCACGCAGGCCGCACCGGACGCGAGATCCTCACCATTGCCTCCGACACCATGGGCCTGCCCCGCGCCCGGGTCGACGAGATGATCGAGCTGGTGAGTCTGACCCCGACTGAGGCCAAGCGCCGCGTGCGCAACTACTCCCTTGGGATGCGTCAACGCCTCGGTATCGCCACCGCGCTGCTGGGCGACCCGAGGGTGCTGATCCTCGACGAGCCCGCCAACGGGCTCGACCCCGCGGGGATCCGGTGGATGCGCGACCTGCTGACGGGCTTCGCCAGGCAGGGCGGCACGGTGCTGCTGTCCTCGCACCTGCTGCACGAGATCGAGGTCATCGCCGATGACCTGGTCGTGATCGGCAACGGCAAGATCGTCGCGTCCGGCACCAAGGAAGAGCTCCTCGCCGCGGCCGGGACGCTGGCCCGCTCGACGTCACCGCGCGACCTCGCCCACGCGCTCGAGCAGGCCGGGATCCCCAGCACGATCGCTGGGGACGGCTCGGTTCGCACGGATGCCGATCCCGCTCGGGTCGGCGCCGTGGCCCTGACCGCGGGCATCGCCCTCACCGAGCTCCGGTCGGCCGAGGGCGCCGGGCTCGAAGACATGTTCTTGTCGCTCACCGCCGACACCCAGCGCGAAGGAGTCGCGGCATGACCGCCACGATCGTCCCTGCCTCCACCACGCAGGCCGCACCGGTCCGCCGGTCCGCGCGTCCCATCCCGACCGCTCGGCTCGTCAAGGTCGAGCTGCGCAAGATGTTCAACACCCGCTCGGGGTTCTGGATGCTCGTCAGCATCGGCGTCCTGTCGGTCATCGCGACCGGGGCGGTCATCATCTTCGCTCCTGACAGCGACGTCACCTACGGGACCTTTGTGTCCGCGATCGGCTTACCGATGTCGGTGATCCTGCCGATGATCGCGATCCTGGCCGTCACGAGTGAGTGGAGCCAGCGCAGTGGGCTCACGACGTTCACACTGGTGCCGAGCCGCGGACGCGTGGTCGGCGCCAAGGCGATCGCGACCGTCCTGGTGGGCCTAGGCTCGGTGGCCGTCGCCTTCGCGGTGGGGGCCGTGGGCAACCTGGCAGGCTCCGCACTCGCGGGCCTCGACACCGTCTGGGACGTGTCGCTGTCCACCGCACCCCAGATCGTGCTCGGCGACCTGGTCGGCATGGCGATCGGCTTCACCCTCGGCGTGGTGCTGCGGGCCTCGGCCCCGGCGATCGTCGGCTACTTCGTGGTCTCCCTCGTCCTGCCCGGCATCCTCGAGCTGCTCGCGTTGGTGCGGGAGTGGTTCCTGGACCTGCAGCCGTGGATCGACTGGAACTACACGCAGGTGAAACTCTTCGAGGGCGCCACGAACACCGGTGAGGAATGGGCGATGCTCGGCTCGACCACGACGATCTGGATCGTCATCCCCCTCGCCATCGGGCTGCTGTCCCTGCGCCGATCCGAGGTCAAGTAGCCAGACACGCAGACAGGCGGGGTCCGGAACCCATCTGGCCGTTCCGGACACCGCCGTTTCGCGGTGGATCGGCTCAACGGGCGAACAGTTCACCCTGTTAGTGCGAAGATCCCCAGCGCGGGTACGTCTGAGCGACATCACGGCCGCAGGCCGTTGCTCGCGATTGGCGATGCTTCCGCCGAGGCCGATCATCAGATACAGCGGGAGGATCGCGGTCACCATCTCCGATGAGATGTCGGTGATCAGGCTGACCGAGCCGAGGGCGATGACGTTACCGCCGACCGCCCATCCGCGTTGGTCTCGCGGCGGGCGGTCGGCGACACGTGTGGTCGACAGGTACATAACGGGCTCAGCGGCGGCCTCCTACCCCTGCGATATCAACGTCCACCAGCCCGGCTCGGTGTGGTTCGGCCTCTTGACGCCGAACAAGATCGGCAGGCTCGACATCTTCGCCCACTGACCGGGTGTCACGTGTCGGACCGCAGTGGTGCGTCGGGGCGGCACAGGGCTCGGATGCGATCGGCGGCCGAGGGGTATCGCGCGCACAGTGCGTCCGCGTCGCCGCCCTCGTAGTCCGACGGCATGAACCCCGGCGCCATCGTGGTCCCGCATAGCGACCACCGCCCGCCGGGTGCGACCGCCGCGCCCATCCACGTCCCCGCGGGCACAACGGTCTGCACGAGCGACGGCCCCAGCGTCACGACCCGCGCGTCGTCCGGCCCCAGGAGCAGCAGGTCCAGCGGATCACCTTGGTAGAAGTGCCAGACCTCGTCGATCGGCAGCCGGTGCATCGCCGAGAACAGCTCGCCCGCGGCGAACAACGCGATGATCGCCGACCCCGCGGGCCGACCGGTCGCGTCGACCGGCCCTGCCCAAGTCCGCCGGAACAGGCCACCTTCGACCGGCAACGGCTCCAGCCCGTAGCGAGCGGCGATCTCCGCGACGTCGTTCACCGAAGCGATCCTAGCGACCTGCACGTGGCAGGCGGCACTGCCGAGGAGTTCACCCGTTGGTTCGCCGACACCGCCCGCGCGGACCAGACCCTGAGCATGGTCGCCGCGAACCCGGACCACTTCCTGATCGACACCGCCCCTGGCGGGCGGCAGGAGGTGATCGAGACCACCGGCGGTAGCCCACTCGCCACCCGCTTCCTCGTCGACTACGACGACACGACACCCGTTGTCACGCCCCGAGACCCCGACTTCCCCCTAGACCTCTCCGGCGTCGCCCGCGACAACACAGGCCGCGCGATCGGCGGCGTCCGCCACGGGTTCCGCGACGAACCCGGCGGCTTCCATGCCCGCCTGCGCGTGGAGTTCCCCGCCCTCGTCGCCCCACACATGATTACCCAGCACCGTTGGCACCTCGCGTGCGAGTTCACCAACTCGATCGAGTTTGCCTTCACCACCCGGTGACGATCTGGGAACCATGCCTGTATCTCCCAGCCTCAGCTCTCCGCGTGTGCCTCAGGGTTCCCGACCGGTGTCGGTAGGTTCAATGCGCGGGCGAGGGCCGCGGTGACTGGGGCGGCGTGGCGGGGCAGGTGCTGGGCGGCCCAGTCGGCTGCCAGCGCGAGGAAGTCGGTGAGATCGTGCTCTGCTCCAGCGAGGAGGCGCCGAAAATCGGCGGCAGGCAACTCGATCACCGGGCTGTCGTTCTGCTCAGCATCGACGGTCAACCGGACGGCCTCGCCGAGGCGTTCGGCGCGCGGATCGGGATCGTGCCCGAACCAGACCTGCCCGTTGCCGTCGAGGACCTGGTGCCACTCGCGCCAGTCCTCCAGACCGTTGCAGCAGCCCGGCAGGAACACCACGCCCGTGGCGCTGTCGGTCACCCGCAGGCCGCCCGCCGCGAAGAGCGTGTCGAAGGTGAGCAAGCCGTGCAAGAACGTCCCCAGCGGGTCGGTGGGGCGGGGCGGGCGGTCACCATCCTCAGGGTCGATGTCGTTGCAACTGGCGATGCGCATCACCACCGTCCCGACCTCAAGGGCCGTGAGCTCGCCGCTGAGCGCCAGATGGCCGAACGATGTGACCTCAGCGACTGGCCATAGGGTGAAACCGTCAGACGCGTAGACCTCCACGACGGGCTGGAACGTGATCACCTGAGGAGTGTCGCGCAACCGCACCCGCCCTGCCTCCCAATTACGTTCCCGCGTTCAGGAGCCTGTCACGGTTTGACGAATGTCCTCGTCGGCGTCCAACAGGTGTTCCCGTTCCTCATCGCTGAACCCGTCGCCGTTGAAGTACTCGACGAAACCGGCTTCGTCGCTCAGTTCCCGGTGCAGCTTCAGAATGTCCTTCAGCGACGTCAGGAGGGTGGCGGTGTGCTCGTCCCAACTGTCCGGGTCGTTGTTCAAGAACACCGACGACGGACCGTCACCGAGGGCGATGTCGGCCACCGCTTGATCCGCTGGATCGACCATGCCCGTACACGCGAGCCAGTGCAGCTCTCCGGTGTAGAGACCCAGCAGGCCCGTGCAGCCGTGGGCGGCGTTGTCCCTGGGGTCAGTGGGGCAGGTGTCCGTCGTGCCGTCGCACAACAGCAGCGGGTCGGACAGACCGCCCTTGCCTGGGGTGTGCAGTTCGTGGACCGAGTCCGCGGTGACCCGCGCCCACTCCGTCATGGTGGCTTCGGTCTCCGCCGTCAGGGACAGGTTGTAGGTGACGTTCTCCGAAGTCAGGACCGGCCACGGAGCCTCCAGCTGGCCGAACGCCTGCTCGATGTTGCCGATCCGAAGGGTCTGCCCCGCGTCCGAATAGAACTGGAGGGTGGTGCCCGGCGGGATGGCCACGATGCCCATCCCTTCGTTGTAGCGGTGGTCGCTCTCGGGATCCAACCGCCGTGACCCAGAAATAGGTGTGCCACGATTAGCCCCTCCTCGCACTGATTGCGGTCCCTCGCGAGGAGCAGGGTGACAGCGGATACCGGTCAGCGGGGCTCCTGCGTCAAAGGCCGCCCTAACCGGCGGAAACGTTTCCCGATCGACCGAGCATGACGGCCGGACGCCCTCCGCGCATGAAAGATGCCCCCTCCGACAAGGCCGGAGAGGGGCACCTGGGGGTGTGGCTCAGGGTCAGTCCGTGCCGGACTCGATGGCAGCGGCGTCCAGTAGTTCGCCGGGTTCCGAGTCGACGCCTCGGGAGGCGATGGCTTCGGCGCCGCCTTCCGGCATCGTGCCGATGAGGTTGGTTGGAGCCGGGGTGGGGATCAGCGTCGCGTGGGCGCCGCCGATCATGCCGATGCGGGCGTACTGCTCCAGCTTGGCCCGCGAGTCGGCGATGTCCAGGTTGCGCATGGTCAGCTGGCCGATGCGGTCACCGGGGCCGAAGGCGGTGTCCTCGGTGCGCTCCATCGACAGCTTGTCCGGGTGGTAGCTGAACGCAGGGCCCGCGGTGTCCACGATGGAATAGTCCTCGCCGCGCCGCAGACGGAGGGTGACCTCGCCGGTGATCGGGGTGCCGACCCACCGCTGCAGCGACTCGCGGATCATCAGGGCCTGCGGGTCGAGCCAGCGGCCCTCGTACATCAGCCTGCCGAGCCGCCTGCCCTCGGTGTGGTACTGGGCGAGGGTGTCCTCGTTGTGGATCGCGTTGACCAGCCGCTCGTACGCGGCGTGCAGCAGCGCCATGCCGGGCGCCTCGTAGACGCCGCGGCTCTTGGCCTCGATGATGCGGTTCTCGATCTGGTCGGACATGCCCAGGCCATGCCGCCCGCCGATGGCGTTGGCCTCAAGTACCAGGTCCACGGCCGACGCGAACTCCTTGCCGTTGATCGACACCGGGCGGCCCTGTTCGAACCCGACGGTGACGTCCTCGGGGACGACCTCGACCTCGGGGTCCCAGAATCGCACGCCCATGATCGGCTTCACGATCTCGATGCCGGTGTCGAGCTGCTCGAGCGACTTGGCCTCGTGGGTCGCGCCCCAGATGTTGGCGTCAGTCGAGTACGCCTTTTCCACGCTGTCGCGGTAGGGCAGGCCGCGCTCAAGAAGCCACTCGGACATCTCGGTACGGCCGCCGAGCTCACCGACGAACCCGGCGTCGAGCCACGGCTTGTAGATACGCAGGTTCGGGTTGGCGAGCAGCCCGTAGCGGTAGAACCGCTCGATGTCGTTGCCCTTGAAGGTCGAGCCGTCGCCCCAGATCAGGACGTCGTCCTCCAGCATCGCCCTGACCAGCAGCGTGCCGGTGACGGCGCGGCCGAGCGGGGTGGTGTTGAAGTAGGTCCGCCCACCACTGCGAATGTGGAACGCGCCGCACGAGAGGGCGGCGAGGCCCTCCTCGACCAGCGCCTCACGGCAGTCGACGAGCCGAGCCAACTCGGCGCCGTACGCGATCGCACGGTCCGGCACCGACGCGATGTCGGGCTCGTCGTACTGCCCGATGTCGGCTGTGTACGCGCACGGCACAGCGCCTTTCTCGCGCATCCACGCCACCGCGACGGACGTGTCGAGACCACCGGAGAACGCGATACCCACGCGTTCGCCTGTCGGGAGAGAAGTCAGCACCTTGGACACATGGGAAAGTATGCACTGTACTGAATGCCTATGCAAAACGAGGTGAGTGACGACACGCCGAGAACCCGGTAGGTGGCCATGATGACCTCAACCCGCCAGTCACCTCAGGGTGCTCGACGCGGTCGAGACGACCACGACAGCGGTGAACGCTGCCAGGTTCCGAACCGGCGCCCCGACCGGTTTGGGCTGCCACCCGGACTCCAAATCGGACTGGACGGGACGCTTCCGGCGGCCGAAACGCCAGTTGCGCGGCCACGGTGGATCCGTGGCCGCGCAGCCGATCCAAGCCCGTCAGGCAGTCGATCAGAATCCGCACAGGCACTGCACTGGGGTGATCTCGGTGTAGCCCTTGCCGGTCACGGCGGCTCCGTTGACCGTGCCGGTGACCGTCGTCGCGCCTTCCCAGTAGTCGAGGTCGGGGAAGACGGGGTTGGATTCCTGGTCCAACTGTTTGGGCGCGATCCGGAGCTGGCCGCCCGGGACGGTGACTTCCCAGCCGCTGGAGTAGGTCCGGCCGCTGCGGGGGCTGGTCCACGAGCCGAGCGGTGTCATCCGCAGGCTGCTCGGCGCGAGTTCGGTGGCGGCGCCGTTGGGTTCGACCCTCGTGCCGAAGATCTGGGAGGCCGCGGAGCTGCTGGCCGCAGCGCAGGCTGTCGAGCCGGGACAGCGCTTCACCACCGACGGGCATCAGTTCACCCGCCTGGGCGCCTGGTCGGGGAAGCTGATGGTGACCGACTCCGCCGACTGTCGGCGCGATCTGCGGCGCGAGGAGGAATACGCGTTCTGGGCATGGGCCGCCGTGAATGTCCTGCGCCTGACCGGAGTCCGGATCGAGGAGCTGATGGAGCTCACCCATCACAGCCCGATCCAATACCGGCTACCCACAACCGGGGAGATCGTGCCGCTGCTGCAGATCGCGCCGTCCAAGACCGACGCCGAGCGGCTGCTGGTGGTCAGCCCCGAGTTGGCCGACGTGCTGTCCGCCATGATCATTCGAGTCCGCGACGACACCGGCACCGTTCCGCGGGTCCCGGCCTACGACTGGCGCGAGTGCGTCTGGAGACCGCCTGCCCCCGCACTGTTCCAGCGCAGGTTCGGCACCGACAACCGGGCGATCAGCCACGGCACGATCCGCAAGATGATCCAAGCCGCGCTCACCAACACCGGCCTGACCGACCCTGCCGACGGCAGGCCGCTCAACTGCACACCCCACGACTTCCGCCGGCTCTTCATCACTGACGCCATCCTCCATGGCCTGCCACCGCACATCGCCCAGATCATCGCAGGACACCGCGATATCAACGTCACGATGGGCTACAAGGCCATCTATCCCGAGGAGGCCATCCAAGCGCACCTGGCGTTCCTGGCCCGCCGCCGCAACCTACGCCCCAGCGACGAGTATCGCGTCCCCACCGACGAGGAATAGCAGGAGTTCCTAGGACACTTCGAGCGACGCAAGGTCTCAACTGGACTTTGCGGACGCGCATATTCCACACCATGCATCCACGAACATGCCTGCCTGCGATGCTCGACGCACTGGCCGGATCCGTCTCAACGGCAACGAATCGTCGAGATCCGCGACAACCTCCTCGCCCGGATCGCCGAGGCCGAACGCGAAGGATGGCTCGGCGAAGTCGAAGGACTCCGCATCAGCCTCACCGGCGCCACCGACAAACTCGCCCAGATCGACAAGCGCACCAACGCCACGAGAACCGTCAACCTCGGAATGCCCACTCTCGCAACAGATTCCTGAGCACCAACCACCCTTCACGAACGCTCACGACCAAGTTCAGAGAATCCGCAAGCGAATCCTGCTGACCACATGACGGCCGCCAAGGGGTCAGACGATCACGAAATATGGGCCAGAGAAGCAGAACCAAGTGAAACCGCCAGAGCCACCCAGCGGCATACGTGTGCCGTTGCCTTGTCTGTGACGCTCCGGTCACGTCCCCCGACAACCTCGCAACGGCACTGTCCCGGGCGGCAGCGCCGCCCGGGACAGTCCGACCTCACGAACGACGCGGTCAGGCGAGCACGCCGCCGAGGCTCGACCAGGCGGTCCAGCCGCCCGCGGTGGTCCACGTGCGCTGCCACAACGCGTTGTCGGTGCCACGCACGAAGATGTCGGTGCGGCCTGCCCTCGTGCTCACGGCCGGGGCGCCGGCGAATGCGTTGGCGTTGGGGCCCCCGCGACCCGTCCAGCTGTTCCACGTAGTCCCGTTGAAGGTGCGCTCGTAGACCTGGTTGTCGGTGCCATGGACGGTGACAGTGATCTTGCCGTCGGAACTGGCCGCCGCGCCGGGGCTGTCGGCGAGGACACCGCCCAAGGCACTCCAACCAGTCCACCCAGCAGCCGTGGTCCAGGTGCGCTGCCAGAGCTGGTTGTCGGTGCCCCGGACGAACGTGTCGGTGCGCCCGTTGATCGCGACCACAGCGGGGGCACCGATGAACGTGTTGCTGTTGGGCCCGCCACGGCCGGTCCAGCCGCCCCACGATGTGCCGTTGAAGGTGCGCTCCCAGATCTGGTTGTCGGTACCGCGGACGTGCACAGTGATCTTGCCGTCGGGGCTGGCTGCCGCCCTCGGGCTGTCGGTCAGGACGCCACCGAGCGAGCTCCAGGCGGTCCAGCCGCCAGCCGTGGTCCACGTGCGCTGCCACAGCGCATTGTCGGTGCCGCGCACGAACGTGTCTGTGCGGCCGTTGATCGCGACCACCGCGGGGGCGCCGGTGAACGCGTTGCTGTTGGGCCCGCCACGGCCGGTCCAGACGCCCCACGATGTGCCGTTGAAAGTGCGCTCATAGACTTGGTTGTCGAGGCCGTGGACCTGAACCGTGATCTTGCCGTCGGCACTGGTCGCGGCACTTGGACCGTTGAGAACCGACGAGGCTGTCACCTTCCCGTCGCCTGTGACGGTCACCGTCACCGCTCCGCCTGCCGGAACGTCGACCCGTGGCCAGTTGCGGAACGCCGTATAGCCCAGGGGCACGGCCGCTCTGGTTGCCGTTTCGGCCAGCACCGACACCTGGGCCGCATAGGCCGTTCGGTTCGTCAGGCGGAGCACCGCGGAAGTGGCGTTGTCGGAGACACGCTCGACGCTGACATGGTCGAAGGCGAACAGGATATCTTCGCCTGGCCGTACGTAGATTCCGGGAAGTTCGAGCGCCATCAAGACACCGTTGGTCTCGGTCCAGGAGTTCCGGGTATAGATGAAATTGCCGATTGCCCCATCACCTTCGGCGTCACTCGGCTGGATGCGTTCCATGCTCGAACCGACCAGGTAGTTCGTGGTGATGTGACCCGGCATGTTGACGGCCTCGGAATGAGCATGCTGGATGTCACCGATGAGCTCTGCGTACTTCTTCTGCCCGGTCGCTCGATACAGCTTGAACAGGGAGTCAGCCGAGGTGGTGCAGACGCCCGGAGCAGCGTGCTTGTTCTGGCTGCTCGCCCAGACGGCGCCTGCCATCTTGCCGCCGAGCTTCGCGATGGTGCTCGTCGCCGGGAACTGCGGGTTGTAGGCGAGCGTCCACGACGAGCACAGGGCGGCCTGAACCTTCGCGCGGTCGAGCCAGAGGGTCTTTCCGGTGTACTGGTACAACGCCATGAAGCTCTCCATGAGGCCGAACGCCGTTTCGGCATCGGCATCCTGTGAGATGTCGCCGCAGGCCCCACTGGTGAACCCGCGAGAACTGATGTCGCGCGTGTAGTAGAACTCAGCACTCGCTTCGGCCACGGTCAACCAGTCGGTCCGACTGAAGTACGCCCCAGCCAGGGCGAGTCCGGCCGGAGCAATGGCCCCAGCGGTCGAGTTGTAGACGGCGATCTCCCCCGTTGCGGGGACGATGTACTGACCGAACTCACCGTCGTCCTCCCAGGTTTGGGCGAAGGCGGCGGCCAGATTCTTGGCGGCCGTCTCCCAGCTCGTCTTGATGACAGCGCCGTGCCCCTGAGCCTTCAACAGCATCAGGTGTTTGACCAGCCAGAACAGGGCGTCGCCGTTCTTGCGAACCATGGCCTGCACCGCCGGGAAATTGGCGTGCGCCTTCTCCGAGCGGATGACGCCAGTTGCGGTGATGGTGCCGAAGAAGTAGCCGCTGGCCCCCTGCATCTTGGAACAGATGAAGTCGAGCTCGTCGGCGACCCGGCTGCGCTCGGTCGCGTTGTCGAGAGCCAACATCGGGAAGGTGTTGATCATGCCGCTCACCCAGCACAACTGGAAGTCGCGCGAGTTCTCCGGGGTGTAGTACTTGCCGACATCGGTGGTGATGAAGTTTCCGCTACAGATGCCGGTGCCCAACTCGGCCAGCTTGCTCATGGGAAGCAGGTTGCGGGGATTCGTCGGGCCCGTCAGCGACTTGCGAAGGTCCATGAACTGCTTCAGGAACGCGGGAATCCCGTCGGCGTCGAACGTGAAGACCTGGTAGCGAATCGACACGGCGTCGCCGGCAACCCAGGTCGACGCACGGTCGCCGCTCGCTCGGAAGTCGCCGAACCCGGGCGCCTGCTGGCGCATGACCGGTGCCGAGATGCGAAAGTCGCAGCTGGCCCGGCTCGCGCTCTCCTCAACGGTGAGCCCGCTGTTGCCCAGTCGGGTGGCCTGCTCGGTGAGCACGATCCATCCCTTCTTCAGCGTGGACGAGAAGAAGCTCATCGACGGCGCGGCGGTGGCCGTGGTCTCCAGCTCGATGCGCGACTTGTCCGTGGCGTTCAGGGCGAGCCGCGGGTTGTTCGAGGTCGACAGCTCGGACTGCGGGTTGTAGTACATGTCGACCGGGTACGGAGGGTTGTACCCATTGCCGAGGGCGCGGTACCGATTGCCGTTGTAGACGATTCCGGGAATCATGACGTAGTTCGCCGTCTCCCACCCGTCGAACGGGAAGTCGATCGTGATCGCGGTCTGCTGGGCGGACCCCCGTTCCAACGTGCACGTCACGGTGACGTCGGACCCCAGCCCACCGGGTAGCGCCACCGTCTGCGACGCCAGCTTCCACTGCTGCTCGCCGACGACCAAGGTGTCGCCGGCAAACGAGTGGCTCGCGAGTAACGTCGTGCCCTCATACGTGCGAACCGAAACCTCAACGGCCCCGTTGAGTGCGGCCATCGATGCGAGCAGGGCGGCACTCGGGTCTCCCGTGCCCGCGGCACCGACGGCCAGCCCCTGGGCGTGCGACGGCGTCGACCGCGCTACGGCCAGCGTGCTGGCACCAGCGGCGGCAAGCAGGGAAATGTAACTCCTCCGACTGAGCATTTCAAACCTTTCGTTGTGTAGGTGGCGTGTGCCGTCACAACAGGATCAATCGAGCACACTGTCCACGCCTGGGCTACTAGTACACAAGATGAGGAGTCGAGAATTTCAACTGTCGCCGCTGTCGCGACAGCTGTGCGCTCTGCGCGGAATGCCCACTTCATCCGGGTGGCCAACCCGGAGCCCAGCGGTCCAGTTTCCCGAAGGTGAAGCAATGAAGCCTCCCCGCACCCACCGCCGTCTGCTTTCGGCCAGTTCTGCCGCACTCCTCGTGGCGACCCTGGCCACCCTGAATGCCACCGGGTCAGCCGCCGCAGATACCACGACCTCCACCCATGCGCGGCGCATCGTCGCCAAGTACCCTCGCCGCCCCCGACCAGGCGCTGTTCCGCCAACCGTGACGGGAGTGGCCGCGTTGCAGGTGCCCGCTGTTCTTCTCCCGCACACCATCACCGTTCGCCGGTATCTCGGCACCGGACCCTACGGCGACCGAGACGCCGAACCCGTCACCGTCCGCCGCACGTTCGTCGAGGACCGACGCAGGCTCGTCCGCGCGCTGATGGCCTGGTTCCTCGGCGCCTACGCCGCACGCGGCGGCAAGAACCTGGGCATCTACAACTGCCGCAACGTAGCCGGGAGTTCCACGAGCAGCCCGCACGGCGAAGGCCGCGCCGCCGACCTCGGCGTGCCCGTCGGCGGACGCGATCCCCTCGTGCTCGGCAGCGGCCTCGCCAAACCGCCCGACGCCCGTTAGCGACTGCGGGTGGCGGCGATCGACTCGGCGACGATGCTGCCGAGTCGATCATCTGCGCGGTTGCCGAGTTCTTCGCATGGTTGGCGAGCACACGTGTGTGAGCGAACCCGGCGGGTTTCGGGAGCGCGTCAATGGATCCAAGCCGCAGGGCGTGTTCCCATGGGTTCTCGGTCGTCGACCTCGGCGACTGCCGCGTCGGCGGCCGTCTGGAGTGTCAAAGCCTCGTTGAGAACGGTGCTCAACGCCGTGGATGCTTTCCGATAGATGTCTTCGTGTTGGTCACCGCCGCACACCCACCAGACGCCCGCCATCGAGACAGCCCTCAGCTCGTGTTCTTGAACGAGGTAGGGAAAGCGCGTGGCGTGACCGCTGGCTACGAGCGAGTCGATGCCGTCGGCGCTGATCTCGTGGATAAGAAACGGTGCGGACTGGTCGTTGCGATTGTGTTGGTCTCGTTCCGCTCGTTCGAGCCGAACTTGTCCGCCGGATCGCCCTTCTCGTATCCGCGATGGTCATCCAACTCGGCGTTCAACGCCGCTTCCAACACCGTTTCGTCAATTGCCGCAACAGCCCTTACGGGCCGACCGGCGATTCGCCTTCGGCGCGCGCGTTGTCGATCAATTCCCGCGCGACCCGCACGTCAAGATCATCACCTGCGGTCGAGTCGGCGTCCGGACGGCCGCCGGGTCCTTGCCTGTCAACATCGATCCCTTCCAGCCGGAGCATCCGCTCCAGCATGGTCAAGATCACTCCCACAAGATCCCGGACGGTCCCCTCGCCGAGCGCCGCGGAGCCCGACTGTCACCAAGCCGTACCGGGGGTGGGACCGGAATACGGCAGAAGTGGGCCGCGGTGACCGGCAGGTGCGGCCTCGGGCTCCGGCGCCAGAGATGATCATGGCGCGGCTGTTAGTGATGGTGAACACCCATACGGGCTAAGAGAAATCACCTGTGCGTCGGTTGCCTGCGGAGGCGTTGGACCAACGGAGTGGATCTTCATCGTCGGGCATTTCCGGCCGGTGCGGAAGTCGTTCTCGGAGGGTCGGGTCGGAGCTGATCTCCGGCTGCGTTGTGGGACGAGTACTGGAGGATTTTGTGACATCTACGATGACCAGCGAGCAGACCTGGTACCCCGATCACCAGGATCAGGTGGCTGGTTGCATCCTCGTCGGCGAGCCTGGTGTGACCGTGAACGCCGACGGCCGCGACTCGGTCTGGGTGCGGGGAGCAGACGACACGCTGTGGTCGAATCCCCAGGAGCGGGACTGCCGGACCTGGAACGGCTGGGCCCAGCACGCCACCGGCATCGGCGGCGACCCCGTGCCGCTGCTGGGCACCGACGGACTCATCCGGGTGTTCTACCGCGGCACCGGTGACGAACTGTTCGTGCTGACCCAGCAACGGCCGGGGCAGAACTTCGGCGACCCGGTCAAGCTCACCGGGGGCTGCGTGTCCGATCCGTCGGTCGCGATGAACGCCGACGGCCGGATGACCGTGGTCTACCGCGGCAGCGACGGCGCCAGCTGGCAGGTGACCCAGAGTTCGGTCGCCAACAACACCTGGCGTCAAGCCGGTTCGCTCGGCGGGAGCGTCAAGGGCAGGCCCGCCATCGGCCGCGCCGGGGACGGACTGCTGTCCGTGGTGGTCCGGGGCGGCGACGACGCACTGTGGGTCACCACGCAGACATCGGTGAACGCCTCGACGTGGGGAACCTTCGTGTCGCAGGGCGGCAACGCGGGCAGCGACCCGTTCGTCACCCACTACGCCGACCAGCGCCTCGCCGTCGTCTACACCTCCACCAACAACTGCGTGCACCACATCGTCCAGGTCGGCAACTACGGCTTCGCCGGGGCGTCCACCACTCACACCGATCTTGGCGGCACCGTCGTCGGCCCGTCGTCGGCCTGCCTGGGTGCCGATGGTCGGCTGCACGTGTTCGCTACGGCCAAGGCCGACAACCAGATCCTGACCGCCGAGCAGAGCACCATCAACACCACCGGGTTCTCCGCCCTCACCGGCATCGGCGGCGACCTCAGCGGCGACCCCGTCAAGCCCGTCACCGCCGTCACCGTGCCACACCTGCTCACGATCGGCATCATTGACGTCTTCTACCGCGCCACCGACAACCAGGTCCACTTCGCCAGCCAGACCGACCTGATGTGACCACCGGAAACACCGGCATGTGGTGCTGACCCCGCGGGCCCGGTCCGTGAGGACCGGGCCCGCGGCGGCGGGCTGGTCCCGGTTCCGGCTCTGAACGTCGAACCCGGACTCGACGCCGTCGAACATGCCACCGAAGCACTGTCCGACCGCGCCGCTGCGACTGCCCCCACCCGCCAACCAGCGCCTATCGTTCACCGCGGCCCGTTTCCGCCGTATTCCGTCCCACCAACAGTGTGGCCGACTCCGCCGGGTCTTCATCCGGTCGAACTCGCTGCGCCCGCGTGGCCGGGTCGACCAGCCGTCGGGCTGCGGTCAACAGGGTGCTGGGTCGCGGTGACGCGCAGGGTGTAAACCCTGGCCGCGTCGCACCTCCAGGCCCTCCCGCAGGACCTGCTGTTCGGCCTCGCCGAGACCCCGCCATGATGTCGAACCACCGTGTGCGGTCACTTCACGCCGTCAAAGCCAGGTCACCCGTGCGTGCGGCGCCAGCAGCCCGCAGTTACGACCGTGGGGCCGGCCCGCCTGGCCACCGATCTGCTCTTCGCCCGCATCGACGGCGACCAGGCTCCGCCACGCACCATCGTGCTGCCGACCGAGCTGCTCGACCGAGGACTGGCAGCGCCCGGGTAGCCACAAGCGAGAGTGTCCAGTGAGGGCCGCCCTTAATCAGCGGTGGGTGGTGCCGCTTGTTGGACAGATCCGGCCCGCGAACTCGGCGACAACGATGCGACGACAGCAGCGCACCCTCGGCGTCACCGCGGTCTACGTGACCCACGACCAGTTCGAGGCGATGACGATGGGCGATCGGTCGCCGTGATGAACAATGGCGAGGCGCGGCAGGTGGACACGCCGTTGACCTTGTACGGCAAGCCCACGAACGTGTTCGTGGCGGGATTCGTGGGCTCGCCGCTGATGAACCTCATGGCACGGTCGCGGCGGCGGGGGAGATCCGCGTCGGCGGGTACACCGTGCCGGTGGGCGCGCGGAACGGCTCGGTGTCCGGCTGGGGCCAGGCGTTCAAGGGTGATGTCCTGCACGACGACCGACCCGGAGCGGGTCCATCTGTACGACGACGAGACCGGGACGCGCGTGTCGGCCCGAGTCCACCGCCCGAAGGTGCCCCGAGGCCCGGTGGCCTGGGGACACCTTCGAGTCAGACCGCGAGCAGGTGGACCATGGCGGCGCTCTGGGGCGCCCGCTGCGGTCCCGGCAGCCCGAGTGCCGCGAGCGTCGCCCCGGACGCCTCGATGCCCGTCACCGGCCAGGCCACCGTCGGGTCGGCGGGGGAGACGAGCGCGGCCCGATAGGTCCGGGCCGGATCCAGCCCGGGGACTCGGAGCCGAGGCGGCACCGGCACGATCTCGTCGAGCTGCGCGTAGGAGAAGATCGCCTCGGACCGGTCGTGGGCGACCACGCCGTGCGCGAGCATGCCCTGGCCCAACTCGACCCGGGTCAGGCGGCCCGTGTGCAGCAGGGCCCGGTGGCGCTTGTAGAGGTCTGTCCAGCACCCGAGCCGCTCGTGGTCGGCGGGGGCGACCTTCGTGAGGTCCCACTGGATGCCGAACTGGCCGAAGAAGGCGGTCGCCGCGCGCAGATCGAGGGTCGTGGCCCGGTGGGTCTGATGGTTGACCGCGGCGGTGACGTGTGCGCCCAGGTACTCCAGCGGCGCGAGCTGGGCGGTCCAGTGCTGGATCGGCTGGCGCGACAGCGGGTCGGTGCAGTCGGAGGTCCAGACGCTCTGCACGCGCTCCAGAACGTCCAAGTCGACACGGCCGCCGCCGGAGGCGCAGCTTTCCCAGGCGATACCCGGGTGGCGGCGGGCCAGTTCGCCGAGGAGTTCGCGGAAGCCGAGCGTCTGCCGTCGCGACGAGGGCCTGCCGTCGCGTGAGTCGCCCGCGTCGACGTGGTCGCGGTTGTGGTCCCACTTGACGAAATCGATCCGGTTCGCCGACGCGAGACGGTCGAAGGCGTCGAGCAGGTGTGCGCGGACGTCCTCGCGGGAGAGATCGAGCAGGTAGCAGTTGCGCTCCAGCACCGGCTTCCGGTCGCCGGTCCGCAGCACCCAGTCAGGATGGTCCCGATAGACCTCCGAGTTGGGGTTGACGGCCTCAGGCTCCCACCAGATACCGAACTCCATCCCGGTGCTGTGGACCCGGTCCGCGAGCTGCGCGAGCCCGTGCGGCCACACCGCGGGATCAGGGATCCAGTCGCCCAGTCCGTCGTCGAGCGAGGTGCGGTTGGCGAACCAGCCGTCGTCGAGCACAAACCGTTCGGCGCCGAGCTTGGCCGCGATGTCGACCATCTCGCCGAGAGTGTCGATGTGGTGGTCGAGGTAGACCGCTTCCCACGGGT
>Ga0247823_10000879_pt1 | contig 25380 bp, 32 predicted proteins | sample 13C_PalmiticAcid_2_FD_192426 | JGI IMG/M metagenome (GOLD analysis project Ga0247823, IMG submission 192426) | Soil microbial communities from agricultural site in Penn Yan, New York, United States - 13C_PalmiticAcid_Day30 | ecosystem: Environmental > Terrestrial > Soil > Agricultural land... | reverse complement strand
GTTCGGCCTCATCCCCTAGGCCCCAGCACTGACCCGCCGGCGCCCTTTCCTTTCACGGAGAGGCCGCCATGTTCGACGCCAGCAACTCGCTCGACGACCAGCCCGCCCAGGCGCTGGCCGCCCTTCCCCACGCCGCGGTCCGCTGTCTGCGGGCCTGTGGCTGCACCGACCACGCCCACGCCGAGGAGCTCCGCTGGCGCAGTGCCGGTGAGAACAATCGGGACCAGAAGCGGCGCACCCGGCGACTGAAGGTCGACAGCAAGCAGACGGAGGCCCGGGCACGCGAGTTTGCCCGGGAGGCGCGCTGATGGCCGCCTTCGCCATTGAGCTGGGCGCCGTGCGCCGGGCGCACCAGCAGCTCCTTCAAGCCGGCCGCAACGACCTGCGCCGTGATGCCACGCGCCTTGTCATCTCCGAGAACCAGGCCGGCCGCAGCGGCTACCGCGTGGCCAGCAACATCCAGATGGAGCGGCTTCGCCAGCTGCGTACGCCCGGTGGTGCCGCGTGATTGCCGCCGCCTTCGAACGCCGCCCGCACCGTGCGCACGACACGCTCCCGGCTCCTCTGAACCCGCTGGCCTACTGCCCGCACCGCGAGCCGGCTCGCCAATACGGCGCCTGCTGCCTGCCGGTCGGCACGGTCATCCATCGCAACCAGGACATCGAATCCAGCAGTTGGTGGGCACATGCCCCGGGCGGTGCTGCATGAACGTCGAAATCAGCCTGCTCGCGCTGGCCGTGGTGAATCTGCTCATCTGCCTCTGGGTTGGCCGTAACTTCGCCCCGCCGGCGCCAGTGACCGACGACATGACGTGGCTGCAGCCGCGCGCGCGTTTTCCTCGGCGGCCTGGCAGGCGGCAACGACGGCATCAGCGCGCGGCGTGGCAACGAGGCGACAACGATAGTCGGCGATTCTGGATGCGTGTGCAGGAAGTCTGCGCCGACGAAATGCGCGACATCGCCCCAGCCATGAAGGCGGTGCAGCCATGAAGGCGGTGCAGCCATGAAGGCGGTGCAGCCATGAAGCGCCGCGACCCGTTGGCCGGTGCGGTGCTGGAGAGCATCCAGGCCTTCACCCCCGATTTTATTCCGCCACGCCGCCACGCCAGCCGCACGGGTCTCGTGGGCTGGTTGCTCGTGGCAGCCTTTTTTTGCGCCGTGCTGGCCAAGGCCGGCGGAACCTGGAGCTGACATGCACATCACCCCGCTCGTGGCGCAGGCGCTGGTGGCCTGCGCCACTTCACCGGACCAGCGACTGCGCCGAACCCGCGGCGGGTACGTGGCCTCCGGTACCAAGACGCCCATCTTCACCAAGCGCCTGCTGCAGATGATGGATCGCGCCTGGCTGGTTCAGTTGGAGGGCGACTATTCCGAGTCCGCGCGCCTGACGCCCAAGGGTCAGGCCGAAGCTGCCCGTCTGCTGGGCGCGGGCAAGGCGGTGGCCGCATGAAGCGCCTGGCCGCATGGCTGTTTGCCTTCGTCCTGCGCCGCATCGACGTGTCGCGCCCCGACTTCGTCATCGATGGCGCACCTGGCACGGGAGACTATCTGCATCGGTGGTACGTCACCCGCTGGCGCGGCTGGTTCGCCGACATCGCCGAGGACGCTCTAACGCGGTTGCAACGCTTGGTCGCCTGGGCAACCAAGCGCATCGGCAATGTCTACGTGCATCGCTTCGTCGGCGATGACCCGGTCGGTGTGCTGCACGACCACCCCAGCGTGGCCGTCAGCTTCATCCTGTTCGGCGGATACGTGGACCACACCATCGACGCCGGCGGCGTGCACCGTCGTCGCCGATTCGAAGCCGGCGCGGTGCGTGTGATGACCGCGCGGCATACGCACCGCATTGAACTGCTGCGCGATGCGCAAGGCCGGGCCCTGCCCTGCTGGACGCTGTTCGTCTTCGGCCCCGCCATTCGCGAGTGGGGGTTCCATTGCCCCAACGGCTGGGTGCACTGGAAGAAGTTCGTCATGCCCGGCAAGCCCGGCTCGGTCGGCCAGGGGTGCGAGCCGTGACCCGCGCGAAGAAGCCGCGACACACCGGGCGGGCGCAGCGGGTGCTGGCCTACCTGGCCGCACAGCGCATCGGCCGCACCGTGCGCGAAATCCTCCACGCCGTCGAACCCCGTGGCGATCGGAGCCTGATGTGGGGTTGCGTGTCCACGCTGGAGCGCAGTGGAAAACTGGTCCGCCTGAAGGGCCTGGGTGACGTCCGTTTCCGTGCCGCGCCGTGCGCTCAGGTGGACAAGCGCCGTCGGCAACCATCCACGCCGCCCGTGGAAACGCCTCCGGCGCGTCCGGTGCCGCGGCAGCCGGTGGAAATGGCGCCGGCCCTCATCGTGCCGGCGGCCGCCGGCCTGTCCTCACAGCACCGCGCCGACAGCGCCATGGGGCGGCTGGCACAGGGCCGGCGTGCGCGCGAGGAATTCAACCGCCAGTTGACGCAGGACGTCGCGGCCTACGTGGCTGGCGGCGGCGTCATCCAGCGCCTGGCGCAGGGCCAGGTCTCCCAGCCCCTGCGCTTCGACCATTCCCTCCCTTCCCCGCGGCGCACGAGCGCGTCGCGCGACACCGCTAACGACTAAGGAGCACCCCATGCGCAACGACAGCCTGTCCCTGGACGGGCCCGACTTCCTCGACGCCGTCGCCACGGCCGAACTGGAACACGGCAACGAAATCAACGCCGCCACCTACCGCGACCGCTGCAACGAGTGGCGCCGGGACAAGCGGCTCATCGAATCGCTGGAAGCCCAGGTGGCGCAGTTGAGCGCAGTGCGTGCTGTCGCGCCGGCCAGCCTGCCGGCGCACGCGCTGACCCCGACCGACTGCCGTCGCTGAGCCCGCAATGCCCACCTCCATCATCGTCTATGGCCCGCAGGGCTGCGGAAAGACGCGGCACGCGAAGGTGCTGGCCCGGCATTTCGATTTGCCGAAGGTGCTGGACACCGGCGTGGACGGCGTGACGCTGGCGCGTCTGCCGCACACGGCCTTTTCCAACACGTTGGTCCTGACCTGCGAGGACCCGGGTGCATTGCCGGCTCAGCAGCGCGGCCAGTTCCAGCTCATCCCTTACGCCGATGCCGCCAAGGCGGCCGGCGTGTTCCGTCCCGTCAATCAATCCGACCAGGAGTAGTCGCCCATGAACGATTTCAACATCCGCGTCACGCATCGTATTGAACTCGGGGGCGGCAACGTCAGCGAGCGAGTCATCGACATCGAAACCATCCCCGACCGTGCTAACCCTTCGTCGACCGTGGTTGCGGCGCAATCGCTCAGCATCGACGGCGAGTCCCCCGCCTTCCTGCGCGCGATGGGCCTGCCCCCAACGCCTCGCTTCACCAAGGTGCTGGCCAATGGCATGCACGGCATGCACGGCGTGGGCGGAGATACCGGTAGCGACCATGTCGCGGTCATCGATAACACGACCGGATTGATGTGGTCGGTGGAGTCGCTCGGCGACCCGGAAGACACCGAGAGCGGTATCACCCAGGAGCACTGCATCGAACTGTGCCGCGAGCTGACGCTGCTCGGCTTTGACGACTGGCGCCTGCCCACGCGTGCCGAACTCGTCGGCCTCATCGACGACGCGCGCCACGAGCCGGCCATCGACGCGGCCGCCTTCCCCCGCGTGAAGTCGCGCTGGCATTGGACCAGTACGCCGGCCGCCTGGTCTTCGGCGTCCGCGTGGTGCGTCGGCTTCTACTACGGCTACGTCGGCGACTTCCACCGCAACGGCAGCGGGTTCGCGTTGGCCGTGCGCCGCGTCGGTCAGTAGTTGGCCCCTCTGCCCTGGAACTCATCGAAGCCATGAACGCCATCAATCCCCGCTTCACCCAGACCACCGACGGCAACGGCGCCGTCGAAACCATCATCGACAACAGCACCACCCTGCAATGGACCGCACAGCCCCTGCCCGGCCCGCTACCGCATCAGCAGGCCAGTGACGAATGCGCCGCCCTCGCGCTGGGTGGCCATAGCGATTGGCACCTGCCCACGCGGGCGGAGTTGTTGACGCTGGTCGACATCACCCGCTTCGACCCTGCCATCGACGCTGATGTCTTCCCGTTCGTTACCGGCGGCTGGTTCTGGTCCAGCGACATCAGCGCTTGGACGCCGGACTCGGCGTGGTTCATCGACTTCAGCTACGGCGGCGTGAACGTCTCCAATCGCCAGTTCAGCGGCGCCGTGCTGGCCGTCCGCAGCAGCGCCCCCTGATTCGCCATCTCATCCCAACCAGGAGAACACCGCATGAAACAACCCACTTTCATCAAGGTCGGAAGCGACGGCCAGGACCTGCCCAGCGATGCACCCGACTGGGTCGCCATACGCCTGCCCGAGAATGGCCTCATCTTCACCGCCACGCACATCAATACCGAACAGGCGAATCAGGAATCTTTGCAGCGTCAGGCGTCCGACCTCGCGCTCCTGGGGCATTCGGATTGGGACCTGCCCACCATTGAAGAACTGGCGCTGCTGGTGGACCGCTCGCGCGTTGACCCGGCCATCAACACCGAGTTCTTTCGCGACATCGAGAGCGACTGGTACTGGAGCAAGACATCGGCCGCCTGGTCTTCGGCGTCCGCGTGGGGCGTCTACTTCGGCTACGGCTTCGTCTACGACTTCCACCGCGGCAGCTACGGGTTCGCGTTGGCCGTGCGCCGCGTCGGGCAGTAATTGGCCCTTCTGAGCTTGCCTAACCGATGACGTCCCGCTTCCAGCCCCCGCCCATCATCAAGGCCGCCGAACGCCTGCTCGTGGACATTGAGCAGGCCGTACGGGTGTTCCCGCGCTACCACCGGTATCAAGTCGGCGCCGACGTGCGTCGTCAGGCGGCCGAGGTCTTGCGGCTCGCCTTGCGGGCGTGGCGTGATCGGCCGCACCAGCGACGATGGGTGGAACGGCTGGTGTGGGCCGTTGATGACCTGAAGCAGTCGTTGCAAATCGCCAAGCTGCTGCAGGCGTACCGCAGCTTCCGCCAGTTCGAGCATCTGGCGCGGTCGGCCGAGCAACTCGGCGCCCAGGCTGGCGGCTGGCGCCGTCAGCTGATTTCCCCTCAAGCCCAGAATGCGGAAGGCCGAGGTGCCGTACCGCAGCGTGGCCAGAAACTGAGTACCCGTGCCGCCTCTGCGGGGGCCAATCCATGACGAAGCCGCGCTACCCGCATCCGGGCTGCACGGCCTGGTCGCAAGTGTACGGGGAGGCGGCCGCCTGGTCTTCGGCGTCCGCGTGGAACGTCAACTTCAACAACGGCAACGTCAACGACAACCACCGCAACAACAACGGGTTCGCGTTGGCCGTGCGCCGCGTCGGTGAGTTTCAAGGGGAATGGATGCCCGCCAGCTTCCAGGCGCTGTACCACGCCTGGCGGCGCGCGCGGCGGCAGAAGGTGCCGAGCCTCAACCAGTTGCGTTTCGATGCGTGCTGGATGGATGGGCTGTTGCAGCTTGAGAGAGAGATCGCCGCCGGCTTGTGGCGCCCGCGGCCTGCTACGTGTTTCATTGCCACGCGCCCGAAAGCACGCGAGATTCACGCGCCAGACTTTGCTGACCGCGTAGTCCACCACTGGCTCGTCCCGCAACTGGAAGCCGTGTTCGAGCGCGGATTCATCCATGACAGCTACGCCAATCGGAAGGGCAAGGGCAGTCACGCCGCGGTACGCCGCGCCCAGGCTTTCGCTCGGCAGGTCCATAGCGGACAGGGCGGCGGCTGGTACTTGCAACTGGACGTGCACAACTTCTTCAACAGCATTCACCGCCCCACGCTCTGGGCGATGCTGAAGCGCCGCCTAGTGCGCGCCGGGGCTCCGCTGGCCGTCCAGCAGGTGACCCATGCCCTACTCCGTCACGACCCGCTGCAAGCCGGCGTACGGTTGCGGGCCACACCTGACGAACTTGCGCAGGTTCCGCCGCACAAGCGCCTCTCCGGGGCGCGTCCGGGATGCGGGCTGCCCATCGGCAACCTGTCGTCCCAGTTCTTCGCCAATGTGTACCTGGACGCCCTGGACCAGTTCGCAAAGCACGAACTGCGCGCCAAGCGATACCTTCGGTACGTCGATGACTTCGTGCTCTTCCATCACGAGCGCGCACAGCTGGAACTGTGGCAATCGGCAATCGAGCGATTCCTCGCCGATCACCTGAAGCTCTCCCTGAAGCCAGACATCCGGCTTCGCCGCCTGGTGGATGGGCTGGACTTCCTCGGCTACATCATCCGCCCGACTCACACCCTGGCACGGCAGCGCGTTGTCGCGCATGCACGCGAGTCCTTCGCGCAGTGGGAAGAGCAGCACGTGCGCGGTCGCCACATCCGCGCCACCCCGCGGGACCTGGAGAGCATCCGCGCCGTCGCCGCCAGCTACGACGGGCACCTGCGCCACGCGTCCGCCTACCGACTCCAGCGTGCGCTACGCGCCCGATTCCCTTGGCTTCGTACGGCCACCCGCCCGCGCCGCTTCTCCCATCTCATGCGCGTCCGGCGCATCACCTTGAGGATTCGACGACATGGCTGATGGCAACTCCCACGCATTCAACTTCCCACGCCCTCAGGTTTCCCGCTTGCGTCCGGGCGAGATCATCGTGGATCTGTTCGCCGGCGGCGGCGGCGCGAGTGAAGCGCTGAAGCAGGCACTGGGCATTGATCCGGCGCTCGCCTACAACCACGACGAGATGGCGATCGGCATGCATGCCGCAAATCATCCGCTGACCATCCATCACCGCGAGGACATCTGGCACGCGGACCCGGTGCGCGACGTCGCCGGGCGACTGGTGGGCTGGTTCCACGCCTCGCCCGACTGCACGCACTTCAGCCAAGCCAAGGGCGGCCAGCCACGCAACGGCAAGATTCGGGCCCTTTCATGGGTCATCCCGAAGTGGATCGGCATGCTCGCCAGGGTCGGCCTTGCGCCGCGCATCGTGAGCATGGAAAACGTCTGGCAGATCCGGACTTGGGGTCCGCTGGTAGCCAAGCGCTGCAAGAAGACTGGCCGCGTCCTGAAGATGGATGGCACGGTCGCCGCGAAGGGGGAACGCGTACCCGTCGAACAGCAGCAACTGGTGCCGGACAAGCGACACACCGGCCGCACCTGGCGGCGCTTCGTCGCCGTCCTGGAGTCCTTCGGCTACGTCGGCGAGGCCCGCAAGCTGATCGCCTCCGACTATGGCGCGGGCACGAGCCGCGAAAGGCTGTTCGGACTCTGGCGCCGTGATGGCCTGCCTGTCGTCTGGCCGACGCCGACGCACGGTCGCGGCGACGACCTGCAACCGGTCGTGTCGGCGGCGGACTGCCTGGACTTCTCGATCCCCTGCCCGTCCATCTTCACCCGCAAGCGCCCGCTTGCCGACGCCACCCTGCGCCGCATCGCCAAGGGCGTTACACGCCATGTACTGGAGTCTGCGGATCCGTTCATTGTGCCCGCCACCCATCAAGGCTCGGATCGGATCAACGACGCGCGGGAGCCGTTGCCGACGGTCACCGCGGCGAACCGTGGCGAGTTGATGCTGGTGGCGCCGGAGCTGGCTCCCTTCCTGACCGAGCACGCCAACGCCAGCAACCAACGAACCATGCCCGCCGACGAACCGCTGCGCACGCAGTGCGCGGGCGTGAAGGGTGGGCACTTCGCGATGGTGTCTCCGGTATTGGCGGGAGTGGGCGGGCGTGCGGGACAGACGGAACCCCGTGCTGGTGACGATCCGCTCTACACGATCACCACCAAAGGCGACACGGCGGTCATTGCGCCGACCCTCGTGCAGACCGGATACGGGGAGCGCACCGGCCAAGCACCCCGGGCGCTCGACCTCGATCGGCCGCTCGGCACCGTCGTTGCTGGTGGTGTCAAGCACGCGGTATCCGCCGCCCACATGGTCACGCTCCGTCGCAACATGGTCGGCTCCGAGGCGCGCGCCCCACTGCATACAATCGCCGCGGGCGCAGAGCATCACGCCATTGCCGTGGCTCACCTGACGGCGATGGCGCAGAACGTAGTTGGGACTGACCTGCGGGATCCATGCCCGACCATCCTTGCCGGCGCGACGCGATTCGGTACCGTCTGCGCATTCCTGGAGCAGGCCAACGGCGGGTTCTTCGCCGGTGGCGGTCGCGACGCTCGGGAGCCGGTGTCGACAATCACCTCCACAGGGAGCCAGCAACAGCTCGTCGAACTCGGTATGGTCGAACGCCGGTGTGCCAGTTGCGGAACCTGCGCGCCGGCGCCTGGATGCGGCGACATGTGCCGCGACTGCTTCGACAACATCGAGTTTGATGTGGGCAGGGGCCTGACGCCCGAGCAGCAGGCCGGCGCGCTGCGGGTCGCGGCCTTCCTCATCAAGTACCACGGGACGGGGGCGAACGTGCCGCGTCTCGAAGGACCGCTGAGCACGATCAGCACCAAAGACCGGCTGGCGCTGGTCACCGTCACGATCCATGGCACGCCATACGTGATCGTGGACATCGGCTTGCGCATGCTGAAGCCGCGCGAGTTGTACCGCGCCCAGGGATTCCCATCGGCATACATCATCGATCGCACCGCAGACGGCAGGCCGATCAGCACCACGGCGGCGGTGCGGATGGTCGGCAACAGCGTAAGCCCGCCTCCGTTGTGCGCCCTTGCCGCCGCCAACGCGGACCCAGTTGCCGTGCTGGAAAGGCTGGCCGCGTGATGGGTGTCCGACAAGAGTTCAGTGTGATCCTCGCCGATCCGGCGTGGCGGTACGCGGACAGGTCCAAGCATCGCGGTGGTGCCGAGCGTCACTATCCCACGATGACGGTAGCAGACATCGCGGCCCTGCCAGTGGCAGACATCGCCGCGCCCAACGCAGCCCTGTTCCTTTGGGGTACCTGGCCAATGATGCAGGAGGCCCTGGACGTGATCCGCGCGTGGGGCTTCCGCTATACCACCGGAGGTTTTGTCTGGTTGAAGACCACCCGCAACGGAAAACACGCGATCGGCATGGGCCACTATACCCGCGCCAACACCGAGTTCTGCCTGCTCGCCGTTCGCGGCCGGATGCCGGTTGCGAATCGCGGCGTTCGCCAGGTCATAGAAGCCCCTCGAATGGCCCACTCGGCTAAGCCGGCAGAGACATACGACCGCATCGAAGCCCTCTATCCTCAGGGCCATCGGGCAGAACTGTTCGCGCGCGGCACGCGCCCAGGCTGGGAGTCGTTCGGGCATGGAATTGATGGCCGTTGCCTTTCTCAGTCCCTCGTTGGGGGGAAGCGATGACTCAGATCCCCATCTCGACAATTGACGAACAATTGGATTCTCCGGCCGCATGCGAGCTGTGCGATCGCGAGAGCGACGCCGCCACGCTCGAAGCAACCATTGCTGCCGGCTGGGCCTACACCTGGGACGGTTGGCTGTGCCCCAAGCACAGCAAGGAGCTGGGCGAGTGACGCGTTCCAAGCGCAATGCACAGGGCGATGCTGAGGCCATCGCGGTGGCCGCATCGTCACGTACGCTCTTCTTGCTGCTCGCCGAGTTCGGCACTGGCCAGGTGACCGTTGACGTTTGCTGTCACCATTTCGGACTGAAGCCCGAAGAGGCCAAGCGCTCTGCGGCACGCCAAGCACTTCCGGTGCCGGCATTCCGCCTGGGGTCGCAGAAGTCGCCCTGGTTGGTGCGTCTGGAGGACTTGGCGCAGTACATCGATCAGCAGGCTGCAGCGGCGCGTAGGGACTGGAAGCGCCTGCACGATGCAGCATAGGTGCTACAAGAAATTCAGACAGCCGCGTAAGTACTTGCTACACATCGCGTTTCACAGGCTGTCGCCACAGTCCATCATCGGGGCGACGGACAGGGTCACGCCTTCCCCGATTTCGGGACTGCGGAGCTTCGCCCCTGTCGGGACGGCGGTTTCCAGCGGCTGCATGTTCGTGGGGGTTCCGATGGCGTCGCGCGGACATTCGGGCGGCCTGGTGCGGCGGTCCGGGACGCGGATCCGCGGCCGCCAGGCGCCTGCGCGGGCCATTATCGCCCATGTCGCCCGAATCGCCGGATGCGGACCCGTCCGCCTCGTCCAGCCGCCGGCGCCGCCAGGGTGACGCCGGCTTCCCGGAAGGTCGTGTGCCCTACCCGGCCACCGCCGGGCCATCGGTGCTGATTGCCTCGGCCGTGACCACCCAGCGCGATCCGTTCCATCGCCAGGTCACCAGATGCTTGCCCTTGACCCGCATCCGCCGTCCTTCGGAAAGGACGGTCGCCTCGAACTCGCCCAGTTCGTAGGCCATGTCGCCGGACGCCGCGACAATGATCTCCGTCGGCCGGAACCTGGCCGAGTACCCCGGCGTGTCCAGGCGTTCCCGGAACCATGCGCGGATCGCCGCCTTTCCACGAATGATGGGATCGCCGTGGGTCAGGAACGCCGCGTCCTCGTCGTAGTTCTCCATCACCCGATCCAGGCGGCCCGCGAAGAGATCCTCGGACCATCGGGTGTCGATGGCGCGGATCGCTTCGGCGGCGTCGTGGGTTGCCGGCGCGTCCGCCGCCGTCGCGTGAGGCGCGGCGATGGACAGGAACAACAGCGTGGCGAGGAACAGACGCGCGGATTTCGAGCGCCTCATCCCGCCTGGCCTTCCGCCTTGCGACCGAAGTAGGAAATCTTGTTGGCGATCTTCCACTCGTCGCCGACCTTCAGCAGCAGGAAGTAGTCGGTGATCACGACCGCGCCATGATCCAGGGTGATGCGGGCGGTACCGGCGCTTCCGGAGGCGTCCATGAAATCGATGCTGCGCACGCGGGATGCTTCGTCGGCCGCGGCCTTGCCCTTGAAGAACGAGCAGAACTCGTCCAGCGTCAGCGAGGCGACTTTTCCGTCGCGCACGCTTTCTATCCGCGCGCCCGGCAGGAAGGCCTGGCGCATGTGGGACGCGTCGCCGGTGGCCTGTCCGCGGAAGTAGTGATTGATCGCCTGGCGCATGCCTTCCTGCGCGGCGGGATCCTGTTGCGCCGCCGGGCGAGCCGCGGGCGCTTCGGCAGGCAGCGCGTGGGCGCCTGCGGCCAGGGTGATGAGGGCGCCCGCGAGCAGGCCACGAAACCGCTGCTGGTTCATTGCACGTCTCCTTGGGGATGCGGCCTCAGAGTGGCGGGCGCGACGTTCCCGGACAATGGCTTCCACCGCGGATTCCGCACGCTTCGGCGCAATCCGGCCGCGCCGTGGACCGACCTTATTTGAACAGGGCGAGCCGGTCGCGATAGCTGCGCGATAGCTTCAGTTCCTGTCCGCAATCCAGGGTCAGGAAGTATTCGCCGTTGAGGTGTGGACGCAGCGAACTGACCCGCCCGGCGTTGACCAGGGTCGAACGGTGGATGCGCGGAAACCGGGTGGGATCCAGCCGTTTCTCCAACTGCCCGAGCGTTGCGCGCAGCACATGGGTGTCGCGATCGGTATGGATGCACAGGTAGTCGCCGGCCGCATCGACCCAACGGATGCTGGCGCGCTGCAGGCGCAACGTGCGCGCGCCGTCGCGGATGGCCAGCGGCGTGTCCGCATCGCGCAGCTCCCGTGCGCCGCCGGCCTCCAGCGCCTCGCCCAGGGTCAGTGCGGGCCGGCCGCTGAGCGCGCCAAGCAGGCCAAGCAGTCTGGCGCGATGATCGCTGGCTTCGCGGCGGTCCAGCGTCTCGCGCACCCGGAACAAGGCCTGGTGCAGACGGCTGTCGTCCACCGGCTTGAGCAGGTAGTCCACCGCGCTCGCCTCGAACGCATTGAGCGCGTAGTGGTCATAGGCGGTGACAAACACCACCAGCGGCATCTGCTGCGCCGGAATCGCGCGCAGGGCCGCGAAGCCGTCCAGGCCCGGCATCTGCACGTCGAGGAACAGCAGATCCGGGGCGTGCTCGGACACCGCGCGCACCGCCGCCGCGCCATCGCCGACCTGGGCGACGATATGGATGTCGCGTTCGCCCGCCAGGCGCAGTTCCAGGCCGCGTCGCGCCAGCGGCTCGTCATCGGCGATCAGGGTCCGGATCATCCTGTCGTTCGCGGCTTGTGGCATGGTCACTCCCGGGGTGCGCCGCCGGCTTCGAACGGCAGGGTCATCGTCACGATGAATCCGCCCTCCTCGCGGTTGCGGATGTCGAAGCGCTGCCGCTCGCCATAGAGCACGCGCAGCCGGTCGCGGGTGTTGGCCAGGCCCACGCGGTTGCCGCGCGGCGCGGTATCCGGCGGCGCTCCACCGTGGTCGAGTGCCGGCCACCCGGGGCCGTCGTCGAGGACCGACAGCAGCAGGCGTTCGCCCTCGCGCGCGGCGCGCAGTCCAATCGTGCCGCCTTCCACCCGCCTGGCCACCGCGTATTTGATGGCGTTCTCCACCAGCGGCTGCAACAACAGGCTCGGCAGCAGCGCCGACCAGCAGGCAGGCTCGATCTCGACTTCCACCCGCAGGCGATCGGCGAAGCGGGTTTTCTCGATGTCCAGGTACAGGCCGATCGCATCCAGTTCCTGCTTCAGCGTCACCCGCTGCATCGGATCGTTGTCGAGCGAGTGGCGCAGGAACGCGCTCAATCCCTGCACCATCCGGTTGGCGGTGGCGTTGTCGCGATCCAGCACCAGGGTGGAAATCGCATTGAGGGTGTTGAACAGGAAATGCGGGTTCAACTGGTAGCGCAGCATCTTCAGCTGCGCCTGGTGCGCCATCGCGGTCGCCGCCAGCGCCGCCTCGGTCTGCATGCGCAGTTTCCGCCAGGTGGTCATGACCAGGTAGAGGCTGGTCCAGCCCACCAGCACGTAAAGCTGGCTGATCGTGTAGGTGAAGTAGCCGAACCGGGTGAACGGCAGGCATTGGCGGCACCAGTCCAGGTCGGTGACCAACTTGTAGGCCAGCGCCATCGCCGCGGCGATCACCAGCACCGGCACGATCATCAGCATCGCCACCCGTACCGGCGATCGATCGGCGCATGCCCGCAACAGATAACGAAGACCCAGCGTGCCGAGGAATCCGGTCGTGGCGACCGCGAGCAGCACGGTCCAGTACTCGGCCGGCTTGCCGTTGGCGAGCGCGGAAAAGTAGTTGACCAGGAACACGCCGCCCCAGCCGCCCGCGTGCAACCACCAGAACAGGGCATTTCCGGACCACGCCGGTGACGGCTCGATGGTCGGCTGCGACGGCGCGGGAGGAGGGGGAGAAGCGGGATCCGGGGTCATGGCGCGCGGGGTGCAATCCAGTGGACAGGATAGGTCGGGCCGCATGAGCGGACGCCCCGCCCGGCTCGGTTCGGCGCGCAAGGGGAACGCTCTGGCGCAAACGAACCGACAGACACCGCGGCGATGGCTAGCCTCGAACACGACACAGGCAGTTCCCTCCTCCCATACCCACGCGCGTCCTGCAGGGACGGCGAGGCACGATAACAAAGGAATCTCGATGCTGTTCGAACTGATACTGGCCGCGGGTCTGGCAACGGCTCCGGTGGAAAGGGTTCCGGTAAAGACGGTCCCGGTGAACACGGTCCCGGTCGCAACCGGACTCCGGCGTCCCTGGTCGATGGCGTTCCTGCCCGACGGGGAGTTCCTGGTGAGCGAAAAGGAAGGCGGCTTGATCCGCGTCGGGCCGGATGGCGTGAAGCATCCTGTCGCGGGCATGCCCGCCGATCTCGTCGACACCTTCGAGGGCCGCGGCGACAACAGCGGCCTGTTCGACGTGGTGCTGCATCCGGATTTCGCGAGCAACCGGCGCCTCTACTTCACCTACGCGTCGCAAGGCGCGGACGGCCTGACCACCGGCCTGGCCACCGCGCGCCTGCTGGATGACCGACTGTCCGAGGTCCGCCCGCTGTTCGCGGCCACTCCGCGTTCGGCCGAACGATTCCACTATGGCGGCGGCCTGTTGATCGACCGCCAACGCCACCTGTACCTGACCGTCGGCGAACGGCATTTCCGCGAAGGCGACAACCCGCCCCTGCCGGTCGCTCAGGATCCCGCGGACAGGCGCGGCAAGATCTTCCGCTTCACCCTTGACGGCGAACCGGCGCCCGGCAATCCCGACTTCGGCGCGAACGCCGTGCCGGGACTCTACGCGCTCGGCATCCGCGCCGCGCAGGGCCTGGCGCAGGCGGCGGACGGACGCATCTGGATGTCCGAACACGGCACGCATCGGGGCGACGAGGTCAACGTGCTGCGCCCCCGCGCCAACTACGGTTGGCCGGTGCACACCTCGGGCCGCTACCGCACCACCGGCTACCGGCCGCAGACGCTGCCCGGGGCGATCTACACCGCGCCCGCATGGACCTGGACCGATCGCACCGTCGCGCCCACCGGCCTGGTGGTCGTCAGCGGCCCGCAGTTTCCGGAATGGCGCGGCGATCTGCTTCTCGCCGGACTGTCCACCGGCAGCCTGCTGCGGATGGATGTGGAGGGCGATCGCGTGCTCGGCGAGGAAGTGCTGCTCACGGGGACGCGCCTGCGCAACGTGAAGCAGGCGCCGGATGGCGCGCTCTACCTGCTGACGGACGAGCCGGAGGGACGGCTCCTGCGGCTGGAGCGACGTCCGTGATTCGCGCATGCCACGCGTGGGGCGTGCCGCGTCAGTGCCCGCCATCGATGAAGCGCAGGCCCACGCCCGGCTCGGTGGCGATGTAGCGCGGCGCGGAAGCGTCGTCGCCGATCTTCTGGCGCAGTTTGCCGACCAGGATGCGCAGGTAGTGGGTGTCCTGCTGGTGGGTGGGTCCCCAGAGCTCGCGCAGCAACTGCGGCTGGGTGACCACCCGGCCGGCGTGGCGCAGCAACAGCGACAGCAGTGCGAATTCCTTGCGGCTCAGCGCCAGCGGTTCGCCGTCCAGCGATACCTCGCGCCGGACCAGATCGACGTGCAGATGACCGTCGTCGAACACCACCGGCGCCTCCGCCGTCGCGCTCGCATGGATGCGCAGCAGGCCGCGGATGCGCGCCATCAATTCCTGCACGCCGAACGGTTTGGTCACGTAGTCGTTGGCGCCGGCGTCGAGCGCGGCGACCTTCTCCTGTTCACCCGCGCGCACGGTCAGCATGATCACCGGCACCTGCGAGAAGCCGCGGATTTCGCGCAGCACCTCGTGGCCGTCGCGATCCGGCAGGCCGATATCCAGGATCACCAGATCCGCGCCCGGCGAAGCGAGCGCGGCCAGGCCGGAGGCGCCGTCTTCGGCCAGCAGCACCCGGTAGCCCTGCGCGCGCAGGCTGATATCCAGAAATTTGCGGATCTGCGGCTCGTCGTCGACCACCAGGATGCGGACCGGGGGCGCGGACGAAACCGGGACGGTGTCGACGGGATTCAAGGCGGGACCGGCGTGACTCAGGGATGCAGAAGGGGAAGCGTAATCCTGATCGTGGTGCCGCGGCCATCCGGCCCGGGCAGCGCCTCCACGCTGCCGCCGTGGGCGCCGATCATGCCCTGGCAGATGGTCAGGCCCAGGCCGGTGCCCTGGCGGCCGCGATCGCCGCGCTCCACGCTGTAGAACATGTCGAAGATGCGGCTGCGCTCCTGCTCCGGGATGCCCGGCCCGCGATCGCGCACGTCGATGCGCAGTTGCCCGTCAGCCAGGCGCGCCTCGACCTCGATCGGCTCGCCGCGCGGCGAGAACTTCGCCGCGTTCTCCAGTACGTTGAACACCGCCTGTTCGACCAGCGCCGGATGCACCCAGATCGGCGGCAGGTCGGCGGCGATCCGGGTCTGCAGCCGCACTTCCGGCTGGTAGCGCTGCAACCGTCCGACCGCCGAGCCGATCAGTTCGTCCACGTTGATCCAGTCGCGGTTGAGGGTCAGGCCGGTATGGCCCAGGCGGGTCATGTCGAGCAGGTTCTGGATATACCGATCCAGCCGCTCGCCCTCGTGCTGGATGGTGTCCAGCAGCGCCTTGCGGTCCTCCGCGTCCATGGCGTCGGCGTAGTTCGCCAGGCTGCTGGCCGAACCGATCATCGAGGCCAGCGGCGAACGCAGATCATGCGAGACCGAAGACAGCAACGCCGAGCGCAGGCGCTCGGTCTCACCGGTGATGCGCGCGCCTTCCAGATCCGCGACCAGCCGGGTGCGCAGCGCGGCCTGGGCGATGTCGTCGGCCATCGCTTCGGCCATCCTGCGCTGCTCGAACGCCAGACGCGGCAACTCGCGCGGGAAGCGCACGCCGGCCACCCCCATCACCCCGCGTGCGTCGCGCAGCGGCAGGAACCACCAGGCGGACCCGGCGAGCGTATCGGTGAAGCGGCCGGTGGCCTGCGCATGCTGCTGCGCCCAGTCGGCCGCGGCCAGATCCTTGCCCTCCAGCACCGCGCCGTTCGACGCCGCCACCTGCCCATCCCAGCGCAGCCATGCTTCCGCGTCCATCGCGGCGGCCAGCGCGTCGCGGCCGGCGGCCAGCACCTGGCCGAGATCCGCCGCGCTGGTGAGCTGCCGCCCGAGCGTCTGCAAGGCGGTGGCGTGCGCGTTCGCCGCGCGCAGCGCCAGCACCTGCATGCGCAGGCGCGAGGCCAGCCGGCCGGCGACCAGCGCGGCCAGCAGGAACAGGAACACCGTGGTCACGCCCTGCGACGCGCCGATGTTGAAGGTGAAGCGCGGGTCGATGAAGAAGAAGTTGTAGGCCAGGAAACTCAGCAGCGCCGCCACCACCGCCGCCGCCATCCGCGTGCGGGTGGCCACCAGCACCACCGCGACGATGAACACCATCGACAGATCGTCGATGCCGGTCCAGCGTTCGACCAGCCAGGACACGCCCACCGCCAGCATCGCCGCGATCACCGCGAACAGCAGATCGTTGCGCAGCACCGGCATGTCGGCGCGGTTCCAGCGACGGCGCGATCGCGCGCGCGCTTCCGGCGTGTTGATGATGACCAGTTCGTAATGCGCGGCCCGCTGCAGCAGTTGCTGGGTCAGGGTGCGGTTGAACATCCGCGCCACCGGACGCTCGCGGGTGCGCCCCAGCACCAGCGTGGACGCACCGCTCTGGGCGGCATGATCCAGCAGCGCGTCGGCGATGCTGTTGCCGTGCACGACTTCGGTCTGCGCACCGAGCCGGCGTGCCAGCGCGAAGGCGCGATCCAGTTCCAGTTGGGTCGCTTCGCCGGCTTCACGCGCCTGCACGGTAACCACCGTCCATGGCGCGTCGCGGCGCTCGGCCAGGCGGCGGGCGACCCGCACCAGATACTCCGACTGGCCCATGCCATCGATCGCCACCAGCACCCGGCGGCGCAGCGCCATGCCCGGCAGGCCGCGCGCGGTCCGGGTGTCGCGCAGATCGTTGTCGACGCGGTCGGCGACGGTCTGCATCGCCAGCTCGCGCAGCGCGATCAGGTTGGATGGCGAAAAGAACGCCTGCAACGCCTGCGCCGCCTGGTCTGGCAGATACACCTTGCCCTGGTGCAGGCGCTCGATCAGCTCGCGGGGCGGCAGATCCACCAACACGATGTCGCGCAGGCGGTCGAATACCGCGTCCGGCACGGTTTCGCTGACCCGCACGCCGGTGATCCGGTGGACCACGTCGTTGAGGCTTTCCAGGTGCTGGATGTTGATCGTGGTGTAGACGTCGATGCCCGCTTCCAGCAGCTCCATCACGTCCTGCCAGCGACGCTCGTGGCGACTGCCGGGCGCGTTGCGGTGCGCCAGTTCGTCGACCAGCGCGACCTTGGGCCGGCGCGCCAGCAACGCGTCCAGATCCATTTCGTCCAGCCAGCGCCCCTGGTAGCTGACCCGTTTGCGCGGCACCACCTCCAGACCCTCGGTGAGCGCGGCGGTCTCGCTGCGGCCATGGGTCTCGACGACGCCAATCACCACGTCCACGCCCTGTTTGCGCATTTCCCGCGCGCGCGAAAGCATCGTGTACGTCTTGCCGACGCCCGGCGCCGCGCCGAGGAAAATGGTCAGGCGGCCGCCCGCCTCGCGGTGCAGGCCGTCGATCAGGGCATCGGCTTGGCGGCTGCGGACGTCGGTCATGCGTCTATTGTGCCTGCGTGGCGGCGGGCAGCGCGTCCAGTGCCAGGTTCAGGCGCAGGACGTTGACCCGGGGTTCGCCGAGCAGACCCAGCTGCGGGCCTTCGGTGTGGCGCTTGACCAGTTCCGCCACCGTCGCCGGCGGCAGGCCGCGCGCCTGGGCGACGCGGGCGATCTGCACGTCCGCGCCGCGCGGACTGACATGCGGATCCAGGCCGCCGCCGGACTGGGTGATCAGATCGACGGGAACATCGGCGGGCGCGATGCCGTCGCGCACGGCCACCGCCGCGCGGGTTTCGTCGATGCGCTTGCGCAGATCCGGATTGCCGCGCGACTGATTGCTGCCGGCGGCCGCCATCGGGTCGTAGCCGGCGGCCGACGGACGCGGCTGGAAGTAGCGCGGGTCGGCGAACGGTTGCGCCACCAGCGACGAGCCGGCCACGTGGCCTTGCGCGTCGAGAATCGAGCCGGTCGCCTGCGCGGGGAACAGGCCGCGCCCCAGCCCGGTGCCGGCCAGCGAATACAGCAGGCCGAACCCCAGCAGCGACACCAGCGCCAGACCGATGGAGGGACGCAGCAGGCCGGCGCGGGTGATCTGCGGCGACGCGACGATCTTGTAACTAACGGGAGATTGCATGTCGTTCTTCCTCAGGCGCCGGTCACGAGTGACAGCGCCATGTCGATCAGTTTGATGCCCACGAACGGCAACAGCACACCGCCCACGCCATAGATCAGCATGTTCCGCCGGAGCAGCACGGTGGCGGTGGCGGGGCGGAAGCGAACGCCGCGCAGGGCCAGCGGAATCAGCGCCGGGATGATGATCGCGTTGAAGATCAACGCGGCCAGCACGGCGTTGGCGGGACTGGACAGGCGCATCACGTTGAGCGCGGCCATCTGCGGCAGCGTGGCGGCGAACAGCGCCGGCAGGATGGCGAAGTACTTGGATACGTCGTTGGCGAGCGAGAAAGTGGTCAGCGCGCCACGCGTGATCAACTGCTGCTTGCCGACTTCGACCACCGCCAGCAACTTGGCCGGATCCGAATCCAGATCGACCATGTTGCCGGCCTCCTTGGCCGCCTGGGTACCCGAGTTCATCGCCAGGCCCACGTCGGCCTGCGCCAGCGCCGGCGCGTCGTTGGTGCCGTCGCCGACCATCGCCACCAGCCGTCCGGCGGCCTGTTCGCGGCGGATGCGGGCGAGCTTGTCCTCCGGCCTGGCCTCGGCGATGTAGTCGTCGACACCCGCTTCGGCGGCGATGGCCGCGGCGGTCAGCGGATTGTCGCCGGTGATCATCACGGTCTGGATGCCCATCGCGCGCAAACGGGCGAATTTCTCCTTGATGCCGTGCTTGACCACGTCGGACAATTCGACCACGCCCAGCACGTGCCGCCCCTCGGACACCACCAGCGGGGTGGCGCCGCCACGGGCGACCTGCTCGATGCGCGCGGCCAGTTCGTTGGGCACGTTGCCGCCCTGCGCCTGCACATGCCGGCCGATGGCGTCCCCGGCGCCCTTGCGGATCACCCGGTCTTCCACATCCACGCCGGACATCCGGGTCTGGGCGGTGAACTGCAGGTAGGTCGCCTGTTCCGGCTCATCCAGAGTGCAGCCCTGCTCGCGCGCAAGTCGAACGATCGACTTGCCTTCCGGCGTCGGGTCGGCCAGCGAGGCCAGCAGCGCGGCGTCGCGCAGTTGCGCCTTGTCGATGCCGGCCAGTGGATGGAACGCGGTGGCCTGGCGGTCGCCGTGGGTGATGGTGCCGGTCTTGTCCAGCAGCAGCACATCCACGTCGCCCGCCACTTCCACCGCCTTGCCGGACTTGGCCAGCACGTTGGCCGACAACGCGCGGTTCATGCCGGCGATGCCGATGGCCGGCAGCAGGCCACCGATGGTGGTCGGGATCAGGCACACCAGCAGCGCGATCAGCAGCAGCGGATCCACCTTCACGCCGACGAAGGCGCCGATCGCCGGCAGCGTCGCCACCACGATCAGGAAGGTCAGCGTCATCGCCGCCAGCAGCAGGGTCAGCGCGATCTCGTTGGGGGTCTTCTGGCGGTTGGCGCCTTCCACCAGCGCGATCATCCGGTCCAGGAAGCTGTGCCCGGGCTCGGCGGTGATCTTCACCACGATCTCGTCGGACAGCACCTTGGTGCCGCCGATCACGCCGGAGCGATCAGTGCCGGCCTCGCGCAGCACCGGCGCTGATTCGCCGGTCACCGCCGACTCGTTGATGGTCGCCACGCCGCGGATGATCTCGCCGTCGGCGGGAATCTGCTCGCCCGCCGACACGATGACGTAGTCACCCGGACGCAGTTCGGCCGCCGGAATGCGGGCTTCGGCGCCGCCCAGCGCGGTCTCCACCCGGCGCGCGACCAGATCCTTGCGCGCGCGCCGCAACGATGCGGCCTGGCCGCGGCCGCGCGCTTCGGCGACCGCTTCGGCGAAGTTGCCGAACAGCACCGTCACGAACAGGATCGCGGTCACCGCACCGCCGAAGCCAATCGGTGCCACCCCGGCCAGCGTGATCACCGCCGACAACAGGGTGCCGCCCATCACCACCGCCATCACCGGGCTGCGGATCAGATGCTGCGGCGCCAGCTTGAGGAAGGCATCGCGCAGGGCCGCGCGGAAGACCGCACCGTCCATCAGCGCCGGATGATCCCGGCGGGTTTTTTCCTGGTATGAAATCGTCGTCATGGAAGTGTTCTCAGTGCGCGGCCAGCGACAGGTGATCGGCGATCGGTCCCAGCACCAGCGCCGGCATGAACTGCAGCACGGTGAGGATCACGACCACGGCCACCAGGGTCAGCGCGAAGGTAGGCGTTTCGATGTGCAGGGTGCCGGCCGATTCGGCGGCGTGGCGCTTGCCCGCCATCCGGGCGGCCACGACCAGCGGGATGATCAGGGCGGGGAAGCGTCCCAGTGCCAGCGCCACCACGCAGCTCAGGTTCCACCAGTAGGTCGTGTCGCCGAGTCCTTCGAAACCGGAGCCGTTGTTGGCGAAGGCGGAGGTGTATTCGTAGAAGACCTGGCTGATGCCGTGGAAGCCGGGATTGGAATTGCCGGTGATCGACGGGACGGCCAGCGTGATCGCGGTCAGGCCCAGCACCACCAGCGGTTGCAGCAGGATCAGCAGCGCCAGCAGGCGGACTTCGCCGGCCTCGATCTTGCGGCCGAACAGTTCCGGCGTGCGTCCGGTCATCAGGCCGGCCAGGAACACGCTCAGCAGCAGGTACACGATGAACTGCTGCAGGCCGCAACCCACGCCGCCCCAGATCGCGTTGACCAGCATGTTGACCAGCGTCACCAGTCCTGTCATCGGCGCCAGCGAATCGTGCATGGCGTTGACCGAACCGTTGTTGACCTGGGTGGTCACCGCCGCCCACAGCGCGGAGGCGTCGGCGCCGATGCGCACTTCCTTGCCCTCCATCAGCGCCGGATCGGCGGCGGTGGCCGAATGTGCCTCGGACCAGATCGCCGCGCCGGTGGAGACCACCGACATCAGCATCATGCTGCCGAACACCAGCGCGGTGAATTTCCGCCGGCCGGTGAACGCGCCGACCATGAACACCACCGAGACCGGAATCAACAGGATGCCCAGGGTCTCCAGCAGGTTGGACAGCGGGGTCGGATTTTCCAGCGGCACCGAGCTGTTCGGGCCGTACCAGCCGCCACCGTTGGAACCCAGCTGCTTGGCCGCGACCATCGCCGCGACCGGACCCAGCGGGATCTTCTGTTCGCCCATGCCGGCACTGCTGTCCACCGGCGTCGCCACCGGACCGGCGGCGAGCGTGGAAGGCACGCCCTGGCTGGTGAGCAGCAGCGTCCACACCAGACACAGCGGCAGCATGAAGCGGACCGTCGAACGCACCACGTCGGCCCAATAGTTGCCCACGTCCACGCGTTCGCTCGCCTGTCCGGTCGCGCCCTCCTGCGCCGCGTTGGCGCCGCCACGGCCACCGAACAGCGCGCGCAGCGTCGCCGCCACCATCGCCAGGCCCATCATCGGCGTCACCACCTGCAGACCGACGATGCCGGTCATCTGCGAGAGGTAGGAGAGCTGCGCCTGGCCGGAGTAGTGCTGCTGGTTGGTATTGGTCAGGAACGACACCATCGTGTGCAGCGCGGTGTCCCAGCGCATGTTCGGGATGTCGTCGGGATTGAACGGCAGCCAGGCCTGGGTCATGAAGATGATCCAGGCGATCAGGCCGACGATCAGATTGCTGATCAGGAACGCGCCGGCATAGCCGCGCCAGTTCATGCCGCGCTCCGGGCGCGTGCCCAGCAGCGCGTAGATCGGTTTCTCGATCGCGCCGAACAGCCGATCGCCGCGCATCGGCGCGCCGCGCATCACCGCCGCCAGATAACGGCCCAGTGGCCAGCCCAGCGCGATGACGAGCGCGAAGACGAGGAATGCTTCAGTCATTGTCGTTCACCCGCATCAGAATTCTTCGGGACGCAGGATCACGTACAGCAGATAGCCTGCCGCCACGATCACCGCGATGCCACACAACAGGGCCAGCCAACCAGGCATGGGAGTTCTCCTCAAAAGGACGCTTGCAGGGCCGCCTCGACGCGCGAGCCGGCCAGATCCGGGAACAGGCGCTTGGCGGAAGCGTCGGTGGCGTGCGCGGTCACGCGCAGTTCGAACGGCGCCTTGAACGCCCACACCGCGCCCAGCTGCGCGTGCGCGTAGCTGTCGCCATAGGCGTCGTCCAGCCAGTAATGGCCGACCGCGCCTTCCAGCCGCCACTCTTCGCCCAGCGGAACGCGCGCGCCCAACTGCGCGTAAGTACCGTCGCGGTCCGTCGCCAGCGCGTCGTTGGACCAGCCAACCTGCGCCCAATAGTTCTGTTTCCAGGTCACGGTGCCGTTGAGTTCGGACCAGTCGAGGTCCGCGGTGGTGCCGGGATAGCGGTAGTGGGTGAGATTGACGTCGAGCGCCCAGTCATCGGCGAGGTTGCAGGCCCAGCCGACGACGAAATCGAACTCGCTGGAGGCGTGCGTTTCGGGGGCGAATTCCACGTTGGAGCCCCACACCGATCCGTAGAGGCCGTTGCCGGCGGCGGCCTTGAACCCGGCCTGGATCGCCGGATCGCCCTGGGTCTGGCTGGTGCCGCGCCAGATGTAGTCGGTGGTGAGGGTGGCGTTGCCGCTCAGAGTGCCGGCGGCGGCGGGACCGGCGAGTGCCAGCAGGAACACGCACGCCGGAAACGACGTGCGGAGGGGAAGAATGCGCATTGCGGGATGTCCACGCGGAAACGGCTCCGCGGCTGGGAAAATCATCCCGCCGACAGGCGTAAAGCCTCCATTCGCGGTGCTGGCGGCCGCGTAAATTCAGCGTAAATTCCGCCTGTTTTCCATTGTTTCCAGCCGATCCGGACGGAAATCCCGAGGGTTCCGACGCGGCGCCTCAGCGTGAGGGCGTCGCGCTGAAAAGTGACCGGATGGTTCTGACCAGCGCCTTGCCCGCCGCCGTTCCGCCATACAGGGCGTGATCGATGGCGAGACTGCGCGCCAAAGTCATCAGGTTGCCGGCCAGTTCCAGCGTGGGCGCGGGCGGCGTCTGATTCGCAAGCGAGAACAATCGCGCCAGCAGGGCCGCGTAGGCTTTGCGCTGCCCCGCCATCAGCGCCGCGTAAGCCTTCCCGAACTCCGGGTTGCGGGCGGCGTGCAGATGCAGTTCGGTGGCGAGCATCGCCTGTTCGGCGTTCATGCCGAAACCTTTGGCCCAGCGTTCCAGCGCATGCAGCGCGGCATCGAAATCGTCACCCGCGGCGTTGATCGCGCCGAGGATGTGGCCGGCTTCCTGTTCTTTGTGCTGACGCAGCAGATCCAGCAGCAGGTCCTCCTTGCTGCCGAAGTTGGAATAGAACGCGCCCTGGGTGTAGCCGGCCGCCCGCGCGATATCGCGCACCGACGCGGCGGCGAAACCCCGCTCGGCCACCTGCTTGCAGGCCGCTTCGATCAGGCGTTGCCGGGTCTGCTCCTGGCTTTCTTCGCGGGTCAGACGGATGGGCGAATTGTCAGTCATACGACATTACAAATATCAAATGCTATCTGAAATTGACAGGTGCTGAGGGATAAAAATACCATGCGCAATCCAGATATCAGTTGATATCTGAAGTTCCACGCCTGCCTCCCCTCCCGAGAGAATGCCTTCATGCCCTTTTTCCCGCCCGTCCGCGTGGCCCCGAGCCCGCAACGAATCCAATCGCCGCCGCGGAGCCTCCAGCCATGAGCCCGCAGACCGTTTTCGTCACCGGCGCCACCGGCCTGCTGGGCAACAATCTGGTCCGCGAATTGATCGCGCGCGGTGTCGCCGTCCGCGCCCTGGCCCGCTCCCCGGACAAGGCCCGCCAGCAGTTCCTGGATCTCCCCCAGGTGCAGATCGTCGCCGGCGACATGACCGACGTCGCCGCGTTTTCCGACGCCCTCCGGGGATGCGATGCGGTCTTCCATGTGGCCGCCTACTTTCGCGACAACTACAAGGGCGGCAGCCACTGGGAAACGTTGAAGCGGATCAACGTGGACGGAACCGCCGCGCTGATTGCGGCCGCCTACGCCGCCGGCGTGCGCCGCTTCGTGCAGACATCCTCCGTCGCGGTGCTCGATGGTCCACCAGGCACGGTCATCGACGAGACCTGCGATCGCGATCCCGCGGATGCCGATGACTACTACCGCAGCAAGATCCTCGCGGACCGCGAAGTCCGGGCATTCCTGCAATCACATCCCGACATGCATGCCTGCTTCGTGCTGCCGGGCTGGATGTGGGGTCCAGGCGACATCGGCCCCACTTCCTCGGGGCAACTGGTCAACGATGTCGCGAAAGGCAAGCTCCCCGGCCTGGTGCCGGGCAGTTTCTCGGTGGTCGACGCCCGCGACGTCGCTCTGGCGCACATCGCGGCGGCCGAACGCGGACGCTCCGGCGAACGCTACCTCGCGGCGGGACGTCACATGGTCATGAAGGAAGTGATCCCGTTGCTCGGCAAGGTGGGTGGTTTCAAGGTGCCGACGAGGCAACTCCCCCTGCCTTTGCTGTGCACGCTGGCCACCGTGCAGGAAATCTACGCACGCCTCACCGGCAAGCCCGTGCTGCTCGGGCTGGCGATGGTCCGCCTGATGGTGCGGGAAGCCGACCGCACCCGCTTCAATCCCGCCAAGAGCGAACGCGAACTCGGCCTGCGTTTCCGGCCCGTCGAGCAGACATTCACCGATACGGTGGCCTGGTACCGTCGGAACGACTGGTTCTAGCCAGCGCAGCGGAACGGGATCCGCTCCGGTCGGGAACGCGGACGCCATGCCACGCCGCGGACGGCGGCGGTCCATCGATGGTCAGCGCGACGCAGGTTCGGTGGCTTCGGTCGCCGCCAGCACGTCCCCGGTGTGCTGATCGAACACCGGCGCGGCGAATGGCGCCGGCCCGGGCGTACGGCCGAACGCGATGGGCCGGGTCACGCCGCGGTAGCGGCCCACGGCCGGGTGTTCGATGCTGGCG
>Ga0247823_10000878_pt1 | contig 25389 bp, 17 predicted proteins | sample 13C_PalmiticAcid_2_FD_192426 | JGI IMG/M metagenome (GOLD analysis project Ga0247823, IMG submission 192426) | Soil microbial communities from agricultural site in Penn Yan, New York, United States - 13C_PalmiticAcid_Day30 | ecosystem: Environmental > Terrestrial > Soil > Agricultural land... | reverse complement strand
CTGCCGGCGGGCGATCGCGCCGCGCCCGCCGCCGAAGGCGGCGCGGCCCAGGCGCAAGCGAGCACCGCGGCTCGCAGCCGCGCCGGTGCCATGTCCAATCGCGCAACGACGGTACCGCAAGGCACGCTTATCCCGGCCGTTCTTGAAACCGCGCTCGATTCGACGGGCGCAGGCTTTGCGCGCGCTCTGGTGCAGCGCGATGTTCGGGGGTTCGATGGAAGCCGCATATTGATCCCGCGCGGCAGCCGCCTGATCGGCGAATATGCTTCCGACACCAGCCCCGGCCAGAAGCGCGCTTTCGTAACCTGGACGCGGCTCATCCGTCCCGACGGCGTAACGATCGCGATCGGTTCCCCCGCCACTGACCCGGTCGGCGTCGGCGGCGTGCGCGCCCGCGTCAACAGCCATTTCTTTGAGCGGTTCGCGGGCTCGATCCTGCAGACCGCGATGCTGATCGGCGGCAATCTCGCTGCGCGATCGGTCGGGGATTCGGTCGTTGTCGCACTTCCGGGGTCCTTCCCCGGCACCGCAGCGACAACGCCCGCCACCCAGATTCCGCCGACGCTTAGCGTCCGGCAGGGGACAAGCGTCAGCGTGTTCGTCGCGCGCGATCTCGACTTTACCGGAGTCGAGGCGCCGCGATGACCGCCGCAGCCGTCGCCGATCGGGTCTATCTCTCAAGTTATCTAGCGCCGCTCGGCTTCGCGCTTGAGCGCGCCGATGTCACCGATATCTATATCAACCGGCCCGGCGAGCTCTGGCTCGAGACGCTTGGCGGCAAGATCGAGCGGCACGAGGTTCCGGCGCTTGAGGGAGCCTTGCTGTCTCGGCTTGCCCGGCAGGTCGCAGCGCTCAATCATCAAGGCATTAGCCGCGAGCACCCTTTGCTCTCGGCAAGCCTGCCCGACGGATCGCGTATCCAGATCGCGCAGCCGCCCGCGACGCGTGGCGAGATTGCGATCGCGATCCGCAAGCATGTCTCGGCCGATCTGACGCTCGATGATTATGTGTCGGCGGACGCCTTTCGAGAGGTTCGAACTACTGGGAATGTACAATCCGCGGTGATTGAACGTGTCCGCTATCTGGTCGATGCGGGCGATGTTGGAAATGCGCTCCGCGAGGCGGTGCGTGGCCGGCTCAACATTTTGATTTCCGGTGGCACATCCTCGGGAAAGACGACATTCCTCAATGCGCTGATCCGCGAGATTTCGGCGGATGAGCGGTTGATCCTGATCGAGGATACACCCGAGATTCGATTGCAGCACGCCAATGCCGTCGGGTTGATCGCCGCTCGAAGCGCGCTTGGCGAAGCGCATGTGACGGCCAATGATCTGGTGTCGGCGTCGCTTCGTATGCGCCCCGACCGGATCATCCTCGGCGAGCTTCGCGGACCCGAGGCATTCGCTTTTCTGCGTGCGATCAACACCGGCCATCCGGGGTCGATGACCACAATCCACGCCGATAGCGTGGACCGGGCATTCGAGCAGCTCGCTCTTCTTGTTCTCGAAGGCGGGTCCACGCTCCAGCGGGAAGATATTCTCGCCTATGTGCGATCGACGGTCGATCTGGTTTTACAGCTGCGGCGTGATGCTCAAGGGCGACGGGTGTCGGAGATATCGGTCAGAAACTGATAGGAGCCATCTATGTTGTCGGCGGCCCCGGGTTCGTGGGCACACTTATGTTTATAATTCGCTGGAAGTCGCCATTTAGGCCCCTTGGACATAGAAGAAAACGACGGCTTTGCACCTGATGTCAGTCGTTCTTCGACGCCGATCGGGGATTCCTTTTTGAACGCCGTTTGACACTGGGTAACGGTGCGGAACGGAGTTATGGTTTCCGTTACCTTTTTCTATCGGCACGGGTTCAAGCGGAATGGAACTGCGGCGATGAGTCAGCTTGAATAGCCGTCCGTCTGCTTTTCGCTTCCTCACCAGCCTAAAGCGGACCTAGCTTGAGCAAATGTCAAACAGAGCGTTCCCATTACGTTCCAATCGGCATATATTGCGGTCGAACGGTCAATGCGACCTTGGAAGCAAAAGCCAGGGGGGCTATCCGGCCCCGGCGATAACGATGATGGTGGTGGGATTCGAATGGCGACGATCTGGTCAAGTCGAAGAGTTGGCGAGCTGAATGGTAACCCGACAGGCATAACATCTGACCCGGTTCGGTCGCGGTTCCAGCAGGATTATGACCGGTTGTTGTTCTCGACGCCCGTGCGTCGGCTGTCGGACAAGACCCAGGTCTGGCCGATGGACGACAATGACGGCGTACGCACCCGACTCACCCACTCACACGAAGTGGCTAATCTGGCGCGCTCGATCGGCACGCGCATCCACACGGCGAATGCCGATCTTTTCTCTAGGTCGGACCTCCATCAGGTAATCCAGCCGATGCTTTCAGCGATCGGTCTGGCGCACGATCTCGGCAATCCGCCGTTCGGACATCAGGGTGAGACCGCAATCGGACGCTGGTTCGAGCAGCGAAAGGAGTGGATCTTCACGAATCATGACGAGGGCGCGCGCGGGTTGCCAACGGCCATTCCCGATGATCTTCACGCCGAGTTCCTTAAGTTCGACGGAAATCCGCAAACGTTGAGGCTGATTACCAAGCTCCAGACGAACATCGCCCATCTGGGCCTCGACCTTACCTCGGCTACGCTGGCCGCAGCGATCAAATATCCCGTCGGAGCTGCTAACCGCGACAAGAAGAACCCGATTGCCAAGAAGTACGGGTATTTTGAAGCGGAACGAGCGCTTGTAGAAGGCCTGCGCAAAGAGACCGGGCTGCGAGAAACGGAACGCCACCCGCTCACCTGGATCATGGAAGCCTGCGACGACATCGCCTACTCGGTCCTCGACGTGGATGATGCAATGAAGAAAGGCGTCATTTCACCAGACGATGTCCTTGCGAGCCTGCGCGCCGATACGACCACATCCAAGCACGAGACGGTGGCGAAGGCCCAGACGAAATTCGAGGAGGTCGAGGCTGCCGGCAGACGTCCAGAACTCGCCCGCGACATCAAGATCGGATATCTGCGGGCCTATTTCATCGAAGCGTTGATCGAACATGCCAGCGACGGCTTCGTTACCGCCGGAGCAGCGATCACAGCCTTCTCGCATCGCACCCCGTTGATGGACAACAGTGACCTGTGCGAAAAACTCAAGTCGCTCGCTCGACAGCACGCCTTCGGAAATCCCGGCGTGTTGCGGATGGAAGCGCGCGGCGCAGAAGCGATCGACGGTCTTATGACTGCGTTCTGGGATGCAATCCACGACCGCACGCCGGAAGATTTTGACGACATCCTGGCCCGACGCTGCGGTGCAAAGAACAAATATGTCTTCGCGCTGATCAGCCAGAATTACATCGAGGATGCATCGCGCGCTGCGAACGCCGGCGGGATTGCAGCGTCGGTTCGCTACCGCGAGCTGCGCCTCCTGACTGACATGCTCTCGGGCATGACGGACACGTTCACGATCAAGCTCTGGGATGAGCTAAAAGGCATGCAGTAAGGTGACCCCGGCGGAAACACTGCCGAAGCTCAAGCGACGAATCGACGACTATCTGTGGCGCGAGGACGGTCTGCCAATCCAGCGCTTGCGTGAGATCTTGGCAAGAAAGTTCGAGCCGCTGGGTCCGGTGGCAATTATCGGCGGCCTTGTGCGCGATATCGCTCGCAAGGGAAAGGTGGGTTTCCGATCTGACATCGACCTGGTGATAGATGCCGCGCCTGCGCGTGTCGCCGCACTGGCTGTAGAACTAGACGCTACGCCAAACCGTTTCGGCGGCTACGCCTCGCTGCATCCGCACTGGAAGGTGGATTTCTGGTCGCTTCCCAACACTTGGGCTTCGGCCGTTGGTCTGGTCCGCACAGACACGCTGGCCGATCTCGTTGGCACCACCTTTTTTGACTGCGACGCGATCTGCTACGAGGTGCAAAAGCGCAAGCTCCATGCCCTGCCCGGTTATCTCGAGCGGTTGGCTGGGCGCACCATCGACGTCAACCTGCTGCCCAACCCCTCGATCGACGGCAACCTTCTGAGGGCAGCCCGGCGCATCCTGCTCTGGCACTTCCGGCCCGGCCCAGGGCTGCGCGCATTCATCGAACGCGAACTGAACGAGGAGTCATTCGATCGCATCGTCGCTATTGAACAGACGATCTATCAGAATGAAGTCCTTGGCACTTTCAGTGGCCCGCGACGGCTCGCTGACGCCTTGCTCGGGCACGAGCTGCCTGCCCAGTTTTCCGGGTTCGGCGAGCAGCTGGAGCTTCCCGGCTTCGATGAATAGGTTCAGTCGTTAGGATATCACTCGCGACGCGAACAAATGCCCCGGCAGAAATCGGTTTTGTCACATGATTTAGTGTGTTACCGCACACAAAATTATGTGAGCGATTCACATGGGCTACAACGACTTTTTGGATGAGCTAACCAGAGCAGGTCTGACCGTACGGGCTTTTGCGGAACTGATCGGCATGAACCCTAACTCGATCACGAACTATGCGCGCGTGCAGGCAGTACCAGCGCATCTGGCGCTTATCGCCGTCCTTATTGCGGAGATGAGCGTACAGGGGCTCGATTATCGCAGGCTCATCGCCAAAATCGAGATCGCACCCAAGAAACCTCGCGGGGGCGCGCGACAGGGTCAGTTCGGCGGTGACCCGCAGGCCGTGCTAGACCTCAGCGCATGAAAGACGCGATCCATAATCGCGCAAAGGATGCGTAGTCGTGGCTGATCTCGGCGTGGCAGTCGAACGGTTCGGCGGCGATCGAGACGCGATGCGCTCGTTCGCGTCCGATGGACCCGACCTGCTGCCCTACGCAACGATCGTCAACGCGCGACGAATGGGCGACGAGGATCTCAGCCTAGTCAGCGCGGTCTATGAATGGCAGGGCGCGCCATTGCTCTTCCTGATCGACGAAGGGAGCCTGGAAGCAAAGGCAGCGGACCGCATTCACCGTATCCGCCGACTTCTCGCGATGCGGGGCGATGCGCCATATCTTGGAGTAGTCGCGCCAGGCCGTCTCGATGTCTATCGTATCGCCCTCGACGACCGGCGGCCAGACCAGGCCCGCGTCGATTTGGGCGAGGATGCCGGTTCATCGAGCCTATTGATACGCCTCGGCAATACCCGTCCGGACGGCAGGATCGCTGATCGGGGCTGGATTTCCAATGTCGTCCTCAAACTCCTGACAAGTGCGATCGACGGACTTACCGCATCGGGTGTCGTCAGCGGGGAAGATGCCATCTCGCTGGTGGGCCGTGCACTCTTTACGCGATTTCTGGCCGACCGTCACCTCTTGCCGGTCGAACTCGCCGGGACCGATGACGGGGGAAGCCTGTTCGACACCGCATCCACTGCTCAGGCGACATGTGCATGGCTGGACCAAACGTTCAATGGCGATCTGCTGCCCTTCTCGGCAAATGTGCTCGATGCTTTGCCGGGTGAAGCATTCTTCACGCTCGGCAATATCATGCGCCGCGCGCCGGACGGCCAGCTGTTCCTTGGCTGGGAAGAGCGATGGGCCAATCTCGATTTCGCTCATATTCCGATCGGAGTCTTGAGCCAAGCCTACGAACTTTATCTTCGCAATCATTCCCCCACCCAGCAGCGACGGGAAGGCGGCTTTTACACACCGAGGCCAATCGCAGATCTCATGGTTCGCGCCGCCATGGCGGGGCTAGCACGCAGCGGCGACGCCGCGACCGCCCGGGTGCTCGATCCGGCGGCCGGTGCCGGCGTCTTCTTGCTTACGGCATTTCGGGAGCTTGTCGCGGAGCGCTGGCGCAAAAGCGACATACGCCCTAACACCGCCGATCTGCGCCAGATCCTGTACCAACAGATTACCGGCTTCGACGTCAACGAGGCTGCGCTGCGGTTTGCCGCACTCGGGCTCTACCTCATTTCCATCGAGCTGGACCCGGAGCCAAAGCCCGTAGACAAGCTGCGCTTCGACAATATCAGAGGGACAGTCCTACACCGGCTCATCCCCGCTGATCCCGACGCGCCTGTTCTCGGCAGCCTTGATCCCACGGTAAGTGAAGAACACAAAGGCCGATACGACCTCGTTATCGGCAATCCCCCATGGGCAAGTGGAACCAAGCTCAAGAACTGGTCGCTGGTCCAAAAGCTTGTAACCGACATAGCGGCAACGCGCTTGCCAAAGGGACGCGGCAAGCCGCTGCTTCCCAATGAAGTTCTCGATCTTCCCTTCGTGTGGCGGGCAATGGACTGGGCCCGGCCCGACGGTCAGATAGCCTTCGCGCTGCATGCGCGCCTACTCTTCCAGCAGGGCGAAGGCATGGCCGATGCGCGGCTCGCAATCTTCAACGCACTGGACGTCACTTCGGTCATCAATGGCGTAGAAATTCGCCGGACGCGCGTATGGCCAGAAATCGACGCGCCCTTCTGCCTACTGTTTGCCCAGAACAGGACGCCAGGTCCAGGCGCCACTTTCCGGATGATCAGCCCTCGTTTGGAGGACGGGCTCAACAATAGCGGCGTGATGCGTATCGACGCCGCAAATGCCGAGCCGATCGCGACCGACCAGCTGTCGGAGACTCCAGAGGCTTTGAAAGCGTTGTTTCGCGGCTCGCCGATCGATCTGCAACTGCTTGAGCGCGTGCGCCGCGCCGGCCTGCCAACGCTTGATGCGTACTGGCGCGACCAGTTCGGCGTGTCTGATCGCGGCCGCATGCGCGGAAGCGGCAATGGCTATCAGCGATTGCGTCCGAGCAGCCGTGTTCGCAAGAATGGCGATGGTCAGCCTGGTGTCGATGCCAGCTATCTCCACGGCCTGCCGGAACTGACGATCCCCGCCCTTGCAAATCTGATTGAGCCGAGAAATCTTGAGCCGTTCCGTCGCGCTCGGCTCCACGATCCGAGGGCGCGCGAGCAATTTGTCGGGCCGGTGCTCGTCGTCCACAAGTCGCCGCCGGTGTTTTCCGAACGGATCAATCTAGGCGTCTGTGACACCGATCTCGTTTATAACGAGAGCTTCTACGGCTACAGTCTAGCGGATCACCCCGATGGCAAGTTGATCGCCCGCTATCTGCATCTCGTATTGGGAAGCCGGTTCGCGCTTTGGTACGCGCTGATGACGAGCGGCGAATTCGGCTTCGAACGCGAGGTGGTCGAGAAGGCAACGCTTGACCGGATACCAATCAAGCCATTTGGCGACCTGTCCGATAACGATCGTGCACAGATCGAGCAGATTTTCGTGGCAATCGCTGCCGGGAACGCTGATGGCTGGAAGCGTGCGGACGCTTGGGTCTGTGCGCTCTATGGTTTGAAGCCGCGCGACCTTCAGGCAATCGAAGATACGCTGCGGTACAATCTGCCATTTGCCGACGCGCAACAGGCCGCGCAACAGGAGCCGGACCGCGAAACGATCGACCGGTTCTGCGCGACCCTGACCGAGGAATTCAATGCCTGGAGCGACAACGATTCCGTCGCAATCGGTGTCCGCTCGCTGTCTCGGCCCCTGCTCTCACCTTGGCAGATGCTTGCGGTATCCGGCCCCGCTACCGCTGCGACCAAGCCGCTGCCGGCGGATGTGTGGCACGCGCTTGAGCGCGCCGCTGATGAACTGGCGGCGACCGAATTGGTTATCGAGGAATTCTCCCGCCTCCTGGCGGTGGCACGCCTTGCCCAGGGCCGCTATTGGAGCGAGACCCAAGCCAGATTGTTAGCGCGCAGACTGGTCTGGTCCTATCCCCATCTTTTCGCGGTCGCCGCTGGGTGACCCAGTCGCAGATCCATCCGCGGCCCGATCAGATCGCAGAACTGACTCGCGGCCTGTCCCTGCCGCTCCCGATGCTCAACCCCCTGCATATGAAAGTCATCGCGAGTGGCCTTGCGCTCGCCGCACGGTCGGTCAGTCTGGACCATCCCGCGATTTGGACTGTCGGAAGCGAGGCAGAAATCAACGCGATCGTCGAAACTCGTTTGAACCGGCTTATCGATGAAGACAGTCGCTGGAACCAGCTGGTTGACTGCGTTGTACGAGGCAAAGAAACGCTCAGCTTTGACGGAAGCCATCTCGAGACGCGTCCTGACCTGTCGATTTTCCTCACCAATCGAAGTCGTGCTTTCCCGCTCGTTGTCGAGTGCAAACTCATTGAGGTGGCAGTAGGCAAGAATGAAGGGCTTTACTGTACGAGCGGCCTGAGCCGCTTCGTTACCGGCAAATATGGCTGGGGTGGCCAGGAAGCCATGATGCTGGGGTATGTCCGGGACGGATCGACTATCGATGGTCTCCTCATTCCGTATCTAACTGGGCCTTTGGCCGGCACCACCTTCGCGACACAACAAATTCCGCAAGCATGTGGGATAGCTGAACACGATATCGCTGCTTCGCTGCACGGTCGAAACTTCACCTATATTCACGCTCACGGGGCGCCGGGTTCGATCGCTGTCTGGCATATCTGGGTTGGAGAACCGGTCGCAAGTTAATCTCGCGTGCGAGAGGGCGGCGCAGTCGGTGCGTCGTTCTGAAGCGGGCCAACAAATGTCCGCTCACGGGTGATGGCGACGAATGGCGGAACGACCGACATCAGGCGCGTTACTGCCGGTCGGCGTCGATATTTTTTGCAGCCGTGCGGCTTCAAAATTTGTATGGTTTCCTATGCTAGGCGGGCATGAAACTCGGCCCATATCCATCCAAGGCGATACATACCGGCGGTGCCCGATCCGACCTCTTGGTCCAGTGGGTAAAGGCTTTAGGCGCAATAGCGCTAAACTGACTACCTCAGTTTAGTTGTCATGCCTTAGCATGATGTTGCACGACATTCGGCGAGGGTCCGCCTCATCTTTGTTTTTCGCGCTATCGCGCAGGCCCATTCGCCGACTTACTGCGGCTCAGGGAGGAGGACCAGAACTATTTTGAGTTGCGCTCTTGCCACCAATTGGAACAAATGAGAAACTAACAGGAGTTAAAACAGAAACATAGGCTCCCATATGCGCACGCTCGGTCCTGTTGGCCTTCTTTCGGCAGACATCCGCCGCTTCCTCGAAATAGAAGAAGAGGAAGCTCTGTTCGGCGTGGTCAAGATCAAGCGCAGGCCGAAAGATGATGAAAAAGAAAAGCGTCACCCCGCTGGCGGTCGTTTTATGCTCGCACCCGACTTTGCAATTCCGGGTCCTTTCGCGGACCGACCCATGGCCACTAACGGTCATGTTTCATTTCATTTCTCGCGCGACATCGTCACCAAAGGTCCGGGGGGATCATCGATCCTGCACGCAGCCTCGGGAGCACGGCGACTCTCATCTTCTGCCCCGGCCGACCACGATAGCTATGTAGCTAGACCCGAAGCGGTCATGGCTCTGACCGCCACCGACTTCGACAGCTATACGGGACGCGAGTCCGCCGTCGAACTCTTGGACGATGGTGCAGTCGCGCTACTGACAAATATCAGCCCAGACCCGGCCGTCCGGCGTGATTATTGGCGCAAGGTCCACGAGCACGAAAGGGAACCGCAACCAGACGCGCTCGAATTTCACCGCTCCCGCCTGTCCGCGTCGTCGTGGCTCCAGATCGCGACGATCGAAGGGCTGCCAGCCAAGGTTCGTGAGTTGGCCGTTAAGATGGCGGCGGCGAAGAAAGCCAAGAGCAACAAGAAGAAGCCTGATGGCGAGCTCGAGATGGACCGCATCAAGTCGGGAAAGCTGCTCTCGGTGATCCGGGGTGAGATAGGTCCGTGGGATTGGAAGAAGCCTCCGATACGGGTTCGCCAGGGCCGCGGCGGCCGGACGCAATTTCGTCTGACTGCCGAATTTCCGATCGGTATAGATGCAGCCGCCCGCCTGCGAATTACGTCTGCGTTCTGCCGCGACCTCGACGAGATCGGTGTCATGTATACGGCAGCCGTCCATGCACCTGATCATCATAACGATGAACGGAATTTTCACCTCCATATCGCCTATCACGACCGGCCTGCCAAGCGACTCCAGGATGGCCGCTGGGATTTCGAGGTCCGGGAGAAGGTGCCGGGTCAGTGGAATCGTTTTCGCTATCCATACCGGCAACCCAAGATCGGAGAGCTTTGCAGGGCCCCAGACGGTGGGAATTCTCGGGAGTATGGAGCCGCGCAAATCTACCTTATGCGCGAAAAATTCGCCTCTCTCTGCAACGCCGAATTGAAAAATGCGGGGATCGGACGACTTTTTGATCCCCGTACCTATGACGCGATGGGTATCGACCAGCCGCCGACCAAACCGCTCGACCCTCGGCCCGCCGCTCTCGAAGCGGTGGGTATTCCGACACGGAAGGGTATCGAGAACAGCGAAATCATCTGGACTGCAGAACTGCAACGCAACATCACTGCGTGCGACGAAGCCCGGAAGACGCGCGAAGCTTTTCGTGCGCGTGTCGGCGATGCGCGGCAGACGCTTGCAGAGGCGGGCGATCACGACATCGCGCAACGGATGGAAGCCCTTGCGGCCCGCTTCGATAAACATGCACAGTTTCTGACCGCGCACGAGCAGGAAATTGGTGAACTTCGGGTCACCCTGGCGATGGCCCATGCTCGGCCCACGAAGACGGCGGATTCGTGTTCCCGTATTCTAGGGGCAATCAAGAATGGGAAGGCCAGTCCCGCTGACGTCAAGAACCGGGCGTTAATTGAGGAGCGTCAGCGCGCCGCTGAAGCCTTTCTGGATGGAATCGACGCGATCTATCATGAGCATACACCAGTCCTGGAGTTGCTTCTTGACCGGAGAGACACGGCGATCGGAGAGTTGGCTGCGATCACGGCGAGGCTCGAACGCCTCCTTGCCAAAGATGTGGAGACCGCCCTTAGACGGACACCGCCGGTCGAGGCCCGCCAACCGGCAGTGGAAGATCCACCCATGGCCCGGTCTGATCGGGAACTGATCGACGAACTGCTGGATCGCATCGCGAAAGAAGACCTGCCGGTTCTTCTCCCGGATGACAGCAATCGCAGCTACCGTGTGCCAGGCATCAGCCGCGATGAATTTCGACTGCTGAACGCGGATCAGTTCTCGCGGTGGGTGCAGACGCGCCTCGAAGGCATATCGAATATCCAGCGCGATCGAATGAAACAGGCCGCTGGGCTCCTACGCGAACACGGTCAGGATGGTCTTGATCGTCTCGCTGTGGGCGATTCAAACGCGCGCCGAGCACTGAAGCATCTAGCCGCGTACAAGGATCATCCCACGCTGATATCGCTGACCACCGCGCCCATGGCCTTGCCGCCGCCGGCGCAGGATAGTTCGGTCGGAAATGTTTCGGCAGATGAGATGGTGTCCGCCAAAGCGGGCAAGAATATGCCGTCCAATCCGCCAGCTCAGCACCAAACCGCCGATGACGTAGGACAGACAACCAATATTTTGCCCAGTCCGGAACCAACAATCCCCGATGTAGCCGGCAACATAACATCGCAAGTTTCAGCAGCACCCTCAACCGGCCGAGAAGAAGGCATCGCAGCCTACGCTCACGCGATCCGCACCGAGGCCGACGTTCGGTTAATCAAGCGCGGCAGCGAATATGAGGTGGACCCCGACAGCGTCCCCGATTGGCCGACCAGCGCCAATGCGTTTTCCGAAGAGCCCGCCGTTCGAGATGCCATATGGGACCGCCTCGAGATCGAAGAGGAAAAGAGCCGCTCGCAGACGCGAATTCGCATAATCTACGAACTCGAGCGTTGTGCATTTCGGCCGGTCGAGAGGATCGGAGGCCGGTGGCATATTAAAGGTCTAGGTGAAGATCTCATGGGATTTGCCCACAGGTGGCAGGATCACGAGGAACTTTCGACGGCATATCGTCAGTTGAGCGATAGGTGGACCGCAAGGGAAATGTCAGCGGCGCGTGAGCCCGCGAAGCAGGTGTCGATATCCAACCAGTGTCGAGAGCCCGTTTGGAATGCCGCTGAGCAAGATCAGGACCTCAGCGTTGAGTTGCAGCACAGATATTTGAGTTCCCGAAGCGGGCGGGATCGGTGATCGTTGTTTACCGGTCGTTGGCATTAGATCTGGCTTCAATGACTGGAATCGACCAGTAGACGTTGCTACCGCATCCTCAATCTCGTCATTCCCGCCTTCACTGGCACACCGATGTTATAACTCACTGCAAATAGCGATATAGAGGCGGGGACTCTAGATCTGCGGCCGCGGCTCGCGGTCGCCGATAATGGCTTGGCTCCGTATCCGGCATCGATTTGGCTGCTTCGTTCGCTCTGATGCTTCGCGATCACGGGAGCGACGAGCTGCTCGGCTAGGAATCCTGTGCACTTTCCGTGCGCGCCCTGACGCTAGACCACGATAATCTGGTTTTCTCACGCCATCTTGTACAACCCAGGGAATAGGCATCCCTAGTTAACTGCTGGTCGCGCCAGGGCCGCGTGCAAAGCTTCCCACGCTCGTGTGACGTGAAATTGGGAAGCCCGAGAGGAGCGATCCTCATATCTATGAGATCGGCTCAAATGGAGAAAATCGTGCCAATTCGGTAATTTGCATCGAAGATGGGTTGACGATCCGAACTCCAAATGAAAACCTTGGGGCTCGGCGTTGATGCTGTGCATCGCTGCTGAAGCGGGGGCGGGGTTCATGTCTGTATTTGGCTTCTTACGAAAACTACTTTCTGCACTTCTGTGCCTAATTGCCTTTCTATGCGCGCCGGCCATCGCGCAATCCGGGCTGCCCGGAACGGCGCCAACAGCGCCGCCCGCGGCGGGATGGGGGACTGTGGGCACGTCCGACACCTTCCCTACCCCTGATGCAGCTTGCCGTGTCCAGCACCAGATTTACAATCCGAACGCTACGTACCAATCGCCGATATACCGCGATCCGCGAACATATTCGTGCCAATGGCTATCGAGCCAACTCGGCGGGCCGCCTGGTTCCAACACGATTCTCCCGACCATCGTCAAACTATATTGCCCCAATGGCTATAACCTGACGCGCAATGGTCAGTGTTTGCTGGACCATGAATCCGAACCCGAGTGCGATTGTACCGAAGAGTCGCGAGCTGTTGGCGCTGCTCCGACACCCTTTGTCGGAAACCCCGTGTCGGTCGCGACAGGCTCGAAGATCGACCATCAGGTCGATTATGAGTCGGCTGACGGATCGTTCCGGGTCGATCGCTTCTATCGAAGCCGGCAGCATAATCCCTATCGATACTCGACAACTCCTATTCCGGGGTTCGGAACACACTGGCATGGCTTGGTCCCAGGCAGGCTGGCAATCTACGGTGCATATCTGGAATATGTCGAATACTTGCCCGCTAATGGAGGTTATGACTACTTTACCGTCTCGCATACCGACGGGATGAGTTATGTCTTCAATGCAGGCGGCGGTGTAAGTCGCCGGAAGCTCGAAGCGGTCGTCACGCCCACGGTGTCCCGGAACGACTTTTTCGTGAGCGGTGCGGCGATTTCAAACGGTCCGGGCGAGTTCAAGCTTACAGAAGCGGACGGAACTTACACACTTTATCGGCGCGCAGACAGTTGGTCGGCAGAAGACGGGCTTCGTTATCTCGTGCCCACGGAGAGGGTCTCGCCTGGCGGATATCATCTCTATTTCGATTACGACGACATCGGGATGTACCCCAGCAAGGTGCGAGATAGCTTCGGGCGTGAAATGCTGCTCACATGGGCCGAGGCGAACGCGACAAGCCTTGTGCCCGCCGGCGCCAGCGCTGGGGGAGGCGGCAGCGCGACCGTCTATGGGACGACAGCGAAGGTGAAGGTCCTCACCCAGATCACACTCCCCGACGCGACCAAGCTCGTTTACTCGTACGACAACACGGCATCTGAAACCCGTATGGGCCGCAAGGACAGGGTAACGCGCGCCAGCCGCCAGGATGCCGCTGGCACTGAACTGTGGGCGCGCGAATATCTCTACGAAGATAGCGCTTTCCCTTACGCGTTGACGGGCATTGTCGATCAAAATGGGCAGCGACTTTCGACCTATGCTTATCATTCCTACGGCCTTGTAAAGAGTTCGGAGCGCGCGGGAGGGGTCGGCAAAGTCGAAATCGACTACACGGCCACCTTCGCTTGGCCGTGGAAGACAATATATCGCGCCGTCAAAAACGGATTGGGACGGCAGGAAAATTATACGTTTGCCAGGCATTTCTATAACACGCCGGGAAACATCCAGTCGCACTTGACGCGGATCGATGGTCTCGCAACCGCGACTGTGCCAGCTGACGAAGTGGTCTACTGGCACGATAAGCCGTCGTGGTCCACTCACATGCGAGTCGTCGGCACGGTCACAGACAAGCGCGGCATCGTGACAAAGTTCGGAAACGATCTTGTCGGACTTCGCCCCAACTCGATCACAGAAGCGCAGGGAAACAGCTTAGCCCGCACGACAAATATCCAGTGGCATGCTACCCTCGATCTGCCGACACGTATGGACGTTCCAGGGCTTCGGACCGAGATGAGCTATGGCGCGACGGGCGAAGTGCTGACGCGCACGCTGACCGACACGACGACGCATATGGTTCCCTATTCGACGGCGGGTCAGACGCGGACCGCAACTTATACTTGGGGTGCCAGCGGACGTCTTGCGTCGGTCAACGGTCCGCGCGCGGCCGCCGGATCGCTCGACGATGTCACGAGCTTTGCATATGATACCGCCGGCAACCTGCTGACGTCGACCAACGGGCTCGGACATGTAACGACCTTCGCGAGCTATGATGCGAACGGTCGCCCCGGATCGGTGACCGATCCAAACGGCATCCAGACGCTCTTTACCTATGACACGCTCGGCCGGCTGCTGACGAGCAGGGTCAAGCATCCGTCGAACAGCGCGCTCGATGCCGAAACGGTCTATGACTATGACGCCGAAGGCCGCGTCACGGGCATAACGCTTCCGGCAACGCAGAAGCTTGGCTTCGTATACGATCTTGCCGGCCAGCTGCTGGAGATCGCCTCGGCCGACGGCGAGAAGCAGACGTTCGCGCACGACGCGATGGGCAATGTGACCGAGCACAAGGTCAAGCGTGCCGACGGCGCGGCGCGCAGCACGATCACGCGAACCTTCGACAGCATAGGGCGCATGCTCACCGAAACGCTCGGCCCCGGCCGCACGACGACCTGGGCTTATGACAAGAATGGCAACCCGGTCCGCACCACCTCGCCGCGCAGCTTTGCCACCGACATGGCGTTCGACGCGCTGAACCGCCTGACTTCGACCGTAGCGCCTGATACCGGAACGACCGCCACGGCCTATAATATGAAGGACGAGCCCACGAGCTTCACCGATCCCGTGTCGGTGCAGACGACGTTCGTGCGCAACGGGTTCGGCGAGATAATCCAAGAGGTGAGCCCCGACCGGGGAACCAGCATTTATCATTATGACGCCGCCGGCGACCTGATCGCCGCGATCGACGGGCGCGGGCAGCGCATCGACTATACGCGCGACATATTGGGCCGCGTGACGGCGAAAACGCCGGTTGGCCGTCCGTCTTCGGAAATCGTAACCTACACCTATGACAGCGGCGGCGTTCCGGGCTGTGCCTGCATCGGCCGCCTCGCGAGCATGACCGATGGCAGCGGGACGACGGGCTTCGGCTACGATCATCGCGGCAACCTGACCGCGAAGGCGCAGCCGGTCGGCACGCTCGGCTGGAACTACGACCTCGCCGACCGCGTCGTGCAGCTGCGCTATCCCAGTGGCCGCGACGTCGCCTACACACGCGATGCCAAGGGCCGCGTGATCGAGATCAAGACGCGCCCCGACAGCGGGACGGGCTGGACGGTGCTTGCGACCAACATCGCGTATGAACCCTTCGGCCCGCTCAAGTCGGCCGACCTCGGCAACGGCCTGAAACTGTCGCAGGATTGGGGCAACGACCGGCGGCTGACGTCGAAGCGGCTTTATACGGCGGGCGGCACCGACGTCTGGCATCTGAGCTATACCTATGACGATGACGACAATATCACCGCGATCACCGACTTGGTGAATGCGGCGAACAGCCGCAGCTTTGGCTACGACAGCATCGACCGGCTGACGCGGGTCGACGGCGGCTCGGGCGCTTTCGCGCGCGAGGATTATGTCCACGACAAGAACGGCAACCGCTCTGCGGTCGCGCGCCGGACGAACGCTTCAGACATCGCCCCCGCCGAAAGCGACACCTACGCGCGAACGAGCGGCACCAACCGCATCGCTTCGGTTGCGCTCGTGGGCGGCGGCACGCGGAGCTTCACCCACGATGCGCGCGGGAACCTGATTGGCGAAGTACGTCCCGGTGGCCCGAGCCTGACGCTCGGATACGACGGCCATGCCCGGCTTCAAAGCTATGCGGTCGCGGGCGCCGAGACGCAGGCGATGCTCTACAACGGGTTCGACGAGCGGGTCGGGCTGACGACGAGCCTTGGCGGCAGCCCTGTGGCGGAGTGGCGCTATATCTACGACGCCGACCACCGCATTACTGGCGAATATGGCGCGACGGCCGCCGATCTGCGCGCCGAATATATCTGGCTCCAGCCCGAGGTCGACACCGCCTCGGCGTTCGGTGGCGATGACGGCTTAGGCGGCTATATGCCGCTCGCGGTCGCGATCCCCGACGGCGCGGCGAGCAAGATCAATTGGACGCAGGGCAACCACCTCGGCACTCCGGTGGTGACGACCGATGCGAGCGGCGCGATTGTTGCGCCTTCAGGCTACGGCCGCATCGGGTTCCCAGGACAGGTCGAGCAGCACGCGGACCTCTATTACAATTATTACCGGGATTATGATCCGACGCTCGGACGCTATGTGCAGGCTGATCCGATTGGGCTTGAGGGGGATATGAACCCCTATGTCTACGCGGGGGCGAATCCATTGGGTTCGATCGACCCAGACGGCTTAGAAGTTTGGAAAAACGGTTGCCTTTTGGACAGCAAGGGCAACGCACGAATTTGCAATCAGGCCATTGAACCCGTTTATCCGGAAATGTGGTTACCAATCTTTAGGGGACCTCAACTCGTCAAGGGGGCTGCAATCGAAACGGTTGAAGCTGCTTCCGTCTTGGGAAAGCTAGGCAAGTCATGTGTTGTTAGTATCAAAAGAAATTTGGGACCTCGCGGTCCGATATTTGGATCGCGGAAGGCTGGAGCTCCGCGTGCTGGATGGCTAAATCGAGGGAAGCTCAGGATTGGATTTTCAAGACATAAAGGGAATGATCGATTTAGCCTCCGATATGGAGATCGTCATTTTGACATTTGGTGAAAGGTTTTATAGTGGCGCGGTCGATAAAGAATAAAAATATCTCTATGAGCGATGTTCCTATAAGTTTCATGGAAGAGATGATAAATTCGTATTTACTTCAACTGGATTCTAGTAATTTCACGTCGGCTGCGTTCGATTTGTTCTTGGAAACGCCGCAAAAGAATCATAAAGTTGAGGAGTTTAGGCGCGCTTGTGAGGATTGGCTTCATGACCAGGCGATAAAGCTTGGTCATTCTACAGATTTCTGGGCGTCAGAGGAGGGGGCGACATTTGTCGCGGAGCAGCTTCGTATTCTCACGTCGGGCGACTAAATCGCCACGGAGCGCTCGCAGGCAGATTGACATTTTCTGGCAAACGGTTGGCGCCGACGCTCCGGCCTGAAGCTGGCGCGGGACTGGGGCAGCGACCGGCGGCTGGCGTCGAAGCGACTTTACATGACGGGTGGGGCCGACGTCGGGCATCTGAGCTACGCCTACGACGCCAATGACAATATCATGGCGATCACCGATCTGGTGAATGCGGCGAACAGCCGCAGCTTCGGCTATGACAGCGTCGACCGGCTGACGCGGGCCAATGGCGGTTTGGGCAGCAACCATCGGGGCGTTCCTGCAACGATTCCCAAACCCACTATTAACCGAAAATTTCTGCATACTCTTGCAAATCCGGAGCGATGAATAGCCGCCTTTCCGGATTGGATGGTTTACGGGGACTTGCCGCACTTGCGGTCTTCGGTCACCACCTCGACATGGGGCTCCTCGGAGGCTCGCGCGGCTCTGCCTTTCTGGCCGTCGATTTCTTCTTCATGCTGAGCGGTTATGTGATGGCGCGGACCTATGAAGATCGTTGGTCCAGAGCTTCGTCGGCATTTGATTTTCTCGCGTTACGGCTGAAACGCCTATGGCCCACCATGACAGTTGGAGCCTTGATTGCTGCGGTTTTGATGTGGGTAAATAGGTCCTCTGGCGATCCCCTAATCATCATGTTGAACATCCTGTTCATCCCCTATTTTCCGGGCGTATGGGCTTTTCCGCTAAACAGCTCGGCATGGTCGATATTTTTCGAACTAATCGCCAATGTGGTCCATGTGCTTGTTTTGCACCGGCTGGGAACGCGATCGCTCATGTTCGTCGCCCTCATGGCAGGCGTATTTTTCGTGGCGTTCGGGCAACCATTTGGACTCGATGTCGGGGCCAGGACACAGAATTTTCTGATCGGCGTGCCGCGTGTTCTGCTGTCCTACACGATAGGCATAATTTTATGGCGTCTCTGGCGGGACGTGCCGACTATCAACGTGTCACAAACCTTCGCCTTCCTCGTCATGCCGACATTTTTCATCGTCGCGGCGATGCTGTACGTATCGCCGTGGGAGGCCAATTTCCTGTTCATCATCCTCGCATGTCCGATGATGATCGCGGGCGGCCTTTGCTTCTCCGAAACATCGCGCATGGCGGGATTGGCCAGGATCGGAGGTGCCATTTCCTTTCCCCTTTATGCCGTCCATGTGCCTGTTATGGGAGTGGTGACCTATTTGAATGGGGGATTCGGGGCTTTGCTCGTGGCGCCTCTCGTGGTCGCAGGACTATTCCCGTCGGTTAGAAAAGCCGTCAGGGAAGCCTCGGTTGGGCCAGGAAATATCGGCGGCATTCGCTCCCTTGGCAATTTGCTTCGCTAACTCGAAGCCTTGGGGCGCCGAAGCGCCGTGGATTGTGAGCGCGACTTTACCGCGGCGCGGGCACCGAGGCGCCTGCATAGGGATCGTAAGCAGTCGGCGTCGGCGATCGCAACTGGTTCGACAGCGGACCCGAATTGCTGGGCGCGGGAGGGTTTGATTGCGTATTGATCCCTGACAAGCCCGTCAGCGTCGCCGCTACACCCGAGACCCCGAACAGGATGAAGCAGCCGATCACGACCGTGACGCCGCGGCGCAATTCGAGCCTTCCCGAAAGCATCAGCAACCCTATCCCGGCGATAGCAAGGATGGCGATGGCCGTTGCGGTGGTTCCCAATGCAACGCCCTGTACCCAAGTGACTCCATCGGCAATCGGACTGTGTGCGGGCGGATCGGTGAGATATGTTGCGGGTGAATTCATCACGTGATCCGTTGGGTGGCTTTGGGCGATAATAGAGCATGATGGCTACCCGCGAACAAGCTTCCAGCGTGCAGCGATATTTCAATTTCAGCTTGGCACCATCGCGCTGTGCAGGCTATCCCGGCTGGGGAACGCAAAGCGACTTCATGGGGCACAAGGGGGATTGGGTGAAGGTAACAACGCGAAGCGCTGCGTGGGCGGTTTCGATTGCGGGGTTGTTTCACGCCGCGACCGCACAGGCTCAAGAATTCGCCGACCCTGAAGGTTCAGGCGTTTTGGTATCGGCAGTCCAATGGCTTCAGGGCACGCTTCTCGGCACGGTCGCGACGGTGGTCGCGGTGATTGCCGTCGCCACCGTCGGCTTCATGATGCTCACCGGGCGGATCAACTGGCGCTATGGCGCGACGGTGATCCTCGGCTGCTTCATCCTGTTCGGCGCCGCGAGCATCGTCGCCGGCATCCAGTCCACTGCCAGCCTCGGTCGTTAAGCCGTGAACGGGGTCGAGCGCGATGTGATGTTCGTCGCATTGACGCGACCGCAGATGTTCGCGGGCGTAACCTACAGCTATTTTGTCGCCAATGCGGTGATCGCAACCGAACTCTTCCTGATCTTCAAGTCGATCTGGGCACTGGTCATTGCGCTCGTCGTGCATCTCGCGGGCGTGCTGCTGTGCCTGCGCGAGCCGCGCTTCTTCGATCTCTGGCTGACCAAGGTCGGCAAGTGCCCCCGCGTGCGTAATTTCTCGATCTGGCAATGCAACTCCTACCGGCCCTGACATCGTCCCCGAAAGTCGTCGCAAGAGAAGCGCCGGCGGGCCGGCACTTGCCCTACAGCCATCATGTCGACGGGAACACGATTGCCACACGCGACGGCTTGTTGATGCAGGTCATCGTGCTCCGCGGCCTCCTGTTCGAGACCGCCGACACCGACGAGATCAATTATCGCAAGCGCCTTCGCGACGCGATGCTGCAGTCGATCGGTTCGTCGCGCTTTGCGATCTATCATCATATTATCCGCCGGCGCGTAGACGTCGGTCTCGATGCCGAGTTCGACGATTCCTTCTCGGCCAAGCTTGACGCCGCTTGGCAAGGTCGGCTCGATCGCCGCCAGCTGTTCGTCAACGACCTCTATCTGACCTTGATCCGCCGGCCCTTGCAGGGGCGCGTCGGCCTGCTCGACAGCCTGCGCGAAAAGCTGAGCCGCACGAGCTCGCCGGTCGAAACGGCGACACAGGATCTTCGTCAGCTCGACGCGGTGCGCGAAGCGCTGATGGCGGCGCTCGGAAGCTACGAACCGAGATTGCTGTCGGTCTACGAGGGCGAGGCTGGACCTTGCTCCGAACCGCTCGAATTCCTCTCCGCGCTCTATAATGGCGAGAACCGGGCCGTGCTGCTGCCGACGCAGGATATCGGTGCGTATCTGCCCGACCGGCGTATCAGTTTCGGGCAGGAAACGATCGAACTCGCGCCCGCCGGCCATGCCGATCGCAGCTATCTCGGGATCGTGTCGATCAAGGATTATCCGGGACAGACGAGCCCCGGCATGTTCGACGAACTGCTGCGCCTGCCATTCGAACTCACCGTCTCGCAGTCTTTCGGCTTCGTCGAACGGCAGGCGGCGCTCGGCCGCATGAACCTGACGCTGCGGCGTATGCGCTCGGCCGAGGACGAGGCGCTGAGCCTGCGCTCCGAACTGTCGAACGCCAAGGACGAGGTCGCGGCCGGCCGTTCGGGCTTTGGCGAACATCATATGACGATTGCGATCCGGGGGAGCTCGCCCGATGAGGTCGATGCCGGCGTTGCCGAAGCGCAAGCCGCGCTTGCCGATCTCGGCATCATCGCGGTGCGCGAGGAAATTGCGCTCGAACCGGCATTCTGGGCGCAGTTCCCCGGGAACTTCAAATATATCGCGCGGCGCGGCCTTGTTTCGACAGGCAATTTTGCGGGGCTTGCGAGCGGCCATAATTTCGCGCTCGGTCAGCCGTATGGCAATCATTGGGGCGATGCAGTCACTTTGCTCGAGACGACCGCCGCCGGCCCCTATTTCTTCAATTTTCATCAGGGCGATCTCGGCAATTTCACGATCATCGGCCCTTCGGGTTCGGGCAAGACCGTCGCGCTCAACTTCCTGCTCGCACAGGCGCGCAAATATGATCCTCGGATCGTCTTCTTCGACAAGGATCGCGGCGGCGAGCTGTTCGTCCGTGCGATCGGCGGGCGCTACGACGTGCTGCGCCCCGGCGCGCCGTCGGGGCTCAATCCGCTCCGTCTCGACGACAATCCTGCCAATCGCCAGTTCCTGATCGACTGGCTGGCGCTGCTCGCGGGCACGGCCGATGTCGAAGATCTCGCGCAGATCAAGGATGCAATTGACGCCAATTATGCGCAGCCGCCGCATCACCGGCGCCTCCGTCATATCGTTGAGCTCTTTCGCGGTGGCCACCGCCCGCATGCCGACGATCTTTGGTCGCGCCTCCGTCCATGGTGGGGTGACGGCGAGCGTGCCTGGCTATTCGACAATGAAGAGGATGCAACCGACCTCGCCGTTCGTTCGGTCGGGTTCGACATGACTCAGATCCTCGATGACCCTGCGGTGCGTACACCCGCAATGATGTATCTTTTTCACCGCGTCGAGGAACGGCTCGACGGCAGCCCGGCGATCATCGTGGTCGACGAGGGCTGGAAGGCGCTCGACGACGATGTGTTCGTGCGGCGGATCAAGGATTGGGAAAAGACGATCCGCAAGCGCAATGGCATCGTCGGTTTCGCTACGCAGAGCGCGCAGGACGCACTCGAGAGCCGGATCGCGAGTGCGATTATCGAGCAGGCGGCGACCCAGATTTTCATGGCGAACCCGAAGGCGCGCGCCGAAGATTATGTCGACGGATTCGGGCTGACACCCCATGAATATGAACTCGTACGCTCGCTTCCCGACAGCGCGCATTGCTTCCTGATCAAGCATGGCAATGAAAGCGTCGTCGTTCGCCTCAATCTCTCGGGCGAGCGCGAACTGCTGACGATTCTCTCGGGACGCGAGCGAACGGTGCGCCTCCTCGATGAACTCCGGGCGGAACATGGCGATGCGCCCGAAGGCTGGTACGACGCGTTGCTGGAGCGCGCTTGATCATGGCGGTCTGCGATGCCATCCCGAGTCCCGAGAGCTTCGCGCCGAGCGTGCTGCGCTTTCTCGACTGCCAAGCGCAGCTGATTGGCGCCGAAGGCTATCGAGCACTCGCGGCACCGGGATCGACGGCGTCGATCCTCCTCACGGGCATGGTCACATTGCTGATCGCGCTCCTCGGCTATCGTATGCTGCTCGGGCATACGCCGACGATCCGCGAAGGCGTGCTGACCTTCGTCAAGATTGGGCTCGTCCTTGTGCTCGCCACGAGCTGGCCCGCCTATCAGATCCTCGTCTATGATATCATCCTCCGCGCGCCCGCCGACCTGGCTTCGACGATCGGTGGCGCGGTGAGCCTGCCAGGGAGCGGTGGGGGGCTGGTCGGACGGCTCGACGGCGTCGACCAGGCGCTCAAGGTTCTAGCAATCGAGGGTGTTGGCCCGGTGCCGATGGGCCCGGACGGTCGCCCGCTCATGCCGTCGGTTCCGCCGCCGCCCTTCATCGGGTTTGATAGCTTCGCGCTCGGTTTTGCGCGCGTGATCTTCCTTGTCTCGACGGTTGCGTCCTTTGCTATCGTCCGGATCGCAGCGGCGTTGCTGCTGGCGCTTGCACCCTTGTTTGCCGCCTTCCTGCTGTTCGATGGAACGCGCGGCCTGTTCGAGGGATGGTTGAAGGCGCTGATCGGCACCGCGCTCGGCAGTCTCGCCATTGCCGTCACGCTCGGTCTCGAGCTCGCCTTTGTCGAGCCTTGGCTAGCGACCCTGCTCGCGAGGCGTGCGGGCGATCTTGATATCGTTGGCGTACCCGCGCAGCTCTTCGCCGCCGCCATTATCTTCGCAGTCGCCTTGGCCGCGGTCATGTGGGTGACGGCGCGCGTCGCCATGAGCCTCCGGATTCCGGCGTGGATGCCCGCGCTACAGTCGGGCTGGGCCGCAGCGGCCACGCCGCGCGCCGAGCCTGCGCGGGCGACGGCGGCTGCCCACCCCCCGATCGAAAGCCGGTCGCGCGCGGCGGCGGTCGCCGACGCCATCGCAATCAACCAGCGCCGCGAGACCGTCGCCGCCGAGGGCGCCGGCGGTTCGCGGGCGGTCCATATCGCACGCGGCCTTGCCGGACAGGATCGAGGCGATCGAATAGATCGTGTGCCCGAGCGGAATCGATCGAGCCGTCGGACCCGTAACCGAATTTCCTCACGCGCGATTGCGAGGGACAAGCGACTATGAAGAAGTCCGAAGCGCTCGACGCTTACTATGCCGAGGCCGACAGCTGGGCGAAGGATCGCGGCGATGCCTTGCGCGCGTCGCGCCGCACGGCCTGGTGGGTTGCGGGCGGCGCTTCGGCGATCGCGGTCTGCGAGGCGCTGGCGCTCCTTTTCCTGACTCCGTTGAAGACGGTCGAGCCCTATACGCTGCTGGTCGATCGCCAGACGGGGTTCGTGCAGCAGCTGAAGCCGCTCGAGGCCGGGACGATCTCGCGCGATCGTGCGCTGACCCAATCCTTCCTCGTCCAATATGTGATCGCCCGCGAAGGCTTCGATATCGACACGGTGCAGACCGACTATCGCAAGGTCGGCCTCTGGTCGGCAGGCTCGGCGCGCGAGAGCTATATCGCCGATGTTCAAGTCTCCAACCCCGACAGCCCGCTCGTGCGGCTGCCGCGCTCGTCGTTCGTCGACGTGCAGGTGAAGAGCGTGACGCCGATGAACGACGACACCGCGATGGTCCGCTTCGATACGCAGCGCCGTGATGCCGGCGGGCAGGCGCATCCCGCGCAGCCTTGGGTCGCGATCGTCCGCTATGGTTATAGCGGCGAGCCGATGAGCGTGGCCGACCGGATGATCAATCCGCTCGGGTTCAAGGTGAGTTCCTACCGCAAGAGCGCCGAGGCGCTGACGGTGCTTGAACCGGCTCCAGCGGCGGCACCGGCGGATGGTACGTCGGGTGCGGCAGTATCGCCGGTGCAGGGCGCCGGTCGGGCGGTCCCGGGCCGGCCATGACGTCCCGTCTCGCCCTTGGCCTTCTGCTGGCGCTGCTCGGAGTGAATGCGAGCGCGCAAGTCCGACCCCAGCCGGGCTATGGCGACGCGCGGATGCAGACGATCGACTATCGGCGTGATCAGGTCGTCCAGATCGAAGGTGCGCCAGGATATCAGGTGCTGATCGCGCTCGCGCCCGACGAGCGCATCGAGAATGTCGCACTCGGAGATAGCAGCGCATGGCAAGCGGTCGCGAGCCAGAGCGGCAATTTGCTCTTCGTGCGGCCGACGCAGGATGGCGTCAGCACCAATATGACCGTCATCACCAGCGCGCGCTTCTATGCGTTCGATCTCGTGCCCGCCAACGGCGCGCCGCCATACGAGGTCCGGTTCCGTTATCCCGCCGAGCCGGACGGCATTATGTTTGCCGGTGCGGCCGAGGCGGCCACAGTCGGCCTTTATCGTCTTGGTGGCACACGTTCGATGTGGCCGGTCCGCATGCACGACGATGGTACCAGAACCTATATCGACTGGCCACAGGACGCGGCGCTGCCCGCGGTGTTCATCATCGATGATCATGGGCGTGAGCGTCTAGCCAACGGCAATATGCGCGGCGGTCTTTATGTGATCGACAGCGTCCAGGACCAATTGCTGTTCCGCATCGACCGGAAGACTGCGCGCGCCAAACGTTATCTGCCGCGTGGCGATACTAAGGAAGACGGCACGCCATGAACACGCCGAGTCCGGAAAGCGCCCCTTCCGAATCCGTTGAGCGCGGCGCCATGCCCCGCATCGCGCGGCCGCGTACCGGGCTTTCGAGTACGGCGATAGTCATCGGCGCAGTTCTGGCCGGGATCCTGCTCTTTACGATCCTCGACGCCCGCCGACGCGCGCTGTCGGCGCCGGCGGTACGCCTCGCGCGCGCCGATCTCGTCGGCGCCTCAGAGACGCTACCGACGCTCTACATCCCGCCAGTTCCGCGACCGGCGGCCGCCTCGCCACCCATTCAGCCGACGATCGCGGTACAACTG
>Ga0247823_10000877_pt1 | contig 25409 bp, 19 predicted proteins | sample 13C_PalmiticAcid_2_FD_192426 | JGI IMG/M metagenome (GOLD analysis project Ga0247823, IMG submission 192426) | Soil microbial communities from agricultural site in Penn Yan, New York, United States - 13C_PalmiticAcid_Day30 | ecosystem: Environmental > Terrestrial > Soil > Agricultural land... | reverse complement strand
GTGGTGTTGCGGCCGAACAGCACCGGCGGCGCGCTGCTGATCCATACCAACGAGCCGGGACGCGACGCCTATGTCCGCGCCGCGACGGGCTCCAACCGACTGCGCGAAGTCGAGGCGGCGGCCGACCTGACCGGGGCCGGCGCGCCCGTGGCGGTGCGTCTGGCCGCCTACGGCCTCAAGCGCGACGGCCTGGTCGAGAACCTCGGCGCCGGCGGCGACCTCGACGACCGCGACCAGGCCGCCGTGCGCCTCTCGCTGGCCTGGAAGCCGGACGGGCCGCTGTCGGCCATGCTGGTGCTGGACGGCTTTCGGGCCTGGGAGACCGGCAGCGCCGCCATCCTGTCGGGCAGCTATCCCAATCCGCCGGACGTCACCGGCGGCGGCAACGGCCGCACGCCCCAGGCCGCGCCCTATTTCGACTGCGGCGTGGCCGGCTGCGACATCGACATCGCTCTTTCCCGGCAGAGGGCGCGGGGGACCCGCGCCACCGACATCGATCTGCCCCCACGCTCGGACCGCCGCAACGACGGGGCGACCCTGCGGCTGGACTGGCGCGAGGGCGGGCTGAACCTGCGCTCGGTCACGGCCTACCGACGCAGCGTGCTCGACAGCGCCCTCGACAGCGACGGCTCGCCGCTGCCGCTCAACCAGATCGTCCGCCACATCGACCTTGGCCAGTTCACCCAGGAGGTTCGGGCCAGTGGGACGGGCCGGGACGTCGCCTGGCAGGCGGGCCTGTTCTACATGTCGACCGCGCCCGTCGGCGTGCAGCGCACCCTGTGGGCCAGCGTGGTCACGCCCTCCAACCCGGCCCGCGCCGAGTTCCAGTACCGGCGCGGCGAGAGCCTGGCCGGCTTCCTCGACGCCACGCGGCGCCTGGGGGCGGGCTTCGAACTGGAGGCCGGCCTGCGCTACACCCGCGACGTCTCCAGCGCCTGCCAGGTGCGGGTGGCCGCTCCGGCCGTCGACATCTCCGAGGCCGCCTGTGGCGAGGCCGGCCGCGCCCAGTCCTCGGCCCCGACCTGGACCCTGGGCCTGACCTGGCGCGGAGAGCGAAACCTGACCCTCTACGCCGTCACCCGGCGCGGCTACAGGGCCGGCGGCGTCAACGCGCCGAACTTCGGGCCGTTGCTGGAGGCCTATCAGGTCTATGCGCCCGAAAGCCTGACCGACGTCGAGCTTGGCCTCAAATGGGCCGGCGGCGCGGGCGACTGGCGCCATCGCGTCGACGCGGCGCTGTTCCGGGGCTGGTCGCGCGACATCCAGCGGGCCCTGTTTCCGGCCGAGAACTTCGACGGCGACGGGATCGCCGCCAACGACCCGCCCAACCTGATCATCAACGCCGGCTCGGCCACGATCAGCGGCCTGGAGCTGGGCTGGCGCGGCCAGTGGACGCAGCGCCTGACGCTGTCGGCCTCCGCGACGCTGACGCAGGCGCGGTTCACCGCCCTGACCGTGCCGGCCCTGCTGGCGGGCCTGACGCCGACCGATCCGGACTCGCTGCGGTTTTCCTATTCACCGCCCTACACGGCGCGCCTGACGGCCGACTGGCGGCTGGTCGACCATGATCGCCTGGGGCGCTGGACCTTGTGGGGCGACCTCTTCCAGAGCGGGCCGGTGCGCTATGTCGAGCGGGCGCACGACAGCAACGGCATGCAGAAGGCGTTCGGGGTCGCCGGCGCGGGGCTGACCGTCCAGCCGCCCCGCCGCGACGACCTGATCCTGACGCTGGCCGTGCGCAACCTCTTCGACGAAGTCTACGCGGCCGGCGGCGGCGCGATCACGCCAGCGGTGACAGCCACCTCGATGATCTATGGCGAGCCCCGCACGGTCGAGGTCGCCGTCCGGCGACGGTTCTGATCCGCCGGTCAGAGAAAGGCGAGGAACGGCGCGCAGATCAGGCCGACGCCCGCCAGGGCCGTCGCCGCCTTCGGCCGCCACGACAGCAGCAGCACCAGCAGGGCGGCGGCCACGCACATCTGGCCGATCCAGACCGTGACGCCCAGCGCCGGTCCCAGCCGGAAGACGGCCACGGCGGCCGACAGCGCCAGCAGGCACCATCCCAGGACGCGCAGCACCCGTTCCGACGGCAGGACCAGCGGTTCCAGCCCCGACCGGTGCTTCTTCATGGCCAGGGCCAGGCAGGTGAACGCCGCGAAGCTGACCAGGCCGCTCTCATAGGGCATCGACGCTCTCCTTGACCGGCGCCGGCCTGGGGCTGGCCGTCGCGGGCGCGCGGACGGACGCCTTCCGCTTGGGCGGCTGCGGCTTGCGCGAGGCCTTGAAGGCGGCCAGGCCGCACAGGGCCGCGATGGCCAGCATGGCCAGGTCGAAACCGGCGAACAACCAGTCGCCGGTCCGCAGGCTGGCGATCAGTCCGCGATCGGTGGTCACCGCGTTGACCACGGGCAGGGCGGCGAAGGCCAGCGTCGCCAGGCACAGGGTCTCGATCCAGGCCCGCTTGGCCGGGCGCAGCAGCGACACCGCGGCCAGGCCGAACCAGGTCCAGAACATCGCCTTGACCTCCAGCTCCGCGCGGCCGGGCAGGCCGGCGGGGATCAGGCGATTGGCCAGCAGGTAGGCGGCCATGCCGCTGGGCAGGCAGGCGATGGCGCCGATGTTCAGCCGCTCCACCAGCTTCAGCCCGAAGAACGGCGCGGCGTTCGGCTTGCGACGCTTGACCACCCACAGGACGAGGCCCGTCCCGACCATGGCCGCGCCGGTCAGGCCCAGGAAGAAATAGACCCAGCGCAGGGAGGGGCCGGCGAAATGGCCCAGGTGCAGGCCCAGCATGACGCCGGCCGTGGCGATCGCCGGACCGGGCGATGGCGAGCGCGACAGCTCCTGGCCCGTCGCGCCGGAGAAGGTGATCGAGTCCGGCCGCGCGTTTAGCCGACCGCCGGTGGCGCGCAGCAGGGTGACGGTCGAGGCCGCGTCGCCCGGATTGCGGATGACCACCGTGCGCGGGGCGTCGCCGCTCCAGGTCCGTCCGGCCGCCTCGATCATCGGGCCGACCGGCAGCAGCGGCGCGGGCGTTCCCGTGGCCTTGGCCTCGGCCGGGGCGCCGTAGGCGGCGGTCGTGAAGGCGTCGGGCTTGTCGAAATTGGCCTTCACCGGCCAAGGCATGTACATCGCCACCAGCGTGATCAGGCCGGTGTAGGTGATCATGGCGTGGAAGGGCAGGGCCAGCACCGCCGAGGCGTTGTGCGCGTCCAGCCAGCTGCGCTGGCCCTTGCGCCAGCGCAGGGTGAAGAAGTCCACGAAGATCCGCTTGTGGGTGATCACGCCCGAGATGATCGCCGCCAGCATGAACATCGCGCAGACCCCGGCCAGCCAGCGTCCCCACGGGTGCGGCAGCTGGAGCTGGAAGTGGAAGCGATAGAAGTGCTCGCCGCCGCGCGTGTCGCGGGCCTCCAGCGACTGGCCGGTGGCCGGGTCCAGCTTCAGTTCGGGGCGACGGGCCGGCGGCTTTTCGGGATTGGGCTTGGCGCGGGCGAACACCCGGGTCACGGCCGTGCGGTCGTCGGGCAGGTAGATGAACCACTGCTGGTCGTCTGGCGTGGTCGCCTGCATGTGGTTGATGGCCGCCTGGGCGGCCTGTTCGGCGGGCACCGAGGCCGAGCGCAGCTCCGGCTGCATCCATTGGGTGATCTCGGGCCGGAAGTAGCTGGCCGTGCCGGTCAGGAACATGGCGAACAGGATCCACCCAGCCAGCAGGCCCAGCCATGCATGGATCCAGGCCATCGACTGGCGCAGCGCCCGGACGGGCGGAGCAGGGGCGGGGAAGGTCGGGCGCACGTTCACGCCCGGGCTCCCAGCAGCACCACCGCCGCGCCGGCGACCAGCGCCGAGCCCCAAACCGCGGCGGCCACGATCGCCAGGCGCCGCTCGTGGAAGGCCCAAAGTCCAAGGCCCGCGAAGGCCAGGAACGACAGGATCATGCCCCAGGCCGAGGCTTCGGCGGGGGCGATCGGCAGCAGGCGGGCCAGCAGCGAAGCCAGGGCCGCGGCGGCCGCGTAGCCGCCGAACAGGGCGGTGAAGGCGCGGGCGGTCATCCGCGCCACGCCGGGCCATGCGGCCGCCGGTTTCGCTGATCGATCGTTGTTCACGCACCCTCCGAAAGTTGGCTTGCGCCTAACAACTCGTTTCGATAGTTGCAACTCATTATCAGTCTTATCGACAATCTTGACGAGGGTCTTCATGGTCATCCGTTCCAAAGCCGCGCGTGGCGCGAACGCCAACGCCGGGGCCTGGCGAGGGTTGGCCGTGACCGTCGCAGCGGCGGCGGCATTGCAGGGAATCGGGGCGACGACCGCCTGGGCCGAGGACGCCGACAACGACTCCAACACCGTCGAGCGGATCGAAGTGACCGGCCTGAAGGCGCGTCGCGCGGCCGCCGGCACCAAGACCGAGACCGCCCTGATCGAGACGCCGCAGAGCATCACCGTCATCGACGGCGACGAGCTTTCGCGCCGCAACGTGCAGTCCATCAACCAGGCGCTGGGCTTCGTGGCCGGCGTCTCGCCCAACCAGCGCGGCGGCATGGTCACCCGCTATGACCAGCTGGTCGTTCGCGGCTTCGCGCCGGGCGTCTTCCTTGACGGCATGCGCCTGATCGCCGGGCCCTACTCGACGCCGCAGATCGACTTCAACCGGATCGACCACATCGACATCGTCAAGGGCCCGGCCTCGGTGCTCTACGGCAACTCCACGCCCGGGGGCCTGGTCAACCTGGCCAGCAAGCTGCCGGAGGAGGGAAGCTTCGGTCGCATCGAGGGCCAGCTGGGCAACTTCGACACCCGCCGCGCGGCGGTGGACGTCAACGCTCCGCTCGACAGCCAGGGCAAGTGGCTGGGCCGCATCCTGGCCGGCTGGCAGAAGGGCGACGGCATGACCGACGGCACCTTCAGCGAGCGCTATCACGTCAGCCCGATGGTGACCTTCGAGCCGACGGCCGACACCAGCCTGACCCTGGTGGGCGCCTACCAGCGCTCGCCCAGCGGCGGCGGCTATTCGGGCGTTCCGGCCTATGGCTCGGTCTTGCCCAATCCCTTCGGCAAGCTGCCGCGCGAGATCAACACCGGCGACCCGGGCTATGAGCGCTACGACCACAAGGCCGGGTCGGTGGCGGCCTTCTTCCGGCACGACTTCAACGAGCACCTGACCTTCCGGTCGAACGCCCGCTTCCAGAACAACAAGCTGTCCTACCGCCAGCTCTATGTGGGCGGCTTCGCCACGACGGGCGTCGGCGCGGCCCGCAACACCGACTATTCGACGATCATCCGGGGCGGCGGCGGCGCCGACGAGGACTTCGACACCCTGACCCTCGACAACCAGGTCAGCGCCCGCTTCGAGACCGGCGTGGTCAAGCACCAGGTGCTGGCCGGCTTCGACTACCAGAAGATCACCGGCGAGAACTTCCAGCAGTTCAACACCGGCCAGACCAGCAATCCGCTGACCAGCATCCCCAACCTGTCGCTGTTCGCGCCGACCTATGGCGGAACCCTGCCCAGCTTCGACCTGAAGCTCCTGTCGTCGGCCTATGTGAACACCTACAGCCGCCGCGAGCAGAAGGGCCTGTACGCCCAGGACCAGATGACCATCGGCCGGCTGCAACTGATCGCCAGCGGCCGCTACGACTGGTACGAGCAGGTCACCGACAACAAGAAGAACAACACCTCCAGCACGCTGGAGCAGAACGCCTTCACCATGCGGCTGGGCGGTCTCTATGACCTGGGCGCGGGCCTGGCATCCTATGTCAGCTATTCGGAATCCTTCGAGCCGCAGGCCGGCACGACCTGGCAGGGCGAGGCCTTCGTGCCCGTCACCGGTCGCCAGCTCGAGGGCGGCCTGAAGTACCAGCCCAAGGGCGCCTCGGCCCTGTTCACCCTGGCGGCCTACCAGCTGGAGCGCCGCAAGGTTCCGGTCGCCGACCCGCAGGGCGGGACAAACGGCATTCCCGCCAACTCGCAGATCCAGATCGGCGAGGTCCGCGTGCGCGGCGTCGAGTTGGAAGGGCGGGGCGAGGTCTCGCGCGGCCTGAACGTGGTGGCCGCGCTCAGCTACACCGACGCGATCATCACCCAGGGCGCGCCGGCCGTGGCGGCCACCGCCACCAATAGCGGCACGCCGACCACGACGGGCACCCGCCAGCTGGGCGTGCCGGAGTGGGGCGCCTCGACCTTCGTCTCCTATGACCTGGGCCGCGCCGGCCGGGCCACGGGGCCGGCGGCGGGCCTGCGCCTGGGCGGCGGCCTGCGCTATGTCGGCGGCTCGGACGGCACGACGACCTATGCGGTGATCAACAACGTCACCACCTTCCAGCGCTTCCACACCGACGGCTTCATCCTGGTCGACGCCCTGGTCGGCTACGACCTGGGCGCGGCGAAGGCCGAGCTGAAGGGCTGGGAAGCGGCGCTGAACGCGGCCAACCTGTTCGACAAGCGCCACGTCTCGGCCTGTCCGTTCAACAACAGCTGCTACTTCGGTTCCGCCCGGACGGTGACGGCGACCCTGCGCTACAGCTGGTGAAGCAGCGCGAGGGCCGGCGTTGGCCGGCCCTCGCTGACCGTCGGAGGCGCGATTCCCGCGCGCATCCCTTGAGCGTTATTCACTCGAAGGCGCGAATAGGTTGCGCCTCGATTGGCGGGATATCTGGTCACGGCAAAAAATGGGCCGAGGCCGCGATAGGCGGGCGCCGGCCTTTTCGCCGTCATGTGACCCTTACGGAAAGCGGTTTCCAAGCGACCTGGGCGTGCGTCGTCACCGCACTGTCGTCTTTCATGTTTCTGGCTGACATCCAAATGTAGCGCCCCTGTCACGGCGTCGCCCTAAGCGCCCCTCGCGTTTGCCAGAGGGGTCCACATGTCCAAGCCGTTCGCCGCCAGCCGCCTGATCGCCGGCCTGCTCGCCACCAGCGCCCTGTCGGCGCCGCTGCTCGCCCACGCCGCCGTGGACGAGGCGCCCAACGCCGTCGAGGAGGTGATCGTCACCGGCCAGCGCGAGGCCCAGCGCGCCGCCATCGCCGTCAAGCGCGACGCCTTCGTGGTGTCCGACGTCGTCTCGGCCGACGACATCGGCAAGCTGCCCGACCACAACACCGCCGCCGCCCTGCGCCGCATCCCTGGCATTTCGGTGATGGAAGACCAGGGCGAGCCCCGCTTCCCGGTCATCCGCGGCCTGCGCTCGACCTACAACCGCACCACCATCGACGGCGCCCTGGTGGCCTCGGTCGACGAGAGCGGCCGCACCGTGCCGATGGACATCGTGCCCTCGGTGATGGCCGGCCGCCTGGAAGTCATCAAGACCGTGACGCCCGAGAACGACGGCAACGCCATCGGCGGCGTCATCAACGTCACCACCCGCAGCGCCTTCGACGCCGGCCGGCCGTTCTTCAACGGCATGGCTTCATACGGCAGCTACGAGCGCCACGGCGATGTGCGCAACGACAAGCCGTCCTATCGCCTGGCCTTCGCCGCCGGCCGCACCTTCGGTTCGGAAGACCAGTGGGGCGTGGTCATCGGCGCCTCGCACGAGCAGCTCGACTACGACATCCCGCAGGTCGAGGCCGCCGATCCCAGCGTGCGCGAATACACCGCCGCCGGCGCGCCGGTGCTGTCGGGCGCCGCAGGCGGCAACGGCATCCAGGTGCCGACCCAGCTGCGCCTGTTCTGGTACAACAACACCAAGCAGCGCAGTGGCGTGAACGGCAAGGTCGAGTACCGCCCGACCGACGACTTCCGCTGGGAGGCCTCGGCCCTGTTCTCGCGCATGGAGGACGACGAGGAGCGCATCGAGTACCGCATCGAGCCGCTCGGCAACGTCGCCAACCAGACCCAGACCAGCGGCAGCTTCGCCCGCGGCCGCGGCATCATCCAGCTGAACCAGCCGATCACCAAGCGCGAGATCGGCATGGCCCGCACGGGCTTCGCCTGGAGCTTCGCGCCCCAGTGGAAGCTCGACGGCGACCTCGTCTATTCGCAGGCCGGCCTGGAGGTGCCCAACCACTCGGTGGAGTTCCGCACCGTCGACGCCCAGGGCGCCAACTACGGCTTCACCTACGATACCTCGAACCCGCTGTTCCCGATCTTCACCTCGACCAACGAGGCGGCGATGCGCAACCCGGCCAACTACGTGCTGCAGCAGCACCGCGACGCCCTGACCAAGACCGACGAGAAGACCAGCCAGGCCCGCTTCAACCTGGCCTTCGACGACGACGGCGCCTGGAAGGCCAAGGTCGGCGGCGTGCTGCGCTCGACCAAGCGCGACTTCACCAACAGCCAGGTCAACTACCGCGCCGGCACGGGCTTCACCTACACCCTGGCCGAGGTCGACACCGCCGGTCCCGACCAGCTGATCGCCGGCCGCTATCGCCTGAACCCGCGCATCGGCGCGGCCGAGGCCATGGCCTTCTTCAAGGCCAACCGCGACCGCTTCACCACCACCGTCACCGCGCCCACCGGCAACTACGGCGTCGACGAGGACATCTACGCCGGCTACGCCCAGGCCAGTTACACGTTCGGCGACGTCACCCTGCTGGGCGGCCTGCGCTACGAGCACACCAAGGTCTCGTCGAGCGCCATCCGCAACACCGGCGGCGTCCTGACTCCGACCAGCAACGACGGCTCCTACGACAACTGGCTGCCCAGCCTGCACGTGCAGTGGAAGCCGGCCGACAACTGGATCGTCCGCGCCGCCTGGACCAACACCATCGGCCGTCCCGACTACGGCTCGCTGGCCGCCACCGAGACCCTGAACTTCGACGGCAGCCAGCCGACCCTGTCGCGCGGCAATCCCGGCCTGAAGGCCCGCGAGAGCAAGGGCCTGGACCTGTCGGTCGAGTTCTATCCGACCGACGGCATGGTCTCGCTGGCGGTGTTCAGCAAGGATATCAAGAACGAGATCTTCACGCTGAGCTCGACCGAGACGCTCGATGTCGGCCGCGGCCCCGAGACCGTGCTGGTGTCGACCCCACGCAACGCCGAGACGGCCAAGATCAACGGCGTCGAGTTCGCCGTGCAGCAGGCCTTCACCTTCCTGCCCGCGCCGTTTGACGGCTTCGGCTTCAACGGCAACGTGACCTGGCTGGACACCGAGTTCACCTTCCTGACCTCGGCCGGTCCGCGCGTCACCGGCCTGTTCCAGCAGCCGGAGATCACCACCAACGAGTCGATCTACTATCAGCGCGGCCCGTTCGAGGCCCGGATCTCGCACAACTACATCGGCGGCCAGCTGGAGACGATCAACGACGCCAACCCCAATTCCGACCAGTATTGGAAGGGTCGCCACGTGTTCGACGCCAGCCTGTCGTGGCGCTTCGCCGACCACTACACCGTGTTCGTCGAGGGCCAGAACCTCTCCAACACCGGTCGCCAGGAAGTCACCGGCCCGGGCCGCGGCTACCTGCAGGAATGGGCCAACTACGGCCGCACCTACTGGGTCGGCGCGGCGGTCAGCTTCTAGGATACGGAAAAGGGAGACCGATCATGATCCTGGAACTCATCGCGGCCCTGGCGTTGCAGGCGGAGGCTCCCGCGGCTTCCGCGCAGCCCGCCCAGAAGGCCGAAACCATCCGCCGCTACGACGCCGGCGCCAGCCAGGGCGCGGCCGCCGGCCCGAACGACGTCTACTCGGTCAGCAACTGGCGCATCGTCCGCTTCGACAAGAAGACCGGCGGGAAGCGCGCCGAGTGGACCGGCGACAAGGCCCGCTTCCCGCACATCAACTCGTGCGCGGTGATCGCCAGGGAGCTGGTCTGCGCCAGCTCCAACTTCCCCGCCACGCCCCAGGTCAGCACGGTCGAGGTCTTCGATCCCATGACCCTGGCCCACAAGCGCAGCATCTCGTTGGGCCTGGGCACGGGCTCGGTCACCTGGGTCGACCGCCACGACGGCGCCTGGTGGGCGATGTTCGCCAACTACGACGCCAAGGGCGGCGAGCCCCCGCGCGACCACCGCCACACCACGCTGGTGAAGTTCGACGACCAGTGGCGGCGGACGGAGGCCTGGGCGCTTCCCACGAGCGTGCTGGAGCGCATCAAGCCGATGAGCATCTCCGGCGGCGGCTGGGGTCCGGACGGCCGCCTCTATCTCAGCGGCCACGACCTGCCCGAGCTCTATGTCATGCAGCTGCCGATGGGCGGCGGGGTGCTCGACCACCTCGACACCATCGGCATGGAGGCCGAGGGCCAGGCCATCGACTGGGACGAAAGCGACAAGGGCATGCTCTACGGCATCACCCGTCGTTCGCGCGAGGTTCTGGCCATGCGCGTCCCGCTGGCCAAGTAGCTTCTGCGAGCGTTTCGCATCTGTGAACACCTAAGGAGCCCCGACGCCTTGCGAGTCGGGGCTCCGGCGTTTCATCATCGGGTTCAATCGCTTCCCAGCGCAGGACCCAGCCAGTGACCGAGTCGGATTCCAAGCAGCGTTCAGGCATCCAGTCGGTCGGCATCGGCCTGCGGGTGCTGGACGTGCTGGCGACCCTGGATGGGCCCGCCGCCCTGGGTGTGATCGCCCAGGCCTCGGACCTTTCGGCCTCGCAGGCCCACCGCTATCTCGCCAGCCTGGTGGCCTCGGGCATGGCCAGGCAGGACGCCGCCACGGGCCGCTACGACCTGGGCCCCGGCGCCCTGCGCCTGGGCCTGGGCGCCCTGGCGCGGGTCGACGCCTTCCGCGAGGCCGATGAGGCCATCACCGCCTTCTCGCGCGAGACCGGCCGCACGGTGCAGATCGCGGCGCTTGGCCCCAGCGGCCCCATCGTCGTGCGCTGGGCCATGGGCTCGCCGCCGGTGGCCACCTCGCTGATGGTCGGCTCGTCGCTGCCGCTGCTGCGTTCGGCCACGGGCCATGTGTTCCTGGCCTTCCGCCCCGACAGCCACACCCGCCACATGGTCGAACGCGAGACGCAGGCCGAGCGCGGCTTGGCGCCGGTCGACGTCGAGGCCTTGCGTCAAAGGGTGCGCCAGACCGGCTATTCGGCCATCAGCGGCTCGCTGATCCCCGGCCTGCGGGCCACGGCGCTGCCGATCTTCGACCTGCAAGGCGAGGCCGTGGTCACCGCCACGGTCCTGGCCACCGACGCCTTCGTGCCCGACCGCGACGACGAGGTCCGCCAGGCCCTGGCCGCCGTCTGCGACCAGGTGACGACCACCATCGGCGGCCGCCGCCCGGTGGTTTGAGGGGCGTCTTAAGCCGCCGCCTTGCGCAGGTCCATCCCCGGATCCCCCGCCAGCTCCGCCTTCAGCGTCTTGCCAATCAGGCGGCGGGCCGAGGCGAAGTCGCGGGGCTGGTCCAGGCACGCAGCCCCCACCAGCACGCCGTCGCGCAGGTACAGCCGCACGGCCTCGCCCCGGGCCACCACCGTGTCGCTGGCGGCCGGGTCGCCCAGGATCTGCAAGTTGTGGCCGCACTGGGCGGTCCAGAACCACGGGGCGGGTTCGGGCTCGGCCGGCTGGCCCAGGATCGCCAGGGCCGTCGCACGGGCCGAGCTCTGGGCGTGGGCCCAGGTCTCCATCCGCTGCGGCGCGGCCGCGTCGCCGAACCGGCGCAGGGCCAGATCCCCGATGGCGTAGATGCGATCGTCGCCGATCGAGCGATAGCGCTCGTCGACCAGCACGCCCGCGCCCACCGGCAGGCCGGCGGCCTCGGCCAGGCCCGCGCGCGGCGTGATGCCGATGCCCACGACCACCAGGTCTGCCTCCAGCACCCCCCCGTCATCGAGTCGCAAGCTGAGGGTCTCGTCGTCTGGCTCGATGGCGGCGACGCAGCGGCCGAGGCGAATCTCGACCCCGACCCGCTCATGGGCGGCGGCCAGCCAGTCCGCGGCGTCGCCGGGCACGTTGCGGCCCAGGAGGCGCTGCCCGGCCTCCACGACGATGGCGGTGAGGCCGAGTTCCTGCAGGGTCGAGGCGGTCTCCAGCCCGATCACCCCGCCGCCGATGACCACCGCGCGGCCGCCGGGCTTGGCCGCCGCCGCGATGGCCTTGGCGTCGCCCGTGGTGCGCAGCGGGAAGATCTTCGGGTGAGCGGGGAAGGGCAGCTGGCGGGGCGCGCCGCCGGTGGCCAGGATCAGCTGGTCATAGGGCAGGGCGCTTCCATCTGAGAGCGTCACAGTGCGGCTTTCGCGGTCGATCGAGGCGGCCGCGACTCCTAGCCGCAGGTCGACGCCAAGCTCGCTCCAGCGGGATTCCTCGGCGAGGTAGACGGGCGCCGCGTCCTTGCCCGACAGGTATTCCTTGGACAGGCTAGGGCGTTCGTACGGGTGCTCGGCCTCCTCGCCGACCAGCGTGATCGATCCCGAAAAACCCAATTCTCTCAAGGTGATGGCGGCCGCGCCGCCGGCATGTCCGGCGCCGATTACGACGATGCGTTGTTCCATGGCGTGTGCTTCCTCTCGCGTTGCATAATATGCAATGCATTTGACATGGATCAAAACCCACGACAGGGTGAGGGTCAATGGCGACGTGAGATCGCCGCTTCGACCACCGTCTGGGAGCTGCCCATGACCATCCCCGTTCGTCCCCCGGAAGGCCGCCTGTGGCCCGCCGATGCGGACGCCGCCGTCCCTTACTGGGTCTATTCCGACCCCGAGATCTACGCCGAGGAACTGCGCAAGATCTGGTACGGCCCGCACTGGCTGTACGTCGGCCTGGAGTGCGAAATCCCCAATGTCGGCGACTGGAAGACCGCCACTCTTGGCGAGCGTCCGGTCGTCATGGTGCGCAGCGCCGAGAACGAGATCTCGGTCGTCGAGAACCGCTGCGCCCACAAGGGCGTGAAGTTCTGCCAGGCGCGCTTTGGCCACTCAGAAGAGCTGATCTGCCCGTATCACCAATGGTCGTACGCCCTGAACGGCGACCTGCAGGGCGTGCCGTTCCGCCGGGGCGTCAAGCGCCAGGGCGGCATGCCGGCCGACTTCGACCTGAAGCAGAACGGCCTGACCAAGCTGCGCGTCGAGGAAGTCAACGGCGTCGTCTGGGCCACCTTCTCCGAAGAGACCCCGGCCTTCCGGGACTATCTCGGCGAGAAGTTCTGGAAGCACTACACGCGCGTCTATGACGGCCGGAAGCTCGAGGTGCTGGGCTACAACCGCCAGCACATTCCGGCCAACTGGAAGCAGATGCAGGAGAACATCAAGGACCCGTACCACGCGGGCCTGCTGCATGTGTTCTTCGCCACCTTCGGCCTGTTCCGCGCCGACCAGAAGTCGGCCGTCGATATCGACGACGAGGGCCGCCACGGCATCCTGATCTCCCGCAAGGGCGAACAGGAAAAGACCGAGGCCATGGCCGACATCCGCAACTTCCAGGGCGACCTGGTGCTTGAGGACCCCCGCGTCATGGACGTGGTGCAGGAGTTCCCCGGTGAAGAGACCGTGGGCATGATCACCATCTTCCCCAGCGTGATCCTGCAACAGCAGGTCAACTCGCTGACCACCCGCCAGATCGTGCCCAAGGGGCCGGACGGGTTCGACTTCCACTGGACCCACTGGTGCTACGCCGACGACACGCCGGAGATGCGCCTGCGCCGCACGCGCCAGGCCAACCTCTTTGGTCCGGCCGGCTTCGTCTCGGCCGACGACGGCGAGGTGCTGGAGATGACCCAGCAGGGCGCCACGCCCTCTCCCGACGCGCACATGATCCTGCAGATGGGCGGCCGGGCCATCGAGAGCACCGACCACCAGGTCACCGAAACGGCCGTGCGCGGCATGTACCGCTACTGGCGAAAGGTGATGGGCCTGTGAGCACGACCCTGATCGACCGTCCGGCCGCGATCACGCGCGATGCGATCCGCGACCTCTACGACGACTACTATGGAACCCTGGACGAGGTGCGCCTGCACGACTGGCCCGAGTTCTTCATGCAGGACTGCCTCTATCGGGTGATCCCGCGCGAGAACTTCGAGGCCGGCTACACCCTCAGCACCATGCAGGCCGAAAGCCGCGGCATGCTGAAGGACCGGGTGACGGGCCTGACCCGCACCCAGATGTACGCGCCGCGCTATTACCGCCGCTTCCCGACCGCCCCGCGGATCATTTCTGGGCTGGGGGGCGAAGAGAACGGCGGGGTGCGCACGCGCCACAACCTGCTGCTCGTCCAGACCTTGATCGACAAGCCTTCGGAGATCGTCCTCTCGGCGGTCTGCCACGACCTGATCGTGGCCGACGAGGGCCGCCTGCGCTTCGCCGAGCGCGTGGTGGTCTTCGACTCCGAAATGCTTCCCAACAGCTTGGTGTACCCCGTATGACCGACGTCATCGAAAACTCAGGCCTGACCTGGGCGCCCGCCGTTCCCCCGTCCGACCTCGAAGAGTTCGGCGTCGCCGCCGCCACGGTCGGCGGCCTGAAGGTGGCCCTCTACGCCGTCGACGGTGCGTACTACGCCACCGCCGACCTCTGCACCCACGGCCAGGCCAGCCTCGCCGACGGCTTCCTCGACGGCGAGCTCATCGAATGCCCGCTGCACCAGGGCACCTTCAACGTGAAGACCGGCGCGGCCGTCGGCGCGCCGTGCTCGGTGGCCGTGCGCACCTTCCCGGTGAAGCTGGAAGGCGGCCTGCTGCACGTCGGCCTGCCGGGAGCAGCCTGATGGAGACGGTGCTTCGCAATGACCAGCGCAGCCAGCTCGAGGCGCTGTACGAGCAGATGGAGCCCGAAGGCCTCTATCCGCTCTGGGAAAAACTGAGCGCCCTGGTGCTGCCCCAGCCGGACTCGCCGGCCAAGGTCCACAAGTGGTCCTATGACAGCGCCCGGGACTACCTGATGCGGGCCGGCGACCTGATCAGCGCCAAGCAGGCCGAAAGGCGTGTGCTGATCCTGGAAAACCCGGGGCTCGGCGGTTTGTCGAGCATCACGCCGAGCCTCTACGCCGGCCTGCAGCTGATCCTGCCGGGCGAGATCGCGCCCGCCCACCGCCACGCCCAGTGCGCGCTGCGCTTCGTGCTGGAAGGCGGGGACGCCTACACCTCGGTTGACGGCGAGAAGGCCGTGATGCGGCCCTTCGACCTGGTGCTCACTCCGGGCGGCCAGTGGCACGATCACGGCAACCCGACAGCCAAGCCGATGATCTGGCTCGACGGCCTGGACATCCCCACCGTCCGCCACTTCGACGCCAGCTTCGCCGAGGGCTATGCTGAGGACCAGTTCCCCGAGCAGGTTCCGGCCGGCGACAGCCTCAACCGCTACGGCCGCAACATGCGTCCGTTGAAGGGGCACACGGCCGACCGCCGTCCGGCCCACCAGCCGCTGTTCCACTATCCCTATGCGGAGTGGCGACCGGCGCTGGACGCCATGGCCAAGGGCGCACAGATCGATCCGCACCTGGGCCACGCCCTGGAATTCCTCAACCCCGTCAACGGCGGGCCGATCATGTCGACCATCTCGGCGCATGTGCGGCTGATGCCGGCGGGGTTCGAGACCCGCGACCGCCGCTCGACCGACGGCACGATCTTCGTGGTCGTCGAAGGGGAGGGGCAGGCCGTCGTCGAGGGCGAGACCATCGCTCTTAGCCCCCGCGAAATCCTCGTCGTCCCGTCGTGGAAGACGGTCCGTTTCAAGGCCCAAAGCCAGCTCGTCCTGTTCGGCTACTCCGACAAGGCCTGCCAGGAAAAGCTGAACCTCTACAAGGAAGAAAACCTGTGAGCCTGATCTTCGAACCCCAGGCGCCGGTCCTGGCCGCCACCTCCACCGGCGACGACTTCCCGGTCCGCCGCATCTTCTGCGTCGGCCGCAACTACGCCGCCCACGCCCGCGAGATGGGCCGCGATCCCGACCGCGAGCCGCCGTTCTTCTTCACCGCCTGGGCCGAGACGGTCGTGCCGGACGGCGCGACGATCGCCTATCCGCAGAAGACCAAGGACTTCCACTACGAGGCCGAACTGGTCGTCGCCATCGGCAAGACCGGCCGCGACATCGCCGTGGAAGACGCGCTGGATCACGTCTGGGGCTACGCCACGGGCCTCGACATGACCCGCCGCGACCTGCAGCTGGAAGCGCGCGCCCAGGGCCGCCCCTGGGATACCGGAAAGAACGTCGAGCAGTCCTCGCCGCTGGGCGTCATCCAGAAGGCCGGCGAAGGCTTTGATCCGACCAAGGGCGAGATCAAGCTGACGGTGAACGGGCAGACCAAGCAGCAGGCCGATCTCGCCGACCTGATCTGGCCGGTGGCCGACATCGTCGCCTACCTCTCGGGCCTCTACCGCATCGAGCCGGGCGACCTGATCTACACCGGCACCCCGGCCGGCGTCGGCGCCGTGGTCGAGGGCGACGCGATGGTCGTCACCATCGCGGGCCTGGCCCCGCTGAACATCACGGTCGGACCGCCCGCGGCCTGATCGCGACACACCAAGACTAGGGACGAGGGGAGCGGCCAACAGAGCCGCCCCCTCTTAGAGGAAACGACAATGGCTACTCTTGAAGCGACGGCGGGCAACGCCGTTGTCGACCGGGCGAAGTTCGGTTCGCTGCAGTTCGGCGTCACCGCCCTCTGCGCCATCATCGCCATGCTCGACGGGTTCGACACGCAGGCCATCGCCTACGTGGCCCCACGCATCGCTGAGGACTGGGGCCTGACCCCGGCCGCCTTCGGCCCGATCTTCGCCGTGGGCCTGCTGGGCCTGACCGTCGGCGCCTTCCTGCTCAGCCCCGCCGCCGACAAGTTCGGCCGCAAGACCATCATCCTGATCTCGACCGTGATCTTCGGCCTGTTCGCCCTGCTGACGGCGACCTCGGACACGATGAACGAGCTGCTGGCTTACCGCTTTCTCACGGGCATCGGCCTGGGCGCTGCCATGCCCAACATCATCGCCCTGACCAGCGAGTACGCCCCCGAGCGGCTGCGCGCCACGCTGGTGACGGTGATGTTCTGCGGCTTCCCGCTGGGCTCGACCCTGGGCGGGGTGCTGTCGACCGGCCTGATCGACCAGTTCGGCTGGCACTCGGTGTTCGTGCTCGGCGGCTTGCTGCCGCTGCTGCTCGTGCCGGTGCTGATGGTCATGCTGCCGGAGTCGGTGCGCTTCCTGGTCGCCAAGGGCGCGCCGGAGAGCAAGATCGCCCCGATCGTCCGCCGCATCGACGCGCAGGCCTCGACCGCCGAGTTCGTCGCCCACCTGCGCAGCGAGCAGGCCGAGGCCCCCAAGGGCTTCTCGGTCGCCCAGCTGTTCACCCAGGGCCGCGCGCCGGTCACGGGCCTGCTGTGGGTCGCGTTCTTCATGAACCTGCTGGTCATGTACTTCCTGGTCAACTGGCTGCCGACCCTGCTGAAGGGCGCTGGCCTGCCGCTGTCGATGGCCATCCTGTCGACCGCCACCCTCAACCTCGGCGGCGTCGTCGGCGCCATTGCCCTGGGCCGCCTGATCGACCGCTTCAGCCCCTACATCGTGCTCGGCGCGGCCTATGCGGCTTCGGCCGCCTTCATTGCCGTCATCGCCGTGGGCGGCACGCACCTGACGACCCTGCTGGTCGGCGCGGCGCTGTCGGGCTTCGGCGTCGTCGGCGCCCAGATCGGCTGCAACGCCCTGGCCGCATCGGTCTATCCCACCGCCATCCGCGCCACCGGCGTGGGCTGGGCCCTGGGCGTCGGTCGCGTCGGCGCCATCGTCGGCCCGCTCGTGGGCGGCGCGCTCCTCGCCAACAAGTGGGCCCCCGGCTCGATCATCCTGACCGCCGTGGTTCCCGCCCTCGTCGCCTCGCTCGCCGTCTTCATCCTCGGCGGCGTGCGCAAGAAGTCCGGAGTCTGACACCACCATGATCCTGCACAGCTATTTTCGTTCGACCGCGTCGTGGCGCGTGCGGATCGCCCTGGGCCTCAAGGGCTTGCCCGCCGACCAGGTGTTCCACCACCTGCGTCGGGGCGAGCAGCGGGCGCCGGCCTTTCTGGCGATCAACCCGCAAGGCCTGCTGCCGGCCCTGGCCCTCGATGACGGCCGGGTGCTGACCCAGTCCCTGGCCATCGTCGAATATCTCGACGAGATCCATCCGCAGCCGCCGCTGCTGCCGGCCGATCCGTTCGCAAAGGCGCAAGTCCGGGCCGTGGCCCAGGCCATCGCCTGCGACATCCACCCGGTGCAGAACCTGAAAGTCCTGGCTCGCCTGCGCGACCTCGGCCTCGACGAGACCGCCGTCCAGGGCTGGGCGGCCGGCGTGATCGAGGAGGGCCTCGACGCGGTCGACAAGCTGCTGGCCGGCCAGTCGGGCCGCTTCGCCTTCGGCGACGCGCCGGGCCTGGCCGACCTGGTGCTCGTGCCGCAGCTGGGCAACGCCCGCCGCTTCGGCGTCGAGCTGCGCTGGAGCCGCCTGACCGACATCGAGGCCGCCTGCCTGGAGCTTGACGCCTTCAAGTCCGCCGTCCCGTCGGCCCAGCCCGACGCCGAATAAACCCATCCCCTAAAACCGAGAACCAAAGAGCGCGGAGCCAACCGCGCCCTCTGGAGGAAACCCATGCTGCTGACCACTGTGGCCGCGGCCGCCTTGCTTGCGCCCGTTGCCGACGCCCCGATCGCCACCCAGGCTCAAGACCGGGTCGTGCCGATCCCCGCCCAGAACGCGCCGTCGCCCGGCAACGTGCCGCCGCCAGCGGCGACCAAGGCGCCCGCCTTCAAGCTGATCAATCACGACGAGGACTGGAGCTATCTGGCCGACCCGGCCAAGCGCGCCACGCCCTGGTCGAAGCTGAAATACATCCCCGTTGGCGAGACCAGCTATCTCAGCCTCGGCGGCGAGTTCCGCCTGCGCCTCGAAGACCGCGGCAACGAGCGCTTCGGGCGCGGCGCCCAGGACGAGGACGGCAACGCCCAGACCCGCACCCGTCTGTGGGCCGACCTGCACATGGGCCAGCGCCTTCGCGCCTTCGTCGACGTGCAGGACGCCCGCAGCATCGATCTCGACAGCGGCGAGCCGCCGATCGAGGTCAGCCGCTGGGACCTGCACCAGGCCTTCCTGGAGACCAACGCCGAGGTCGGCGACGCCAAGGTCCGCCTGCGCGTCGGCCGCCAGGAGCTGGGCCTGGGCGCCTACCGCCTGTTCGACATGCGCGAGGGCGCCAACAGCCGCACCTCGTTCGACATGGCCCGCGTGCTGGTCGATCGGAAGACCGGCTGGAGCGGCGGCGCCTTCTACGGCTACGCCCTGCGCGAGGCCAAGACCTCGTGGGACGACGCCACCAACTTCGACTATCGCCTGGCCGGCGTGACGGCCTCGCGCACGCTGGGGCAGGGGCCGACGGCGCCCAAGCTGGAACTGCTCTACGTCAACAGCGACAAGCGCGGCGCGGTCTATGACAGTGTCACCGGCGGCCGCGACCGGCGCGGCTCCTATTCGGCCCGCCTGGCCGGGCGCTACGGGCAGTGGGACTACGACCTGGAGGGCGTCTACCAGGACGGGACGTACCGCGACCTCGACGTCTCGGCCTGGTACGCCTCGGCCATGGGCGGCTACACCTTCAAGGCCCCCTGGTCGCCGCGCCTGGGCCTGCGTCTGGAGGCCGCCTCGGGCGACAAGGACCGCACCGACGGCAAGCTGAATTCCTATGCCCAGATGTTCCCGCAGCCGATCTCGCTGCGCACCGACTTTGGCATCACCAACATGGTGGCGATCCAGCCGCAGCTGACCTTCAAGCCCACGCCCAAGCTGACCGCCGGCCTGCAGGTGGCGGGCCTGTGGCGCCAGAGCGACGAGGACGGCCTCTACGGCCTGGGCGGCCAGGTGCTGCGCGGCGGGCTGGAAGGCACGGCACACTATGTCGGCTGGCGCCAGGCGGCCTTCGCCAGCTACGCCGTCTCGCCGTTCGTCACCGTGACCGGGATCCTCAACCACACCACCTCGGGCACGTTCCTCAAGCAGACCGGCATGGCCGACGACCAGACCTATGCGGGCCTGATCGTGGGGGTGCGGTTCTAAGGCCAGTTCCTCCCCCGTGAAACGGGGGAGGGGGACCGCGAAGCGGTGGAGGGGGCGTGACGGGGCTCGGCGCTCCGTCACTCGCCCCCTCCGTCACGCTGCGTATCCGCATCGCGCCACCTCCCCCGCTTCGCGAGGGAGGAGCTGGCCCAAACAAAAAGGCCCCGGTTTCCCGGGGCCTTTTCATTTCCGAAGCCGGAAAAGCGCTTAGCCGCGCTTTTCGACGTCGATGTAGTCGCGCTGGGTCGAGCCCGTGTAGAGCTGACGCGGACGACCGATCTTGCGGGTGGGATCCTCGAACATTTCCTTCCACTGGCTGATCCAGCCAACGGTGCGGGCCAGGGCGAACAGCACGGTGAACATGTTGGTCGGGAAGCCCATCGCGCGCAGGGTGATGCCCGAGTAGAAGTCGATGTTCGGGTACAGCTTGCGTTCGATGAAGAACGGATCGCTGAGCGCGATCTTTTCCAACTCCATGGCCACTTCGAGCAGCGGGTCGTTGATGCCCAGCTGGCCGAGGACCTCGTGGCAGGTCTTCTGCATGACCTTCGCGCGCGGGTCGAAGTTCTTGTACACGCGGTGGCCGAAGCCCATCAGCTTGTGCTTGCGCGCCTTCACGCCCTCGATGAACTCGGGGATCTTGTCGACCGTACCGATCTGCTCGAGCATCTCCAGGGCTTCCTGGTTGGCGCCGCCGTGCGACGGGCCCCACAGGCAGGCGATGCCGGCGGCGATGCAGGCGAACGGGTGAGCGCCCGACGAACCGGCCAGGCGGACGGTCGAGGTCGAGGCGTTCTGCTCGTGGTCGGCGTGCAGGATGAAGATGCGGTCCATGGCGCGGGTCAGGACCGGGTTCGGCTTCCAGTCCTCGGCCGGGACCGAGAAGCACATGCGCAGGAAGTTTTCCGAGTACGACAGGTCGTTGCGCGGCGTCACGAACGGCTGGCCGATCGTGTACTTGTAGGCGCGGGCGGCGATCGTCGGCATCTTCGCGATCAGGCGATGAGCGCTTATTTCGCGTTCACGGGCGTCGTCGACGTTCATGCTGTCGGCGTAGAAGGCCGACAGGGCGCCCACGGCGCCGGTCATGACGGCCATCGGGTGGGCGTCGCGACGGAAGCCTTCGAAGAACCGGTCGAACTGCGCGTGCAGCATCGTGTGGTAGGTGATGTTGTTCTCGAACTTGGCCAGTTCGGCGGCCGTCGGCAGTTCGCCGTTCAGCAGCAGGTGGCAGACTTCGAGGAACGACGACTTCTCGGCGAGCTGGTCGATCGGATAACCGCGGTGCAGCAAAACGCCGGCGTCACCGTCGATATAGGTGATCTTGCTCTCGCACGAGGCGGTCGAGGTGAAGCCCGGGTCGAAGGTGAAATGGTCGCTTTCGCCGTAGACCTTTCGGATGTCCAGAACGTCCGGACCCGTGCTGCCCTTGAGGATCGGCAGGTCGTAGCTCTTGTCGCCGATCGTCAGCGTGGCTTTGTCGGTCATGCGAGAGACCCTTTCAATAGTGGTACGATCAGTCCAGTTTTGCATTTCGCGGGTGCGTTATAGCGCCTCATGCGCGCGACGCCAGCGCATCGTCAAGCCGACCGAGAGACTCGTCCCGTCCCAGGGCCGCCATGATCTTGTTCAGGTCAGGCGCCTGGGCCCCGCCAGTGAGGATCCCACGCAGCGGCGGACCGAACTTTCCAAAGCCCACGGCCTCGGATTCAGCAAACGATTTCAACAGCGCCTCGAGTTCCGCGACGCCCCACACCGGGGCGGCGGCGAGATGTTCACGAAGTCGTGCGAGGCGCGCGACCGTTTCCTCGGAAAGCTGCTTGGCGGTTTTTTCCTCGAGCGTCAGCGGGCGCACCTTCAGCGCGAAGGCCACGTGCTCGCCCAACTCCAGGATGGTCTTGGCGCCTTCCTTGACCTGCGGAACGGTCGAGGCGATGCGCGCCTCGGCGTCGGCCGGCAGGTCGGTCCCGGCGGCGGTCAGGGCCTTCAGCGTCAGCGCGGTCAGGCGCGCGTCGTCGGCCTGGCGCAGGTGCTGGCTGTTGATGAAGTTCAGCTTGGCCCAGTCCAGGCGGGCAGGGGCCTTCACGACGTCCTTGACGTCGAACCAGCTGATCGCCTGCTCGTCGTTGAACACCTCGTCGTCGCCATGGCCCCAGCCCAGGCGCGCCAGGTAGTTGCGCAGGCCCTCGGGGATGTAGCCCATGTCGGCGAACTCGCCGACGGCCTGCGCTCCGTGGCGCTTGGAGAGCTTGGCGCCGTCCGGCCCGTGAATCAGCGGAATGTGGGCGAAGGCCGGCACGTCCCATTCCATCGCCTTGTAGATCAGGCTCTGGCGGGCGGCGTTGTTCAGGTGGTCGTCGCCGCGGATGACGTGGGTCACGCCCATGTCGTGGTCGTCGACCACCACGGCGAGGTTGTAGGTCGGCGCGCCGTCATTGCGCAGCAGGACAAGGTCGTCGAGCTCGATGTTGCGGAAGGTCACCGGGCCCTTGACCATGTCGTCGACCAGGGTCTCGCCGTCCAGCGGGCCCTTGAAGCGGATGACGTGCGGCGCGGACGGATCGGCCGGCGGCGGGGCGTCGCGCCACGGCGAGCGGATGGCGCGGCCTTCGGCGCGGGCCTTCTCGCGGGCGGCTTCCAGCTCTTCCACGGTCATCCAGCAGCGATAGGCGCGGCCCTTGGCCAGCAGCTCCTGCACCACCTCACGGTGACGGTCGGCGCGGCTGAACTGGAAGATCGGTTCTTCGTCCGACTTCAGGCCCAGCCAGTCCAGGCCCTCGAAGATCGCGGCCACCGCGGCGTCGGTCGAACGCTCGCGGTCGGTGTCCTCGACGCGAATAAGGAACTTCCCTCCCGTATGGCGTGCATATAACCAGTTGAACAGCGCCGTACGGGCGCCGCCGATATGCAGGAAGCCGGTCGGCGACGGGGCGAAGCGGGTGACGACGCCGCTGGGGGCGGGGGAGGAACTGGACATAGGCTTCGAAGCTGACGGTCTGGAGGCCGCGGGGGCGGCGGGAGGCCCGACGGCGCGCGACGCACGCGCCGGCCGTTGGGCGGCGCGTCTTAGCACGGCCGTTCGAAGGTGTCCTAGTCCCGCAACCTTTGTCACACAACTGATCGACGAGACGCGGCTCAACGCCGCCCGATGGATGTTGTGGAGCCCGGTGGCCTTCGCCCTCGGCGCGGCCGCCTATCTGCAGCTGAAGGCCGAGCCCAGTTGGTCGCTGCTGGCCCTCTTGTCCCTGGCGCTGGGCGTCCTGGCGGTCTGGAGCCGGGGCTGGACGCGCTGGAGCGGCCTGGCCGTGCCCTTGACCCTCCTGGCCTTCGTCGCCGCCGGCGCGCTGGCCGGCAAGGTTCGCTGCGACCGCGTCGCCGCGCCGGTCATGCCCGTCGAGCGGGGCGTTCGGGTGGTCGATGGATTCGTCGTCGACGTGGTTTCGCCGGGGGCGGCCGGGCCGCGCCTGCTGATCGCGCCCGTTTCGATCTCGCGCCTTTCGCCGGCCGCCACCCCGACTCGCATCCGCGTGAGCCTGCCCGAAGGCGCCGAGGCCCCGCCGCCGGGATCGAGCTTGCGCCTGCGGGCCATGCTGTCGGCCCCGCCGCCGCCGGCCGCGCCCGGATCCCACGACTTCGCCCGCGACGCCTGGTTCAACGGCATAGGCGGCGTCGGCTTCACGGTCGGCGAGATCGAGGAGGCCGCGCTCGACGCGCCGCCCTGGCGCCTGCGCCTCTCCATGGCCATCAACGCCATGCGCTGGAGCCTGGCCTCGCGGATCGTCGAAAGGCTGGGACCCGAGAGCGGCGGCATCGCGGCGGCCATGGTCACCGGCCACGAGGCCTGGGTCAGTCCTGAGCAGACCGAGGCCATGCGCGCCTCGGGCCTGGCCCACATCCTCTCCATATCGGGCCTGCACATGGCCATCGTCGGCGGCTTCGTGTTCGCGGCCGTGCGGCTGTTGATCGCCGCCTGGCCGTGGGCGGCCCTGCGCTTTCCGGGCAAGAAGATCGCCGCCCTGGCGGGCCTCGCGGCCGTCGGCGCCTATCTGATCGTCTCCGGCGCGCCGCCGCCCGCCCTGCGCGCGGCGATCACGGCGGGCGTGGCGTTCCTGGCCATCCTCGCCGACCGCCAGGCCGTCAGCCTGCACGGCCTGGCCCTGGCGGCGCTGATCATCCTCGTGGCCCAGCCCGAGCAGGCGGGCGCTGCGGGGTTCCAGATGTCATTCGCCGCGACCGCCGCCCTGGTGGCCCTGGCCGAGGCCTGGCCCCGCCAGCCGCGCGAGATCTCGGTGCCCTGGCCGATCCGCTTCATGCAAGGCGCCCTGGCCTGGCTGGCGATCAGCGTCGGCGCCAGCTTCGTGGCGGGCCTGGCGACGGGGCCGTTCGCCATGCAGCACTTCAACCGCGTGGCCATCTGGGGGCTGCCGGCCAACCTGGTGGTCTCGCCGCTGTCGTCGTTCGTGATCATGCCGTTCCTGGCGGTCGGCGCGGCGCTGGAGCCCCTGGGCCTTGGCGGACCGTTCCTGGCCGTGGCCGGTTGGGGCATCGAGGCCATGACCGCCGTCGCCCGCTGGTTCGCCAGCGCCCACGGCGCCCAGCAGACCGTGGCCAGCGCCCCGGGCTTCACCCTGGTGCTGTCGTTCCTCGGCGTCATGCTGCTGTGCCTGTGGAAGGGCCGCCTGCGCTGGCTGGGCGTTCCGCTGTTCCTGGCCGTGGCCCTGTGGCCGCGTCCCGCCGCGCCCGACCTCTGGATCGCCGCCGACGGCGCCACGGCCGTCGCCCGCCGCGGCGAGGATGCGGTGCTGCTACGCCCCGACGCGCGCCGCTTCGGCGCCGAGCTCTGGGCCCGCCGACGCGGCCTGACCCCCGTCGACGGCGGCGGTTTCGCCTGCGACCGCACCTCATGCCGGCCGGGGCAGGGGGCTCCCGTCGCCGCCAGCCTGTCCTGGACTCGCCGCGCCCCGGCCGCCGAGGCCCTTGAGCAACTCTGCGTCGGCGCCGAGGTCGTGATCCTGCGCGGCCCGAGGCCCGCGACCCTGCCGGCCGCCTGTCATGACGCTGTAGTGCTGGCGGGCGAGGATTTCGCCGTCGGCGGCGCGGCCGAACTCTGGCGCAAGCGCGACGGCTGGTGGATCGTCTGGACCACGCCGGGGCGCGGCCGGCGGCCCTGGACCACGACTGCTGACACGATTGCGCAAGAACCGGGCGGATGATGCCGCGCCGCCGCGGCTGTCTGGCGGCGACGACTCGTTTGGAGAGCCAGGACCGATGACGAACGCCACCTTCGCCGCCCGCCGCGCCGCCTTCCGCGCCCTGCACCAGAACGGCTTCTTCGTGCTGCCCAATCCGTGGGACGCCGGCGGCGCCCATCGCCTGCAAAAGCTCGGCTTCAAGGCCCTGGCCTCGACCAGCGCCGGCATGGCCTGGTCCTGGGGACGCGCCGACGGCGAGGTCAGCGTCGACGAGGTGATCGAGCACCTGCGCCTGCTGGTCGCCGCCACCGACCTGCCGGTCAACGC